>WNGI01003989.1_pt1 | contig 13129 bp, 10 predicted proteins | sample 5400621 | NCBI WGS metagenome assembly WNGI01 (sample SAMN13153374, study PRJNA577476) | soil metagenome | isolation source: 20 cm soil or saprolite under Garry oak tree replicate 1 | place: USA:California | collected 2016-06-15
CCGTGCTCCCCACGGGGGCGAACCGCGGACAAACTGCGGACGAAACTTCTGACGAGACCGCCAACGCCGCGGCGCACACGCCGCTGCAGTTACGAATCTGTGCAGGGAGGTGAGGGTGTCCTCGTAGGCGCTTTGCAAAGCGAGCGCGAGGAGGAGACCCGCGACTGAGCGGAGCGAAGGAGCGTCGTTAGGGGCTCCGACCAAGCGAGCGTAGCGCCGAAGAGGACACCCTCACCTCCCTCGTAGGGTGATGTGTACGCAGCGCCCCAGGAGCGCCGCTAGTACGTCGGTCGAAGCGGCGGCGACCAATCGGAGAGACGCGCGTCACCAGTAACGGTGAGCTGACGCACCCGCCCCGTGCGCTCATCCAATATCCATATGGCTCTCGGATCTCCGATCGCGCCGAGCCGCCGCGTGATCGACAGGTGCCGCCCATCGGGCGCCCACGATGGATCCTCGTTCTCACCGTCGTTCGTGAGCTGTGTCATCACGCGATCCTTCACGCGTATCGTCCACACCTGGAAGTCCCCGTTCTGCTGCTGGAACGCGATCTCGTCGCCGCTCGGCGACCATTCCGCCCCCGTCCTATAGCTGCGCTTTCCAACCACGACCGGAGTAATCCGTCTCAGCCCTGTGCCGTTGATGTTCATGGTGTATAGCTGCGGCGTCAGCGGGAACGGCGACATGAATACCACCTGCTTTCCATCCGGGCTGAAGCTCGGCGACGTCGTCTCGAATCCGGTGCGCCCGGCGAATGGCGTCGGCGCGGAATCGTCACCAGCCGCACTGGCGATAACCAATTCCGCCGGAGAATCTCCGCCGCTCGCCCAGACAATGTTCTTCCCATCCTTGGTGTAGGCGGGCGTAATGTTGAGTCCGCGGTTCGACGCGGCGAGAAGCCTCGGCTTCATCGTACGCAGATCGACCTGCGCGATACGCGTTCCACGATCGTCCGCATCCGAGTACACGAGGTATCGCCCCGACGGATGCCAGGCCGGAGAGAGCGCCGCACCCACCGTCGGGATTGTCCGCTCATTCGCGCCATCGCTGTCCACGATCTTGAGCTGTTTACCGTCGATGAAGGCAATTCGCGTCGCCGAGATTCCGCGCGTGCCAGTGATCCAGCGCTCGATCTCGTCGCTCACGACGTGAATCCCGAGCCGCCGGTCCCGCTCGAGTGAATCACGCACGATCGAGTCCTTGAGGGCGATCCGCGCGTACACCGAGTCGAAATGAACGGTGTCTCTCGCCGCACTCGCGCGAAGCAGCACATCGCGGCGATCGAGCTCGCTGGAAAGCGAGTCGCGTGCGGCTTGAGCGAGGCGAGCATTCGCGCGATCGCGGGTGGTTTTCAATACGACCGGCTTCGCCGCGACCCGCGCGAGGCTGTCACGCACCAACGAATCTGCCGTCAGCGTTTGAGTCGCCAATTCCGCTCTTCTTGCAAGTAGCGTCGAGAGAGAATCCTTGATCGCTGGCAACCGGTAGGGCGGAACCTTCGGAAGCCGGAAATAATCTTCCTGCCGAAGTCGGCCACGTGGTACGTCGTAGACCTCGACGTGCAGCCCCGCTGTAGTCGGGCGCGCCCGCACCACGAAATTTGCGCGTGTCTGGGCGAGCGGAGCGAAGTTGATGTTTCTCAGACCGGGCCGCCAAATGTCATCCAGCGTCGTGCTATCGAGAATGAGCGGCTGCATTCGATCACCGTAGTCGAAATCTCGCTGGATGATCGTGCGCGTCGAGTCACCGGCGCTCGTATCGATCTGAAGCACCACCACGCCCGGCGGAATCTCCACCGGCTTCTGTGGCTTAGGCCTGCCCACGACGGGAGGGTGATTACGGATTTGGGCGTGCATCGACGAAGCGAGCGCCAAGAACGCCACTGCTCCGACGAGGAGCTTGAGATATCGATCGGTCATCAGCGGTTGAATCTATTGGATTCGGGATTCATACACCGCGTTCTCTTTCCCGATTCCGCGCCGGACAACGCAAAGCCGCGAAGGGAAAATCCCTCCGCGGCTTTACTCGATCGGGTCGTTCCTTAGTGCGTGATATGGAACTGAAACGGCATCTGCACGAGCTGCTGAACTTTCTTGCCCCCGATCTGCGCCGCCGAGAACCTCATACGTGGGAGCGCATCCTTCACGGCGGCGGTGAACTGCGAATTGCTCGAATTAAGGATCTTGAGAGTGCCCGGCTCGTAGCGGCCGCTCTCGTTCACGACGAACTGAGCCAGAACCTGGCCCTCGACTCCCGCAGACTTCAGATCTTCGGGATAAGTCGGGGCCTCGCCGCCGATTTTCTCAACGACCTTCTCGACCTGGAACTCCATGTAGGGGCCGTGCTCCGGGGCACCCGCATTCTTGCCGGTATCCCCTTCCTTGCCGGTCCCGCCCTTCACGCCGCTCGAGGATCCGCCAGCGACGCCTTTGCCGCTGAAGTCATTCTCGTTCGTAAGTGCCTTGGACAGATCGACGGTCGGTATGGTCGTCGGAATATTCACGGGCGGCGGAACGACCTTAAACCCCTTCGGCGGAGCTACCGGAGCTTCCTTTGGAAGTTGCGGAACATTGACCACCTTGGGCGTCGGCGGCTTGGGTTTCGGAGCTTCCTTGGGCGGCGGTGGCTCTTTCTTGGGTGGAGGCGGCACATCCTTCTTCACCGACACGAAGTTGACCTTCGTCTCCGCGTTGTCCCTCTTCCGCGTGCCCGCGCGAGCCGTGGCAAAAATCGCGAGAAAAATGATCAACGAGTGCAATAGTATGCTAAAGATGGTCCCGCCTGCCGACCGTCTTTTCTTTTCGGGTTTGGATTCGAGTAGTTGCAAAATCATGGAAGGCTCCCTGTTGATAAACGCACCTCCTTATAGAGCAAACAAGCGGCCAAACCGGGCGATTTTTGGAAGCAAAAAATGGCCATTTCTGGCACGGAAATCGGCGCTGAATGGCGGACCCTAAATGCAAGAAGGGCACAGACTTAGCTGTGCCCTATCTACTGCGGAGCTGGAGACAGACGGTTGACTATTTTCCGGCTGGTTTTTTCTTCGTCGGCACCTTCGCCGGGACGGCCTTCGGAGGGGTCGTTTTGGCAGGAACTGCAGCTGAGCTGGGGTGCCTTCTGGTAAGAATTCCGCATACCGATTCGAACGCGTTCTTGCCGGGCGTGCCAGGGTTTGGGCGGTCCCAAACCATGTGAGCCTGGTCTCTCACATCGACCTCACCCTCATCACGCACAAGTATGTTGTTGGCCGCGTAAACCGTGCTCCGAACCCTCTTCAGCCTGACCGGTGAGCAGCGGACGTATGCACGCTCCACGAGGCGGGTGTACTGCTTCTTGTTCTCGAGAATCCGCGGTCGCGCGTAGTCCCAGCTGGTCACCGTGCTCCACGTGCCGGGAGACTGAAGGGCGACGCTGGAGGTGTCGAAGATCACGGTGATGTCGCTGTCCTTGTAAACCTGGCGCCATGGGGCCTGCTGGGCGCCCGCGAGACACGGAACTCCAAAGCACGCGACAAGTAAAAAGCGGGCTGCGTAACGAATCATGAAATCTCCTTTGGTCGGGCGCTCACCTTACTTAGCCCCGGTTTGTAATCGGTGTGACAGCGCCACGAGCGAAACTGATAGGCTTGGATAATAAAACCCCGAACGGCGGCGCCGCCACTCCGTGGACACGATGAAATTCAGAATCTCTCGTGCCGTCGGACCGCCGCGATGGTCATGGCGGTACAGAGTAGAGCGCGATTTTTCGCGGGCTGCGGGGTTCTGTCCGCGATGTCGGGATCGTGCAGAGACGAGCGACCTCGGCTCGGCTTCTACCTGCTTCCTCGGCCGCCCGACGCGGCGACCGCTTTGTCGGCTTCCGCCGAAATCTCCCGCATTTCAATCGGGTTGATCGCACGGGCTATGGTGAGGATCGCAGCGAGCAGGGGCACCGCCACCAGCAGACCGAGGAACCCGAACAATAGCGCCATCAGCGCCTGGATCCCGAGCGTGAGCGCGGGAGGAATATTTACTCCTCGCTTCATGAGTATGGGCACCAGCAGGTGGTTCTCCATGAACTGAATCACGAGGTATCCGATCCCAACCACGAGCGCCTTGTGCGGAGAGTCGATGAACGCCATTGCGATCGCGGGGATTGCAGCGAAGATGGAGCCGATGATAGGAATGAACTTCAGGATTCCGGCGAGAATTCCGAGCGGCAGCGCCGCTTTTACGTGAATCGCAAAGAGGAAGACGGTTGTTACCCCGCCGATCACGAGCATCGCGATGAGCTGAGTGACCAGCCATCGCCTGAGTGTCGTGGCAAGGCTCGCCAGTGTGAGCGCCACTCGAGGGCGCTGGCGGGGTGGAAAGATCTCGAGCATCCCACCGTGATAGAGCGCCGGATCCACACCGATGTACGCGGCGATGAAAAGCACGAGCAGGAACGCGCCCGTCACCGCGAACGTAGAGGTGAGCATGCGGAGGAACGAATTCTGGGCGCCGCGAAACTGTCTTGTGATCTCGCGGCGAAGGTTCCCTCCGGCCGCAACGGTGTCCGCGCGTGTCGTCTGCTTGCGGGCGACCGCACCGGACGCAGGCACGGGCAGAGGTTCCGTGAGAGTCGAGTCCGTGACGACCTCGCCCTGTTCGGTTGAATCCACCTGAGCGGCCGCACGTTGAGCGGCGCCAGTTCGCAGAGTATCGCTGCTGCTCTCCTCATTGAACAGAATTCCGAGCACGCCGTTGGCCCGGTGCCCAAGCCAGGCATCGATCTTGTCCATCGCTTCGGGGAGCCGGTCCTGAAGCTCCTTTGATTGGGCGCGAAGGATCGGCGCCATTCCGACCGCACCGGCAGTCAGGAGGCCGAGAAAGACGGTAAGGATTATAGCGGTGCCCAGTGCTCGCGGAATCCTTCGCTTCTCGAGCCAGTCGGTTCCCTGAGCGAGCGGAAGGCCGAACAGGACGCCCAAAAAGAAGAGAAACACGACGGGGTGCGCAATCCAGAGCAGGCGCGCGAGAACGTAGAAGCCGAAAATCAGCGCGAGAACGCGAACGACATCCCGGGTCGGTAGCCGGATCAATTGGCGTGAATCCATGACTTGATGCTAAGCCAGACTTGTGCCCGCCGCGAGTAAGGTTCGAGTTGTGAGCGTCTTGATATCTTCGCCGGTACGTCGGAGGGGACGCTCTTCGGCGGCTACGCTCGCTTGGTCGGAGCTCCTCACAACGCTCCCTCGCTCCGCTCGGTCGCGGGTCTCCTCCTCGCGCTCGCTTTGCAAAGCCGCCTACGAGCGCCCCCTCCGACTTCCCTCGAGAACTTGAACGCGCGACGCATCCTCGCGCCTCCGCGCAGCGGGCCGAGCGCAGCTCGGCATCGTCGTGTTTTCACGGGTGAATGGTTCGGCCGACGCGGGATTCGTGGCTGCCGCGCAAGACCAACACTCGCATCTACAGATCTCGACCGGGAGGCGAGGGGTGTCCTCGGAGGGGCACCCGCAGCAAGAGCCCGCCGTTTGGGCGCGCCTGCGCGCCCCAACGGCGGGCGTGCGAGGACACTGCCCCGCAGAGGACATCCCTCGCCGACCCAGCGCGATTGATTTAAGAAGGCGGATGCCCGGTCGCGCGGCGACTTGACCAACGCGTATCGTGCGATAGGTTAAAATGAACATGTCGCACGGAGCCGCGGCCTCACAGCGAGACGCGGCTTTCTTTTTGATGTCAGCACCGAGAGGACGAATGCCCGCAACACCCGATGGGCCGATCGCGATTTACTACGAACACCCCGACTGGTTCAAGCCGCTGTTCGCCGAGCTGGATCGTCGAAGGATTCCTTACGCGCGAGTGGATGCCTCGGCTCACACATACGATCCCGCTGAACGGCAGTCTCCATATTCTCTGGTCTTCAACCGGGCAAGTCCATCCGCTTATCTGCGTGGCCACGCGCAGGTAACGTTTCACACCTTGAGCTGGCTGCGGCACCTCGAACGCATCGGTGTTCCCGTAGTAAATGGGTCCACCCCATATCAGATGGAGACATCCAAGGCGCTCCAGCTCGAGATCCTCGACGAGTTGGGACTCCCATACCCCAAGGCGAGGGTCATCAATGACGCGGCGCTCGCCCCCCAAGCCGCGAAAGGTCTGCGCTTCCCCGTAGTGGTGAAAGCAAACATCGGCGGAAGCGGCGCCGGCATCACTCGATTCGACGACGCGGAGTCGCTAGCCGAGGCAGCGAGGACGGGAAGGATCGACCTTGGCCTCGATCGGGCCGCACTCGTCCAGGAATTGGCGCCGCTGCGCGACGGACACATCACGCGCGTCGAGGTCCTCGACGGAAAGTTTCTCTACGGCATCAACGTTTATCCGGCCGAGGATTCCTTCAATCTTTGCCCTGCCGACATCTGTCAGACAACCGATGGCCAGCAGCTCTCGCGCACCGCGTGCGCGGTCGATGCCCAGAAGAACGGAATGCGGGTGGAGGAATTCAAACCGTCGCGCGAGATAATCCGCGAGGCCGAGAGAATCGCCGCCCGCGTCGAGCTCGACGTCGGTGGAATCGAGTATCTGATCGATGACCGCGATGGCCGTCACTACTTCTACGACATCAACGCGCTCTCGAACTTTGTCGCGGATGGGCGGAACGTGGTCGGATTCGATCCGTTCGAGCGACTCGTCGACTATCTGGCCGAGCGCGTCGCCAGCTCCTCGCTGGCGAGTGCTGCGGAAGGAGTGACGACAAGCGCGGCGAGAGCGGCGGCACCCGCGGGGGCGGCCTGATGCGGTACGGATACTGGCTCCCCGTCTTCGGCGGCTGGCTGCGCAACGTCCCCGACGAAGGCATGAGCGCGAACTGGGATTACGTGAAGCGCCTGGCACAACGCAGCGAGCAGATCGGCTATGACATCACGTTGATCGCCGAGCTGTTCATGAACGACATCAAGGGGATCGATGCGGATTCACTCGAGGCTTGGTCGACCGCCGCGGCGCTGGCGGCCGTAACCGAGAAGCTGGAGCTGATGGTCGCTGTGCGCCCGACTTTTCACGAGCCGGCGATTTTCGCCAAGCAGGCAGCGAACATCGATCAGATCTCGGGCGGCCGTCTCGCCCTCAACGTCGTCTCGTCGTGGTGGAAGGACGAAGCGAGGCGTTACGGAATCAACTTCGAGGAGCATGACGACCGCTACGCGCGGACCGACGAATGGCTCCGCGTCGTGAACGGGACGTGGACCGAACCGCGCTTCAGCCACTCCGGCAGCCACTACAAGGTCGAAGAGACGATCCTCGAGCCAAAACCGTTTCGTCGGCCGAGGCCAACGATTTACGCCGGCGGTGAGAGTCCGGCCGCCAAGGAGCTGATTTCGCGCGCGTGCGATGCGTACGTGATGCACGGCGATCCGGCCGATAGGGTCGCCCCCAAGATCGCCGACATGCGGGCCCGTCGCGAAAAGCTTGGGTTAGGCCCGATGCAGTACGGCGTCGCTGCCTACGCGGTCGTTCGCGATACCGAGGAAGAGGCCCAGGAGGAGGTTGCGCGGATAACGAATGTGAAGCCCGGAGCGCCCGGTTATCAGAACTATCAGGACTGGATCTCTCACACCGCACTCGAACAGCAGGTGAGCCTGGAGGACTACTCCGTGTCCAATCGTGGACTGCGTGCGGGTCTCGTCGGAACGCCCGAGCGGGTCGCCGAGCGTATCAGGGATCTGGAATCAGTCGGCGTGGATCTATTGCTGCTTCAGTTCAGTCCGCAACTGGAAGAGATGGAAAGATTTTCAGAGAGCGTGATGCCCTTGGTCGAGGCGGGCGTCACGGCTTTACGCTGAGCCAAACAATTCTCGTTGTCTGGCTTTGATAGCCCGGTAGCACTCGCACGCCGCCTTCTCGAGGCCCGCGCGATCGACCACTGTGATGTTGCCGCGACCATGCGCGATGAGGCCCGCCCTCTCCAGAACCCCCACCGCCACCGTCACCCCCGGCCTCCTCACTCCCAGCATCTCGGCCAGGAATTCCTGCGTAAGATCGAACTGATTGCGGCCGACTCTGTCCTCTGACATCAAGAGCCACCGCGCGGCCCTCTGCTCGATGACGTGGAGCCTATTGCACGCCGCCGACTGCGATACGGTTTCGAACACGAATTGGCTGTAGCGATGCATCAGCAGGTGGAGTCCTTCGAACTTCCGCGTCAGCTCGGTGAAATCACCAGCCGGGATGCGCCACGCCGCGCCCGTGATTTGCCCGATCGCCTTGAGCCACGACGAGGGGACTTCGTGAAAAACCGCCAGGGGTACAAATCCATCGTTTCCGATGGTCATCGCCTCAACCGCGTCGCCGTCTTCCATTTCGGTGACCAGCGAAATCACACAGTTGTCGGGGAAGTAACCGTAGGAAATGGGCTCTCGCCGCCGAAAAACGATTTCCTGCGATTCGATTGTCACCGTTTCGCTTCGATCGAGCACCGCTTCGAGCTCTTTTGGAGATAAAAGGTTCAGAATCTTGTTGCGAGTGCGGGCCGCCGCTGCGAGAGTCGGCGCCGGCACTGCCTGGGGGGCATGACTTGCCGCCTGCATCGATGGAATCGCCATGTTGAACCGAAAACCGTCCCAGTTGGGACGTAGTGGGAGATTTGAGGAACACGGGGATCTGAGCCCGCCGTGATCGCGGTAGACACGGCTGATTTTGCAAATACCGAACCGACGCCCGCTTACTATCGAGTGGACCTCCGGGCTGCCCATTTCAGGTCGGTGGACCGGCTGCGGCGCTTACCCACAGTCGGCCCGTTCAGTCCCGGAGGACCCTTCCGGACAGGTCCTCCTGGATGTCAAAGTCACTCGCAGCCACCTCGGCTTCGGTCGCCACTTAGGTGTTATCTTCGAAGGGTAGAAACAGTCATTTAGACGGCCTGCCATCTATAGAGCAGCAGGAAGAGCGCCCCACCGGAAGACATGACGATACCTGCTGATCCACAGCCCAACGAGCGAAAATTCCGCTTCAAGGATGAATGGCTGGTCGCGCTCGTGGGCACCATGCCGGGCGTCACCACCGAGTTGATCAAGCGCTGGCGCTTTCAGCAGAAGCCGTACGTTGCCCAGGCACTCATTGACGGTGACGTCCTGTCGTTCAAGGAGATCGCCGAAGTCGTCAAGGAGGCCTTCAGAATCGACTATGTCGATCTGAATCCCAATGAAATCGACCGGAACGCGATGCAGATCCTTCCCGAGAAGCTTTGTCGGGAGCACAACGTCCTGCCGGTAAAGGTCGACAGCCGGATGGTCTGGCTCGCCATGGCCAACCCGCTCGACCAGGAAGCGATCCAACGCGTTAGCTGGGCAACCAGCCGCGAAGTGACGCCCCTTTTCTGCCCGCCGGGGCAGCTCGACAAGCTGGTCTCTGAGACGCTCCGCCCCGACGCCATGATCTACGGCTTGATCGAGAAGCTCGACCAGGCGGTCGGCGTCGAGCAGGTCAGGGAGGAGGAGCAGAACGAAGCCGCGCTGGCGCGCGTCCATGCCCCGGTCATAAAGCTCGTCGACGCGATCATCGCCAACGCGATCAAGCTCCGCGCTTCCGACATCCACATCGAGCACGACGAGACGTCGACGCTGGTGCGATTCCGCATCGACGGCCTGCTCAAGAACATCATGGTGCTCCCGCGTTTCATCGGGGTCGGGCCTGTCGTCTCGCGCATCAAGATCATGTCCGACCTGGACGTCGCCGAGCGTTTCCGCCCGCAGGACGGCCGCGCGAAAGTGCGCGTTGGAGGAGAAGAAGTAGCGCTCCGCGTCTCGGTGCTTCCGACGCGCGTTGGCGAAAAGGTCGTGATGCGTCTTCTCAACGAGAAGTCGGTCCAGGTCTCGATGGCTACGCTCGGCTTCATGCCGGTGCTGCTCGAGAGATTCCAGGCGCTTCTAATGCGCGAGCAGGGGATTCTGCTCGTGACCGGGCCGACCGGATCCGGTAAGACAACGACCCTCTACGCCGCGCTCAATACGCGTCGCGGCGAGGCGGTGAACATCGTCACCGTGGAGGACCCGGTCGAGTATCGACTGAGCGGCGTCAACCAGGTGCAGGTGAACGAGAAACAGGGCCTCACTTTCGCCGGCGTGCTGCGCTCGGTGCTGCGTCAGGATCCGGACGTGTTGCTCGTTGGAGAGATCCGCGATCAGGAGACCGCGAACATCGCGTTCCAGGCGGCGATGACCGGACACCTGGTGCTTTCCACGCTGCACACGAACGACGCGATCGGCGCGATCCCCCGACTGTCCAACATCGGCGTCGAGCCGTTCAGAGTCGCGGCCGGCCTCATCGGCGTCACCGCACAGCGTCTCGTCCGCAGGGTCTGTCCCCACTGCCGGTTCGAGGCACCGATCGAAGAGCTGCACCCTATGGTTCGCGCCGCGCAGCAGCGCGTCTACGGAACGGCGAGGCACGTCAAGGCGACCGGGTGCGCAGAGTGCGGGTTCACGGGTTACACGGGACGTCTTCCGATCATCGAGTTTCTCGAGATCACACCCGAGATTCGCGGCATGATCACGGTCGGCAAGACGGCCGACGAGATCCGCGCGCACGCGTTGCGGACGAACGCACTGCACACGTTCGACGCCGACGCGCTCTGGCACATCGCCGAAGGCGACACCACGGCCGAGGAAGTAATTCCATACACCGAGTTCGAGCGTCGCCGGACACCGCGCACCAATACGCCGCGGGTGTCCGCGGACTACGTTCCCGAGCTCGACGCGGACGGCGTGGCGAAGCCGTCGAAGGTCCTGCTGGCGGTCGGCGACAAAACGGATCGCGTGCGCTTCAACGACATCCTGGTGGAAGCCCGCTTCGCCGTGCAGATCGCCAACGATGGCGCGGCCGCGCTGGGTATTCTCGCGCAGGATCCGCCCGACGCGTTGGTCGTCGCACTCAAGCTGCCCATTCTCGACGGGCGGCAGGTCGTGCACGCGGCGCGTACGGTCGTCGGGCTCGTGGACATGCCGATCATCGTCGTCGCGCCGGCCGGCTCGGAGACCGAGACGAACGATCTGCTGTCGCAGGGTGTGGACGATGTCCTCCATGAGCCGATCGATGCCGGACGGTTTCGTGCGCGCGTGACTGCGGTCATGAGGAGCCGCGGATTGTGGTCGGAGACGGAGGAAGTGATGCGCCCGCTCATCCCCCAGGACGAAGCGGAGCGACTGGTGGAGTTCCGCCTGAGCGGCGCCGCTATCGAATCTCCGCCCGAAGAGCGCTTCGACAAGATCAGCCGCATGGCGCAGCGTGTGTTCAAAGTTCCCTTCGCCGGCATCTCGTTCGTCGAGGGCGAGCGCCAGTGGTTCAAGTCGAGCCAGGGTCTTCCGATCGGCGACAGCACGCGCGATCTCTCGTTCTGCGGCCATGCGATCAATGCGGACGAAGTCTTCGTCGTCGAAGATGCGGTGCTGGATCCGAGGTTCGCGCAGAACCCGCTGGTACTCGAGGAGCCGCACATCAGGTTCTACGCCGCGCAGCCGGTGAAGGGGCCAGGCGGTCACAACGTCGGCACGCTATGCATCATGGACAAGGTCCCGCGCGAGTTCAGTGACGAGGATGCCGACTCGCTCCGCGACCTTGGCGAGATGGTCGAGACGGAACTCAAGACCAAAGCGAAGACCAGGATCGCGGCGCCCCCCGACTAGTCTCGGCGTCGAGATAGGGCGCAATCGGGCCCATCGAATACCGAAGCGGAGAGCTGTCAGCCGGGCAGCCTGAAGGCTTCCAGCCGTGCCGACTCGGCAACGTCTTGCCGGAAGCGATCCAGGGCGATATCGTTAGCTGTGCTAACGATCCTCAGGAGCGCCGCATGACCGGTACCAGGACGGACTCACTCTCCCGCATCAAACAGATCGCGATCCCCGTCCATTCCATCGACGAGGCCAAGGCTTTCTACCGCGACACGCTCGGGTTGCGACATCTGTTCGATGCGCCTCCAGGCCTTTCATTCTTCGATTGCGGCGGAGTGCGATTGATGCTCGCCGGACCGGCGGCCCAGGGTAAGGATGGAGATCAGCAGCACGCGGTCCTGTTCTATGACGTCAGCGACATCAAAGAGGCCCACGCCCGCATCAAATCTTCCGGCGCGAAGAGCCTCTCGGAGCCACACATCATCACACGAATGAATGGACGAGAGGTCTGGATCGGTGAGCTCTCCGACGGACAGGGGAACGTCGTCGGGCTGATAAGCGAAGTTCCGGAAGCGTGACGAAGGGTCAGGACGCCGAAGCCCTCGCGGACCACCTGCATTCGGCGGCGATCCATCTCCTGCGCCAGCTGCGCAAGGAGGACGATGCGAGCGGACTGTCCGCTCCCAGACTCTCGGCGCTCTCCGTCGTCGTTTTCGGCGGACCGCTCACTTTGGGTGAGCTCGCTCGCGCGGAGCAGGTGAAGCCGCCGACGATGACGCGGATCGTGACGGGCCTCGAGAGGGAGGGTCTCGTAAAGCGGAAAGGTGATCCACACGACAGGCGGCTGACCCATATCGAGGCGACGTCCAGGGGCCACAAGGTTCTTGCTGCCGGACGCGCTCGCCGCGTCAGGAAGCTCGCGACAGCCGTGCGCCGCATGAAAAAACATGAACTGGCAGAACTGCGCCGAGGTGTCCAGCTTCTGAGAGATGTCGTCGCGAGCATGCGCGGCTAGCCACACACGGAGGAACGAGCATGGGTCGCCCCAAATCTGATTTCGATGCGCTGAAAGAGGACCTGCGCAAAGTCTACGACGGCGACCCGTGGCACGGCTCGTCGATCACCGATGTGCTCAAAGGCGTCGATGCCAACACAGCGGGACTCACGAGTGTCCCCCACGGGCACACGATCTGGGAGATCGTGCTTCACATGACCGGGTGGACCCGCGAGGTTACGTCGCGCGTGCGGGGTGCCGCACCGAAGTCGCCGCCGGAGGATTGGCCAACGCCCAGGACCAGTGGCAGAGACGCTGCCTGGCGTTCGGCGTTGGAAGACCTCGCCGCGGCGCAAAGGGAGTTGGAAAGCGCCGTGGATTCATTGCAGGCGGACGATCTTATTCGCTGGATCGGTGACCAGCGGGACCCGGCGCTCGGAGCCGGCGTCACGGTGGGGACGCTGATCCGGGGCTTGCTCCAGCACCACACTTATCACGAGGGGCAGATCTCT
>WNGI01006202.1_pt1 | contig 13129 bp, 11 predicted proteins | sample 5400621 | NCBI WGS metagenome assembly WNGI01 (sample SAMN13153374, study PRJNA577476) | soil metagenome | isolation source: 20 cm soil or saprolite under Garry oak tree replicate 1 | place: USA:California | collected 2016-06-15
CAGCGCCGGGATCCAGGTGCAATGGGCCGGGTGGCCCGCGCGCCGCAGGATGCTGTTGACGGCTTCGACCGGCTCGCGCGCGGCGCTCAGCACGATGAGCGGAACGGCGTTCTGCTCGGTCAAGTCAGCCTCCACCTTGGGTGCGCCCGCAATGACAATCGATTCTAGCACCCGACTGCCGCCGCTCCGTGTGCGCGAACTCGCGGAAATCAGCGGCGGCGGCCGCACCGCGCTGGCGGGGCCGGGGTGATGCCGCTATCATACGCGGCCCTTTTGAGCGGCCGCGCCGGCCGCGCCCAAAGAGCGCGAGACACATCATGGCCAGCTACACGACCAGCGAGATCCGCGGCGGTCTGAAAGTCCTGCTCGACGGCGATCCCTACACGGTGATCGAGAACGAGTTCGTCAAGCCGGGCAAGGGTCAGGCGTTCAATCGCATCAAGGTGCGCAACCTCAAGACCGGCCGCACGATCGAGCGCACCTTCAGGTCCGGGGAATCGCTGGAGGCCGCCGACGTCGTCGATACCGAGATGCAGTATCTCTACCAGGACGGCGACTTCTGGCATTTCATGATGCCGGAGAGCTTCGAGCAGTACACCGCCGGCAAGTCGGCGGTGGGCGAGAACGCGCAGTGGCTCAAGGACGGCGTGGTCTGCATCGTGACCCTGTGGAACAACGTGCCGCTGGTGGTGACGCCCCCACCGCACATCGAGCTGAAGATCATCGAGACCGACCCGGGTCTGCGGGGCGATACCGCCACCGGCGGCCAGAAGCCCGCCAAGGTCGAAACCGGGGCGGTGGTGCGCGTGCCGTTGTTCATCAACGAGGGCGAAGTGATCCGCATCGACACCCGCAGCGGCGAGTACATCTCGCGCGCCAAGGGGTAGCGGCTCAGGGCCGCGCGGCGCGCGCGGCGCTCCGCGCCCGCCACAGGCCATCGGCCGCGTAGATCAGCAGCGCCAACCAGATCAGCGCGAAGCCCGCGCGCAGGGCCGGCCCGAAGCTCTCATGATAGAGGAGCACGCCGCACAGCAGCTGCAGGCTCGGGGCGATGTACTGCAGCACGCCGACCGTCGAGTACGGGAGCGCGCGCGCCCCGTAGGCGAACAGGAACAGCGGAATCGCCGTCACCAGCCCGCTGCCGATCAGCAGCGCGCCGATGCCGGGGCGGGCGAGGGTGAGGGCGGCGCTGCCGGCGGCCTGGCACCAGGCAAGATAGGCCAGCGCCAGCGGCAGCAGCAGCAGCGTCTCGGTCGCAAGGCCGGGCAGGGCGTCGACACTGATCACCTTGCGCTGCAGCCCGTAGAGCGAAAAGCTCACCGCCAGCGCGCCCGCGATCCACGGCGGGCGCCCGGCGAGCACGGTGAGATAGGCGACCGCGATCGCTGCGAGCGCCACCGCGATCCACTGGGCACGACTCAGCCGCTCGCGCAGCACCAACACTCCCAACACCACGTTCATGAGCGGGTTGATGTAGTAGCCGAGACTGGTGTCGACAATGTGCGCGTGGGTCACGCTCCAGACGTACACCAGCCAGTTGCCGCTGATGAGCAGCGCGCTGAGCATCAGTCGCGCCAGCAGCCTCGCGTTGGTCAGCGCAGCGGACAGTCGTGCGAGCTCACCCCGCAGCAGCATCCACCCGCACAGAACCACGCATGCCCAGGTCACGCGGTGAGCGATCACCTGCAGCGCCGGCACGCCGCTCAAGGGGTGCAGGTACACCGGGAACAGTCCCCAGATGCCGAAGGCCGCGGTCGCCGCCGCGAGCCCCCGGGGCGCGAGCCGCGCCGCGGTCATTCGCGGCACGCCCGCCCGGAGCGGGGATCGGCTCACGCCCGCGCGCTCGGGAACGCCAGCACCTCGTCGATGCGCGTGGCTCCCGTGGCGAGCATCAGCGTGCGGTCGAAGCCAAGGGCCACACCGGCGCAGTCCGGAAAGCCGCAGGCGAGCGCGGCGAGCAGCCGCTCATCGGGCGGGAAGACCGGCAGACCGAGCCGCCGCCGCTGCGCGTTGTCGCGCTCGAAGCGTGCGCGCTGTTCGTTCGGCGCGGCCAGTTCGTGAAAGCCGTTGGCGAGCTCGATGCCATCGCAGTACAGCTCGAAGCGGCGCGCCGCGCGCGGCTCGCGCGGATCGAGGCGCGCCAGCGCCGCCTGGGTCGCGGGATAGCCGTGGACGAATGTCAGCGCCTCGCGGCCGAGCCGCGGGCCGACGAGCGAGGCCATGAGCAGCTCCAGCCACACGTCGCGGTCCGCGCCGGCGCCCGCGAATCCCAGCGGCTGCGCCGCTTGCGCGAGCGCGGCTTCGGGCGCGGTGAACGGATCGAGCGCGAGCTCGCGCAGGAATGCGTCCCGGTAACTGAGGCGCTCGCCCGCGCGCTGCGCGCTCACCTCGCCCAGGAGCTCGCGCACCAGCGCTTCCACCTCGTCCATGAGCGCCTCGAGCGAGAACCCGAGACGGTACCACTCGATCAGCGTGAATTCCGGATTGTGCAGCCGGCCGCTTTCCAGGCCGCGCACCACGTGGCAGATCTGGTAGATGTCGCCGCTGCCGGCGGCGAGCAGGCGCTTCATGGCGTACTCGGGCGAGGCGTGCAGGAACCGCAGCGCCGGCGTCGCCGGCTGCGGCGCGGCGGGCCGCTCCGGCGCCAGCTGCACCGAGGCGCAGTGAATATGCACGTCGCTCACCGGCGCATTCACCACCAGCGGCGTGTCGACCTCGAGCACACCGCGCGCGGCGAAGAATTCGCGCGCGCGCGCCAGCAGCGCCGCGCGCGCGATGAGCCGCTCGCGCGAGGCGCTCGGCCGCCAGTCCTCGCCGCCGCCGCTCATGTGAGCCGCGCCAGCGCCTGCCCCACCCGAACGCTGCTGCCGGGCGCGAGCCCGTGCAGCCACTCGCTGCCCCCGGGCGGCAGCAGCAGGATGACGGTGGAGCCCATGTTGAAGCGGCCCAGCTCCGCGCCCTTGTCCAGAGTCAGCGCCGCGCGACTGGCATCGAGCGGCAGATCGGCACAGCCGCGCAGGGGGCGCGGCGTCACTTCCCCGTGCCATACGGTGGCCATGCTGCCCACCAACAGGGCTCCCACCAGCACCACGGCGAATGTCAGCGCCTCATGGCCGAACACGCACACCACGCGCTCGTTGCGGGCCGGGAGGCCGGGGACGCCGGCCGTGGTGGCGGCGTTGACGCTGAACAGAGCCCCGGGCACGTACCAAGCCGCGCGCAGCACCCCGCGCAGCGGCATATGGACGCGGTGATAGTTGAACGGCGCCAGATACAGTGTCGCGAAGGCACCGCCCCGGAACTGCGCCGGCCACGACAGGTCCGCCGCCAGCAGCGACTCGAGCGTGTAGGCATGGCCCTTGGCCTGCACCAGCCAGGAGCCGTCCAGGCGGCCGATCTGGCTCACGGTGCCGTCGACCGGGGAGACGAGCGCCGCCGGGTCCGCATCGCACGGGCGCGCCTGCGCGCGCAGCGCGCGCGTGAAGAAGGCGTTGAAAGTCTCGTACCCGAGCGGATCGGGCTGCTCGGCCTCGCTCATGTCCGGGTGGAAGTGGTCCACGAAGCCCCTGATGAGTGCGTTCTTGACGAGCGGCACGCGGCTGCGCGTGACGCGGTGCGCGAGGCGCGAGAGGACATGCTGCGGCAGCAGGTACTGCAGCGCGACGAACAGCCGCGCCCGCCCGCCATCGGCATCCGGCGCGTTCATGGCATCCGGCGCGTTCACAGATAGGGCGCCGCCCGGCGCAGGTCCGCTGCCAGCGCCGGCACCTCGAAGGGCGGCGTGAAAATCGCGGCGATGCGCGCGCGCGCATCGAGCAGGAACAGCACCGCCGAGTGGTCCATGGTGTAGTCGCCTCCGGGCAGCTGCACACGGCTGGCGGCCACGCCGAAGTTGGCGGCGAGCCTCAGGATCGGCCCCGGGTCGCCGGTGAGCCCGAGGAAGGCAGGATCGAAGGCGTGCAGGTACAGGCCGAGGAGCGCTGCGGTGTCGCGCTGCGGGTCGACACTGACGAACAGCACCCGCAGTCCCTCGAGCCCGGCACGCTTCCTGACCTGCGCGAGTTTCATCAGCGTCGTCGGGCACACCTCCGGGCAGTGGGTGAAGCCGAAGAACACCAGCGTCGGAGCACCGCCGAGGTCGCGCCGCGTGAAGTCCCGGCCGGTCGTGTCGGTGAGCCGGAACTCGCCGACCGGTTTCGGCCGCGGCAGCCACGTGCCGCTTGCCAGCCGCGGGCTCGTCCTGTCAAGTTGTTGCGCCATCCAGTAGCCCGCCAGCGCTGCGCACAGCGCGGCGGCGGCGAGAGTCAAGCGGGCGCGTGCGGTCCCCATGAGCGAATTATTATTTCATACAGCCACGCGCGCCGTACGCGGCCCGGCGCGCCGTAGCGGGCGCGCCATCACGGTGCGCGCACTGATCGCGCGCGCCGCCGCCCGGCTGCGGCGTGCGCGCGTGTACCTCGGGCACGGTACCGACAACGCGTGGGACGAGGCCGCGGCGCTGGTGCGGCATGCCGTGCGCCCGCCGCCGTCCGGCGGCGGCGCGCTTGCCCTGCGGCGGCGCGTCGGCCCGGCGGCGCAGGCCCGCGTCCGCGCGCTGGTGACCCGGCGCATCAGGGAGCGCATTCCGGCCGCCTACCTCACCGGCGTCGCCTGGTTCGCGGGTGTGCGGCTGTACGTCGACGCGCGCGTGCTGGTGCCGCGCTCGCCCATCGCCGAACTGATCGAGCGCGGCTTTGCGCCGTGGATCGATGTGCGCCGCGTGCGGCGGGTGCTCGATCTCGGCACCGGCTCCGGCTGCATCGCCATCGCCTGCGCCAGGGCCCTGCCGCGTGTCCGGGTCGACGCGGTCGACATTTCCGCTGCCGCCCTGCAAGTCGCGCGCCGCAATGTGCGCCGTCATCGCCTCGCGCGCCGCGTGCGGCTGAAGAAGTCCGATCACTTCCGCGCGCTCGGGCGCGCAACCTACGATATCATCGTCTCCAATCCGCCTTACGTGGGCGCGCGCGAGCTTGCCGGGCTCCCTCCGGAGTACCGGCACGAGCCGCGCGTGGCGCTCGCGGCCGGCAGCGCGGGGCTCGACTCCGTACGGATCATCCTGCGGGAAGCCCGCAGACATCTGCGGCCGCGCGGGGTGCTCATCGTCGAGGTGGGGAACACCGAGAGCGCGGTGCGACGGGCATTCCGCCGCCTGCCCTTCGTGTGGCTCGAATTCGAGCGCGGCGGAGGCGGGGTGTTCCTGCTCTCGCGCGAGCAACTGCCGGCGCGCTGAAGGCGCGTACCCACGAGCACTGGCGCAACGCATCATGTCCGGCAACACCATTGGCAGGCTGTTCACGGTGACCACGTTCGGCGAGAGCCACGGGCCCGCCATGGGCTGCATCGTCGACGGCTGCCCGCCGGGCCTCCCGCTCAGCGAAGCGGATCTGCAGCAGGATGTCGACCGCCGCCGCAGCGGCACGTCGCATTTCGTCAGTCAGCGCCGCGAGGCCGACCAGGTCCGCATCCTCTCGGGCGTGTTCGAGGGACGCACGACCGGCACCCCGATCGGCATCCTCATCGATAACACCGACGCGCGCTCGCGCGACTACGACAAGATCAAGGATCGTTTCCGTCCCGGGCACGCGGATTACACCTACCAGCAGAAATACGGCGTGCGCGACTACCGCGGCGGCGGGCGCTCGTCGGCGCGCGAGACGGTGATGCGCACCGCCGCGGGCGCGATTGCGCGCCGCTACCTCGCCGCGCGCCTCGGCGTGCGCATCTACGGGTACCTGAGTCAGGTCGGGTCGTTGCTGCTCGAGGCGGTGGATCCCGCATTCGCCTACCAGAATCCGTTCTTCTGTCCGGACCCGGCGCGCATCGGCGAGCTCGAGGCGCTGATCTGGAAGGTGCGCGGCGCCGGGGATTCGATCGGTGCGCGCGTCACGGTGGTGGCGAGCGGGGTGCCGCCGGGACTGGGTGAACCGGTGTTCGATCGACTGGACGCGGACATCGCCCACGCCCTCATGAGCATCAACGCCGTGAAGGCCGTGGAGATCGGAGCCGGCACGCGCGCCGCGACGCAGCGCGGCAGCGAGCATCGCGACGAGCTCACGCCCGCAGGCTTTCGCAGCAATCATGCCGGGGGGGTGCTGGGCGGCATCTCCTCCGGACAGGACGTGATCGCGCATCTGACGCTCAAGCCCACCTCCAGCATCCAGGTGCCCGGCAGCACCATCGACACCCAGGGCAATGCCGTCGAGATCGTGACCACGGGCCGGCACGACCCGTGCGTGGGCCTGCGCGCGACGCCGATCGCGGAGGCCATGCTCGCCATCGTGCTCATGGACCACTACCTGCGCCAGCGCGCACAGAACGCGGACGTGAAGTCATCGACACCGGACATCACCGCGGCACCGCGCGGCTGAGTGCCGCGGCCGCCGCCAGAGGCGCCGCGTCCTCGGCGCCGACCAGACACGTGAACTACTGCGCAAAGCGCCGCGCGTCACCGTCAGGGACGAGCGCCGCGCGGGCGGCTACCCCGCGGCCGCTACCGAGGCCGCGAAACGCGACACGGTTTATGTCGGGAGAATCCGGGAATATCTCGCCCCTGATCGAGGACTTAACTTATGGATTGTCGCCGACAATGTACGAAAAAGGGCCGCCAAGAACACGGTTCAGACCGCAGAGGCTTTGGCGCAACGCCCTATTTAAGTTATATTGCCGCGGGATTCACGAGGGGCTCGCATCCGATGCCCCATCTTATTGTTTTCATAGGACATTCGGTCCAATAATGTCTTTCGGGGTGCCCTGATGGTCGCCAAACGCTCATGCCGGGCGCTGGCATTGCTGCTGGCCTTGCCGTCGGCGGCGCTTGCCTTGGGTCTCGGAGACATCCGTCTCCTCTCGCCGCTCAATGCGCCGCTCGAGGCGGAAGTCGAACTCGTCGATGTCGCGCCCGATGAAATCAATACGTTACAGGCACAGCTTGCCTCGCGGGAGACTTTCGCCCGCTACGGCCTCGACTGGCCCGCCTACCTCGCCGGCGTGCAGGTGCGCGCGGTGCGCACGCCGGACGGCCGGCAGATGCTCAAGCTCAAGTCCACGGAGGCGATTTCCGAGCCCTTTATTACGCTGCTGCTGGAAGTGAACTGGGCGCGCGGCCACCTGGTACGCGAATACACCATGTTGCTGGATCCGCCCGTGTACACGCCCGGCGGTTCGGCCGTGGCGAGCGCACCGGTGAGCGCACCCGCGACCGGCTCGGGCGTGCGCGAAGGGGCAATCGCACGCAGTGCCGACCCGCCGCCCGCGGCGCCGCCGCCCGCGGCGCCGCCGCCCGCGGCGCCGAAGCCGGCGCCCGAATCGAGCGCGGCGGGCACGACACCCCCGGCACGCGGCGCGAGCGCCGCGAGCACGGACCCGGGCGCTGACTCGCTGCACGTGGTCCAGCGTGGCGAGACGCTGTCGGGAATCGCCAGCAGCACGGCCGGCGATGACATGAAATCGCCGCGCACCCACAGCTGGATGGTGGCCATCTACCAGGCGAACCCGCGCGCCTTCGAAAAGAACATGAACGTGCTGCACTCCGGCGCGGTCCTGCGCATTCCGGAGGCCGCTCAGGCGAGCGCCGTGTCCCCGAGCGCTGCGGCGGCGGAGATTCGCCGCCAGTACGCTGCGTGGCGCTCCGCCGCCGGCGCCCCGGCTGCGCCCTCGGGCGAGCGACCTGGACGGCTGAAGCTGGTGACGCCCTCGGAGGCGCCTTCAGTGGGCGCCACACCCGGAGCGGCGCCGAGCGCTGAAGTCGGCCAGCTCCAGGGCCGCGTGCACGATCTGGAGGGGCAGCTCGCTGAATCCAAACGGCTGCTGGAGCTGAAGAATGCGGATCTGGGGCGTCTGCAGGAGCAACTCGCGGCCAAGCAGGCCCCGCCCGCCGCCCCGCCGGCGCGGGCCCCCGAGACAGCTCCGCCCGCGCCCGTGCAAGCCCCCGCGGCGCAGGCCCCTGCCGAGCAGGCTCCGGCCCCTCAGGCGGCTCCGCCCCCGGCGGTGGCCGAAGAGAAGCCGCCCGAGCCGGCGGCCGAACCACCACCGGCGCTGACCGCGAAGCCCGCGCCGCTGCCGGCTTCCCCTGCCGCCGGTGGCTCGCTGCTGGACACCCTCATGGGCTACTGGTGGGCGATCGCGCTGCTGCTGCTGGTGCTGGTGGGGGTTGCGGCCTCGAGGATCGTACGTTCACGCCGCGCGGCACAGTTCGATGACTCTCTCGGCCGCCTGGCGGTGGCGCGCTCGGCCTCGGAGGCCTTCGCGCCCGGCCGCGGCTTTGCGTCCGCGCAGGCGCCCCTGCAGGCGGGGGCGAGCGCCGAGCCCGCTTTCCTCGTGGAGGAGACGGGGACGCACGAGCGGCCCCGCTTCCCGGCCGGCGCGGCGCAAGCTGCGCCCGCGGCGAGGCATGTGACGGGCGATGACACGATCAGCAGCGAGACGGCCATCAACCTCGATCAGGGCGACCCGCTCGCCGAGGCTGACTTCCACATGGCGTATGGCCTGTACGACCAGGCCGCGGATCTGATCCGGATCGCCATCGCCCGCGAACCCGCGCGCCGCGATCTGAGACTGAAGCTCCTCGAAGTATTTTTCGTGTGGGGCAACAAGGACCAGTTCCTGCAGGCGGCGCGCGAGCTGGCGGACACCCGCACCGAGGCCGCGCCCGGGGAGTGGGAGAAGATCCTCATCATGGGCAAGCAGCTCGCGCCCGAGGATCCACTGTTCTCGGGTGCCGGCGCGGTGAGCGGAGCGACCGCCGGCGGCGTGGATCTCGACCTGGGAGGCGGACAGAGCCGCGTGGACTTCGACCTGGAGGGCGAGCCGGGCGGGGGCGCTGCGACCCAGGAACTGGATCTGGACATCGGCGCTGCCGCGGGCGAGTACGGCACGGCGGAGTCGCCGACCAACGTCACCGACAATAACGCCTTGCTCGAGAACGCGTTCCTCAACACCACCGGCACGACGCGCCAGATGACGGCCCGCATGCGCCACGACCGCGACCTCGCCACCGGGGAGGTCGAGGGTCCGACGGTGGAGCAGCCTATCGCCGCCACCCAGGAGCTGCCCACCATACGGCAGAAAGTCGAGACGGCGCTCAGGCAAGGCGGGAGCGACCAGACCGCGGAGCTGGCGATCGATGATCTGGGCCTGGACGTGGGAGCGGTCGACACGGTGGACCAGCCGGGCCTCGCGGCGGCATCCGGCCCGGATGCCCCGACTCTGGTCGCGGGCCTCGACGATCGCTCGCGCCGGGTCATGGAGGACGCGCAGCAGCGCGGCAGGCCTGAGACCCGCCCCTCGAGCGGCGCCTGGCAGTTCGACGAGGACGAACTTGAGGCGGCGCTGACGCGCACCGGCGGCCTGGCCGTGCCGGACAGCTCGCCGACCTCGCGGCTCGCGGCACTCGGCGCGCAGGAAGTGGATGTCGACCTGGGGGATTCGAGCGGCACGCACCCGGCGGTGCACGGCGAGAACGTGGATCTGGACGTCGGCGCCGCCACCGGCATGCACGCCGCCAACGGCGGAACCCTGGACCTCGACGTAGGCGCCTCGACGGTGCCGGACACCGCGTTCGCGGCGACGCAGCGGCTGTCCTCGGAAGACCTGGCGCTGCCGGACCTTGAGCCCGTGACCATGAGCGAAGTCGGCACGAAACTCGATCTGGCTCGTGCCTACATGGACATGGGCGATCCGGACGGTGCGCGCAACATTCTCGAGGAAGTGCTCGCCGAGGGCTCGGCGGCGCAGAGACAGGAAGCGCAGCGTCTGATGGAGTCGCTCCCGGGCTAGTTGCGCGTGAGCCGGATTGCCGTCGGGATCGAGTACGACGGCTCCGCCTACGCAGGCTGGCAGGCGCAGGAGCGCCTGCCGACCCTGCAGCCCATCACCGAAAGAGCGCTGAGCAGCGTCGCGGCGGAGCCGGTCACTCTGGTGTGCGCCGGGCGCACCGACGCCGGGGTGCACGCGCACGGGCAGGTTGCGCACTTCGACACGCGCGCGACACGCAGCGCGCGCGGCTGGGTTCTCGGCGCCAACAGCGAACTGCCGGCGGACGTGAGTGTGTCCTGGGCCGCGCCGGTGCCGGCGCACTTCCACGCGCGCTACTGTGCCGAGGCGCGCACCTACCGCTACCTGATTCTGAACCGCCTGGCCCGCTCGGCACTGCTCGCGCACCGTGCCACCTGGATCCATCGGCCGCTGGATCACGAGCGCATGGCGCAGGCCGCGCACGCCCTGCACGGCGAGCATGACTTCAGCGCCTTCCGCTCCTCGCAATGCCAGGCCAAATCGCCCATGCGGCGCATGGAGCGCCTGAGCGTGCAGCGGCGCGGGGACTGGGTGGTCATCGAGGCGACTGCCAACGCCTTCCTGCACCACATGATGCGCAACATCGCGGGCCTGCTGATTGCCATCGGCAAGGCCGACGCGCCGCCGTCCTGGGCGCGCGAAGTGCTCGAGGGGCGCGATCGCACCCGCAATGCCGCCACCGCCCCGGCCGCCGGGCTGTATCTGCTGTCGGTACGCTATCCGGCCGCGTTCGCCCTGCCGGCGGCGCCGCGGTCCGAGGTGCTCCCGCCCGATCGGCTATGATCGCGGACCTTGATCTCACTGCGCGTGCGGGTCTGCCCATGACCTGGTTCGATAAGATCATGCCCTCCCGCATCAAGACCGAGCGGCGCACGCGCTCGGTCCCGGAGGGCCTGTGGATCAAGTGCCCGGCGTGCGATGCGGTCCTGTACCGCGCCGAGCTGGAGCGCAACCTGTATGTCTGTCCCAAGTGCAGCCATCACATGCGCATGGGAGCGCGACCGCGACCGGCTCGCCCAGGCGCAGAAAGCGACCGGCGAGAGTGATGCCCTGGTGGTGCTCGCCGGCACGCTGCACGCGCTGCCGATCGTGGCCTGCGCCTTCGAATTCCAGTTCCTCGGCGGTTCGATGGGTTCGGTGGTCGGCGAGCGTTTCAAGCGCGGCGTGGATTACTGCATCCAGGAGCGGCGGCCGTTCGTGTGCTTCTCCGCCAGCGGCGGGGCGCGCATGCAGGAGGCGCTGTATTCGCTTTTCCAGATGGCGAAGACCGCCGCGGCGCTGTCACGCCTGGCGCAGGCGCACCTGCCGTTCATTTCGGTGCTGACCGATCCGACCACCGGCGGCGTGTCGGCGAGTCTCGCGCTGCTCGGCGACCTGAACCTCGCCGAGCCGCGCGCGCTGATCGGCTTCGCCGGGCCCCGGGTCATCCAGCAGACCGTGCGCGAGACGCTGCCGGAGGGCTTCCAGCGCAGCGAATTCCTGCTCGAGCACGGGGCCATCGACATGATCGTCGACCGCCGCGAGATGCGCGACCGGATCGCAGCGCTGCTGCGGCTGCTGCTGAAGCTGCCGGCCGCCGCTGCCTGACGCGCGCGCGCCGCTCCGAGGGCCCGCAGGCCGATGCGTACGCTCGCCGAGTGGCTCGCGCTGCAGGAGTCGGTGCATCCCAAGAGCATCGACCTGGAGCTCACGCGCGTCGCCGCCGTCGCGCGCGCCTTGCGGATCGCCGCGCCGGCATTCCCGGTCATTACCGTGGGCGGCACCAACGGCAAGGGCTCCACCGTGGCGCATCTCGCGGCGCTGCTCGGCGCGCTCGGGGCCTCGACCGGCATGTTCACCTCGCCGCACCTGATCCGCTACAACGAGCGCATCCGCGTGAACGGCGAGGAGGTCGGCGATCAGCAGCTCATCGCCGCGTTCGAGCGCATCGAGGCGGCCCGCGGCGCGACCACGCTCACCTTCTTCGAATACAACACGCTCGCGGCGCTGCTGATCTTCGCGCAGCGGGCCGTGGACGTTGCGGTCCTGGAAGTCGGGCTCGGCGGCCGGCTGGACGCCACCAATCTGGTGGCGGCGGATGTCGCCGTGGTCGCCTCCGTCGGCCTCGATCATCGCGACTGGCTCGGCGACACCCTCGAGCTCATCGGCGCGGAGAAGGCCGGCATCTTGCGCCCGGGTAAGCCGGCGGTGCTCGGCACCCCGGACATGCCGGCGAGCGTGTTTGCGACCATCGCCGCGCTCGGCGCGCACGCGCTCATCGCGGAGCGGGACTTCAGCTGGCGCGTGAGCGGGGAGCGCTGGGACTACGACGGTCCCGGGTTGTCGCTGCGCGCGCTGCCGCCGCCGGCGCTCGCCGGCTCCATCCAGTACCGCAATGCCGCCACGGCCATCGCCGCGGTGCAGGCGCTCGCAGCCGACGACGCGGCGCGCGCGCCGGTCCGGCGCCTCACACAGCGGCTCGCGCGGCCCGATGAGCGCGCCGTGGGCGCAGCGCTGCGCGCGGTGCGCCTCGCCGGCCGCTTCCAGGTGGTGCCGGGCGAAGTGGAGTGGATCCTGGATATCGCGCATAACCCGCCCGCCGCCGAGGTGCTCGCCCGGCAGCTGCGCGAGCGCGCGCCGCCCGGCGGGCGCGGGCCGGGACGGACCTTCGCGGTCATCGGCGTGCTGGCGGACAAGGACGCCGCCGCGATCGCCGCGGCGCTGAGCGCGGTCATCGACCACTGGATCGTGTGCGCGCTGCCCGGTCCGCGCGGGGGCAGCGCGGCGCAGCTGGCGCAGCGCCTCGGCCGGCCCGCGGGCGAGATCACGCCCGCGGACTCGGTCGCCGCGGGCTGTGAGCGGGCGCGCGCTGCGGCGCGCCCGGGAGACCGGGTGGTGGTGTGCGGTTCCGTGTACACCGTGGGGCCGGCGCTGCAGTGGCTTCGGATATACTGACGACCGCCGGCCGCGCCTGCGGCGGGCACCGCGCGTGGCGAGCGGTCTACTGTTGTACGCGGCGTCCGCTGCGCTGGCTTTCGCGGTTTTCGCCCCCATCGTGGGTAACTTAAGGTGAAAGAACGGCTGACGGGCGCAATCATTCTCGTGGCCCTGATGGTGCTGTTGGTGCCCGAGCTGTTGACCGGACCCATCCGCTCAACGCCGCGGGCCGCACCGGTGGCGTCCTCGGCCGAGGAACCGCCATTACGCTCCTACACCATCAATCTCGCGGACGACGCGCATTCGCGCAGCACAGCGCCGCCCCCCAGTGGACCGCAACAACCCACGCCGCTCGGGGCTGCCGCGGCGCCGGGCGCCGGCG
>WNGI01023655.1_pt1 | contig 13128 bp, 8 predicted proteins | sample 5400621 | NCBI WGS metagenome assembly WNGI01 (sample SAMN13153374, study PRJNA577476) | soil metagenome | isolation source: 20 cm soil or saprolite under Garry oak tree replicate 1 | place: USA:California | collected 2016-06-15
CCTTCTTCCCGCACGCGGCATGGCTGGATCAGGGTTGCCCCCATTGTCCAAAATTCCCCACTGCTGCCTCCCGTAGGAGTCTGGGCCGTGTCTCAGTCCCAGTGTGGCTGATCATCCTCTCAGACCAGCTACCGATCGTTGCCTTGGTAAGCCATTACCCCACCAACAAGCTAATCGGGCATCGGCCGCTCCCATAGCGTGAGGCTCTTGCGAGTCCCCCACTTTCCTCCGTAGAGCATATGCGGTATTAGCTCGGCTTTCGCCGAGTTATCCCCCACTACGGGACACGTTCCGATGCATTACTCACCCGTTCGCCGCTCGCCGCCAAGGTTGCCCTCGCGCTGCCGCTCGACTTGCATGTGTAAAGCATGCCGCCAGCGTTCAATCTGAGCCAGGATCAAACTCTTCAGTTCGATCATTGCAAGTAACTCACTTTGACTCATCGCTGCTAATTCCCTTGACGAGAATTAACAGCACACGGTTGAAGTACGATTTTTAACGTCGCACCTCAACCGCGCTAGCGTCGTGTGAGCACCAAAACATTTGGAATCCCCGACTCGGGCTCGTCTTAGAGCCTGCGCCGGGTCCGCTGCCTTAGCACCCACACCTATCGATTGCCAATTTTTAAAGAGCGAGGCAGGTCTTAAAAACATTCCACCTGCCGAGAGGCGCGATTGTACTACGTTACGTGATCAAGTCAAATACCAACCTCGCTTTGCCGCGCAATCCGGCGTCATTTCGCCCCATTAAAGGGGATTAGACGGAGCGCGCCTCGCGCAACAGACAATCGAAATACGCGATTGTTCGCTTCATCCCTTCGCGCAACCCTATGGAAGGCTCCCATCCCAGCGCGGCGCGGGCTCGCGTAATTTCGGGTTGCCGTTGCGCGGGATCGTCCGAGGGCAGCGGCTTGAACACAAGCCGCGACTGCGAATTCGACATTTCGATGATGGTTTCGGCCAACGTCCGAATTTGATATTCCTCCGGATTCCCCAGGTTGATCGGCCCGGTAACGTCATCGGCGGTGCCCATCAGCGCTATCAGGCCGCCAATGAGATCGTCGACATAGCAGAACGACCGCGTTTGCGAACCGTCGCCGTAGATTGTTATCGGCTGATTCGTTAGCGCATGGACGACGAAATTGGACACGACACGCCCATCGTTCGGATGCATGCGCGGACCATAGGTATTGAAGATGCGCGCCACTTTGATTCCCAGGCCATGCTGGCGTCGATAATCGAAAAACAGTGTCTCGGCGCACCGCTTTCCCTCGTCGTAGCATGACCGCAGGCCGATCGGGTTCACTCTGCCCCAGTATTCTTCCGTTTGTGGATGCACTTCGGGATCGCCGTAGACCTCGCTGGTCGACGCCTGCAAAATCCTCGCTTTCGTTCGTTTGGCGAGGCCAAGCATGTTGATGGCGCCATGCACGCTCGTTTTGGTCGTCTGTACAGGATCGAATTGGTAGTGGATAGGCGAAGCAGGGCAAGCGAGGTTATAGATCTCGTCGATCTCGATATGGAGGGGAAACGTGATGTCGTGCCGAACGAGCTCAAACCGCGGATTGCCAAGCATCGACACCACGTTGTCGCGCGTACCGGTAAAGTAATTGTCCACGCAGATCACATCGTGGCCCCGCTCGAGCAAGCGTTCGCAAAGGTGCGAGCCGATAAAGCCCGCGCCGCCGGTGACGAGAGTGCGCCTACGCATCAATTCGTGCATCGGTCATTGCCTCGACAGTGGAACGGACACGTCGTTGCTTCGATAGGTGCTTAGCGGGCAACAGTCGGCGCAATCATTCGAACCATGAGAAACACTTCAATTGCGCTGGTCCACGACTGGCTCGAGGCGCCGGGTGGAGGAGAAGCGGTGCTCTCCGAGTTGGTGCGAATGTATCCCGGCGCCGATGTCTACGCACTAGTCGATTTTCTGACGCCGGCCGAGCGAGCCAAAATGGGTGTTGGCACAGTGAACACCTCGGCGCTGCAGCGAATGCCTGCTTCCCGACATTGGTTTCGATATGCAGCACTGCTCTATCCGGATATCGTCGAGCGTTTCGAGCTCTCGCGCTACGACCTTATTATCTCGGACTCCCATGCCGTGGCAAAAGGGGTGCGCAAAAACAAGAATCAACTCCATCTCTGTTATTGTTACACTCCTGCGCGCTTCGCCTGGACCATGGCCGAAACATACGGCGAACGCGCGGCGGGACGAAATCGCTGGTTAGCGCCTTTGGTCCGTTACGCGATGGCGCGATTTCGATCGTGGGACCGCGGGGCGAGTGAGCGCGTCGATCATTTTTTCGCAAGCTCACAACATATTGCTCGCGTGATCGCGGACTGCTATGACCGCCGAGCCGACGTTGTTTACCCGCCGGTTGATGCAGCGCGTTTCTCGTTGGCTGGAAATGGCGCACACACCGGGCCATACGTAACGGTTTCCCGTCTCGTTCCTTACAAGCGGATAGATTTGCTCGTTGAAGCGTTTCGTCGCATGCCGGCACGGAAGCTTGTAATTGTTGGGGATGGACCGGAGCGGCGTAACCTCGCGCGGTATCTGCCTTCCAACGTTACGCTCGCAGGACGGCTCGACGACTCCGATTGCGCCGCCATCGTTGGTGACGCGCGTGCGTTCGTGTTTGCTGCGCTCGAAGACTTCGGCATCGCTCCCATCGAAGCGCAAGCCGCGGGCACGCCCGTGATTGCATACCAGGGCGGGGCGATGAACGAGACAATCGTCGATTTGAATCAAGCCGCACCGACCGGAGTTCTGTACGACCGCCAGACGCCCGAGGCCATTATCGCCGCCGTCGAACGCTTTGAACGAGACGCCGTACGGATCGACCGCAACGCCTGTCGAGTGAATGCGTCGCGCTTCAGCCCGGAGCGATTTCGGATCGAGTTTCACGCCCGCGTCGACGCAGCGTTGGCGATGATGCACGGCGAAGCTCGCACGTCGCGACCCGTCGATGCGTAGCATCCTCAAAGAAAGCTCGACGCTACTCGACGTCGGGTTGCGGATATTCGATCCGCTTCTGGTCATCGTCGCGGGGTTCATCGCCTATCGCGCATATCTTGGACAAGTGGATCCGCCGGCACGATACATCGCCTCGATATTCGGTGTCGGCCTGCTCGCCTTCGCCATCTTTCCGTCGTTGGCGCTTTACCACTCGCAGCGTGGCATCAGCTTCTTCGACGAGGTGCGTGCGCTCGTTCTCGCCTGGTTCCTCATCGCCGTAACCGGCGGCGCATTCCTGTTTCTAAGCAAGACCGGCACCGAGTTCTCGCGCGGCTGGGCTTTGACTTGGATTCTGGGCGGCTTCGCCGCGCATTTCATGACGCGCGCTGCGTTGCGTTTCGTGCTGCGTAAGCTGCGACAGAAAGGCCGGAACCTGCGGCACATCGTCATCGTTGGCACCGAAGCCCATGCGCGCGGCGTCGCAGCGCGTTTGCGGAATGCCCCATGGAGCGGCCTCGCCGTGCGGGCGTTCTATGCGAGCGAGCCGGTGCCTGCGAATGCATCGATCGATGGTGTACCCATTGCGGGCCACATTGAACGGCTCGCTGTGGATCTGCTCGTGGACCCGGTGGATCAAGTGTGGATCGCGCTGCCGCTCCGCGCCGAGGAGGAAATTCGGCGCTGTCTCGAATCGCTGCGCTCGACGTCCGCCGTACTTCGCTTCGTTCCCGACATTTACAGCTTTCATTTGCTGAATCACTCGGTCGGGGAAGTCGCCGGCATGCCGGTGCTAAATCTGACCGACACCCCGCTCGGTGGCGCCGGGGCGACGTGGAAAGCAATTGAAGACTACCTGTTAGGCCTTGCAATCACGGTCACTGTATCGCCAGTGATGCTGTTGATCGCGCTTGGCGTGAAGCTTACTTCGCGTGGCCCGGTGTTGTACCGCCAGGAACGGGTCACATGGAACGGACGCCGTTTCGTCATGCTCAAGTTCCGAACGATGCCGATCGACGCAGAAGTGGATACCGGCCCCGTCTGGATGCGCCGCGGTGAGGGACGCGCAACCGGGCTCGGCGCGATCCTGCGCCGATTCAGCCTCGACGAGTTGCCGCAGCTGATCAACGTCCTTCGCGGTGAAATGTCATTGGTAGGCCCAAGGCCTGAACGCCCGGATTTCGTTGCGGAATTTCGCAAGCGCATCCCCGGATACATGCAGAAACATCTGGTGAAGGCCGGCATCACAGGCTGGGCTCAGGTTAACGATCTGCGAGGCGACAGCGATCTGGCGCAGCGAATACAATATGACCTGTACTACATCGAGCATTGGTCGATCTCGTTCGACCTGCGTATTCTGGCGTTGACCCTTTGGCACATCCTGAAGACGCGCAACGCCTTTTGAACGCCGGGCCGATGGAGAGCGGCGCGCCATCTGATTCTCAGTCGGCTCCAGCCGTTCCAGCTGCAATAAGCGCACGTCGCGTAGCGATCACCTTCCTGTCCGCGCTTGCCGGCTGCACCCTTGTCTATCTTGTGTTCGCGATAGAAGGAAAATGGTTCTCGGCGGTCCCGGATCGCTTTTTTGGCGCGAACAGTCTTGTGATGGCGAGAGGAAGCGCGGTTCGTGAAGGCGACGAGCTCGTTATCACGCACGAAGGTCCAGGCGGCGAAACGATCGTTTCCGTTGTGACGGATCTGCGTTCCGCCGATTACCCTGTCATCGGATGGGTGGCCATAGATGTACCGGAATCAGCCCAGGTCACGCTCCTCTGGCATACCGATTACGAGCCCGCCCAGATAAGAAAGCTGCCGGTCCGCGTCGTCTCCGGACGGCTGTTGCCCGTAGCGGTCGTTACCGATTCGCACTGGGTTGGCCGCATAGGAGGGCTCGCTTTGGCGATTCATGGCGGGCTCACTCAACCGATCCGCCTGCGCGGTGTCATTGCCAAACCCGCCGATGCAAAGGAAACGGTGGTCGACCGCGTTCGCGAATGGATCGCGCTCGAGCCGTGGACGGGTGCGTCGATAAACACGGTTACCGGAGGGGCCGATGTTCAGGACTTGCCCCTTCCGCTATTGCTCGTAGCGGCAGTCGCGGCCGCAGCCGCGGCACTGATCTGGAGTTTTCGTGGCCGGTTGCGCGTAATAGCGCCTTCGCTGGCGATTGTGATCGGCGCAATGTTCGTCGTCGCATGGTTCGTTCTCGATGCGCGATGGACGTTCAATCTTGTTCGTGAAGCACGCGAAACCGCGCTTCGCTACGGCGGCGGTAAAGACTGGCGAGAAAAGCATCTCGCGGCAGAGGACGGGCCGCTTTTTGCATTCGTCGAAAAGGCGCGCAAAGTGCTGCCCGCTGCACCGACGCGCATTTTCGTACTTGCCGATGCGCATTACTACCGCGGCCGCGCCGCGTTTCATTTGTACCCGCACAATGTTTGGTACGATCCTTACTACAACACTGTACCTCCTGTCGATCGGCTCCGAACGGGCGACTTCATCGTTGTCTATCAACGCAAAGGCGTGCAGTACGACCCCGGAGGTCAGCGGCTGCGTTGGGACGGCGGTGCAGTAGTGCCCGTGGAGCTCAAGTTCCTCGACGGTGGCGGCGCGTTGTTCGTCGTCCGATGACTTCGCGGCCGGCGTTACGACCATGTTGAGCGACGCCCTGCGCCTCGGTGTCGGGTGGGCGGTGCCATGGATACTCGGAGCATCCCTCCTTACCACCTCCCGAGACTCTGCGGGATCCTTCCGCTGGACTGGTGAAATTGCATGGGTCGTCGGTTGCGGCTGGTTCATTGGTGCATTCGCGCTCACCGTTTGGATGCGCATCCTGTCAGCCTGGAACGAATTGCGAGGTGCCGCGCTGTCTAGATGGAAGCTTGCACTCTGGTTCGCAACGCTCGCCTGGTTGGCGTTGCGCTCGCTGATCCTGTTGTTCGACGTCGTCACGCTGCCACTCTACCCATGGGACGCCTGGATCCAATGGGCAACGAAGGCGCGCGTTTGGTACGAGCTTGGCCATATCGTGCCGTTCGAGCGCAGCGACCCGTGGTTCGCAGCAGGCGGGACCGCATGGTTCGATGCTGCTCCGAACTATCCGTCGACGGTTCCGCTTTGGCAGGTCTGGACGAATGTGACGCTCGGCCGCTGGGACGATTCGTTGATGAACGTTCCATGGTGGCTGCTCGCCGTGGCGTTTACGTTTGTCATATACGCGGTGTTGCGCCGCGCGGGATACGAGCCGCTCGGCGCGCTGATCGGAACGTGGATCGTGTCGTCGCTTCCGCTCGCCAACGTACACGTTGCGCTTGCAGGCTATGCCGATCTGCCAATGGCGGCTTATTACGCTTTGGCGGCGATCGCCTTCTGGCGGTGGACCGAGCAACGAACAATTGCGAACGCCGCCGTCGCGTGCGTGCTCGCTGCGGCGTGCGCAACCGTGAAAACGCCGGGCGTCGTATGGGCGTTGACGCTCTTGCCCGCGCTGGTTTTGATCGCGTTTCCTCGCAAGGGCGTGGCGGTCGTGGCCGCGGCGCTGGCGATCGCGCTGACGGCGTTATTGGTCCTGGCGCGGATAGAAGCCACTGTGCTCGGCTACCACCTTCATCTCGACTTTGGTCCTCCTTGGCTCGGCATGTTCGAAAGCATGTTCCTGCTCGGCAACTGGCACTTGCTGTGGTACGCCGTGTTGGCCATTGCGATACTTGGATGGCGGGAAATCGTGAGCCAGCCCATCGCGCCGCTTTCAGCGACCATTGCAGCGGGCCTGTTGTTCCTGTTCATTGTCTTCGCCTTCACGAATGCCCGAGCATGGGTGACCGATCAAACGACCGTGAATCGCGCCATTCTTCATCTCGCTCCGCTCTTATCGATCTGGGCGTTGATCGTCTTTCACGCCTGGCTGCAGCGCCTGCGCGGGATGGCTGCGACATCCGTAGCATCCGCGGCGTAGCATTGGCCGATTGTTTGTGGTCGAGCTTCCCAGCGTCACGCTGATCGCCGTCGATACCGTCAACCACGCGTTGGCGCTGCGCGCGCTCGCCTGCTCACGTGCAGACGTGCGTTTCGCGCGCACGTTATTTGTCACCGACAAAGTTCCCGCCGAAATCGCCGTGCCGGACGGCATCGAGATTGCCACGATCGGCCCGCTAGGGTCGCGTGAAGCGTATTCCGAATTCGTGCTGAAAGGCTTGTCGTCTTACGTGGCGACGACGCATGCGCTGCTCGTGCAATGGGACGGCTACGTGATCAACCCTGTCGCTTGGGAGCAAGCGTTCCTCGACTGCGACTACATCGGCGCGAAGTGGTTTTGGCAGCCGGAGGGACGCCGCATCGGGAACGGCGGTTTCTCGCTGCGCTCGCGCCGTCTGGTCGAAGCTTTGCGGGATCCGCGGATCGTGGTTGCGGAGAACGAGGATCTGACAATCGGTGCGACGTTTCGACCGCTGCTCGAAGCCGAGCACGGCATCCGCTTCGCCGACGAAGCGATGGCCGATCGATTTGCATTCGAAGCAGCTTACCCGATTGCCAAACCGTTCGGCTTTCACGGACTCTTCAACTTTTGCCGCATCGTTCCGGCCGACGAGTTAGCGGCGCTCGCCGAACACTTCTCCGATGCAATCGCGCAATCTCCGCAGTTGGCGCAGCTCATTCGCAACTGTGTCGCGCTGGGTCAATGGCAAGCGGCCATCGCGCTCGCGCGACGACGATTGACCGCCACGCCGCACGACAGCGAGGCGGAGAGTCTATTGCGACGAGCCGAGGAGGCAACACGCACAGCGCCAGCCGCCGGTCGCAACGATCCGTGTCCGTGCGGTAGCGGCAAGCGCTTCAAGCATTGCCATGGATCGCTTACCGCTCCCGCATCGGCGGATGACCTCGCGCAGCGGGCATTGGCCGCGCATCGTCGCGGAGACGTCGACGCTGCCGACCGCGAATATCGCGCTGCGCTCGCGCAATCGCCCAATCATCCACTCGCCTTGCATTATCTTGGCGTCATCGCCTACCAACGCGGACGCTTGATCGAGGCGTTGCCGCTGCTCGAGCGCGCGGCGCAATTGCGTCCGGATGAGCCCGAGTTTCACAACAATTTGGGCCTCACGCTCGTCGAGCTCGACCGACATGACGACGCAATCGACGCATACCGACGCGTAATCGCCAGGAATCCGATCCATGCGACCGCGTGGAACAATCTGGGTCTTGCGCTCGCCGGCTGCAATAGACTAACGGAGGCCATCGACGCCCTTCGCGAGGCGGTCAATCTTCGTCAGGACTTCGGCGAAGCGCATTGGAACCTCGCGCTCGCATTGCTTGCGCACGGTGATTTCGCGGAAGGCTGGCGCGAATACGAATCCCGACTCTCATTGCCTCAGCTCGGTGGACTGAGGCAGGAACCGACGACGCCGCGTTGGCGCGGCGAAGACATCTCACGAAAAACGCTGTTACTTAACGCGGAGCAAGGGCTTGGCGACACGCTGCAATTCATTCGCCTTGTATCGAAAATCGCCGAGCGCGGCGCCCGCGTCGTCGTTGAAGCCCCGCCGTCATTGGCTCGACTGCTGGCAAGCGTGCCCGCGGTCGACGAAGTTTGCAGTGCCGGCGATGCGCTTCCCGCCCACGATGTCCACATACCCTTGCTGTCGGTTGCAGAAGTTGTCAGCATCAACGCGCGCAACATTCCGGCCGATGTTCCTTATCTCGGCGTCGACGCCGCGCACCGTCGATCGGTCGTGGACGAGGTTGCGGGCGTTGCGGGGCGCAGGCGCAAAGTCGGCATTGCGTGGGCCGGCGCGCGCCACAATGCCAACGACCGTCGTCGCTCATGCCCGCTTGCGCTATTGTCGACACTATTCGATATGGGTGATGTCGCGTGGTTTTCGCTGCAGAAAGGCGACGGCGAAGAGGAGATCGCCGCTGCGCCGAATGCAGAGCGTGTTGTGTGCCTCGATGCTCGCAACGATTTCGATCGGACGGCCGCGCTCGCAGTCGCCATGGATCTCATCATTTCGGTTGATACGAGCATTGCCCATCTTGCCGGGGCGCTCGCGCGACCGACGTGGATCTTGTTGCCGTTTGCCGCCGATTGGCGTTGGCGCACCGCGGGTAACGAGACGCCTTGGTACCCGACGGCGCGCCTGTTCCGGCAGCCTCGGCGCGGCGATTGGGCAAGTGTTGTGACCGAAGTCCGCGCATCGCTCGCTGAATGGATCGCACATCGATGACCGACCCGGGCATCGCAATACGGGACGCGTTGGCGCGAGGTGATTCCACGGCAGCGTTGCAGATCGCCCAAGCGCACGCCGCTTTAGAGCCGCGCGATGTCGACGCCGCACGTCGATATGCGACGCTTTGCAGCCAGCTCGAAAACGGTGACGTCGAACGCGCGTGGCGGACCGTTCTCGTCTTGACCGAAGGCGATCCCGAGGCGCATTACATGCTCGGCAACGTGGAAGGCGATCGCAGCAACTTTAAAGCGGCGGCCGATCATTTTCGCGCGGCGCTCCTTCGTGCGCCGACGCACCCACAACTTCGTGCAAGCCTTGGACTCGCGCTCGACGAGCTTGGCGAGCTTGCCGAGGCTGAAGCGTGCTTCCGACAGGCGCTTGGTAGCGTCGCAGATGCGCCTTATCCGCTGATCGCAGCGCTTGCGCGCAATTTGTTCCGTCAGCGCCGCTTTGTCGACGCGCTGCGATATTTCGACATGCTGTCGCGCAGATTCGGCATTGCCGACGCGAGTCTCGACTTGGCTTATGCGGTATGTCTTTCGTCCACCGGACGCGAGGACGAAGCCGACGCGATGTTTCGCCGGGCCATCGAATTAGACGCGACCGCGCCTGGCATTGCGCGTGATTACGCGGCGTTTCTGATGCGTCGCGAACGTTACGCCGACGCGATGCAAATTCTCGAACCGGCGCACGATCGCTTCGGCAGCGATCTCCTCGCTTCCAGCATGCTGCTCGTTTGCCGGTTGCAACTTGCCGACTGGCGCGACGTCGGGACGCTACGGGCAACGGTCACCGATGGCGCGGCGCGCGGACTTACAGCGGGTGATGACATCATCCCGGCGTACGATTTTCTGGCAATCTGCGACGATCCGCTCCTCCAACGCACCGTCGCCCAGCGTTGGGCAAATACAGAAGCCCCCGGCGTCGCACCATCGCCGCCGATGCGAAGGTCGAATGGCGGCAGGCTGCGTCTCGGTTTCGTGTCGTCCGACTACAACAATCACCCGGTAGGCCGCCTGATTGTCGGTCTGTTCGAGCGGCTGGATCGGCGCCGTTTCAAGATTGTGGCGTACGCGACTGCGCCGAGAAGCAGCGATCGTTTCGGCGCCCGCATCGAAAATGCTGTCGACCACTACCGGATGCTCGATCCGCGCGATCCCGCGGTCAGCGCGCGCACGCTGGCAAACGACGCGATCGCGGTCAGCGCGCGCACGCTGGCAAACGACGCGATCGATGTTCTGTTCGATCTGAATGGGTTTTCGGGCGGTGAGGCCGTCCGGATTTTTGGGGAGCGGCCTGCACCCGTGCAGATCAACTTTCTCGGCTACACCGGCACGCTCGGCTCGTCTGCATACGATTTCATCGTGACCGATCGATACTGCGTACGGCCGGAACAGCGAGCCGCGTTCACCGAGCGCCTTCTATACATCGATCCCTGTTATTTGCCCTCGGATCCGCAGCGTCAGCTCGCAACCGTGATCTGCAGCCGTTCCGACTACGCACTGACGCCGAGTATGTTTGTTTTCGCTGCATTTGCGGCCGTCTACAAGATCGTCCCGGAGATGTTCGATTGCTGGATGACGCTGTTGCGAGACGTTCCGGACAGCGTGCTGTGGCTGCGACATCTCCCGACGGACCGCCTCGAACGGTTGCGAACGGAGGCCGCGCGACGCGGTGTCGACCGAGCGCGCCTCTTTTCAGCGCCGGGCGAAAACATCGATCGATACCTTGCCCGTTTTGCCCTTGCGGATTTATTCCTCGACAGTGCGCCATTTGGATCGCACACCACCGTGAACGACGCTCTTTATGCCGGATTGCCGGTAGTCACCTTTGTCGGCGAGAGCTTCGCAAGCCGCGCATCGGCAAGCCAGCTTCAAGCTGTCGGACTGCCGGAGTTGATTGCCGACAATCCGGATCAGTATGGCGAAATCGCCAGGTCTCTGGCGACAAATCCCACCCGATTGACGGAAATCAAACGCTCGCTCGCCGACACGCGATCGCGCTCATCGCTATTCGACATGGAAGCGTACACGCGCGCGTTCGAGACGGCAGTGGTCCAGGCCCACGAGAGCCACGCTTCTGACGAATGACGAGTCCGGATCGCAAAAAATGTTTGATTCAGGGCATCACGAATGTCCCGGCACCGACGGCGAGCACTTCCGGCGCCTTCCGGCGCAACGCCTCGATATAGGCGGCCTCCAGATTTCGCGTGTGCGCTGGCATGTCGGTCAAGGCGGAAGATGACAGTCCGGCACGGATGGCGTCGCGCACCTCCGCCATGAATAAGCGATCGGTGGCGAGCTTGGCCGCAATCGCAACATATTCGCTTCCGCTGCGCGCGATCGTCTGCGTAACACCCAAGTTCGACAGAATCGAGAATGACGTCCGCTCGGCATGCCGCTTGCCCACGAGAGTCACGACCGGAATTCCCATATCCAACGCTTCAAGCGTGCCATTGACGCCGCCGTAAGGCATCGGGTCGAGAACGAAATCCACCAGCGCATAGCGCGTCTGGTTGTCGGAATCCGTCGTCGACTGCGGCACGAATACGATCCTCCGAACATCAATTCCCGCAGCTTTGACAAGGCGTGCATAAAGCGGCGCGAGCGCAGCATTCACCGGCGAGAATGCGAGTCGCGCAGCGGGAAGTCGGTCCAGCACTTGCCGCCAAAGCGATAGACAACGACGCGACAGCTTGAGTCCACTCACAAACGCGCCGATCACCACGGCGTCGGCCGGAATGCCGAGCGTCTCGCGCGAAAATTTTCTCGGGCCGGCAATCTCGATGTGGCGATATGGGTAGACACAGCCTGCCATCGGCAGCAACGTCTCCAGTTGATGGAGCTGGTTTTCCGCGACATCCGCGTAATGGTCGGTCAGCTTGAAATCGACGGTGGAAAGACCGAGGGTTCCGGCGCTTGCGATATGCGTGATTTGAACGCGCGCAGGTTTCAACCCGAGTATCCCTGGTCGCGCACCCTTCGTGTGCGTCGACAAGTCAACGAGCACATCGATGTCGTCGGCTGCGATGCGCGCTGCCGCCTCACGTTCGGGAAGTCCGGCCAAGATGTCGAAGCGGTCGGCCGCGCTTCGGAATCGCTCCGTCCAGTCGTCGCGCTGCCCGGAGAGCGAATAGAATGCAATCTCGAAACGCTCGCGATCGTGATGGCGAACCGCTTGCCACATCATTTTGCCCATGACGTGATTGCGCAGGTCCGCCGACAAATAGCCGATCCTGATCCTGCCTTGACGGTGGTGCGCGATCCGCGGCAACGGCTCGCCGTAGATGCGGCGCGACGCCTGGTCGTAGGTCTGCGTGAGACGATGAATCAGTTCCGGTTCGACGTCGAAATACAACAATAGGAACAGAAGCTCCTCGAGCGAATCAACCATCTCGCGGACATCCTGCGAGTTGAAGCGTTCGTTACGCAAGCCATCCAGATAGTGTTCGACTCGATCAAACTCTCCGCTCCATTGGCACACTTCGAGCGCGTGCACCGCAAGCGGCAACGCGTCGGGGCAGTTCGTCTCGAACTGCTGGAAATTGGTGCGCCAGGCATCGATTCGGCCACTCGCCAGCAAGAGCTCGCCCCGGTTTTTGTACGCCGTAACGTGCTTGGAGCTGCGGGTTAGTACGGCGGAGAACGCGGATATCGCAGCGTCACGGTTGCCGAGTTCCGCGAAGATCGTTCCGAGATTGAAATCGGCGGCAATGAGATCGGGATTGAACGCGAGCGCTCGCTGATAGGCGCGCGCTGCATCAGCGTGGCGCCGCTGCATCTGCAACGCAACGCCATGGTTGTAGTGCGTTTCGCCATCGATAGGTTCACGCAGCAGCGCAGCCTCGAACCACGCTGCCGCACGTGCGCCGTCGTGCGCCGCCAAGCTTGCGGATCCGAACGCCCGCAACAGCGCGGGCGGCGGATCGTCGGTCATTGTGATGCCC
>WNGI01013534.1_pt1 | contig 13125 bp, 11 predicted proteins | sample 5400621 | NCBI WGS metagenome assembly WNGI01 (sample SAMN13153374, study PRJNA577476) | soil metagenome | isolation source: 20 cm soil or saprolite under Garry oak tree replicate 1 | place: USA:California | collected 2016-06-15
GGGTCCGACCCGAGATCCTCGGTCTGCGCCTCGGGATCGATGCCGTCGGCGTTGCCGAAGCGCAGCATCGGATTACGGTCCTGCAGCCGCGCCAGCGAATCGAGCGTCGGCCGCTCGGCGTCCGGCGTCGCCGCGGCCGGGAGCGGGTGGTAGCCCCAGTTGATGGCGTAGTAATCGTAGGGGCCCTGCGTCGGGATCAGCCGCGCGCCGTCGCCGGGCTGCGCGACGTAGTTGAAGCGGCCGTAGTCCATGATCGAAGGCTCGTCGCCGTAGCGGGCCGTGAACGTGCGGCTGCGCAACGAGTCGACCGGATACGACGACGAGGCCTTCATGTTGTGCGGGAAGCCGAGCGTGTGCCCCACCTCGTGCGCCACCACGTAGGCGAGGAACTCGCCCATCAACGAATCCGGCAGCGGCAGCGTCTTGGTGCGCGCGTCGAGCGGCCCCACCTGCACGAAGTACCAGTCGCGCACCAGGTTCATCACGTTGTGGTAGAACCCGATGCTGGTTTGGAGGATCTCGCCGGTGCGCGGATCGCTGATGTGCGGGCCGTAGGCATTCTCGATCGGCGACGGCAGCCAGCGCACCGACGAGTAGCGCGCGTCCTCCAGGGAGAAGCGTGGGTCTTGGGCGGCCGTGGGGACCGGGCGCGCCTGAATCGCGTTGGAGAGCCCCGCCGCGCGGAACAGCGGCTCCCAGCTCTCGATCCCCTTCTTGAGCCATGGCACCCATTTCGCAGGCGTGGCCGGGTCGATGTAGAAAATAATCGGCTTCACCGGATCGCTCACGGCGGCCAACGGATCCTTGGGCTCGAGCCGCCAGCGCGTGATGTAGCAATTCCGCGCGACGCGGTGCTCGTCGGTGCCGTAGTCCTCCTGGGTCACGGAGAAGTAGCCGACGCGGTTGTCGCACAGCCGTGCTTTCATCGGGCGCGCGGGCAGCAGCACCATCGAGTAATGCACCAGCGCCGACATGCTGCTCACCGGGGCGCCGCCGCCGAATTGCCCTCCAGGGCCGGCCGAGTCCGGCATCTCATAGGTCTGTAGCGCCTCCACCTCGACGTTGGTGGGGAATGTGACGGCCCGCTCCACGAGGGAGCGCGCGGGATCGAGCCGGCGGGCGCGCAGCGCGCGTCGCGCCGACAGCTCGGGCACGTCCGTCGCATAGAGGGGCGTCACTTCGATCACCGCGTTGCTGTCGGCGTTGGCGCTGTAGGCCGCCACACTGAACGTCTGGATCACGGGCTCGAAGTTCGACATCTGCACCGCGCGCGACACCGGCTCGGTCGAGTCCGCCACCACCGAATAGCTGACATTGCGCAGCAGGATGCGGTTGCCGACGCGCTGCCAGCGCACGACACGGTCGCTCAGCTCCTCGCCCGCGTACCGCGTGCCGGCGGGCGTGGCGCTGTAGCGCGCCACCAGCAGAAACGGCCGATCCAATGCGGCGCGGGGAATCTCGAAATAGAGCTTGTCGGAGAGGCGGTGGACGATGAACACGCCCGTGTCGTTCGTCGCTTCGGCGGTGATGACCTGCGCGTAGGGCTTGGGGCCCTCCGCTGGCCGCTCGGGCCGCTGGGCACCGGTCGGCGTGGGCGGGTTCTGGGCGATCATCTGGGTGATGAAGGCTGACGGCAGGAGCGCGCAGACGAGCGCGGCACGGACGAGCGACGGGTGCATGAATTCCCTCCGAGGGTGGACGGCCACAGCGGGTGCGGGAAACCTATCTGCCCTACGCACGAGCGCGAGGCCGCGCTGCGTCCGGGTCGTGACAACTGCCTACCTCGACGCCACATTGTGCCCATGGACGATGTGGTGATCGTCGCCGTGCTGTTTGCGACGGTGCTGCTGCGGCTGGCGATAATCCTCGGCGTCGCCTACTTCCTCGTGCCGCGCGGGCCGTTGTGCCCGCATTGCCAGCTCGAGATGCTGCCGTTGCGCCACGCCCTGCTCGACCGCCTGCTGCCGGGCCTGCAGCGCCGCTGGTGTCTGTCCTGCGGATGGAACGGCGTGGCGCGCCGGCGGACGCGGGAGGCGCGGCGGAAGGGGCCGAGCCGCGGCTTCAGCCGCGCCGGGTGATCCGCTAACGCCGCGTGATCAGCCGCGCACCCCGCTCGTAGAACAGGTAATCCCACGCCCAGTTGATCAGCACCACCAGCTTGTTGCGGAAACCGATCAGCTGGATCAGGTGGACCACCAGCCACACCACCCACGCCGGAAAGCCGCGGAACGAGAAGCCGTGGATGTAGGCGACGGCGGCGTTGCGGCCGATCGTGGCGAGCGTGCCGGGATCGCGAAAGCGGAACGGCACGGGCTGCTGCCCCGCGAGGCCGCGCCGGATGTTCGTGGCGGCGACCTGCGCCATCTGCATCGCCACCGGTGCGACCATCGGCAGCGGCTTCCCATCATCCTCGACGTACGCCGCATCGCCGATGACATAAACCTCGGGGTGCCCCGCCACCTGCAGCGTGGGCTCCACGCGCACGCGGCCCTGCGCCGCCGTGCGCAGACCGAGCTGCGCGGCACCTGCTTGTCCCAGAGCTTCCGCGCGGCCGCTTCGGCGAGGGGCGCGGGCATGGCGGCGAGCAGCCGGTCGGTTGCTTCGAGCAGCAGGACCCGCACGTCTTTCACGTTGAGGCGCGGATAGTCCTTCACCAGGACCAGCCGGATCAGCTCCGACAGCGCCCCCGCCATCTCGACGCCGGTCGGCCCGCCGCCCACCACGACGAACGTGAGCAGCGCGCGGCGGCGGTCCGCGTCGGGCTCCATCATCGCGTGTTCGAAGCACGCGAGCACGTGGTTCTTGATCAGCTCGGCTTCGTCGATGTCCTTGAGTCCGAAGGCGTGTCGCCGCAGGCCGTCGAGCCCGAAGTAGTTCGTCTCGCCGCCCATGGCGAGGATCAGGTAGTCGTAGCCGATCGGGCCGCCGTCGGTCGCGAGCTCGCGCCGCGCCAGGTCCACGCCGGTCACCTCGGTGAGGCGGAAATCGACGTTGCGTTGCTTCCGCAGAATGGTGCGGACGGGCCGGGCGATCGACTCGGGCTCGAGCCCCGCCGTGGCGACTTGGTAGAGGAGCGGCTGGAACAGGTGGTAGTTGTGCCGGTCGAGCACGGTGACGTCGACCGGCGCGCGGGCCAGCGCGCGGGCGGCCCACAAGCCGCCGAACCCCGCCCCCACGACCACGACGCGCGGCCGGGTGCTCATACGGTCAGTCCGACTCGGACAGCACCGCGGCGCCGGTCGACTGGTCCGGCGTCAGCCGGTCGCGAACGGAGTTGTCGGGATTGAGCAGTACGATCACCGGCTGGTGCGCGCGCGCTTCGGCGGGCGTCAGCTGGGCGTACGTGATGATGATGACATGGTCGCCGGGCTGCACCAGCCGCGCCGCCGCGCCGTTGACGCGGATCGTGCCGGACGCGCGCTCGCCGGCGATGGCGTAGGTCTCGAAGCGCGCGCCGTTGGCGATATTCACCACCTGGACGCGCTCGAACGGCAGAATCGCCGCCGCGTCCATCAGCCCTGCGTCGATGGTGATGCTGCCTTCGTAATTGAGGTCCGCCTGGGTCACCGTCGCCCGGTGGAGCTTTGATTTGCACAACGTGAGAAGCACAGATTCCGCCGCGTGAGAGTCCAGCAAAATAACACCGCTTGAGCCACAGCCGTTCCTGCGCTTGCTCCCGATGCCAGCTTCCAGGTATCATCTGTCCGTTCTCACCCGCTCTCCTGGGAGCCGCGATGTCCCGTGTGCAGCACCTGCTCGGATCGCTCGTCGGCAAGAAGGTCGTCATGGCCGCGACGGGCGTCATTCTGCTGGGCTTCGTGCTGGCGCACATGGCGGGCAACCTCAAAGTCTTCCAGGGACCCGAGCATTTCAACGCGTACGCCGAAGGCCTGCGCACGGTGGGCGCGCCGTTTTTCGGCCGCGGCCAACTGCTCTGGGCCGCGCGGATCATCCTGCTCGTGGCGGTGGGCCTGCACATCTGGGCCGCGTGGGCCGTCACCCGCGCCAGCTGGGCGGCGCGGCCCGACGGCTACAAGCGCCTCGAGCTGGTCGAGACGACCTACGCCGCGCGGACGATGCGCTGGGGCGGGCTGCTGATCGTGCTGTACGTCGTCTATCACCTTCTCGACCTCACGTTCGGCAAGGCCAACCCCAGCTTCGTGCCGGGCGACGTCTATCACAACCTGATCGCGAGCTTCAGTCGTGCGCCGGTGGCGATCGCGTACATCGCCGCCATGCTGGTCCTGGCCTTCCATATGTACCACGGCATCTACTCGGCCTTCCAAACGCTCGGCCTCAATCATCCGAAGTACAATCGCTGGCGCCGTCCCATTGCGGCGGGCTACACGCTCGTGGTCACCGCGGGCTTCATCGCGGTGCCCGTCGCCGTGCTCGCCGGGGTGGTGCGCTAGATGACGCTGCAATCGCGCGTGCCCGACGGCCCGATCGAAAAGAAGTGGGACGCGCAGCGCTTCGAGATGAAGCTCGTGAATCCGGCCAACAAGCGGAAATTCCACGTCATCGTGGTGGGCTCGGGGCTCGCCGGGGCATCGGCCGCGGCGTCGCTGGCCGAGCTGGGCTACGGCGTGTCGTGCTTCTGTTTCCAGGACAGCCCGCGGCGCGCGCACTCGATCGCGGCGCAGGGCGGTATCAACGCCGCCAAGAATTACCAGAACGACGGCGATTCGATCTGGCGACTGTTCTACGACACGGTGAAAGGCGGCGACTTCCGCTCGCGCGAGGCGAACGTGTACCGCCTGGCGCAGATCAGCGTGAACATCATCGATCAGTGCGCGGCGCAGGGCGTGCCGTTCGCGCGCGAGTACGGCGGCCTGCTCGCCAACCGCTCGTTCGGCGGCGCGCAGGTCTCGCGCACGTTCTACGCCCGCGGCCAGACCGGCCAGCAGCTGCTGCTCGGCGCGTACCAGGCGCTGGAGCGTCAGATCGGGCTGGGCCAGGTGGCGATGTACGCGCGCCACGAGATGCTCGACGTGGTGCTGATCGACGGCCAGGCGCGCGGCATCGTGGTGCGCGACCTGGTGACCGGGAAAATCTCGTCGCACGCCGCCGACGCGGTGGTGCTCGCGACGGGCGGCTATGCGAACGTGTATTTCCTGTCGACCAACGCCAAGGGCTGCAACGTGACCGCCACCTGGCGCGCGCATAAGCGCGGCGCGGCGTTCGCCAACCCCTGCTTCACGCAGATCCACCCGACCTGCATTCCGGCGCACGGCGAGCACCAGTCCAAGCTCACCCTGATGAGCGAGTCGTTGCGCAACGACGGCCGCGTGTGGGTCCCCAAGCGCGCGGGCGACACGCGCGGACCGGATCAGATCCCCGACGGCGAGCGCGACTACTACCTCGAGCGGATGTATCCGAGCTTCGGCAACCTGGTGCCACGCGACGTGGCGTCGCGCCGCGCCAAGGAGATCTGCGATGCGGGCCACAGCGTGGTGCCGGGCGGCCACGGCGTGTATCTCGATTTCCGCGACGCGATCGGCCGGCTCGGCGCGCCCGGCGTCGCCGAGCGCTACGGCAATCTGTTCGAAATGCCGATGAAGATCTACCCGGCGCCGCATTACACGATGGGCGGCCTGTGGGTGGACTACAACCTGATGAGCACGATTCCCGGCCTGCATGTGATCGGCGAGGCGAATTTTTCCGACCACGGTGCCAATCGCTTGGGTGCCAGCGCGCTGATGCAAGGGCTGGCCGACGGCTACTTCATCCTGCCCTACACGATCGGTGATTACCTCGCCCAGGCGAAACTCGCCAAGGTGGCGCCCGACGCGCCCGAGTTCCGGAAGGTCGAGGCCGAAGTCGCCGACCGGACCGAGAAACTCCTGAGCGTAGACGGCAATCGCAGCGTGGATTCTTTCCACAGGGAGCTGGGCACGCTGATGTGGGACGCCTGCGGCATGTCGCGCAGCGGGGCGGGACTCAAGCGGGCGATGACGAACGTCCGCGAGCTGCGCGAGCGCTACTGGAAAGAGGTCTACGTCGGCGGTAAGGGCGAAGACTTCAATCAGTCGCTCGAGAAAGCCGGCCGCGTCGCGGATTTCTTCGAGTTCGCCGAGCTGCTGTGCCGCGACGCGCTGCACCGCGAGGAATCCTGCGGCGGACATTTCCGCGAGGAATACCAGACACCCGAGGGCGAAGCCAAGCGCGACGACGCGCGTTTCTCCTACGTTGCGGCGTGGCAGTTCGCCGGTGTGGGCCAGGAGCCCAAGCTCGAGCAGGAGCCGCTCGGCTTCGAGCACGTGCACCTCGCGCAGCGGAGTTACAAGTAATGGACCTCACCCTGCACGTGTGGCGCCAAGCAGGTCCCGCCGTGACGGGCGACTTCGTCCGCTACGCGGTGAAGGGCGTGACACCGGACATGTCGTTCCTCGAAATGCTCGACATGCTGAACGAGGACCTGATCCGGCAGAAGCAGGAGCCGGTGGCCTTCGATCACGACTGCCGCGAGGGCATCTGCGGCAGCTGCGGTGTCGTGATCAACGGCCGCCCGCACGGGCCGCACAAGGCGACGACGGCGTGCCAGCTGCACATGCGACTGTTCCAGGACGGCGACGAGATCTGGGTCGAGCCGTGGCGGGCGCAGGCCTTCCCTATCGTGAAGGATCTGGTCGTCGACCGCAGCGCGTTCGATCGCATCGTGCAGGCCGGCGGCTTCATCACGGCGCGCACCGGCAGCGCGCCCGAGGCGAACGCCGTCCCCGTCCCCAAGCGCGATGCTGATCTGGCGATGGATGCCGCCGCCTGCATCGGCTGCGGCGCGTGCGTGGCGGCCTGCCCCAACGCGTCGGCGATGCTGTTCGTCGCCGCCAAGGTGAGCCACCTGGGTGCCCTGCCCCAGGGCCAGCCTGAGCGCTACGACCGGGTGGTGAAGATGGTGGATGTGATGGATGAGGCGGGGTTCGGCGCGTGCACCAACCACGGCGAGTGCATGGCGGCCTGTCCCAAAGAAATCAGCGTCGACTTCATCGCGCGGCTGAACCGCGACCTGCTGAAGGCGACGCTGTTGCCGCCCCCCTCGGGGCGGGATTGGTCGGGCGCGGCTTAGAGCTTCACCGCTGCCATCGTTTCCTTCACGGCGCCCGCGGACTTCGCGAGCGCCGCCTTTTCATCGGCCGACAGCTCGACGTGCAGAATCTGCTCCAGGCCCTTGCGGCCGAGTTTGCAGGGCACGCCGCAGTAGATCCCGGAGAGACCATACTCGCCTTCGAGCCACGCGGCGCACGGCAGCACGCGCTTCTTGTCGAGTGCGATCGCCTCGACCATCTGCACCGCCGCGGCCGACGGCGCGTAGTAGGCCGAGCCCGTCTTGAGGAAGGCCACGATTTCGGCCCCGCCGTTGCGCGTGCGGTCCACGATCTTGTCGAGCTTGGCTTTGTCGAGCAGCTGGCTGACGGGGATGCCTGAGACGGTCGTGTAGGAGATGAGGGGCACCATCGTATCGCCGTGACCGCCCAGCACCATCGCCTGGATGTCTTCGACCGACACGTCGAGCGCCTCGGCCAGAAACGAGCGGTAGCGCGCCGTGTCGAGCACGCCCGCCATGCCGATCACGCGCTCGCGCGGGAAACCCGTGACCTGCTTGGTCACCCAGCACATCACGTCGAGCGGATTGGAGACGACGATCACGATCGCGTTGGGCGAGGTCTGCTTGATCTGCTGCGAGACTTGCTTGACGATGTCGGCGTTGGTGCGCACCAGGTCGTCGCGGCTCATGCCGGGTTTGCGCGCGATGCCGGCGGTGACGACGAAGACTTCGCTCCCCGCGGCGGGCCCGTAATCGTTGGCGCCCACGACGCGGGTGTCGAAGCCTTCGATCGGCGCCGACTCCCACTGGTCGAGGCCTTTGCCCTGGGGAACGCCCTCGATCACGTCCACGAGGACGACGGTGCGCGCGAGACTCTTCTCGGCGAGGCGCTGAGCGGTGGTGGCGCCTACGTTGCCCGCGCCGACGACGGTGATTTTGTTGAGCATGCCGAAAGCTACTTCACCCGCCCCGCGTGTGCATCTCCCGGCGCGGGTCGGCGCGCAACGCGTCGATCTGATAGAGCGCGCCGCGATCGGCGAGTGCCAGGCGCTCCTCGGCGCCGCGGTCCGTGCGCGCGGTCCACGTCGACGCAATCAGCGTGCGCAGGTCGTCATCGGATGCGCCCGCGCGCAGCGGCTCCCGCAAGTCCACGCCGCGCTCGGCGTACAGACACAGGAACCACGTGCCGTCGGCCGTGAGCCGGCTGCGGTCGCAGCTGGCGCAGAACGGCGCCGTCACCGACGCGATCACGCCGAATGTGGTGCCGTCGGCCAACCGGAAGCGCTCGGCGGGCGCGCGCGGATCAGACGCGTCGTGCACCGGCGTGATGGGTCCGTAGCGCGCGGTCAGCCGCTCGAGCATCTCGCGCTGCGACACGACCTGCTGCGCCGTCCAGTGCGTGGCGCCGCCCACGTCCATGTATTCGATGAAGCGCAGTTCGGCGGCGTGGGCCCGGCCGAACTCGATCAGATCAACGATCTCATCGTCGTTGAAGCCGCGGACCACCACCGTATTGAGCTTCACCCGCTCGAAGCCGGTCGCCCGCGCCGCGGCGATCCCCGCCAGAACGTCGGCGTGGTGGGCGCTCTTGGCGAATTCGTGCATCCGCTGGGGCCGCAGCGTGTCCAGGCTGACGGTCACCCGCGCGAGGCCCGCGGTCCGCAAGGCGCCAGCGTGTTTGGCCAGCAGGACGCCGTTGGTGGTGAGCGCGAGGTCGCGGATGCCCTGGTTTTCGCGCAACAGGCGCACCAGTGTCGGCAGCTCGTGGCGCAGCAGCGGCTCGCCGCCCGTGAGGCGGACTTTGCTCACACCCAAGTCCGTGAAGACCCGCGTCAGCCGGGCGATCTCCTCGAACGTCAGCAGCGACGTGCGCGGCAGCCAGACGTAGTCTTCTTCCGGCATGCAATAGCGGCACCGCAGGTTGCAGCGATCGGTGACCGAGACACGCAGCGAGCCGAGCGGGCGATCGCGGGTATCGTGGATCACGTGCCCTCTGGTCCCACCACGGCGGGCCGGCCCTGCGGATCCACCCACAGCGTCGAGCCGTCAGCGCGTAGCTCTTTCTTCCAGATCGGCAGGCGCTGCTTCACTTCCTCGATCACGTAGCGGCAGGCGCCGAACGCCTCGGCGCGATGCGGCGCGGCCGCGGCGATGCCGATGCTCGCTTCTTCGGTTGGCACGAGGCCCAGCCGGTGGCGCACGGCGACGCGCGCGTTGGGCCAGCGCTTGACCACTTCCGCGAGAATCCGGTCCAGCTCGGCATTGGCCATGGCGTCGTAGCCCGAGTACTCGATGCCCGTGACGCCGCCGTCCTCGGGTGCGTCGCGGACCGTACCGAGAAACAGGCAGGTGCCGCCGCAGGTGGGGGAGGCCACGGCCGCGACCAGCTCGGTGACGGAGATGGGAACACGAGTAAGGTGGTTCATCCGCCGTTCACACCCCGGAGGGGTGTGCTCGGCACTGCGCTGCGCTCACGCGGACTACGCGTCAGCGTTGCGTCTCGCCGAGCACACGCTTCAGCGTGTGAATGAGCACGAGGGACATCGACGCTCATCATCATCCGCCCGCCAGCGGCGGCAGCAGGGCTACCTCGTCGCCGGGAAGGACCGGCGTGTCGGCGCGCGCGTGCTTCAGGTTCACCGCTGCGAGCGGCCGCTCGGGCAGCTCGGCGCCGCCCGGCAACACCGCGCGCGCCTCGCGTACCACGTCGGCGACGGTCGCGGGCAGCGGCAGCGTGACGCTCGCCTCTTCGCGCCCCACCAGCTCCGCGTAACGGGCGAAGAACCGGATAGTGATCGTGCCGCTGCCGCTCATGCGATGAAGTATACCTCGCCGGTCACGGACCCGTCGTACCGGTCGTGAGTCCGCGCCACAATTTCGCCTGCTGCGGCGTGGGCGTGGCGGGCTTGCCGACCGTGAACGCCGTCTGCACCCGCTCGCGCACGTGTGTCTGTAGCGTGTGCGGTTGCCCGCTTCGTTTCACCGTGATCGTGACGGCTTGGCCGTTCTGCCCTTTGAAGCGATTGCGGAATGCCTCGCCCCAATCTTGGTCGCCGCGAATCGTCACGTCGCCGATCTGCACCAGCACATCCCCCGGTGCGACGCCGGCCTCGGCGGCCGCGCTGCCCGGCGTCACGGCCTGCACCTCGACCTGCCCGTCCGCCGTGAGGCCCGACGACACGCCGAGCACCGGCGTCGACTCGCTGTGTCGCGTCACGACGATGCCGGCTCTGGGCAGGATCGAGTCGTAGGGTAACGGATCGCGGCCGTTGATGTAGCGCGCGTAGAAGCCGTCGACATCGGGCAGACCCGCTTCCTTCAGCAGCGCCAACAGCTTGGCCGTCGTGAACCCCTTCCCCTGTTTGTAGTAGCGTGTGAACAGGCTGCGCATCACTTCGTCCAGCGAGTGCCGGTTGTCGGTGGCATCGCGGATCGACACGTCGAGCAGCAGGCCCGTGAGTGAACCCTTCGGGTAGTACAGCTGCGAGCTGTTGACGTAGCGCTCGTTGATCCACGTCGCCACGCTGCCGTCCTCCTCGCTCCATGGCTCGGGCGCCGCGCCCACCTCGCGCATGTTCGCCGCGATGTTGTTGAGGAAGTCATCCTCCGTCCACAAGTGCGAGCGGACGTTGGTGAGGTCGGCGTAGTAGTCGGTGACGCCTTCCGACCACCACAACAGCGGCGTGAACTGCTCGGCGTGATAGTCGTACGGCCACATCTCGGCGGGCCGCATGCGTTTCACGTTCCAGAGGTGGAAGAACTCGTGCGAGATCAGTGGCCGGATGAAGGAACCGAGGTTGCCCGCGTCGTCCGCGAAATCGGGACCCGCGGGCATGATGTCGTACTGCGACGCCAGGTGCTCCAGGCCGCCGCCGAATCCCACCGGCTCGTGAATGATCGAGAAAAAGATCGTGTACGTGTCGTACGGCGCGCCGCCCATCAGCTCGTCCTGCGACGCGGCCGCGCGCTGTATCACGTCGCGCAGGCTCTTGGCCACCGCGGGGGTGTAATCGGCCTGCGGATACAGCGCGAGGCGGATCCAGTGCCCCGCGACCTGCAGCGAATCGAGCGCGTAACGTCCCACAAATGTTTGGGCGTCGACCAGCGTGTGATAGTCGGGCGCGGTGTACGTGCCGCCGGGACTCGCGGCGAGCGCGGTGGTGACGCGCCAGCCCGCGGGCAAAGCGAAGCGCACCGCCGCGGGCCGCGCGAGCTGGCCTTCTTCGTATAGAAAGAGATTGGTGCCGAGGAATTGACCCCAATCGCTCCGCAGCCGCGCGATGGACAGGTCGATGGTGTCCGCGAGATAATCAAATTCGACGGTGACGCGATCGCGCTTCCCTGTCGTCACGCGCCACGTGTCCTTGTCGAAGCGATCCCAGAACAGCGGCTGCGCATCGGCGCCATGCGCGCTGAAATGGCGCACGTAGCGCGCGTAGTTCTGGATCTCGTAGTTCCCCGGGCTCCACGCGGGCAGCGACAAGTACAACGTGTCCTTGCCCGTGGCTGGGAAATCGGCCTTGACGTGGAACAGATTGTCGGCCGGCAGCACCGAGACCTCGTAAGTCACGGTCTGAGCAGCGAGTGGCAGGGGGAGGAGCAGCACGGCGACGTAGCGCAGCACGCGGACTCCGCAGCGAGGGTTCAAACTGGATACACCACCCAAAACAAAGCGGCCCAGACGTTTAGTCCGGGCCGCGGGTGCGCATTTTCAGCTCGCGCGTCAGGAGGGCGTGCCGGCCTTCGCGTTGGCGTCGGCGACCATCGCACGCAACTCCTTGCTGGGCTTGAAGACAGGCACCGGACGCGCCGCCACTTCCACCGGATCACCGGTGCGCGGATTGCGCGCCATGCGCGTCTTGCGCTGCCGGATCTTGAAGGTCCCAAACCCGCGTATCTCAATGTTATGCTGCTCGGCCAGCGCGGCTTTGACCGCGTCCAGGAACGAGTCGACGACCCGGGCGCAGTCCTTTTTGGAAATGAGCGGACCCGCCGTGCGGGCGATTTGTGCGGTGACCTTTTCGACCAGATCGGCCTTCGTCATCCGTTCCCCCAGCAGGGCCCAGGGCGGGCGAGCGGGGGCATAATATGGGCCTAACCTATCGACTGTCAAGAGCTTGGAGGAACTGCCGGAAGTGCGGTTGGGCGTCGTGTGGGCCCGGCGACGCCTCCGGGTGATACTGTACCGCAAAAATCGGGTACTCGCGATGCCGCACGCCTTCCACCGTGTGGTCATTGAGGTTGAGGTGCGTCACCATCAGCGCGTTGGCGCCGGGGACGCCGCTGGTGTCGCCCTCGACTGCGAAACCGTGGTTCTGCGACGTGATAAGTACTTGCCCTGTCTCAAGATCGCGCACTGGATGGTTGCCGCCGCGGTGGCCGTAGGGCAGCTTCGTCGTCCGGCCGCCGAAGGCGAGGCCGAGCAGCTGGTGTCCGAGACAGATCCCGAAGATCGGCAGCGAGCCGTCGCCCAGCTCGCGGATCGTCTTGATGGCGTAACCGACGGCGGCGGGGTCGCCGGGCCCGTTGGAGAGAAACAGCCCGTCCGGTTCGAGCTCGCGAATGCGTGCTGCGGTCGTTCCCGCCGGGACGACGGTCACGCGACAGTCGTTCTGAATGAACAGGCGCAGGATGTTGCGCTTCATGCCGTAGTCGTATGCCACCACGTGATACTTCGCCGACTCCGGCCCTTCACGGTACTCGGCGCTGATGGTCGCGGCGCTCGCCAGGTCGAGTCCATCCATGGACGGCGCCGCCGCAAGCGCGCGGCGGACCGCGTCGCTCGGCGCGTCGCCCACGGCCATCACGCCGCGCATCGCGCCCTGGGACCGGATGTGCCGCGTGAGCTGGCGCGTGTCGACGTCGGCCACGACCGGGACCTTCGCCTCGGAGAGCCAATCGAGTAGTGACCCGGTGGAGCGCCAGTTGGACGGCTTGAGCGACAGCTCGCGGACCACGACGCCCGCGACGCGCGGCCGATCGGACTCGATGTCGTCGGGATTGATGCCGTAGTTGCCGATCATCGGCGCCGTCATCACCACCATCTGGCCGAGATACGAGGGGTCGGTGAAGACCTCTTG
>WNGI01003997.1_pt1 | contig 13123 bp, 7 predicted proteins | sample 5400621 | NCBI WGS metagenome assembly WNGI01 (sample SAMN13153374, study PRJNA577476) | soil metagenome | isolation source: 20 cm soil or saprolite under Garry oak tree replicate 1 | place: USA:California | collected 2016-06-15
ATTTCTTGGGTTCGATCGCAGCACCTTTGCTGAGTTCCAGGAGGACGGCTCGCTTTTCGTTCTGTCTTCGACCGCCGTAGAAGGGGTCGAGCCTACGCCACAAGGCCCGCTTCCTTCGCAACTTTCCTGGTTTCTTGCCAAACTCCGCGCTGGGGAAGTATTCGTGGTACAAAATCCCGCCTTTGACCTACCGCGAGAAGCGGTCGGCGAAGCTGAATATTGTCAGCGGACGGGCCTTCGTTCGCATTTGAGCATCCCACTTCGCATCGGCGGCCGCATCATCGGTGCCATTGCTTTCGCAGCCTTCAAGGAAACCCGTGCCTGGCCGGGCGATTTGATTGCAAGGCTCAAGCTCGTGGGTGAGGTGTTTGCGCAGGCTATCGCGCGAAAGCGCGAGCAGGAAAAACTTCTAAGCGCCATGGCTGAGATCAAGGTCCTGAAGGACCGGCTCGAGCAGGAGAATTCCTATCTTCGGCACGCCGCGCAGGTCAGGCCGCCGCAGGGGCTTACCAGCCGCTCGCCGCGCTTTCTGTCGGTAATCGAGGAAATCGTGCAGGTTGCGCAAACCGGCTCAACGGTTCTTCTGCTCGGCGAAACCGGTAGCGGCAAGGAGGTCCTGGCCCAGGCAATTCACGATGCCAGTGCGCGTAAAGGTCGCCCGATGATCAAAGTCAACTGCGCAGCGCTTCCGGCGAGTCTGATCGAGTCCGAGCTGTTCGGCCGGGAAAAAGGCGCCTTCACCGGAGCGCTGGCGCGACAGCCGGGCCGTTTCGAAATCGCCGATGGTTCAACCATCTTTCTCGACGAGGTTGGCGAACTGCCGCTTGAGTTACAGCCGAAACTGCTACGCGTGCTCCAGGAGGGCGAGTTTGAGCGTTTGGGGGGCTCAAAGACGATCAAGGTCGACGCCCGTGTGATCGCCGCGACCAACCGGCCGCTCGCACAGGCCGTCAAGGAAGGAAAATTCCGGGAAGATCTTTTTTACCGGCTCGATGTATTTCCGATTGAGGTGCCGCCGCTACGCGAACGGCGCGAAGATATTCCGTTGCTGGCGTGGACCTTTGTCAAGGAGTTCAGCAATTCGATGGGCAAGCCGATCGATGAAATCGCGGAAGAATCGATGACCGCGCTTCAGGAGTATCACTGGCCTGGCAATATCCGCGAGCTTCGAAATGTGATCGAACGCGCGATGATCCTTGGTCACGGCCCAAAGCTGCGCATCAAGCTTTGTCATACGACGCTGCGACCGATTGCCGTAAGGGCGACGGCAGGTTCACTCGATGAAGCTGAGCGCGCAATTATTCTGCAGGCGGTTGAGCAGTGCAATTGGCGTATTCGCGGGTCAAATGGAGCTGCGGCGCTTCTTGACGTCAAGCCAACGACACTCGAATCCCGTATCAAGAAGCTCGGGCTCGTCCCCAACCGGTGACCTCCGAAAATTCGGAGGCGCTCCGAATTCTCGGAGAATTTGATTGAGCTGGCCGTGCAGCTGCTCGCAGCCGGCTTTCAATACCCCACTGATCCATCGAATGTTTCCCCTCAAACGCGTCGCGTCCTTCGCGTTGGCCCGCTTCTTGCGATGAGAAGCGAGAAGACCGTTTCTCATTTTGCAGGCGGCGACCGAAAGATATGAACCTTGATCGTATTCTCGATGCAGATCGTGGTTCCCGATGAGAGACGAACAGCTCTGCTGCGCATTCTTGGCTCCATGCTCGGTCCAACGCGGGTCACGCCGGGTTGCCTGGATGCTCGTCTCTATTCGGATCTCGACAGACGTAAGACTTTGTTGCTGGTCGAAGAATGGGAGTCTCGTGAGCATTTCGAGAGAAATCTCGATATGGCCAAGCTCAATGCGATTGTCGCCGCAATCGAGCTCTCGAGCGAAGCGCCGGTGGTGCGTATTGACGCAGTCGAGCGGGAGGAGGGTGTCGACGCCTTGGCGCTTCATCGGAGTGTCACGTTAGGCCCTGCCCGATGAAAAATCTGTAAGTCATAGGCAAAACGCGAGGGATGAGCAAAAGGCATTTTGATGATGCCGAATGCAGTAGCGAGATTTTTCTTGCGGTAAACAGGAGAGATGGAATGCGTAAGATCCTGATTTCAGCGACTATCGGTCTCGCGATCACGCTGGCAGGTTCGGGTGCCAAAGCTCAGGTCGATCTCAGTGCTTATGCGGACCCTGAGGGATTTCTCGATATCCAGGCGTTGACGTGTGCTCAGCTCGCCGGAACCTGGCAGGATCAAGCGGACCTGCTGAGTTCTTGGTACAGCGGTTGGTACAACGGGCTCGCGAAAAGGCACTACATGGATATCAGGAAGGGCAGGGAAGCCGAGCACGAGTTGATCGTGTATTGCAAGGCAAACCCGCAGCTCAGAATTATCCAGGCCATCGATGTGGTTTTCAAAAGCATGCGGGAAAGAATGGGCATCAAAGTGCAGTAAGAGAGGATTGAACGCGTCAGCGCGATCTTCATTTTCGGGCATCGCGCAATCACGAACGATCGCGCTCCATTTCAATCCCCAAATAGCAAGCAGTAGCGGTTGCAGTCACCGTGCGCTCCAACTTTCGCATTCGGCGCAGACAGCTAGTGGCCAGCACACCATTATGATCTCGGTCTTATCGAAGCTCTAACCTCCGAAGTTTCGGAGCCTCTCCGAAAATTCGGAGTGGACTATGTGTAGCCCATGTACCGCAGCTTGCGTCGCATTTGGGTTACCCCACTGATCCGTCGAGCATTTCGTTTCAGCCGTCCTGCGCATCGGGCAGTGGCCCGCTTCTTGCGATGGGCAACAGGTGGCTTTGTATTGATGTGGCTATCGCGAGGAGAAGCGGTATGATTAGAGTTGCGACGACGCTGTCATTGAGCATCCTCCTTGGTACAATTCTTCCGCCCGGAGCGAATGCCCAGCAGATCAACGGCACTCCGGGTTCGCCGAGCGCGACGATTACAATCGATGGCAATCAACTCCCGCCCCCGCCCCCGAAATTCGGCGGCGTAATTAAGGAAAGCGCCAAGGATTCGAAGCCGTGGTGGCCGCCGCGCGTGGTACCGCCGAAGGGCGCGCCCAACGTGCTGCTCATCATGACCGACGATCAGGGCTATGGCGTCAACGGCACGTTTGGGGGCGTGATTCCGACGCCAGCGCTGGATCGGATCGCAAAAGCGGGGCTGCGTTACACCCAGTTCCACTCTACCGCCCTGTGCTCGCCGACGCGGGCGGCGCTAATCACTGGCCGCAACCACCACTCTGCCGGTTTCGGTGTGATCTCGGAGCTGTCGACGGGCTACCCGGGCTATGACTCGATCATCACTCCTGACAAGGCAACCATCGGCACGATCCTCAAAGGCAACGGCTACGCCACATCGTGGTTCGGCAAGAACCACAATACGCCGCCGTTCCAGTACAGCGTGGCAGGCCCCTTTGATCAATGGCCATCGGGAATGGGTTTTGACTACTTCTACGGTTTCATGGGCGGCGAGACCGACCAGTGGACGCCGTACCTGTTCCGCGATCACACCCAGATTTTCCCGTGGATTGGGAAGCCCGGTTATAACCTCATCACCGACATGGCGGACGAAGCGATCACGCATGTGAAGCAGCTCAACGCAGCGGCACCGGACACGCCGTTCTTCGTCTATTACGTTCCCGGCGGAAGTCATTCGCCGCATCAGCCGACCAAGGAGTGGATCGACAAATTCAAGGGCAAGTTCGACATGGGCTGGAATGTCATGCGCGAACAGATTTTCGCCAACCAAAAGCGATTGGGGGTTATCCCCGCGAACGCCGAGCTGACACCATGGCCGGATGAGCTGGCAAAATGGGAAACTCTGTCGGCGGACGAAAAGAAGCTCTTCGCCCGGCAGGCGGAAGTATACGCTGCCTACACGGCCTATACCGACAACGAGATCGGCCGCGTGATCCAGACGGTCGAGGACATGGGTAAGCTCGACAACACGCTGATCATCTACGTCGCCGGCGACAACGGCACCAGCCCCGAAGGCACACTTCTCGGCACGCCCAACCAGTTTACCTCGTACAACGGAATTCTGGATATTCCGGTCGCCGAGCAACTCAAGTTCTACGACGTTTGGGGCTCGGAGGCGACTTATCCGCACATGGCGGTCGCTTGGTCGTGGGCGTTTGACACGCCATTCAAGTGGACCAAGCAGGTGGCGTCGCACTTCGGCGGCACGCGGCAGGGCCTGGCGATATCGTGGCCAGACCGTATCAAGGACGCCGGCGGCGTTCGCACCCAGTTCCACCACATCATCGACATCGTGCCGACGATCCTTGAGGCCACGGGTATCAAGGCGCCGCAGACGGTCAACGGCATCACGCAAAGCCCGATCGAAGGCGTGAGCATGGCGTATACCTTTGACAAGGCGAACGCCACCGCGGCCTCGGCTCGCAAGACCCAGTACTTCGAACTGATGAGCAATCGCGGGATCTATAACGAGGGCTGGTACGCCAACACGACGCCGCCCGTGGGTCCGTGGGTCCTGAACGCTCCGATGCCGGACGTCAATGCCTATAAGTGGGAGTTGTATAACCTGAACGCGGATTACTCCCAGGCCAACGATCTCGCGGCTAAAATGCCTGACAAGCTCAAGCAAATGCAGGCGCTGTTCGTGCAAGAGGCAGCCAAATACAATGTGCTCCCTTTGGACAACTCGTCGTTCGCGCGTGCGATCTCGCCGCGGCCAAGTGCCACCGCGGGACATACCGTCTTTACTTACTCGGGTGAGATGGCCGGCATTCCAACGGAGAACACACCGAACATCCTGAACAGGTCGTTCAAGATCACCGCAAACGTAGAGGTCCCGGAAAATGGCGACGGCATGATCGTCACCACAGGGGGCCGCTGGGGCGGCTATGGGCTCTACCTGCTTAAAGGGATACCAGTGTTCAACTACAACATGCTCACGCTGTTGCAGGCCCGATGGGCCGGCGATCAGCCGCTCGCCACGGGTAAGCACACCATCGTGTTCGACTTCCAGTATGACGGCCCTGGCATCGCAAAGGGCGGCACCGGAGTGCTGAAGGTCGACGGCAACGCGGTCCGCACGCTGCAAGTCCCCAAAACGGTCCCGTTCCTGCTGCCGGCGGACGAGACCTTCGACGTCGGGGTCGACACCCGCACCGGCGTGAACGATCTGGACTACCGGGTACCATTTCGCTTCAACGGCAAGATCGACAACGTGACCTTCAACCTCGGACCGACGCAGCTTACCGCTGTGGAACAGATGAAGGTGCGAGAAGCGGCCGCCCGAGCGCGGGACTAGGACGGTCGGCCGAAAAGCCAGCCGGAAAGGTGGCGCCGCACTGTCGGCGCCACCAGGGACCGATGACTCTCTATAGACGCCTGACATATTCAGCAACATGAGGAGCGCAACATGAGTAGATCGATCGGTGCTGCGGTGTTCGTTTCAGCCTTGATCGTTGCAGGCGCCGTGGCCGCCCAAGGCATGCTTGTCGACGCTGCGGCCGACAAAGTAATCAAGAAGTACCAAGCGGCTACCTGCGATCAGTTGAAGGCGCAGAAGGCAGAGCCGCCATCGGAAAAGGAGAAGATAGCCCTGGATCTACTGCGGGACGATCCGAAAGCGCGAGTGGCCTTCGTCGATAAGATCGCTGCGCCAGTACTGAACAAAATGTTCGAATGCAGCATGATTCCGTAAGTCTCGCAGGTTCATCAATTACTAGGCATGAAAGGAGGCTTAACGTGAACAAATCAATTGGCATAGCCGTGGGAATTTCAGCCTTGATCGTTGCCAGCGCTGCATCTGCCCAAGGCATGCTCCTGGACGCTGCGGCTGACAAGGTGATCAAAAAATACCAGACGGCAACCTGCGATCAGTTGAAGGCACAGAAGAACGAGCCGCCATCGGACTAGGAGAGGGAAGCGATAGAGTTTCTTCGCAACGATTCACAGGCGCGAATATCTTTCATTAACAAGATTGCCGCACCGGTTCTGAACAGGATGTACGATTGCGGCATGATCCCGTAGTCTCGCGCCGGCGGGAGACGGAATAGTACCAGGTTGGATGGCAATCAGCGCCGGCCTTCAATCTCTAGCGATACCAGCCTGGCGAGTAAAGTGGCGGGATAAAGCTGACCGATTATCGTTTCCAGATTGCAGAGGCTCCGCGCGACCGGATGTAACGGAAAGACATCGCCATAGCCGGTCGAAGTCAGTGTCACAAAGCTAAAATAGATCACCTTGCTGGCGAGCGCAGGGTTATCTTCGAATGACAGTCCCGAAAATGCATTGGGGACAAGCAAGCCAACAATCGTATAGAGCGACACAAAGATCACCGCGATACTCAGGTAAACCAGGATTGCGCCGATAATTCGATGATGCGTGACCCGTCCGGATGAGAACACCGCGCGGGCGACGACATAGACCAATACGGTGCCCATTATGAGCAACGCGCCGGCAAGGAGATAAACGTCGAGAATGGATGGTGCACTGAGGCGAGATATGGCTGCCGTACCTGCCATGATGAACGCGGCCAGCAACGGAACAATGATCATTGGACTGCCCGACATGAAAAAGACACCGCCGATGAGTCCGAGCGCGGATGCAAACCCGAGCACTTGAAACACCCTGATGCCGACGGCTTGAAGCGGCGCAAAGACAAACAACATCAATATCAGCAGAACTGTGAGCGCAGTTAGAAGTGGATCACTCCACCGCCCCCGCAGGCGACCTAGGGGACTCTCCACGTTCTGACTAACCATATTGCCACCGATTGTGTTGTCCGTGTGCCTTCCCGATGATCGCCTTGCGCCAACCGCCGTTAACGTCGGCGGCGTGGTCGACCGCATCACGTTCGGGGCGCGAAGCCGAGCGTTTAGAAGCTTAGGCCTCCTATAGGTCCAGGTCGACCTGTTCGACACTTGATCCAAAATCGCGCGCAAGGAACGTGGGCTGCGCCAAAACTATGTCCTCCGAATTTTCGGAGGCTCTCCGAAAATTCGTAGATTTTGATTGTCTCCGAGACGTGGTCCACTGCGTCTGTTTTTTTGTATCCCGCTGATCTATCGAACGTTTCCTCTTGGCGCGCCATGGCTCCTTTGTTGGCCTGCTTCTTGCGATGGCATGCAAGAGGCTCGTTATCCGTCGCAAAGAACTATTGAATAGATAGGATACGTCTATCTTCCGCGCGACCGGATGAAATTTAGCTCGGAGGAAAAAATGCCGATTTCGTTTTCGTTGATAGTCCTTACTTCGCAACTGGTCATCGCCGTCGCGGACAAGGTTCCAACATTTGACATTGCACGGGGGTGCCGGATCGACAGCACTACTGGATTCGCTCTTGATGCCGGCATGAACCAAAACATCAAGAGATGTGTGAACGACGAGCAACAAGCGAAGGGTCAGCTTGAAACACAATGGTCAGGTTTCGCCAACCCTGACCGAGTAATGTGCACTGAATCAACAACCAACGACAACTCGACTCCGCCGAGCTACGTTGAATTGCTGACATGTCTTCAGGATCAGCAGTTAGCGCGAAAACTCCCGAAGGACTGATCTGCAAGGGATGGGCGACTCTACCGCGGCGAGATCCGACGCCGAAGTTCGCCTACTATGCCTCTGACTGTCGGATCGTCGGGCGCAATCCTGGCTGCCTTTTCGGCATATTGAAGTGCCGTAGCGGTATCTCCTGCTTCGCGGCTAAAGCTGACAATCGCCATAATAATGTCGCGGTTCTCCGGATGCCCCACGAGACTTCCCTTCAGGTAGGCAAGCGCCTCGGGCTGACGCCCGGCCGAATGCAACGCTACGCCATATATATAGGCATATCGCGCATTATTAGGGTCAAACTCAGCAGCGCGGCCTAACTCAACGAGCGCGTCGTCCAGCCGCTTGAGCCGTACCAAACTGAGACCCAGCGCGTGATGCAATCCGCCGTCGCTCGGCGCGGTGGCGATAGCGCTGCGCAAGACCCTTTCGCCATCGTCTTCTCGCCCCGTCTGCCGGTAAAGATCTGCAAGATTGATGGAGGCACCGACAAATTGCGCGCTCAATCGAAGCGCGGCCTTATATTCCGCCTCCGCTTCGCTGTTGCGTCCGCGGCGGGCATAGAAGGCACCCAGTGTGGTTCGGGCTTCCGGCCTGTCCGCATTGAACTTCTGGGCAACAATGAATTCCTCTGCCGCGCGATCGAAGCGCTCCTGATCTTTGTCCGATAAGCGCGCCGACGATACGTCGGCAAAGAGCGAGGCCGTTCGAATGCGCACGCCGCGGACGGGATCCGACAAGAGCGGGGATGCAATCGACCACCTCTGTTCCAGCGCCACGTCCTGAAGCATATCGAGGGCACCAATCCGTACCATGGGATCAGGGTCCGTTAGCGAGGTGCGCGCAAGCCCGAGGGTCGCCGCGGTAACGCGAGAGCTGAGTTCGTTCAATGCGCCGGCTCGCGCGATGGCAGGTGTATTGCGGTCTGCGGCAACAACAGCCAGCAGCTTCGCGGCATCCGATTGATCATTCCAGGCAGAATGGAATGCCGCTGCGTAATTTTGGAACCCTTTGCGATTCGGTCCATACCAGCTTTCGACTGCAGATGCCGACCACTCTGCCGACTTGTCCTTATGACAGTCGTTGCATGCGTTGGGCGTGCCAAGCTTTACCGATATGTCCGGCCGCGAAATGCGGAAACTGTGATCGTGCCGGGTGTCGACGACCATATATGTCCGGGTCGGCATATGACATGACGCGCAAGAGAGGGGCGGGATCGCTGCTCCGTGCCGGTGGTGCTTTACATCTGCGTACTTGTCCTGCGAGTGACATTGAAGGCAGGTGCCGTCACCGGCGAGCCGCAGCTTGGAGCTGTGTGGATCGTGACAGTCACTACAAGTCACGCCGGCTGCAAACATCTTGCTTTGCTTGAACGAACCATAATTGTAAGCCTCCTCCACGTCCAACATTTGCCCGTCGGCATGATAGAGACCGCGCCCAATCGGCGAAATCATGTGGGTGTCGGACAGCGGTCGTCCCGGAGCCCAAACTTCGGAAAACTGGCTGCGCCGAGCATGACAAAGCCCGCAGGCCTCGACCTCGGCGCGAAACTCGCGCGGTGCGGTGCTTCGCTTGGCATTGCCGGTTTCGGCATTCGGCAGCCAAGTCGCGTCGTGCCGCTCGCTAAAGCGTTCTGCTAACCCCATCGTGGGATCGTCGATCTTTCCAAGCGGCCACCAGCCGTTCTTGTTCTGCGCCCAACCGACATGGCGAGATCCTTGCCCGTGGCATGCCTCGCAACCGACGCTGATCTCGGCGAAGGTCGTTGCGAACCTGTCATTCGTGGCGTCGTAATTCTTCCGAACGCCGGTAGAATGGCACTCGGAGCACATGAAGTTCCAGTTCTGGTTCAATTTTGTCCAATGCAGCACATCGTCGTGGCGGATTTCCTCCTTGGGATAAAGGTGGAACCAGCGCTGACCGCCTTTGTCTTTCGGACGGGTGTCCCAGGCGATCGATAACGACTGCAGCCGGCCATCAGGAAATTCAACGAGGTATTGCTGCAGCGGATCGACACCGAAGGTGTACTTGATCTCAAAGGTGGAAAGGTTGCCGTCCGGGCCATCGGTTTCGACGAAGAATTTTCCGTCCTTCCGGAAAAAGCGGGATTTCACACCGAAATAATCGAAGGTTGCATCGGAGAAATCGCCCAGCACCGATTTGTCGGTGGCATGAGCCATGGCGAGCTGGTGCTGCGAGCCTTGCCAAAGCTTGGCTTCGGCCCGGTGGCAGCCCGCACAGGTCTCGCTGCCGACAAATGTCGCTTGCGCGGCAGCATCGGAGATATGAGCGGGGGATGTCCTGCCACCGCCACCGAGCAGTTGAATGGCAACACCCCCTGCGAAGACGGTCACGGCGACGATCGCCACCGCGATGAGTATCGTCGTTTTGGAAAGGAGACCTGACGCCGCATTCTCGATCTCCGCGCCCGTTGGTTCGGACTCCGAAGCGGTCCGCTTGCTTGAGCTGCGACTTTTTTTGGGGCGTCGAGACCGTGCCAAACGAGGTATTCCTTCAAATCAAGCCGAGGCTTCCCGAAGAGTCTAAGGGGCAAGAGGTACCAGGGCGTTGCGAAGTGGCGCGCTGGAAATTTGCATCAGCCCCGCAAACGGCTGTCCGAGCTCCAGGATCAGGTATATCGCGCCGGCAGCCGACAGCGCAAAGATAAGCAGAGAGCCGAGAACGATTGCGTTGGGTTGGGCAAACAGGCTGAAGCTTGCAAAGATGATGGTGAGCCAGAAAATCAACACCACCAGAAAGGGCATCGGGATCGAATTGCCCATCTGCGCAAATAGCAGTAGGCGCGTTTGCGCAATATCGGTGCTGATTTGTATTGCCCGGGCTTGCAGGGAGCGTTGAGAATCGTTCTGTGGCGAAAGTTCCTGAAGTTTTAAATAGAATGCTTCACTTGCGGCGCTCGCCTCGAAGGGGGCCGCCTTGGTAAGATCGTGACTGTTCTCACGCCACATTCGGTCGGCTAAAACGACGACGCCGCGCCGCAACAGATTGCGGACTGCGCCTGTCTCCGACCCGTACTGCTCCAGCAAATGGTCGAGCAGGATAATATTGGCCGTCATCTGTTTGATTTGAGTGCTCTGCGTGTCGTACGAACTCTTGGCCGAGGCAATCAGCAGGCCGAGGACAAGTGCGGCTATCGTTCCGATGAGGCCGGTGCCCAGCCGGACTACATCCTTTGCATCCGTGCTCAGATGATGCCCTGACAACGTGTTGCGAAGGAAGATGCCGATCAACGCGCCGCCAGAGATGCACGCGAACGCGATGCAAGCTAATGCGATTGGACTCATGATTTATCCCTATCGTGAGGCCACAAAAACCATTCGCTTCGCACTATCTTATTAGAGAGACGAACCATTTTTCCTCCTGAAGTTCTCTACGGCGAAAACATAAACGAGCATTGATGGCGATCATGCGATGTTCGTTTCCGGGATAATAGTCGCCTTTCTTCTCCCCTCGCGGGAGATCGCATGCTAGTCCCTTCCTTATCTGGCGAGCGCGATCCGTGTTAATCGGACAACCCCTTTTTCAGTGCCGCTGCCTTGCGGGCTTGTTCCGCGTCGTCGTTGTCGGCCTTCTTCATTGCCTTCAGTTCAACTATCACCGCCGCGATTTTTCCAGTGAACTTAAACGGCACCTTGTAAGCCTCGGTGACGGGAGTGCCCTCATCGGCGCCCACGTCGGCACCCTCGTCCGCCGAGAATGCGCAGCACTGGGTTTGCTCGATCCGGCCGGTGGCTACATTCTTCCCATTGACAAGGAGCGTACCCACGCCGCCCTTGCCGAGGCCACCGCCGTCATAGGCGAACTCGAAGCGGATAGTTGCTTTCCCGGCAGGCAGTGCTTGCTCGGCGGCCACCGTGTAGCGCTGCAGGCCGAGCCAATTGTAAGTGTAGGTCGGCTTGCCGTCCGTCAGGTAAAGGCTCCAGCCGCCGAACCGCCCAGCTTGGGCGAGGATCGCACCGTTGGCCTTATCCGGAATGTCCACCTCGGCAGTGATCGTATGCGACTGGTTCTTCACGTTGAGGAAGACATTCTCCGACATTCCGGTCATCCCCTGGTGAACGGTAAGGGAGGTGCGGCCGGCCATCAGGTCGGGCCGCCCGACCAAGGCGGCGTTCAACCGCTCCAGGGTCCGGTCATCGAGCGGCAGCACCGAATATTTGACTGCTTCCTTCAGAAAGAGATCCTGGAGTTCCTTCAGCTTCCCCGGGTTTTTAGCGGCCAGGTCGTTCGCCAAACTGAAATCCGCTCGCGTGTCGTACAACTCCCAGATGTCTTCTTCGAGCGGCCTCCGGACCTTGAATTCCCACGCGGCGCGGTGGACGGTCCCGGCCAGCCAGCCGTCGTTGTAGATCGCGCGGTTGCCGAAGATTTCGAAGTACTGGGTGGTGTGCGGGCTCGGAGCTTTGGCGTCGGCAAAGGTGTAGGCCAAACTCACGCCCTCAATCGGTGTCTGGAGCGTGCCGTTCACGCTCTTCGGCTCGGGCAGTTGGGTCGCCTCCAGGATCGTCGGCGCGATGTCGATGACGTGGTGCCACTGCGAGCGTAACTCGCCCTTTGCCGTGATGCCCTTGGGCCAATGGACGACCATCCCGTTGCGGGTGCCGCCGTAGCTCGAGGCAACCTGCTTTGTCCAGGTGAAGGGCGTATCGCCCGCAACTGCCCAGCCGGCGGCGTAGTGCGGGTATGTCGTCGGCCCGCCGAGTTCGTCGTAATGTTTCAGAATATCCTGGACGGTCTCGGGCACCCCATTGAAGTAGGTCATCTCGTTGAAGAGCCCGTCCATACCCCCTTCGGCGCTCGCGCCATTGTCGCCGACGATGTAGAAGATCAACGTGTTGTCGAGTTGACCGGTTGCCTTGATCGCCTCGATCAGCCGCCCGATTTCCATGTCGGCGTACTCGCCGAACCCGGCGAACACTTCCATCTGGCGGGCGAAGAGCTTCTTCTCGTCCGAGCTTAGCGCGGCCCGGTCTTTGATCGCTTCCGGCTTGGGTGCGAGCTTGGTGCCGGGAGGTACAACGCCCAACTTGATCTGCCGCGCCAATGTCTCCTCGCGCAGCGCGTCCCATCCCTGATCGAACTTGCCTTTGTACTTGTCGATCCATTCTTTCGGCACGTGATGCGGCGCGTGGGTCGCGCCCGGCGCGAAGTAGATGAAGAACGGCTTATCCGGTGTCAGCGATTTCTGGTATCCCATCCAGTCGATTGCCTGATTGGTCATGTCGGTCATGAAATTATAATTAGGGTCATGCGACGGTTCGACCTGGATCATGCCGTCATAAATGAGCGGCGCCCACTGGTTGGTCTCACCGCCGATGAAGCCGTAGAACTTGTCGAAGCCCGAGCGGGTCGGCCAGCGGTCGGTTGGACCGGAAGGGCTCACCTCCCATGCTGCGGTCTCGTGCGATTTGCCGAACGCCGCCGTGCTGTAGCCATTGAGCCGCAACATCTCTGCCAGCGGTGCGACGCTGTTTGGGCGCTGCCCGGTCTGTCCGGGAAACGCTGTGGCGGTTTCTGCAATTGAGCCGAAATTGTTCATGTGGTGGTTACGACCACTCAGCAGGGCCGAACGGG
>WNGI01008714.1_pt1 | contig 13119 bp, 9 predicted proteins | sample 5400621 | NCBI WGS metagenome assembly WNGI01 (sample SAMN13153374, study PRJNA577476) | soil metagenome | isolation source: 20 cm soil or saprolite under Garry oak tree replicate 1 | place: USA:California | collected 2016-06-15
GCTCCCTCGCCGAACCAGCACATGACGACGGCGGGCTCACGCCGGTACTTCACCGCGTAGGCGAGCCCAACCGCGTGGGGGACCTGGGTGCCGATCGGTGACGACCCGCTGATGATCCCGAGCCGGTGGCTTCCCCAGTGCGAGGGCATCTGGCGTGCGCCGTTGCAGGGGTCCTCGGCCTTGGCGTAGACGCCGAGCAGCACGTCGCGCACCGTCAGGCCCGCGACGAGGACCACGCCGAGGTCGCGGTAGTACGGGACACAGAAGTCCGAGCCCCGCTTGAGGGCGTAGGCGGACCCCACCTGGCAGCCTTCGTGACCGGCGGAGCTCACGACGAAAGGTGCCTTGCCCTGGCGGTTGAGCGCCCACATCCGCTCGTCGAGCATGCGGGCGGTGAGCATGAAACGGTGGAGGTCGAGGAGCTGCAACTCGTTCAGGTTCGCAAGCTCGTGGCGCGTCAACGCTGCCTGCGGGGTCCGCTCCATTGCTCGCTCGGGGGCTCTCTCAGCGTTGGCCATCGATGGTCCCTACTCTTCCGCCAGGGGTGCCCGGGTTGCGAGGAAACGAAAGGATCCTGGCCTCCTCTCGCATTGTAACCCCAGGTAAACCAAGGGCGGCGGCAGGCCCAGGGTCGAGGTCCTGGCCGAGCTCGAGCCCGAGTTCCGAGGGAGTCCGGTGCCGGACCGTGGCGCCCAGGATCGTGGCCAGCTCGGCCACCACGGCCCCCTGCACCGCCTCCATCGGCGGGGCGGAGCCGAGGAGCCGTTCCAGAGACGTCACCTGCACCGCGGGGATCCCGCAGGGGACCATCCCGGCAAAGTACGAGAGGTCGGTGGTCACGTTCAGGGCGAATCCGTGCTTGGTGACGCCGCGGGAGACGTTGACCCCGATCGACGCAAGCTTCTCCTCCCCGCACCAGACGCCGGTGAGCTTCTCCCGGCGGTCCGCCGCGATGCCGAAGCTGCGCACGGCACGGATCAGCACCTCCTCGAGCGAGCGGAGGTAGGCGATGACGTCGGGGTCCTCGAGCTCCAGCACCGGGTAGCCGACGAGCTGACCCGGGCCGTGGTAGGTGATGCTGCCACCCCGGTCGCATTCGAAGACCTCGATCCCGCGTTGCGCGAGGGTCTCCCGCGACAGCAGGAGGTGTTCGGCCGAGAAGCGGCGGCCGAGCGTGTACACGTGGGGGTGTTCCAGCAGCAACATCACGTCCCCGGACTCCCCTGCCACCCTCCGGCGGGAGAGCTCGTTCTGCCACCGCAGAGCGGGCCCGTAGCCGACGGTGCCGGCAACGACCACGGTGAGCGTCTTCATTACTGCCCTGGCAGGTAGGCGCTCAGGTCCGGCGCGAAGTCGGCCTGTTCGAGCTGACTCTTGAGCTGCGAGAGGTAGCGGGCGGCCTCGGCCCCATCGATGATGCGGTGGTCCCACGACATCGAGAGGAACACCATGTGCCGGATCGCCACTGCGTCGTTCCCATCGTCGTCCGTGACCACCACAGGTCGTTTTGCGACTGCGTCGAAGGCGAGGATTCCTGCCTGCCCCTTATTGATGATCGGCACGGACATGATCGAACCAAAGGGCCCGGGGTTCGTAATTGTGAACGTTCCGCCCTTGACGTCGTCGGGCTGGAGGTGCTTGGTCCGCGCCCGGTCGGCCAGGTCGCGGATGGACCGGGCCAGGCCGACGAGGTTCATGCCGTCGGCGTTCTTCAGTACCGGGACGATCAACCCGTTCTCGAGGGCGACGGCGATCCCGAGGTTGACGTAGTGCTTGCGGGTGATGGTCCCGTCGCCGTTCCAGGTCGCGTTCACCTGCGGGTACCTGAGCAGGGCCTGGGTGACTGCCTTGGCAACGAAGGGCATCCAGGTGAGCGAGAAGCCCTCCCGCTGTTTGAATGCCGGCCCCGCCTGGCGGCGAAGATTGAAGATGCGGGTCATGTCGACCTCGACCGCGTTCCAAGCCCGGGCCGTCTCGATGTTCGAGGCAACCATGTGCTCCGCGATCGACTTGCGCATGTGCGAGACCGCCACGACCTCGTCGCCACCGCTCGACGGGGCCGCATAGGCGACCGCTGCCGCAGGTGCCGGCTCTGGGGCAGCCGCCGGGGCGGGGAACTGTGCGGCCGGAGTAGCCGGGACGGGCTCCGGAGCGGGCGCCGGGGGCGGCTCGGCGACCGGCAGCGGTGCGGCGAGGACGTCCTGCTTGGTGATGCGGCCCCCGGTGCCGGTCCCACGAACCGTCGCCAGGTCGATGCCCCGCTCGTTGGCGAGCTTGCGGACCAGGGGCGACAGCACCCCGCGCAGTGGCTCGTCCGCGGCGGGAGCCGCCTCGGTGACCCGCGCTGCCGGCGCCACGGACTGCCTCGCCGCGGCGGGACGCGCCGCCGGTGGGGCAGGCTGGGGGGGCGGCGAGGCGGCAGCGGGCCTCTCGGCGGCCGCCGGCGCCGGGGCGGCCGCCGGAGCCCGGGCCGCGGCGGGGGCCTCGCTGGCCGCGGGGGCCGGGACGGGAGTCTTCTCCTCCTCGGGCATCGACGTGGGGGCGGCCGGCGGCGCTGCTTCGCCTGCGCCGGCGATCTCTGCGATCACGGATCCGACGGTGACGGTCTCCCCCTCCCCTGCGTGGATCCGGCTGACGGTCCCGGACACGGGGGAAGGGATCTCGCTGTCGACTTTGTCGGTGGACACTTCGACGAGCGGCTCGTCCATGCCGACGGACTCTCCCTCACGCTTCAGCCAGCGCGTGATGGTGCCCTCGACGACGGTCTCGCCGAGTTGCGGCATCTTGACTTGGGTCGCCATGTTCACTCTCCTGGAAGTCTGTGGCCGGTCCGATGATCCTACCTGCGAATTGATCGCCCCTACACTTAGACGCGTGGCCAGGCTCGCGCGAGACGAGTTCGAAGTATTGGTCGGCGAGGCGCTCGACGAGTTGCCTCCCGAGCTCATGAAGGCGATCTCCAACGTCCAGGTCGTCGTCCAGGACTTCCCGGGGCCCGAGTCCGACGGGGCACGTCTCGCTCCCCACGCTCTCCTCCTCGGCCTCTACACCGGCATCCCGCTGACCCAGCGGGGCATGGGCTACGCGGGGGTCCTGCCGGACCGGATCACGATCTACCAGGACAACATCGAACGGGTGGCTCCCACGCCCGAGGCCATCCGGGCCCAGGTGCGCCAGACGGTCCTCCACTAGTTCGCTCACCATTTCGGCATCAGCGACGAGCGCCTGTCCGAGCTGGGCTGGTAGCAGGAGAAAGATCCTTCTTTGTATGATTATGCATGATATCCATGCTTAAACATACAAAGAACGGGCCTAACCTCGGATCGAGCAGCCTTAAGCCGGCTCCGGGCTCAGCCGAGTGGCGTCCCGCCCGTCTCCATCGTCTCCCGGTAGGCCGCCGGCAGGACCAGGTCGTTCTCCACGGCGACCTTGCCGGTGATCGCCTCCACCAGCACCGTCGCCGGCGCCCCGCTCAGGTAGGGGGTGAGGTCGACGCTGGCCCGCTGGCCCGGCGTGACCGCCACGCCGGCGAGCGCGGCGGGCGCCACGGGGCCGGCCATGGTGAGGATCGTCACCTTGCAGACGGCCCGGTCCGCGCCGCTGGCGACGAGGGCCAGGGTGTCGGTGCCCCCGGCGGTCGAGCCGGCGGCGACCATCCAGCGGGTGGCGGTGGCCGGGACGCCCTGGACGGTGTGGTAGGCGCCCTGCGGCCCCACCGTCAGGCGCTCGGCGACCACGGGCACGCCGTTGGTCGACGTGAGGATCGTTGCGTGACGGGTCCCGCCCGGGACCTGGTCGGACACCTTCAGCGCCTTCCGGCCCCCGGCCGGCACGGGGACGTCCTGCACCCCCACCGGGCCGGTCCCATCGGATTGGCGACGACGATGTCCTCCTCCCCGGAGGCCGGGACGTTGCCGCCGGGCAGCAGCCACTGGGTGCTGGGGGCGGTCGCCCCGACGTCGAGGCCGATGCCGCGCGCCCCGTCTCGCGCGGCGACGCGCATCAGTTGCCCGACGACGACGCGCCCCCGTGACGCGGTGACGTCCAGGCCGATCGAGGCGGTCTCGGGGAAGAAGTCGCCAAGGAACACCGAGGTCTGGGAGCGTTGCGGGATCTCGACGTGGCTGAGGCCCGAGGGGACCTGGTCGCCGTTGTCGGTCAGCACGCGCACGGTCACGACCGCCTCTTCGAGGAACGGGTTCATGACGAGCAGGTAGGTGTCGTAGCCAGGCGCCGTGCTGGCGATGGGGAAGATCCACCGGGTGCCCGGCTGCCGGCTGCACCGGCCGGTCGCTCCGCCGATGCTCGGGGCCAGCACGGAGACGTGGCTGCCCGTGGCCCCGCCGAAGGCCTCGACCGAGACGGGCACGTTGGCGGCTGACGGGGCGGCGGGGAGGCCGCCGAAGGTCCCCGCCCCCAGGTCGGCCTCGGCGGCCGCCCCCGACGCCCCCGTCCCGGAGCGGCGCACGTGGACCGGTCCCGTGCCGGGGTTGGCGGTCCAGACGGTGGAACCGAGGCCCTGCGCCGTGGGGGCCGGGCAGTACCAGGCCTCCGAGAGGGGGGCCGTGGCCGCCGCGGCGGCCACCGGCGTCCCGGCGGTCTTCGACGGCACGATGCCGTCGAGCGCCCAGGAGCCCCCCATGATCAGGACGATCACCAGCGCGAACGTGAGCTCCGCCCGGCGCATCAGCCACGCTCCTGGCGGGGGCCGTCCGGCGCCGGGGCCCGGGGCGCCGGGGCGATGACCCGCACTCGGGAAGTCGGAGGCCGGGCATAGGACCGCTCGACTCTCGGCGGCAGCAGCGGAGGGGGGGCCTGGCTCTTGGCCTTGGGCATCCTGGCCGAGAACGCCATCACCAGGGCAAGCGCGACCAGCACCCCTCCGACAATGACCCAGACAATACGGATCCACTCTCCGGAGTAGCCGATCCAAATGGTCCCGGCGACCCCGGGCGGCACGGTGAAGCCGTTGGCCCAGCCGAAGACCGGCGCGTGCTGCAGGCCCTGGACCCCGACCGTCGCATTCCACCCGGGGCTGTAGACCTCGCCCAGGACAACGGTCCGGGGCGACGCGGCCGCCGACACGTGGCCCGAGAAGGACCCCAGCGACCGGCGGAGCAGGCCACTGTCCGACGGCAGGGGAGGCCACTGCGTCCGGAGGACCGCCTCCGGGTCGCTGCTGCCGCTCGCGGCAGCCGGCTCCAGCGGCGGGGGCGCCAGGGCAGCGATCGGCAGGGATTCGAGGTTGGTATAGATGTCGGCCCTGGCAAGCTGCTGCTCCAGGGCGAGGTCCTGCTGGAGGACGACGGCCCGCATCGTGGAGGCATCCGCGTGGTCGACCACGACGAAGCGGATCCCTGCGGTCGCCAGCAGGTGACCGGCCAGATGGGTGCGCCCCCCCACCAGCGCGTCGACCGTCTTCGACAGCCAGGCACCGCCCGACCCGCCGCCGGGTGGCGCCGTGTCGAGCAGGGAAATGCCGTCGGGGCCGGTAACGAGGTAGGGCACCACCCTGTCCGGCCTGAGCCCCGTGCGGAGGGCGTCCACGAAGCGCTTCCCGAGCCAGAGGACGCGGAACTGGTTGTCGCCGGTGGCCGAACCCTGCACTGCGGCAAGGGCCGCCGCCTCGGGACCGGTCCCCGTGACGGCGCTGGACGGCGGCGCGCTCCACGAGAGCAGCATCGGCACCCAGCCGCCCAGCACGGCGGCGGCCGAGAGGATCGCGGTGCCGGCTCCGACCGTGTGGCGCAGACCTGCGGCATGGCGAGGAAGGTCCTCGCCGAGGCCGGCCACCAGGTAGCCGGCGCAGGCGGCGAGGGCGACGAGCGGCGGCACGAACCAGAGGGCCGGCGAGACGACCGGGGCGGGGAGCCATCCCTTGGCGACGAGCCCGGCCCACAACCCGAACACCACGATCACGCTCGCCAGCAGGCGGACCTCGCGCCGGCGCGAGGTCGAGACGACGAGCAGTGCTCCCCCGACGATGGCCACGGCGGCGAGCCCGGCGAAGGCCGAGACGCCCGGTGCAAGCAGCAACGCATGGGCGAAGGTCACCGGGGACCAGAGGGGCCGCAGGGCGTTGCCGCCACCGGGACCGGCGAAGAGGGGGCCGAGGATGGCCCCATGAGGCTGCAGGGCCTCGAGCGACCACGGGACGAGGAGCAGAGCGGCGATGGCCGACGAGCCAAGCAGCCAGGCCAGCCGCCGCGGCGCCTCTGCCGACGAGGGACGCTCCCGGAGCGCCCGGAAGCCGGCGACGAGCCAGAGCGCCACGATCGCCACGAGCGCGCTTGGCGCCAGCGCGACCACGATCGCACTCAGGAGGGCCAGGCGCATGGCCTGGCGGGAGAGGGCGTCGGAAGAGGTGGGGACCGCGGGGCGCACTCCCCCGCTCGGCGCACCCGGCAGGGCCGCCCCCGGGGCGGGACCGAGCATCCGCAGGGCCATCTCGAGGAGGTACGGCGCCGCGGCGTACAGGGCCAGCGCCCCGAGGTCCCCCGCGACCATGGTCAGGCGCATGACCGGGGCCAGGGCATAGACGCCGACCGCCACGATCCGGGCCGTGACGTTGGTCGTCCGGCGCTTGACGAAGCGGTTGATGCCGAAGAGCCCGAGGGCAAGCAGCAGCCCGACCAGCAGTTTCTGGGCGATGGCCGTGTTGCCGAACGAGGCGATCGCCACCAACCAGAACAGCGGCAGGGCGGGCGATGGCGCCCCCGTGGTACCGAGCCCGATCTCACGCCAGCGGGCGAAGTAGTCGCTGAGCAGCCGGTGGATCTCGACGGGGAACGGCCACAGCGTCCCGGCCCCCACGGGGGCCCCGAGCAGCACGTGACGCGCGGCGATCAGCAGCACGAAGGCGATGGCCAGGGAGGACAGCACCGACGCCGACCGGGCCCACCGCCCGAGGCGGTCGGCGAGGGCGCCCGGGGTCAGATGGGCAAAGGTCTTGGCGCTGAGCCGGACGGTCTCCTCGCCCCACTGCAGGAGCCGGCGTTCGAGGAAGATCCGGGCGCGCGGAAGGTCCCGGACCATGTAGCGGCGTACCCTCCGGTCGGAGACCTTCCGGCGGCGCTGGATCGCCCGCCGCCGCCGGGCGACATCCGGCAGGGTCCTGAGGAACCATCCATACGCCCGCAGATACGGCGGGATCTCACTGAAGCGCCGGAGGGCCGCCAGCAGCACCATCTCGGCACAGAGCACGCCGGTGTAGAGGGCGACGAGCAGGGGCACCCGCGTCGTCGAGGTGTTCTTTGCAATGGTCCGGAGCCGGTTGCGCCGGGTGAAGTACCGGATGGACTGCTCCGGCGGCCCCTCGCGGCGGCCCGTCGCCATCGCGACGGCATGGTAGAAGTACGCCTTCGGCGCCACGACCACGGGGAACCCCAGCATCCGGGCGCGGATGCAGAGGTCCAGGTCCTCCCCGAACAGGAAGTACGCGGGGTCCCAGGAGCCTCCTCGCTCCACCGTCGCCCGGCTGACGAGGATGCAGGCGCTCGTGACGAACAGCACGTCCCTGCGGACGTCGTGCTGGCCCTGGTCGATCTCACCCTCCTCGAGGCCCGACACCGGGTAGCCGAACTCGTCGGCCGACATCCCGACCTCGAGCAGCACCTCGGGCTCGTCCCACGACAGGCCCTTGCCGCCGACCACGCCCGCCTCGGTCTCGAGGGCCGAGGCGACGAGGAGGCCGACGCAGTCCCGGTTGAGGGCAACGTCGTCATGGATGAACAGGTAGTACTCCGCCCTCCGGGCATCCGGGGAGACCTCGAGTGCCCGGTTGGCCGCGGCCCCGAAACCGACATTGCGCCCGAAGTGCATGACGGAGGCGTTGGGCAGCAGCCGTTCGACCAGGCCGGGCACCAGCTCCCGGTCCTCGGAGGCGTTGTCGACCACGACGACCTCCAGGGCCGGATAGGACTGGCGCGCAAGCGATTTGAGGCATCCGGGAAGCCAGGGACGCCCGTTGTGGGTTACGACAACCGCCAGGACCAGGGGCCAGGGGATTGCGTCCGGCTCGGTCATGCCTAGCAAGGACCGAGGGGAGGACTGGGGAGGGGCGGCGGGAGAAGAATAGGGGGAATTATAGGGATGGTTTGCGCCCGCGGCGGCCCCGGCGACCCGCATCGCTCTCTACGGGGACCGGCACCGGATCGGGCGGGCCGGAAAGGTCGTACGGGCCAGGCGTCCCCGACACGTGGTTCGCAGCGGGAGGCGGCTGGCCCTGCCCGGGCCCGACACCGTAGGCGTCCAGCGGCGGTGGCGGCAGCCCGTCGTCGCGCGTTCGGGTCCGGCCGGCGTCTCTTCGCTGCTTGCGGTTCTCCTCCGCCTCGCGCAGGCCGGTGGCGATCCGTCTTTGCTCGCGCGGCTTGGCGATCCCCGCAAACTCGTTCAGGAGATCGGACAGGATCTGGTCGCGCTGCCGCTCGAGGCGCCCCTCTCGCTCGACCAGGCGGGCGAACAGCGACCCCTGGGACACGGCAAGCTCGGATGCCGCGCGGACCAGCCGGCTCTGCACGACCTGCATGATGCGGCCGACGGGGTCCAGGGCCTTGAGGATGGCCTCAGCGACCTCCTGCTGGCGGGCCTCGATGCTCTCGCCCAGCTCCTTGAGAGCGGCAACGGTCGTCGACGCCAGGTCCCCGTCCCGGCGGTCGACGGCCTCGAGACGATCGACGACGGACTGGGCGTGCTCGGTAAAGGAGCTGTCGAGCCCACCGACCCGGTTCGCCAGCGCGGCCATGCCCTCCTGGGTGCGCCACTCCACGGCTTCGAGGGACCGGGCGATTCCGTCGAGCTTGACCGTGAGCGCCTTCTTGAGGGCCGCCTGCTCGCCCTCCAGCAGCTCGATGCGGTGCTGGAGGAACTCGATCGCGTCCTGCCGGGCGGCGAGAGCGAGGCGGCCGTCGAGCAGGTCGATGACGGCCTGCTCCCGGCGCTCGATGACGCTCCGCACTCCGTCAAGCTCGGACCGAACGGCGTCGACGGCGTCCCGGGACGCCTGGAGGACCGTCAGGAAGCTCTGCTGCTCACGCTCCTGCTCCTCGATCGCCGACTCCAGCAACTTGTCCAGGCGGCCGTGGAATGCCGCGTCGCCGGGGGTGGCGTCGTCCACGTCCGCACCCCGGGCGCCGGGCTCCCCAGCGCCCGGGTGCTCACCTGCGATGGCGTCCCACCTGGATTCCCTCCTGTGGATTCCGGTTACCTGCGCGTTGCGGGACTCATTTTCGCAGACCTGGGCGCCGGTGCCACGAATCTGGGGGGCGACAGCGACAATTTTGCCCGGCGCCTTGAGGGGCGCCTCGGGCCAGTTTGCCTGGCGCGACAGGCGATTGTGAAATTCAGTGCAAAAACGGACCAAAGTCTCCCGTCCGTTCCGGTCATGACTCCCATCACGTACAATCGGGACCAACTCGCGCTCGAGGGCGGGCGGAGCATCCGCTGTGGTTGCTGGGCGATTCCTCGCAGAGACCAGGCCGGAACAACGGAGGGGGAATGGATGGAGACAGCGCGCGCGCAGTCAGTCATCGTTCTTGGAGCCGACGGATATCTTGGCTGGCCGATGTGCCTTCACCTGTCACGCCTGGGCCACCGGGTCGTCGCAGTCGACAACCTGGCGCGGCGGCAATGGGATGTCGAGGGAGGCTCCCACAGCCTCGTGCCCATTGCTTCCATGGAGCAGCGGGTCGCCCGCTGGTGGGCTGAGACCGGGCTCGAGATCGACTGGCGACTGCTTGACGTCTGCGACGCAGCGGCACTGACCGAGCTCTTCCTGGAGGTCGAGCCCGGGGCCGTGATCCACTTCGCCGAGCACCGGTCGGCTCCCTTCTCGATGATCGACCAGGAGCACGCCGTCCGCACCCAGGTCAACAACGTCGTGGGCACCCTCAACGTCATGTTCGCCATCAAGCAGGCGGCGCCGGACTGCCACCTCATCAAACTCGGCACGATGGGCGAGTATGGGACGCCCAACATCGACATCGAAGAGGGATACATCGACATCGAGCACAACGGCAGGCGGGACCGGCTCCCGTTCCCCAAGCAGCCTGGCAGCTTTTACCACCTCTCCAAAGTCCACGACAGCCACAACATCCACTTCGGCTGCCGCGTGTGGGGCCTGCGGGCGACCGACCTGAACCAGGGCGTCGTGTACGGTGTGGAGACGCCCGACACCGTCCTTCACCCCGAACTGGCCACCCGCTTCGACTTCGACACCGTCTGGGGAACGGTCCTCAATCGCTTCTGCGTGCAGGCCGCCACGGGTCAGCCGATCACCCCGTACGGGAAAGGCGGCCAGACCCGGGGGTACCTCGACATCCGCGACACCCTGGCCTGCGTCACCCTCACGCTGGACAACGCGCCGCAGCTGGGCGAGTTCCGGGTGTTCAACCAGTTCACCGAGCAGTTCTCGGTCCTGGAGCTGGCCGAGCTCGTCGCCCAGGTCCGTCGCGCCCAGGGCCTCGACACCGCCGTCACGCACATCCCGAACCCCCGCTTCGAGCTGGAGGAGCACTACTACAACGCGAAGCACCAGTGCCTCCTCGACCTTGGCCTCGAGCCCCACCTGCTGGCCGACACCCTGATGAGCTCGGTCATCGGGGTGGTGGAGCAGCATGCCGCACGGGTCGACCCGGTGCTCCTCTCCGAGCCCAGCGTCACGTGGAAGCAGGGCGCCAACGACGTGTGGCGGCGCTACGCGGGCAGGTCCCGCAACGGGGACGACGCCGATCTCACCATCCTCATCGACGACAGGGAGACGGCCGAAGCTTAGTACGAGGCTCTCGGCCACCAAGGAATGTGACCGATACCCACAACCCGGCCATCCGGGAAGACCCCCACACCGGCAACGGCGATGGCGCCGGCCGCGATGCTCTCGCCGGGATCCGGCCGGCACCCGCACACGGCAACGGCGACGGCACGGCCGCACCGTCAGCAGAAGGCCTCGCCGGTGTCGCCTTCAGCGCACCGGCAAGCGAGCCGCTCGCCACCCCGGTCCCCGAACCCCAGCCCGAGGAGCAGGGCCTCCAGGGCGAGGCCCTTGTGGTCACCGAGCCGGTGCCCAGCATTCGCCAGCTTCCCCCCTACGCGGGGCGGGACCGGCGCACGCTGAAGGAGACGTTCGTCGCCACGCTGATGGCAGTCGTCAGCCTGGCCGTGCTGATTCCCACCGCGCTCTACGTCTTCACGAATCCACCAGCGTGGCCGGCCACGCTCCAGCCGGCCGCCCAGGTCGACCTGAACTTCGCCCGCTCGGGCTCCATCGTGGCGGTCCTCGTCAAGCCGGGCGACCACGTGAAGAAGGGAGACATCCTCGCTCGGCAGGACGACGTCGCCGTCAACCTCGCCCTGTCGGCCGCCGAGGCCACCCTTGCGGCCGATCAGGCCCGGCTGGCGGCCCTGGGGACATCGGCCGGATCGAGCCCTGACCCCAAGGTCCAGGCCGCTCTCGACAAGGCTCAGAAACAGCTCGAGGCCGTCACCGCTGCCTCGTCGGGCTCCAAGCAGTCGGCGGAGCTTGCCCTGAATGTCGCCCAGCAGGACCTCGCCAGCGCGCAGGCCGACCAGAGCAGGGACCAGGGGACCTTCGACACCGATTGCCCGGAGGGCGCCAGCGGACCCCTGGCGCCCGGGCTCCCCACGGGGACTCCGAGCTGTACCTCGCAGGACGCCCAGGTGACGCGCGACTCGGAGGCCGTCACCCGGGCCCAGCTCCGGCTCCTGCAACAGCAGCAGTCGACCCAGCAGGCGGAGCAAGCCGCCGCGAGCTCCCAGACGCTTGCGCAGAGCCAGCTCTCTCTGGCGCAGGCCTCCGCACGTCCGACCGGCAACGTCGCGACGCCCCAGGATGTGGCGGCGCTGCAGGCACAGATCGCCGCCGACGACGCCAATGTGGCCTCCGAGTATGCGGCAGCCCAGCAGGCGGACCTGACGGCGCCGATGGATGGTGTCGTGGCGGGCGTCGATGCCATCCCGGGCGACTTCGCGGGGCCGGATGGCGTTCGCACCTACAACCGCTCGGTGGCGCCGGCGAACCAGCCGTTCTCACTGCTCGCACCGTCCGGGGCCGGCTCAAGTTCGCCACCTCAGTCCAGCTTCCTGCCGGTGGCCCAGATCTACGGAACCGGGGGGTGGCTGGTGGTGGCGCAGGTCGGAGAGCACGACGCGCTGCGGGCGCACGAGGGCCAGCGGGCCGATGTCCGCCTCGACGGGGTGGGCCGGCACCCGTTCCGCGCCCGGGTTACCCAGGTGATCGGCCAGCCGCTCCGGTCCGCGGGCGTGGTGGTCTACAACGTGGTGCTCAAGCTTGATACCGTCCCCCTGCGGGTCCTCCCCGGAATGAGCGCGCGCGTCCATCTCCATCCGTGACCCCGACCTCGACCCGGGGGACCTGGCGGGCTCTTCTCGGGCTGGTCCTGCTGATGGCCTGCACCTGCACGCCCAGGGCTTCCCAACCCGGCGCTTCGAAACCCGGGGTCTCGACGACCTCTCCCCCGCCCTCCAGCCCTACGGTCATGCCAACGAGTTCGGGGGCGACCTCGTCCGTGCTCCCCTTGCAACTTGGGAAGCCGGTCTAGCTCGTCGCCGCGTCGGCCCTCTCCTCGCTCCTGCGCCTCGACAAGGACGGAACCGTGACCAAGCGCTGGTTTGGGGACGACCACACCCTGGTGATCGCAGCACCCGACGCCAGCCTGCCGGTGGGTTGGACGAACCGTGTCCTGTCGCTCACCAGCGTGGACGCGATCCGCCAGGCCCTCGCCCGGGGGGTCCCCCCGGACGTCCGCTCCATCCTGTACGACGTCGAAGCCTGGTCGTTGACCCCCATCGCCGAGCAGGCAGACCCCGTCGGATCGATCGCAACCGCGGCCAGGCTTGTCCACGGCGCCGGCCTGCGGTTCATCGCAGCACCCGGCGTCGACCTGATGGGCAGGCTCCACCCGGGAAAGGGCCCCTACTACCGGAGCTATGTCGCCACCCGGTTCGGCGGGGCTGCATCGGATTCGGCGGACGTCTTCGTGGTCCAGGCCCAGACCTACCAGAACGACCCCACCACCTATGGCGACTTCGTGCGCCAGGTGGCCGCGCAGGCCCGCGCCGCGCATCCCCGCGTGCTGGTCCTCG
>WNGI01004005.1_pt1 | contig 13110 bp, 15 predicted proteins | sample 5400621 | NCBI WGS metagenome assembly WNGI01 (sample SAMN13153374, study PRJNA577476) | soil metagenome | isolation source: 20 cm soil or saprolite under Garry oak tree replicate 1 | place: USA:California | collected 2016-06-15
TGAATACGCCGAGGTAATACATTTCGCCGGGCACAATGCGATGCAGCGGGATCGTATCGCGCACATCCTGCAAATCGGTGAACTTTGAGATCTTGCCGTCGGAATCGCACGTGATGTCGACAATCATTCCGTGGCGATCGGGCGGCGTGTTAAGGCGATGAATGGGCATGATCGGAAACAATTGACCGAGCGCCCAATGATCGAGCAGCGATTGGAAAACCGAGAAATTGCAAATGTATTGGTCGCCCAACGCCGTTTCGAGCCGCTTGACTTCCTCGGGAATAAAACGCAAGCCGCGATGCATATTCACGATCTGTTGCGCGAGCTGCCAGTAAATCGTATCGATCTTTGCTTTTGACTCGAGGTCAAGCAGACCGAGCTCGAAGTTCTGCTGCGCTTCCTCCTTGATTTGCTGGATGTCGTGCAGGCTCTCGAGACGATTGCCACGCTTAAGCCGCTGCTTCACATCGAGGATGTCGCCCACCAGTTTGTGGTCTTTCTCGGTCGCAGTAACACGCAGCTTCGGCGCCGTTTTCTCGATGGAGCTGAATGCTTCCATCACCAGCACGGAATGATGCGCGACGATCGCGCGACCACCTTCACTCACGATCGCCGGATGCGGGACGCCTTCGGAATCGCAAACGTCCATGATGTTCCAGACGACGTCGTTGACGTATTCCTGGAGCGAATAATTTGCCGAGCTATCGAAATCGCTGCGTGACCCATCGTAATCGACGCCAAGGCCGCCGCCCACATCCAGATATCCGAGCTCATGCCCGAGCTTCGCAATCTTTGCGTAATAACGGGCGCCTTCACGCACAGCCCGCTTGATGGTCGAAATGTCCGGTACCTGCGAACCGACGTGGAAATGGATGAGTTTAAGACAATGTGCGAGGCCAGCCGCCTTCAGCATTTCGCTCGCGGCAACGAGACTTGTCGTATCGAGACCGAACTTCGCGTTCTCACCGCCACTCGGAGCCCACTTTCCAGCTCCTTTGCTGTAAAGGCGCACTCGAATTCCGATGTTCGGTTCCACGCCGACTTCCTTTGCTGCGCGGATTGTTTGCTCGAGCTCTTCGAGTTTCTCGGCAACGATGACCACCTTCTTACTGAGCTTGCAACCTAGCAGCGCGATGCGGATGAACGCTGCGTCTTTGTAGCCATTGCAAATAATGAGACTTTCGGGATCCTGGTGCATCGCCAGCGCGGCGACCAGTTCCGGCTTACTTCCGGCCTCGAGACCAAAATGAAATTGCCGGCCGGCATCGACAATTTCTTCAATGACTTCGCGCAACTGATTAACCTTGATCGGAAAAACACCGCGATACTCATTCTTGTAACCGAACTCTGTTATCGCCTCTTGAAATGCGCGGTTTACCGATTCGACACGATGCCGAAGCAAATCCTGAAATCGGATGACCAGCGGAAAACTTAAACCGCGGTTGCGTGCTTCATTTACGACTCCCAGGATGTCAATCGTGCCGCCGTTTTCTTGCAGAGGTCGGACCACGACGTTCCCGGTTGGGTTGACGGTAAAATAACCGCCGCCCCAACCATCGACATTGTAGGTCGCGATCGCCGCGTCAACGTCCCACTCGTTTTTCATTTAATCAGATCGCGCGGCGAATGAATGCCGCAAAACGCATATTCAGTCAGGGTGTTCAACATGCAAGCCTGCACAACCAAAATTTTCATCGACTCATACGCTGAGTGTTTCCCGGGGAAGAACGACGCCCTACACGGCGCACACCGATTGTTTTTCGCTTCCCTGCAGATAACGTTCGCTGGTGAACAAAACGGTGATCGAAGTGCAGGTGCGGGCGGTTTTGCCGACAAGCGGCGGATGTGCGGTGTTTCTCGGCAATAACGACAAGGTCTTCATCATTTATGTCGATCAAACCGTAGGCAGCGCAATCACAATGTTCATGCGCCAGATTACCAAGGAGCGTCCTCTAACGCACGATTTGATGGCGCACTTGCTAACTGCTCTGGGCGCAAAGGTCGACCGCGTCATCATTAATGATCTGAAAAATGCCACCTACTACGCGCGAGTAATTATTCGTGTTCAAAACGAATTGCATCAGAAAAAGATCATCGAGCTCGATGGGCGCCCCAGTGATTGCATCGCAATGGCCACGCAACAGAAGGCTCCTATTTACGTGAGTCAGGACGTCTGGGATGAAGTGGACGATATGAGCGACGTCTTGCGCAAGATGGAAGAAGAAGGGCTAAAGCCGGATCCCGAAGCGGAAGAGTAGCGGGATCCGCGATCGCGTTCGTTGAACCGTTAAATCGTTAAAGCGGGCGAGCCCCACCTTTTGTCATGTTGAGCGAAGCGAAACATCTCTGATCCTCACCTCTGGGCGCCTAAGAATTTCCAGAGATTCTTCGCTTCACTCAGAATGACAATCTCGTTTCCGCTTCAACCTTTCCACGCCATGCCGCATCAACGCCGGCTTCAGCCCAAAAGATCACCGTAGCGCTTATCAGCTAATTCCAGGCAGCGCGCCAGAATCTCTGACGCAGTATCGAGTTTCAGCGTTTCAGCGACCAGTTCGCGGCATTCGGGAATGGTCAGACTTTGCACCGCGCGTTTAACTCGCGGAACCAACGTCGCGCCCGCGCTCAGCTCGTCCATGCCGAGGCCGAGCAACAGCGGGACCAGCGCTACATCTCCCGCCATTTCTCCGCAAACTCCCACCCAGATGTTGTTGGCGTGCGCCGCGTCGGCGATCATTTTTAATAAACGCAGTATTGCCGGATGTGTCGGCTCGTAAAGGTGGGCGAGCTTTTCGTTTACTCGATCGACTGCGAGCGCATACTGGATCAGGTCGTTTGTGCCAATACTGAAAAAATCGACCTCTGGCGCGAGTACATTGGCGCAGATGGCTGCGCTCGGGATCTCGATCATCGCGCCGACATCGATCTTTTCAGCCATAGGAACGCCCGACCGATGCAGCTCTTCTCTGCAGTCGGCGAGAACGGCCTTGGCACGACGCAACTCCTCCAAACCCGAGATCATGGGAAACATGATTTTTATGTTGCCGACGGCGCTGGCACGAAGCACAGCGCGCAATTGCGTTTTAAAGAGATCTATGTTCTCAAGGCAAAGACGGATGGCGCGCCAGCCAAGAAAAGGATTTAACTCATCGGTGATATCCACTGTGCCTGGAGCGAGTTTGTCGCCGCCAAGATCGAACGTTCGGATAATCAACGGATCGGGCCGGACGCGCTCCGCTACTTTTCGATACGTTTCGAATTGTTCGTGCTCCGTTGGCAGTGTCGGGCGATTTAAATAAAGAAACTCCGTGCGATAGAGTCCAATGCCCTCCGCGCCATTGGCTGCAACCGCTTCAACGTCTTCCGGAAGTTCGATATTTGCCGAGAGCACAATGTGATGGCCATCACGCGTGGTCGATTTTGTGGTGCGCAGTTCTTTCAGTCGTGCCGTAACTTTGGCTCTCCTTGATTCAATCTCTGCATAGTGCGCGATTGTCTCTGGCGCCGGATCAACAACTAGGAGCCCATCGCTTCCATCAACGAGTACGTGTTGACCTGTCTCGAGCTTTGTAGTGATGTCGTGCAATCCAACTACCGCTGGGATATTGAGCGAACGCGCTAGAATCGCGGCGTGCGACGTGCGGCTACCCAGGTCCGTCGCGACTCCAAGCACGTTTGCCCGGTTAATACTGGCGGTATCCGAAGGAGTTAGATTGTGCGCAACGAGAATGTGCTGCTCGGTGAGGGCGAGGAATGTCTTGGGAGCCTTGCCCTGCAGGTTGCGAATCACTCGCTTTGTCACGTCTTGAATGTCCAGCGCACGCTCCCGCAAATAGGGATCGTCGATCTTATTCAATGTCTCGGCGTAACGGGTGGCAACTTCCTGAAAGACCCATTCCACATTGCAAAGATCGGTTTCCAGTTTCCGCAGTACTTCGTCGATTAACGTGCGGTCCTCCACGACGAGCAGATGTGCATCAAAAATGGCGGCATCTTTCGCGCCGATGGATTCTGCAATGCGCTGCTGCATTTCCAAAATCTGCATGCGCGTTTGAATTAACGCCGTCTCAAACCGCCCTATTTCGTCCGGGACCTGAGAGGGCGCGATGCGGTAACGCACGACATCATCCAGGTCATCGCGCACGACGTGAATCTTGCCACAGGCCATTCCCGGAGAGACGCCTACTCCTTCAAATCGGGTTTCCTGATCCGCGCTGTCGCTCATGCACTTGCCAGAGTAAAGCAGATGTCAAACAATGCGAATTCGCATGGCCTTCGCCATAGGTCGCCCAGGTCCCATGGGTCGCATCCCACGAATGAGACAAACGGGACGAATCAGTCCTCGTTAAAACCCGCCTTGATCAGGGCCTCGATTTCTTCGATCGCCTTGTCGGCGTCGGGACCCTCACAACGGACGTGCAGCTTCGATCCTTGGCCGGCGGCTAGCATCATCAGACCCATGATGCTTTTGCCATTTACCTCTTCGCCTTCCTTCGACACCCAGATTTCGGAGCGATAACGACTCGCAATCCTCACGAACATCGCGGCGGGCCGTGCATGGAGTCCCAGACGATTCGTGATCGGGAGATCCTTTTCAATCTTCCGAACACGCTCTGCGCGACCCGCTTTTCTATACAGCAAGCCCATTACAGAGCTCCCTTCGGCTCCATTAAACTCAGCAGTCTGGTGTTGAAATCGATTGCACTGTTCTGACCCAGGCCCTTCAATTTTTCATCCATCGCCGCGACTTCAATCAACCGCGCCATGTCGCGGCCAGGCCTTACTGGAATGGTCACGTGCGGCACTTGAAGGCCAAGGATTTCATAAAACTCCCGATCCAATCCGATTCGGTCCACTTCTTCCACATCTTGCCAGTCCTTGAGCGTGACCACCAGATCGAGGCGCTTCTCGATTCGAATGCTGCCAATGCCGAAAACCTTCGCCACATCGATAATGCCAATACCGCGCACTTCCATGTGATTGCGAGTCAATTCAGGCGCTGTTGCCATCAGCTCGCGTCCCTCAAGTGAAGTAATTCGGGTCACATCATCGGCCACGAGACTGTAACCGCGCTCAATCAGCCCCAGGACGCATTCACTTTTGCCAATCCCGCTCGCCCCCCGAATCAAGACGCCCACACCCAGGATGTCCACCATGCTGCCGAATTCGGTTACTGTGGGAGAAAAATCCATCTCCAGCGCAATCGTCGCCGCATTAATGAACTTCATCGTAATCATCGGGGTCCGAAACACCGCGATTTTTGCTTCGGCTGTAACAGACAGCAACTCCGGCGCAAAATGAAAGCCGCGAGAGATCACCAGACAGGGAATTTTGCGCTCGCACAATTTTCGAAATCGCCTGATGCGCAGTTTTGAAGGCAAGCTTTTGAGATAGGAATGCTCGGCCGCCCCGAACACCTGCACGCGCTTCTCGGCAAAATAAGTATAGAAACCCGAGAGCGCGAGCCCGGGGCGATTGATGGTGGGCTCCCGAATTTTCCGATGGAACCCGACACGCGGTCCCTCCAGCTTCATCTGCAACTTCTCGGCGTGGGAATTGTAGAAGCTCTCCACGGTAACAACCGGGACACTCTTCTGCCGATCGCTTTGAGATGTGATCGTCTGCGTGCCGCGTTGTTCTACCATGAGGATTAACTTCTAGCGTGAATGACGCGCAATTTCCAATATGCATCGTACCACGCCTTGCCGCTGCCTTCTTTAAGAGCGCGAAGATCCAGGCGAAGCACTACAGGTTAGCTTTCCCCTGCTCTCGATAGCGAATCACTTTCGTCCTTTCGAGAGTGACTAGGCCGCCCCCCATCATTTCATCGAGCACAGGTAAGAATGCATTGATCTTGTGCGCGGTGTCGACGATTTCGATTACAATTGGAAGGTCCATCGACAAGCGAAGGATTTTCGCAGTGTGCAGATGGCTTGATTTCCCAAAACCCATTGGTCCGCGTAGCACGGTTGCACCGGCCAGCTCCAGTTCGCGTGCTTTCAACACAATCGCCTCATACAGTGGTCGATGCTGGCAACGGTCGCTTTCGCCAATGAAAATCCGCAGGAGGACGGCGTCTTCAGGAAGGTGCATAAGAAGTGGTTTCTATTTCGGCAATATTGCGAAAGCAAGAATGCGTCCAAGCCAGACGGCTGCAAGACAGCAAAGAAATGAAAGCAGTGTATTCAGACCGGCTTTGAACCAGTCTCCATCTCAACGAGATCGAGTGTTTGCAAGCTGAAGGACGAAAACGTTGTGTAACCGCCACACACGCCGATCATGAAGAATTGGCGAAGCCGCGGTGACATAAGAAAGGACCCTTCCGGGTCCATGAAAGCGGCAAGGAACCCGACAGCGAACGAGCCGGTAATATTCACGACGAGCGTGCCGAGAGGAAAAAGCTCACCGCCACGTTCAGCAACAAATCCCGATACCCAGAATCGGGCTCCGGTTCCAAGCGCGCCGCCGACCATTACCAGGATATATTCAAGCATTAAAAAACTCCTTCCGTTGGAAGGAGTCATTAGCTCGCGCGGTTTTCCCCGCCTTTAATGGGGAAGGCAAACTCCATTGCCTGAGTCGGATTTTACGAGGCGTTCCACCTCAGTCAACTGTCATGTCGAGCCCTTCGACTGTGCTCAGGACCAAGTTCCGTCGAGACATCCCGTTGAACAACCTAGGCCGCTGATACGGGATTCCTCGACTCCGGAATGACAGCGCGTTGAGGCGCCGTCACATCTTGAAGCGCTCGCCGAGGTAAAGCTGACGGCTGATGGGATCGCTAATGAGAAAATCCTTTGTGCCTTCGCTCTCAACCCGGCCGTCGTAAATCAAATACGCGCGGTCCACGATGGAGAGGGTCTCGCGCACGTTGTGGTCAGTGATCATGATCGCAAGTCCCGACTTGCGCAGGTTTACGATAATCTGCTGAATCTCATAGACCGCGATGGGATCGACGCCGCTAAATGGCTCGTCTAGCATCAACATCTTTGGCTGCGTGACCAGCGAACGCGCAATTGTCAGTCGCCGTTTCTCACCTCCACTCAGGGTCAGCGCAGTATTTTTGGCGATCCGCTCAATGCCAAACTGATGCAGCAAGTGATCGCAACGGTTCCGTCGTTCGGCCTTGCTTATCGGAAGGGTTTCCAAAATGGCCAGGATGTTTTGTTCGACTGTCATTTTCCGAAAGATCGATTCTTCCTGGGGCAAATAACCCATGCCAAGCCGTGCGCGCTTGTACATCGGATAATCAGTGACATCAGTGTCAGCAAAAATCACGCGACCGCTGTTTGGCCTGACCAGGCCAACAATCATGTAAAAACTCGTTGTCTTACCTGCTCCGTTCGGTCCGAGCAGTCCCACAATCTCGCTGGCGCCAACATGCATGTTGATTCCGTTCACTACCGCTCGGCCTCCGTAGATCTTGACCAGTTGATCGGTGCTCAGGACGGTCTCCGCTTTTTTTGTGACCGGCGGCGGAACTTTCGGAGTAGAAACAGGCGCGGCTTGGCTAATCATGGTTTTGGCAGAGACGGAGCGGGTGAAGCCTGGGCTGCCGGAGTTTGGGAGGGTTTTGCTTGTCCCTTTTTATCCTGGTCTGGCTGCTGCACAATTTCGGTGCGACTGGGCCCGTGTGTCCTTAGCTGACTATTCTGGCTGACGATCATGACCGTATCGGGACTGGTTGCCACGTGCAGGTTGGGTCCCTCTTGCACCCGCGGTGTTCCCACCAATTCAACATCGCCGTTGTTAGCTGTATACGTGGCTTTATCGGCGCGGCCAACAGCGCGAGTCGGAGATCCACCGTTCGGATCGGGCCGGTCGCGCACGAGTCCAACATTGCCTTCTGCGATGGCTTTTTCCAGGCTCTGGTTTTGTCCCTTTGTAATAAACACTGTCAGTTTGTCGGATTGCAGATTGAACCGCGGATCTACTACCTTCACACGGCCGCTAAAGATGCCCATGTTCTTCGTTGAATCAAAAAAAGCCTCGTCCGCATAGATTTCCGTTGTCGTCGGCTGATCGGATTGCTGCCCCGCGGCGCCCGAGCCAAACAAGTTCGTGCCGGATGATTTATCTTCCTTCTTTTTGTCTTTGTTTTTCGCTTTCTTGTCTTTCGGTTTCCCGGCTTTGTTCGCCTGCTCAGGTGATCCTATCGGCGCGGCGGCAATCTGCGCCGGCAAGCGCGTTCCAAACGCGCACGCGAGAACCAAAACCAACACTGCCAGTTTTTTCATTCGCTCGTGTTAGGTTTTGCAGTCAGGTGGGATTTGTCGGTGATCACCATCTTGACATTTCCGATCAATCGCCCGGTCTTCGAGTTCGTGTCGAACTGCACCGAATCGCCCGCGATGTTGAAGTCCGACCGTCGGATCGTTGTGCGCTCCTGCGAGCTTAGAATTCGCGTCTTTAAGTCCAGCACCGACGTGCGCATGTCGATTTGGAGGTCGGTCTGACTCTGCGGAGTGTAGGTTGTGATTTTAAGTTGTTGAAACCCTACGTGTTCTTGATCAATCCGGTGGGCCGTCCCAGCTTGGAATTTTCCCTTTAGCCGACCGTCAGCATCAAAATCTGGCAACACAAGGCCCTTTGCTTCGTGTCCAATTGGTAACGGAATGTTCGTTAAACTTTGTTCCCCCGGGGACGCGCCCGGCTTCTTTTTACGACCTTTCGACTGACCCGATACTTCAGGTGCCGCTATTGCCACGCACATCAAGACCGATGCTAACCAAAACGACAGGACCCGGCGGAGATGAGAGGGGGTGAGCGGAGCTTCTAGCTCCCTCGACGCAATATTGTTGGTACCCGCGCCGTAGCGCAGCGAAAGCGGGTCAATCTCTACCTGAGGCGGCAGCATGAATAGCCTTTAACACGCGCAATTGCTTCGGCAAATCCTTTAGGGGAATCTGATTCGGCCCGTCTGATAACGCGCGCGCGGGAGTTTCGTGCACCTCCATGAAGATTCCGTCACACCCAGTTGCCATTGCCGCTCTGGCCAGTGCCGGCGCCAAAACACCATCCCCCGAGGTAGAGTCCCCTGCTCCGCCGGGACGTTGTACCGAATGGGTCGCGTCAAAAATCACACGATAACCAGCGTCGCGCAGCCAATAGAGCGAGCGCATGTCGGCAACCAGGTTGTTGTAGCCGAAACTAGTGCCCCGCTCTGTGAAACAGAATTGCTCATTGCGAAACGCGACCAATTTCTCAGCGATATTTCGCACATCCCACGGCGCCAGAAACTGACCTTTCTTCACGTTGATCGCGCGCCCCGTTTCCGCAGCTGCCCGCAGCAAATCGGTTTGCCTGCAAAGAAACGCCGGAATTTGCAACATGTCGATCTGTTCGCCGGCAATCTCGGCTTCGGCGGGCGAATGAACATCTGTTGTGACCGGGATTTTCAAGTCCTGGCTGATGGCTGAAAGAATTTCGCAGCCTTCGCGCACACCGATTCCCCGAAAGGAACGCACAGAAGTTCGATTCGCCTTGTCGTATGACGCCTTGAAAATGAAATCGATATCTTCGGCGGTGCAGATTTCAGCGATCTTCTTCGCCATTCGATGGACAAACTTCTCCGACTCGATCACGCACGGGCCTAGGATGAATACCGGTTGTTTTCCACCAATTGTGACTTTCCCAATGCGTAATGGCTGCCGTTTCATTAGTTGTGCCCACTGTCGCGATGCGGACGATTGAGGTCAATCATCCCTACCTCGCCATTCCCGCACCCACAGGGAGGGGCGGTTCACCCGAACCGCCCGTGGATCGCCCTCGCTTCACCAGATCGTAAATGGCAAATGGCGCATACAATCCGAGAAAGAAAAGCAACGCGACTGCGTGCAATTGCAGGAGGTAAAGCGGCCATGAATCGGAGAGAAAACTCAGAATGGAAAATGCTTCGGGTTTGTGCAGCAAAAATCCGTAATTAACGTCCGTCAGTTTGTCGATAACCAGAGTAACCACAAAATAAAATTCCGACCACAGCCACACTCGCACGATCGACATGGGGTATGGTCGATATCCGCGGGTCAACATCAGGAATACGACGCCAACGATGATGGTTGAATGCGATGTAAAAAAACTGATAAATCGCCAATCTGGAAACCCAAAACTCAAGTTTGGCGTGAGTACGGCTTGCAACGTGCCGCCAACCCCCCAGAAGTACGCCACTTCAAACCAGCGCTGACTCCCGCTCCACATCGCCACGATTACGACCCCCATACCCCAGTCGCACATTTGCATTGGCAGCATATGTTGCCAGTCGACGATGCCGCGGCTACGGATGAAAATCAGATAGACTAGATAGTTCACGATCAGTACCGCCGAGAGGACGGTGATAATCGTCTTCTCTAGCGGCCGCGATTTTCTGCGCCACACGATTGCGGCAAGCACAAAGGGCAGGACGATCGTGAGGAAAATAACCGTGAGATGCGGCAAACCGTATGGTTGGAATTCAGGCTCCATGCGTTGTTCTGGCCGCGATTGTGTCAATCGCGCAATCCGATGAAAACGCGCTTAACACAAGCGCCTCTACAAATTCAGGCACAGGTTCTGCTCGTCCAATTCACCGGATTAGCCAGAGATTACACGGAATGACGTCGGTGACCCACGCGATATTACCCGGCAATTGCTGAGTTCCACCGGCATTTTTCTTTAGCGGCACGACTAGTAAGTCCGCTTGCACCGCTTGAACAAAATCCGACGCAGCCAAGCCCGTGTTCCCACGGATGCAGCGCGCCTCGATCGGAACATCGGTTACTCCGGCGGACAAAACGAATTGTTCCAATGCCTCTTCTTCCTCATTATCCGCGCTTGGTTTTGCGCGTTTCCCCGAATTCCCACGAATCGATGCACGGGCCTGATCAAACGTGGTGACGATCCGAATCACATAAAGCCGTTCGCATGATTCCGCGGCAGCCAACGTCAACGTCCTCTTCAACGCCTCCAATCTGGACTCAGAATAATCGGCAACAAAGACGATCCGGCGCAATGGTTTGGGGTTTGCCGCCGGGGTAGTAAAGAGCATTACCGAGCAGGGAGCCTCGCGCACAAGACGCCGCGCGACGTTGCCCAGAAATGGATGCAGAACCACTTCCTTTTCCAGGGCGCCGGCAACGATCACGTCGATTTTCTCGCGAGCGAGGGTGCGCAGAATGGCTTCGGCTGGGTCTCCCTTTTCGTAGTGAATCTTTGAATCAAGCGGAAGCTCAAGTTGTGCGAGCGTGTCGCTAAACTTTTTTGCGATTTCGTCATTGCGTTCGCCGACATAGATCAAGTGAAGATCGGCGGAAAAGTGTTCATGAATGCGCTTCGCTTCCGCAAGCACCTGTTTAAATCTCGGCGAAAACGTGCTCGCCACGGCGATGGTCTTGTATGGCGTTGGATCGCGCATGGGAGTGACGATCAATTTCGTGTCTCACAAACTTTAGGCAACTTGAACTGAAAACGACGAATGGCTTCGCCGGGTTAAATCCTTTAGGCGTTGAATCGTTGAACCGAAACCGATGTAACCCGTGTAACGGTTTAACGAGTCACCCAACCCCGCATATTCGGCATTCGCCATCTTCTTCATTCGGCTTTTCATTTGCGCTTTCCTCTGCGAATTTTCGCAGATGCGACGGGCGATTTACCCTGGCAGTTTTGATCCCATCACAAATGGTCATCTCGACGTGATCGAGCGTGCTCGAAAATTGTTCGACGAAGTCGTGGTGGCTGTGGCGCACAACGACGAGAAACAACCTCTTTTCTCACTGAAGGACCGCCTCGATTTGCTGCGCGAAACAGCGGGTAAAATCGACAACGTGAGAATCGCCGAGTTCGAAGGATTGCTTGTCGAGTTCGCCAGGAATGAAGAAGCTGGAATAGTCATCCGCGGTTTGCGCGCGATCTCCGATTTTGAATTTGAATTTCAAATGGCTCTGATGAATCGGAAATTGGACTCCGCGGTAGAAACAATTTTTCTCATGCCAAAAGAAGAATACACTTATCTTAGTTCTCGCATTGTTAAGGAAATCGCGCGCCTTGGCGGCGATGTCTCCGGGTTTGTCCCGGCGTGCGTTGCCAAGGCGCTGAGCAGCAAGTTTGGGTGATGATTTTCGGATAATTCTGGGAATGAAAATTCATCTCAAGCAAATTCCCGCACAGGGTCTGCATTTGGACGGGGACGAAGGTTGCCCGATCGACGATCTCGAAGCGGAGGGAGTTCGTTGCGCTGGTCAGCTGCACTATAACATCGACGTGGGAATCGCTGGTGGCGCGCTCTGGGCAAGAGGTTCACTGGTGCAGCCAGTGGAGCTGCGTTGCGTGTCGTGCCTGGAAAAGTTCGCGTACGAAATTCGAGTGCCCGCATTTGCCGTGCACACTGAGCTGGCTGGACCGGAGACGGTCGACCTCACGCCGTTTATACGCGAGGATCTCTTGCTTAACCTTCCAGCGCATCCGCGCTGCGACAGAGATGGCAATCGCGTTTGCAAGGTGAAACAACCCGTGGCCGTTGATCGAGACACAAAGCGGAAATCGGATTGGAGTGCGCTGGATAAGTTAAAGATCGAGAACCGTTAAATCGTTGAAGCGTTACATCGGATCACGAATCTCGAATTACGAATCACGTTTGTTTTTTTCAGCCTACATGCTTTAGTCACCGCCTGCCATGGGAGTCCCAAAACGCAAAACATCCAAGATGCGATTGCGCACGCGCAAAGCAGCGAACCGGTGGCGTGCGCCGCATCTCAATAAATGCCCCCAGTGCGGGAGCACCATCCCCTCGCACATTGCTTGCCCGTCGTGCGGCTACTACCGCGGACGACAGGTACTGACGCTTGAGGGCAAATAAGTTGCATTCCGCGGCTAAAGTCCGCAAAGTTTCCCACCGATGAAGATCGCCCTCGACGCGATGGGCGGCGATTTTGGCCCGCCTAACCTCGTTGCTGGCGCCGTTATGGCGCTGCGTGAGTACCCTCACATCACTAAGCTTTTTCTTGTTGGCGACTCCGCGCGGATTGAAGCGGAACTCAAAAAGCATGGCTGCAACGACAGCCGGATCGAGATCACACACGCGACGCAAGTAGTAGATATGAGCGACCGCGCATGGTCGGCGGTCAGGCGAAAGAAGGA
>WNGI01009104.1_pt1 | contig 13109 bp, 12 predicted proteins | sample 5400621 | NCBI WGS metagenome assembly WNGI01 (sample SAMN13153374, study PRJNA577476) | soil metagenome | isolation source: 20 cm soil or saprolite under Garry oak tree replicate 1 | place: USA:California | collected 2016-06-15
GCCGAAGCGTTATGGGAAGCCGAGATCGATCCGCGATCCCCGTCAGCGAACGTCTCCAAAGAGAAACTGGCGAGACTCGTCGACGCAATCAGGCTGGTGTTGAGTCCTCGCCGACGCCGGCCCGGCCGCTACACCGACCGGCGCGGCCGCGAGCGCTTTACGGTTTACGACCGGGAAGGCAAGGAATGTCGGCGCTGCGGCGGCACGATCGAGCGAATCGTACAGGCGGGGCGCTCCACCTACTTCTGCCCGGACTGTCAGATCGGTTAACTGCAACTTACGACTACCTGCGAGGGGCTTTGAGCGGAACGGCAAGGGGCTTCGAGCTGATCTCCAAAGTATCGCGGTTGTGGCTCGCGGCACCCAGCCGTTCCGCTCATTGCTCCCAGCCGGTATTCGTAAGTTGCAGTTACATCAGTCCATGACTTCGAGCAGTGCCCCTTTGATATACCCCGTCTCTGGAATCGTCAAAACCTCCGGATGATCGAGCGGCTGCCCAGTGAATGCTCGAATCGCGACGCGGCGTCCGCTATCACTCGCCGCGCTCTGCAGCATTTCCAGAAACAGCGACTTCGTCAGGTGGAAGCTGCAGCTCGCCGTGTAGAGCAGCCCACCCGGCGCGAGGAGTCGAATGGCGCGCAGGTTGATGTCTTTGTAGCCGCGCAACGCAGCGGGTAACGCGTTTCTCGTTTTCGCGAACGCCGGCGGATCGAGCACGATCGTATCGAAGGTTATTCCCTCGCGCTCCTTATCGCGCAGGTAGTCGAACGCGTTCGCTTCGACGAACGAGATGTTGGTGAGAGAATTTTTCGCCGCGTTCTCCGCCGCTCGCATCAGTGCGGGTCCGGACGCATCGAGGGCGGTGACGTGCGTCGCCTTTTTTGCCAGGTGCAGCGCGAACGAGCCGTGATAACTGAAGCAGTCCAGTGCGCGTCCGCGCGCGACGGTGCCCACGAAGTGTCTATTCTCCCGCTGATCCAGAAACGCGCCGGTCTTCTGCCCGGTCCACGGCGCGGCGAGGAATTTCACGCCGTACTCGTGGACCTCGATCTCGCGCGGCACGTCGCCGAAGAGAATTGTGGTCTCCCGCGGCAGCCCTTCCTTCGCCCGCAATGAGACGTCGTTGCGCGCGAGAATTCCAGCGGGCTCGACGAGCGAGCGCAACGAGGTGAGAATCTCTTCTCTGAAGCGCTCGAGGCCCGCGCTCATGAATTGCACGACGAGCCACTGATCGTAGCGATCGCAAATCAGCGACGGACATCCATCGGCCTCGCCGTGAACGAGTCGCAGCGCATTGGTGTGATCCTCGAGTGGGACTCGTCGCGCAATCGACGATGCGATGCGCTCGTCCCACCACGCTTGGTCGATTATCGCGTCAGGATTTCGATCCAGCAGCCGTAGGGAGATCTCGGAGAGCGGACTCCACAGCGACCAGCCGAGTGGCTTGCCGCGGGTGTCATGGACGAGGACAGCGCCCGCGTCCACCATTGGGCGTTCGGTGACGTCCGTGCGATAAATCCACGGATGACCGGCCTGCCAGCGGCGCGCACCCTTGGTGTTGACGCGTGCAACAGTCATGGCGTGAATGTAATCGCCCCTGATACGCCGAATGTTTCCAAGCGCGGCGTACTGTGCCCGCATCACGCTTTTGCGAGCTGGGAAAGCCATCCAGATTGCGGAGCTTCGTGACACTTTCGGTCCGGAAAAGCTCTCCCCCGTGAACACTTCTTGCGACATAATCGAGAATGCGAGATGTCCTCCCGATTTCTGTTGGAGCCGCGGCGAGCGGATTGGCGGTGCGCGAGCACGCCCTGCGCACCAGAGCCGAGCGTCTGAGCGCAGCGACCCTGGAAACCCTGCTGAATGCGATCGACGCCAATGACAGCGACACCGGCGCGCACGTGCGTCGTGTCGCGGACTACGCGCTGATTCTGGGAAAGGCCGCGGGTCTGGACGAGCGCAGACTGCACAGCGTCGAGCGCGTCGCGCTCTTTCACGACATCGGCAAGCTGCACGGCGCGCTCACCGACATCTTCCACGACCCTTCGAAGTTGACGCCCGAAGAGAGACGCGCGGTAATGACACATCCTCAGCGCGGCGCGGAGGTGCTGGCGCCGCTGAGCGCGTTCTATCCGGAGCTGGCGAAGGGCGTCGCCGCCCATCACGAGCGCTGGGACGGGAGCGGGTATCCGCGCTGCCTGAAAGGCAAGAAGATTCCGCTGGAAGCGCGGATGGTCTCGATCGCCGACAGCTTCGACGCGATTACTCACCGGCGTCGCTACAGTCACGCGCGCAGCTTCAGCGAAGCGGTGGAATCAATCAGGCAAGGGAAAGGAACTCAGTTCGATCCGGACCTGGTGGATCTCTTTTTGAGCCAGCCGGTGCTGTCGCGAATCGAGCGAGCTATGCGCAGGGCCCTCGGCCCGAAGAGGAAGAGTGAGAACCGCCGGCGAGGGGAGCGCCACACCCCCGGCCCCGACATTACATTCCGATGGCGGCCGCGATCTCCCGTGTCGCCGACTCCGGATCGTCAGCCCTGAAAATCGCGTTGATCACTGCCACTCCGACGGCGCCATGCACGGTGATCTGTAGCGCGCGATCAGCAGTGATTCCGCCGACGGCGACCGCGGGTGTTGTGACCAGAGCCGCAAGACGCTCGAAGCCGTCTACGCCGATCGCCGTTCCGGCGTCGCTCTTCGAATCGGAGCTGAACACCGGTCCGATTCCCACGTAGTCTGCGTCTTTGGCGTTCGGCAGCTCGGCATCGCTGCCAAGTGATGCGCCGATGATGAAGCTCGCCGGAGCGAAGCGACGGATCGCCTCGACGGGCAAATCCGCCTCCCCCACGTGCACGCCGGCTGCGCCGGCCGCGAGCGCGATGTCGGCTCGGTCGTTCACGATGACCGGAACATTGACCTTGGCGATTATCGCTTTCGTGATCTCGACGACTTCACGTGGCGCCGCTGTCTTGAGCCTGACCTGAACGCTCGTCGCGCCGCCGCGGACCGCGGCCGCGACGCGTTCGACCAGCGTCGAACGATGATCCTCGGCGTCGTCGGTGATTGCCACGAGACGAAGGATCTTTGGATCGAGCATTTGTGCTATCGGCCGGTACTCGTTGAGCCGGAGGTGCGTTTCTTCGTTGTGCTGGTGCGATTTGTCGACTTCTTCGTCGTCGACTTTGCCGGCGTCTTGCTGGTCGATTTGACCGACCCCGACTTGACCGAAATCGTTTTGCTCCCTGTCTTCGCTGGCGTCTTGGTAACGGTTGACTTGCTCGTGGCGCGTGTCGGGCTCCTCGCCGCTGGGGCGGCTGATCGGCTCGCCGCGGCAGCGCCGGTATTTGCCATCGCCAGCATGCGCGTGGGCGGTCTCTTCGGCATCGTGGCGCGCACTTCTCTCACCGCATCGGTGTGCTGCTCGAGCGTCATGCGAAATTCATGGTGACCGTCGCGCGTCGCCACGAAGTAGAGATACGGCACGTTCGCGGGATTCGCCGCAGCAGCGAGGCTGGCAACACCCGGCGATGCCACCGGGCCGGGCGGCAGTCCCTTGTGCACGTAGGTGTTGTACGGTGAATCGATGGTCAGGTCTTTATAAAGCACGCGGCCGACGTGGTGACCGAGAGCGTACTGCACTGTGGGGTCAGCCTGCAGCAGCATCCCTCTCTTCAGGCGATTGTAATAGACGGCCGCAATGACTGGCCGCTCTTCGGGGACACGCGCCTCTTTCTCGACGATGGACGCCATTGTCACCAGGTCGTTGCGGTTGATCTTGAGATCCACCGCGCTCGAATCCCACTCCGGTCTCCAGCGACGCTCGAACGAGTACACCATCTCGCGCACTGCCTGCCGAGCGGTGGTACCGAGGGGGAACGCGTAGGTGTCGGGGAAGAGATAGCCTTCGAGCGTCTTGTTCGGGACGTCGAGGCGCGCCAGAAGAGCAGTGTCGGTTACCGCGGCAGTCACAGAATCTGCCGGCACTTTGAGCGTCTTTGCCAGCAGCGGCGCCAGCTGGGCGACCGTGTATCCCTCGGGGATCGTGACCGTGTTGACCAGACCATGCCCACCGTTGAGCGCGCTGATGATGTCGGTCCAGGGCGTACCGTGCTTGAGCAGATAAGTGCCGGGCTTGATGTTGCGGTCGCCGCCGGTGACTCGCCCGTAGAGTCGGAACAGCTTCGGGTAGCCCACCAGACCGGCGCCAGCGAGTGAATCAGTCGCCTGTCCGAAGCTCGCGCCGCGCGGAATGATGACGCGCGTCGGCACTCCGTGCGGTTGGCCCGCGCACGCAGCACTCACCACGCACACCGCGACTAGCGCGAGGCGCAGATCAGATCGAAGCATTGAGGGCTTGCTGGAGCAGAATCGTCGCGGCGAGCGAATCGACATCGCCCTTTCTGCCGCGGGTTGACTCACCCAGCTCTTTGACTGTACGCAATGCTGCCGCCGTGGTAAAACGTTCATCATAAAAACGAACTGGCATGGCACTACGTTTCGCAATTTGAGCCCCTAATTCACGCACTTCCGCCGTCCATTCGGTCTCGTTGCCCTCTCCGTCCAGCGGAAGGCCTATTAAGTACCCCCGGGCCCCAAGCTCGGTTGCGCGCGCGATTATTTTTGTGATCGGGGGTCTTTTGCCTTCCCGCCGCGCGATGAAGCCTGCCGGCGATGCAATCATTCCCAGAGGATCGCTGATCGCGAGGCCGATTCGCTTGCGGCCGTAGTCGACCGCGAGATAGCGAGCCAGCGCCGGGTTCGCCAATTCTACCCCTGCGCCATCTGGGTGAAGAATTCCTTGTTGTTCTTGGATTTCGTCATCTGTCGCAGCAGAAACTCGATCGCTTCCGCCTCCGGCATATCGGCCAGAAACTGCCGCAGCAGGATGGTGCGATTGATCTCGGCCTGACTGAGGAGCAGCTCCTCTTTGCGCGTTCCCGAGCGGAAGATGTCGATCGCCGGATAGATGCGCCGGTCGGCGATCTTGCGGTCGAGCACCAGCTCCATGTTGCCGGTGCCCTTGAACTCCTCGAAGATCACGTCGTCCATTCGCGAGCCCGTCTCGGTGAGCGCAGTCGCGATGATAGTGAGCGAGCCGCCCTCATCGATGTTGCGCGCCGAGCCGAAGAATTTCTTTGGCTTGTGGAGCGCGGTCGCATCAACGCCGCCAGAGAGAATCTTTCCCGACTGCGGAGCGACCGTGTTGTGGGCGCGCCCGAATCGCGTCAGCGAATCGAGCAGGATTACGACGTCCTTTCCGCTCTCGACAAGTCGCTTGGCCTTTTCCAGAACCATGTCCGCAACCTGGACGTGGCGCGCTGCGCCTTCGTCGAACGTGGAGCTGATCACCTCAGCGCGTATCATGCTGGCGATCATCTCCGTCACTTCCTCGGGCCGCTCGTCGATGAGCAGCACGATGATCGTCACCTCTGGATGGTTCTCCGCGATCGCGTTGGCGATCTTGTGCATCAGGATCGTTTTTCCCGCGCGCGGGGGAGACACTATCAGGCCGCGCTGGCCCTTTCCGATCGGAGCCATGATGTCGACGACGCGCATGCTGAGGTCGCCATCTGTCGTCTCCAGACGCAGTCGCTCGTCCGGATATCTCGGACGCAGGTTGTCGAACGGAACGCGATCCTTTGCCTTCTCCGGATCGTCTCCGTTGACGCTCTCGACCTTGAGCAGCGCGAGGTAGCGCTCCCACGGCTTGGGCGGACGCACCTGCCCGCGCACTTCGTCGCCTGTCCTCAGCCCGAACCGTTTTATCTGCGACGGCGACACGTAGATGTCGTCGGGCCCTGGCAGATAGCTCCAGTCCTGGCTGCGCAGGAATCCGTATCCCTCGGGCAGAATCTCCAGTACGCCGTCACCATGCAGCATGATGTCGGTGTCGAGCAGATTCTGCTCGATCTGGAAGATGAGATCCTGCTTCCGGAGACCGGACGACCCATCGATTTTGAGGCCGTCTGCCATCTCCTGCAGCTCAGTAACGGATTTTCGCTTTAACTCTGCGATATCCACGTTTGTAGGGGGGCGTAGAAAGGTAGGAACTAACGGAGGCGGGAAGCGGTGTGGGCGGCGCTGAGCTCGCTCAGCTCAGCGAATGCAGGTGCGTGCGGGAGTGGAATTCGGAGGGAGGATACGCGCGCGTCGTTCGCGACGATTTACCCGAAACTAAGCGCAGCCAAAATTGGGGTCAAGTCAGAATCGGATGTATCGCATCGGATTCGTTTTCATGTCCTTGATCAACGCATCCATCAGCGTGTGCTGGCGGTCCAGTTGTCTTGCCAGGACACTGTCTGAATGTACTGCCGCGATCGTGCCCACCGGACTTTGTACGAGCTGGCGCAGTGTATCGAGCTGGGCGAGAACGTGTCCCGCTTTCGTCACGAGGGTGGAGTCGCGTCTGAACCGACCGATGCTCCCACGGGTCGATGACGTCAATCGGCGAATGGAGTCGGCTGCTCCCATCGTCGCCCATGCTCGCGCCATCAAGTGCGTGCGCGACGCATTCGCGACTGTGCCGCCGCTTCGCGTGCCCCGGTTATACAAGCTGGTGACGCCAGCTTTGACATCGCCGAAGTCCTCAAACCCGTTTATCCGGGCGTTGCCGATCGTCCCAACCGGCTGATCGATCTTGTTGGCGAGCGCTTTGGTCGCGGCCCCCAAACCCAAGACTTGTGGACCGATCGTTCCGACATCTTCGGCGAGATCGCCGACTGCTGCCTGGGGTCGCGCGTAGATCGTGTCTCCCTCATGGAGCTCGCGCGTAGCCGTCGTGCCCGGTGAGATGTACACCACCGGAGTGCCGATCAACGTTCCCCCGGGGCGAATCTGGGCGTAGGAGTCCCGACGTACGTTGGACAGAGCCTCTTTGAGAACCTCGGTTGTGATGAGGAGCCGTTCGAGAGTGTCGGCGGTGACCGGTCTGAAGCTGACGTCATCCACCAGTCCCTCGTGCTTTCCACCCACCCAGACTTCCGTTCCGGACAGCACGCCTGGCGCTTCATCGGTGACGACGTACAAGGTCACTTTCTTGCCGTGAAGCGCGCCCACCCGGGCGTACACCAGGACGACGAGGATCAACGCGGCAATCACTGCCGCTGCAATGATTCCCCCCTTCAGGTCTCGCCAGTGGAGTTGGTGGGGCATTCGGCGAATATAAACACGGGCTTTCCCGAGCGCTTATCTTATGGCGCATACATGACCGGCAAGGAAACCAGCGCATGCTGATCGGGGTCCCGCGCGAGGTAGCGACGGGCGAAAGACGAGTCGCAATCGTTCCCGAAGTCATTCCGCAGCTCACGCGCGCCGGCCATCGCGTGGTGGTCGAGCACGACGCGGGACTGCGCGCTGGTTTCACGGACGATGCTTACCTCGCCGCCGGCGCCGAGATCGTCGACTCGGCCGAAGAGATTTACGCTACCGCGCAGATGATTCTGAAAGTCCAGCGCCCTGGTCGGGCGGAAGACAGCGGCGAGGCGGAGCTCGACATGCTGAGGGAAGGAACGGTTCTCATCGGCGTGCTCCAACCCGCCGGTGATCCTGCGCTTTTCCAGCAGCTCGCCGAGCGAAAGATCATCGCGTTGAGCATGGAGCTGGTCCCGCGGACCACGCGCGCGCAGATGATGGACGCCCTCTCGTCCCAGAGCACGGTCGCGGGTTACAAGGCGGTGCTCCTGGCCGCGAATGCTCTACAGAAATTCTTCCCGATGCTGATGACCGCCGCCGGAACGGTGCGGCCGGCGCGGGTGCTGGTGATCGGTGCCGGGGTAGCGGGATTGCAGGCCATCGCGACCGCGCGCCGCATCGGCGCAGTCGTCGAAGCATTCGACACCCGGCCTGTCGTGAAGGAACAGGTGCAGAGTCTGGGGGCGACGTTCGTCGAGCTCGATGTGCACATCGAGGACGCGCAGGACGCCGGCGGCTACGCGAAAGAGTTGAGCGACCGCCACATCAGACTCGAGAAGGAGCTGATCCACAAGCGAGCGCTGCAGGCCGATGTCATCATCACCACCGCGCTCATCCCCGGGAAACCGGCGCCGATGCTGGTGAGCGCCGAGACGGTGCGGGCGATGAGGCCGGGATCGGTGATAGTGGATCTCGCCGGCGAGCAGGGCGGGAACTGCGAGCTTAGTGTGCCGGGTGAGACTGTGGTACGCCACGACGTCACGATCATAGCGCCGCTCCACATCTCCAGCGACCTCGCCTATCACGCCAGTCAGATGTACGCCAAGAATCTCGCCGCGCTGGTAACGCTGCTGGCGCCGAAGGGCGAGCTCAATCTCAACTTCCGCGACGACATCATCGATGCGGTCACCATCGTCGCTGACGGTGAAGTGCGACACAATCCAACGCGTCTCAGACTCGGCATGTCGCCGCTCTCAACCCAAACCGTGGGGTCAGCAAAGTGAGCCAGGAGCTGGTGCTCGGGATTTACGTCTTCATCATGTCGATCTTCGTCGGCTTCGAGGTGATCAGCCGAGTGCCGTCGGTGCTGCATACCCCGCTGATGTCTGGCACCAACGCCATCCACGGCATCGTGGTGCTGGGCGCGTTTCTGGTGGCAGGCTCGGCCGACTCACCGCTGCTTAACGCGCTCGGATTCATCGCCGTGGTTTTCGGAGCCGCCAACGTTTTTGGCGGCTTCGTCGTCACCGACCGCATGCTCGAGATGTTCAGGAAACGAGAGCCGTCGACCGGAGAGAAGAAGGATGCTTGATGTCCGCGACTCTGTAATTGCTGTCAGTTACATAGTCGCCGCCGTCCTTTTCATCTTCGGGCTGAAGCAACTGAGCTCCCCATCCACCGCGCGCGCTGGCAATCGACTCGCCGCCATCGGAATGGCGATCGCACTCGCGGCGACGCTCCTCGACCGACAGATCGTTTCGTTCTGGACGATCGCCATCGGCACGCTCATTGGCGCCGCGATGGGAATCTATTTCGGCAGAACCGTGCAGATGACGGCGATGCCACAGATGGTCGCACTGTTCAACGGCATGGGTGGAGCGACCGCAGCGCTGGTCTCGGTGGCGGAATTCCTGAGACTGACGCGCGCGGGAGAGACAATCGGAATCGGCGAGGCGACGTCGATAGTGCTCGGCACCGCCATCGGCGCCATCTCCTTCACTTCCGCTGCAGCGAGTGGTCAACGGCCTGATCCTGATCGCCGTCATCGTGCTTGGCGCAATGGTCGTGACGAGGGGTCAGCCCGGAGTTTTATGGTTGCTGTTCGCGGCGGCGCTGCTGCTCGGCGCGATGTTCGTGCTGCCGATCGGCGGCGGCGACATGCCGGTAGTGATCTCGATTCTGAACTCACTCACCGGGCTTGCTGCCGCACTCACCGGATTCGTGCTGCACAACCAGATGCTGGTCGTGGCGGGCGTCCTCGTCGGTGCATCGGGCACGCTGCTCACACTGCTCATGAGCACCGCGATGAATCGCTCGGTCGCCAACGTTCTCTTCGGCGCATTTGGCGCGGCGGGCAATGACACAGCCGCAAGTGCGTCGGCGGTTGGACACACGGTGCGACAGACGACGCCAGAGGACACCGCGATTGCGCTAGCCTATGCGCGCAGCGTGGTCATCGTGCCTGGTTACGGTCTGGCAGTCGCCGAAGCACAGCACACCGTACGCGAGCTTGCGACTGATCTCGAGAGCCGCGGGGTCGACGTGAAATACGCGATCCACCCTGTCGCCGGCCGCATGCCCGGCCACATGAACGTGCTGCTCGCCGAGGCGAACGTCCCGTACGACCAGTTACTCGAGATGGACCAGGTCAACGGGCAATTCCCTCAGACCGACGTAGTGCTGGTCGTCGGCGCAAACGACGTCGTGAATCCCGCCGCCCGCGACGATCCCTCGAGCCCGATCTACGGCATGCCAATTCTCGACGTCGATCGGGCCAGGAATATCATCGTGCTGAAGCGCAGCATGGGTCACGGCTTCGCCGGCATCGACAACGCGCTTTTCTATCACGAGAAAACGCGCATGCTATTCGGCGACGCCCGTCAATCGCTCACTCAAGTCGGTCAGGCTCTCAAGTCCGCGTAGTTCTCGTTCGGCGGTCCGATGCATCTCGGCATGGGTCGAGGCGCGGTATCCTCTACGGCGGCTAGCTCGCTTACACGCTGCGAGCCTCGCTTGCGCCGCGTGGCGTGATAGTTCACGGTTTGTTCACGCGAGTCTCTTGCTACGCGAGACGCCGGCCAGACAGGGAAGGAGGAAGGGGTCGCCGTAGGCGCTTTGCAAAGCGAGCGCGAGGAGGAGACGCGCGAGTGAGCGGAGCGAACGAGCGTAGTTAGCGGCTCCGACCAAGCGAGCGTAGCGCCGAAGGTGACCCCTTCCGACTGACCGGCGCAACGATCCCAACCCAAAAGGCAGTGCGCGCGGCGGGACTCGAACCCACGACCTTCGGCTCCGGAGGCCGACGCTCTATCCAACTGAGCTACGCGCGCAAAACGACTTCCCAGAGGGATTAATTTCCTCTGATGACAACAGCAAAACGTAAGATAACTGTCCTGCCGGGCGATGGTATCGGCCCCGAAGTCGTCGATTCCGCCCTCGAGATCATAAAAGCAGCGGGAGTCGCTGTCGAGTTCGAGAAGTGTGAGGCCGGCGCCCGCGCATTCCAGAAAGGCATCGTCACGGGAATCCCGAAGGAAACGATCCAGTCGATCGAGCGCACGAAGGTCGTGCTCAAGGGCCCGCTCGAGACGCCAATCGGCTACGGAAATCGCAGCGCCAACGTCACCCTCCGAACGCTTTTCGAGACGTATGGCAACATTAGACCGGTTCGTGAGCTGCCCGGCGTGCAAACAGCCTTCACCGGGCGCGCTCTCGACATCGTCATCGTCCGCGAGAACATCGAGGATCTCTACACCGGCATCGAGTACATGCAGACGCCCGGCGTCGCCGAAAGCCTCAAGCTGATCTCACGCCAGGGCTCTGAGAAAATCGTCAAGCTGGCGTTTTCGTACGCGATCGCCGAGGGTCGCAAAGCGGTTCATTGCGCCACCAAGGCGAATATCCTCAAGCTCACCGAGGGACTGTTGCAGCACACCTTCGAGGAGATCGCACCGCAGTTTCCGTCGATCACATCGAAGCACATCCTTATCGACAACGCCGCCCACCAGCTGGCGATGCGCCCCGAACAGTTCGACGTCATCGTCACCACCAACATGAACGGCGACATCTTGAGTGACCTTACATCGGGTCTCACCGGTGGGCTCGGCTTCGCGCCATCGGCGAACATCGGCAACGATGTCTCGATCTTCGAGGCCGTCCACGGCTCGGCGCCCGACATCGCGGGCAAGAACAAAGCGAATCCGACCGCACTGATCCTGAGCGGCGCGATGATGCTCCGCCACATCGGCGAGGGCAAAGCCGCTAACGATGTCGAACAGGCCGTTCTGGTGACGCTGGAGAGCGGGATTCGCACCAGCGACATGATTGGCGTCGAGAAGCCGGCCTCCACCACTGAGTTTACGGCGGCGGTGATTTCCAATCTCGGGAAGACATCAAAACTCAGCCCGCCCAAAAAGTACACGAAGGTCGAGCTCCCGCCCGCGCAGCTCGGTGTCAACGTGGTGAAGGTGAACAGTCGCAAGCTCACCGGCTTCGACGTCTACATTGAATCCGATCTTTCCCCCAAAGCTCTCGCCGCCGATCTCGAGAAGCTCTCTACCAGCTCACCGCTCAAGCTCGAGATGATCACCAACCGCGGCGCGGTCGTGTTTCCCGCCAGCGAGCGCAAGGTCTCGTTGGTCGATCACTACCGCTGTCGCTTCGTTCAGCGCGATGCAGCCGGCAAGTTCGGCGATGCGGAGATTCTATCTCTACTCGGCGCCGTCGGCGCCAAGCACCGCTGGATGCACGTCGAGAAGCTCCAGGAATTCGACGGAGAGCAGGCGTACTCGAAGTCTCAGGTATAAACCCACAGATTCTTGCGGTGGATAGATCGCGTCAAATACAACGGAACGGGTGCGAGGTGTGAGTAGCACAGGTGCCTGTTACCCGTTCACAACGCCGTGACGGTGCTATTTGGCGCGAGGCCACAACCAGCTGCTTGTGCGTAAAATGGCGATAGTACCGTCACGAAGTAGTGAACGCTCAACTGGCACCTTGGCTTCTCACACCTCGCACCCGTTCAGTTGCAGTTAATCCTCTATGCAAAGAGGTAGAGATGTCAGTCTCGCTCGACCGCCGCTCCTTCATGTCCTACTTCGCCGGCGCCGGCCTGTCGTCCACTCTTTTCCCCGGCGTCCTCTGGGCCAAGCTCTCCGCCGGTGCCGACATCACCGTCGACACCATTGCGAGCGCCGAGGAAGTGGCCGGCCTGCACTTCGACCAGCCCGAGCGCGAGCTCATGCTCGACGGCTTGAAGCAGCAGGAGCAGCGGATCGAAGCGCTTCACAAGGTCCCACTCGACAACTCCGTGAGTCCGGCGATCGTTTTCGACCCTCTACCGCCAGGGAAGAAAATCCAATCGGAACCGCGCCGGCCGATGGTGCGCAGCAAGGTTCCTCACCGTGCGATGCCGGCGGACATCGACGAGCTCGCGTTTCTGCCGGTGACCGAGCTGTCCGAGCTCGTTCGACGGAGGAAAGTCACGTCGCTGGAGCTGACGCAGATGTACATCGCGCGGCTCAAGAAATACGATCCCGTGCTGCGTTGCGTGATCTCGCTCACCGAGGATCGCGCGTTCAGGCAGGCGCATGCCGCCGACGAAGAGATCAGACATGGCCGATATCGCGGCCCGCTCCATGGGATTCCCTGGGGCGCGAAAGATCTGCTCGCCGTCCGCGGCTACAAGACGACCTGGGGGGCTGGGCCATTCAAGGATCAGGTCATCGACACCGACGCGACGGTCGTGCAGCGACTCGACGACGCCGGCGCTGTCCTCCTCGCCAAGCTCACACTTGGCGAGTTGGCCCAGGGCGATATCTGGTTCGGCGCGACGACCAAGAATCCATGGAAAGTCGATCAGGGCTCGAGTGGATCATCGGCGGGTCCGGCGTCTGCCACTGCCGCTGGCCTCGTCGGCTTCTCGATCGGCAGTGAGACGCTCGGCTCCATCTCATCACCATCAACGCGCTGCGGAACGACGGG
>WNGI01020979.1_pt1 | contig 13109 bp, 12 predicted proteins | sample 5400621 | NCBI WGS metagenome assembly WNGI01 (sample SAMN13153374, study PRJNA577476) | soil metagenome | isolation source: 20 cm soil or saprolite under Garry oak tree replicate 1 | place: USA:California | collected 2016-06-15
GCCGTCCGGGAAGTACGTCGTGTCCGCAATGAACTGGGCGAAGGTCTCCGGCGCCCCCACCTGGCCCGGACAGAGGCCGTTGTTCCGGTACTGGAACAGAGCGATCGCGGTGTTGATCGCGCTGACGTTCGAAGCGCGGACGGTGGTCTGCGCCGTGCCGGTCGCGCCGAAGTAGTTCGGCAGCGCGATCAGCGCGAGGATGCCGAGCAGCAGCACGACCGCCAGCACCTCCATGAACGTGAAGCCGCTTTCACTGGATACCCGTCTCATACCACTTCCTCCCCTTCTCATGTTACTTCCTACCCTTCTCCCCCTTGCGTGTCCGCGGTTCCGCATCGTCAGGTTCCCCATGCCCCTCGTTGCGCAGGCTGTCCTAATTTGTCCGGCAGGTCGTGGTGCTGTAGTTCGTGATGAACGGTGCGGTGGACGGCGGGCTCGCCGTCGGGTCGACCGGCTGGCCGTCCGGGAAGTACGTCGCATCCGCCAGGAACTGGGCAAAGGTCTCCGGGGCTCCCCCCTGGCCGGGGCAGAGGCCGTTGTTCCGGTACTGGAACAGGGACACCGCGGTGTTGATCGCGCTCACGTTCGAGGAGCGCACCGCACTCTGCGTCCCGGTCGCCGCCCCGAAGTAGTTCGGCAGCGCGATCAGCGCAAGGATCCCGAGCAGCAGCACGACCGCCAACACCTCCATGAACGTGAAGCCGTTTTCACCGGAGACCCGGCTCATACGTCCTCCACCACCTGTTTCCATCTCCTTCTAATACCCCTCTCCTCGACGGATTAGCGCTTCATCAATGGAGCAGGGCTTTCGACAGCCCGAAGATCGGCAGGTACAGCGCGAGCAGGACGACCCCCACGAACGCGCCGATCAGGAGCGTCAGCGCCGGCTCCAGGAAGGTCATGAGGCGCTTCAGGCGCAGGTCCAGGTCCCGGTCGAGGATGACAGCCGCCCGGCCCATCATCGCGTCCAGCCGGCCCGTCTCTTCTCCGATGCTGGCGATCCGCACGAACATCGGGGAAAACCACCGCGTCTCGCGCATCGCCTCGGTGAACCGGCGGCCGTTGTTGATGGAGCGTCTGAGCGCGGTGACGACCGGCCCAAACTGGAGGGGGCCTCCCATCTGGGCCGTCACCTCGAGCGCGGTGAGCACCGGGACCCCGCTCTGCAGCATCATGGCCATCGAGTGGGCGAACCGGCTCTGCAGCATGGTTCTGGTCAGATCGTCCGCGTGCGGAAGCCGGAGCACGGCGGACTGCACAGGACCCGCCAGGGCCGCCCAGAGCGGCCGGCGTACCGGCCGGAACGCCAGGGCGGCGACGGCCGCGGCCAGGAGGGGCAGGCCGGCCCGAAACGCCCGGCTCCACGCCACCAGGATCCGCGTGAGCAGCGGCAGGGAGGCCCCCGCGGTCCGGTAGATGCGGTCGAAGGCCGGAATGATGAACATCAGGAAGATCGTGAGCACGACCCCCGCCATGACCAGGACGAGCCCCGGATAGATCAGCATGTCGCGGATCTTCTGCCGCATTTCGAGGTCCCGCTGCAGGAACGCGGCGAGACGCTCGAGCGCCACGTCGAGCCGTCCGGTCAATTCGCCGTTGCTGACGATCCCCCGGTACGCCGTGGAAAAGAGATCCGGATGGCGCGCCAGGGCCTCGGAAAACTTGCGGCCCTCGGAGATCTCCCGGGCCGCCCCACGCACGACGTCGCGCAGCCGCCCTTCCGGCGCCTGTTCCTCGATGGCCTCGAGCGTCTGCATGAGGGGGATCCCGGCCCCGAGCAGCATCGACAAATCGTGCGTCAGCATCATCACATCCGCCGGCCCGGCGACACGTTTGACGGCCCGGCGGTTCGACGACGGCCCCTTGAAGACCGCGGGAGGCGCACCCGGCCGGCCCTGGGGCTCCCGGGGGCCTTCGTCCGCGGCCTCGGATCGCCCCCGAACCGGTGCGCCGTGAACGTCGTGGCCGGCGCGCGCGGAGGTGGGCATGGCTACGCGGCCTCGGCCGAGGAGAGGCGCTGAAACTCCTCGACCGTGGTGACGCCCTCCCGGACCTTCTCGGCGAGGGCCTCCCGCAGCGTCTTCATCCCGGCCTTGCGGGCGGTCTCGAGCAGGACGGTGGCGGGCTTGCGCTGGATGACCTGCTCCCGGAGGGCCTCGTCCATCGTCATGATCTCGAAGACGCCGATGCGTCCTTTGTAGCCGAGGCTCCCGCACTCGGGGCAGCCGCCCGCCATCGGCAGCATGAGGTCGGTCCCGGGAGCGAGGCCCAGCAACTCAAGATCCGCCGCGAGGGCGGGGCGCTGTCCCCTGCAGGTTTTGCAGAGCAGCCGGACGAGGCGCTGTCCGACCACCGCGAGCACCGAGGACGTCAACAGGTACGGCTCGATCCCCATGTCCACCAGCCGGACCATCGCGCCGGTGGCGTTGTTGGTGTGCAGCGTGGTGAGCACCAGGTGGCCGGTGAGGGCCGCGTGGATGGCGATCGAGGCGGTCTCGGAGTCGCGGATCTCCCCGACCATCACGACATCGGGATCGTGCCGGAGGATCGCCCGGAGGCCGATCCCGAAGGTGATGCCGGATTTCTCCCGCACGGGGATCTGCGTGATTCCCGGGAGACGGTACTCGACTGGATCCTCGATCGTCATGATGTTCCGGATCCGCTCGTTGATCCGGCTGAGCGACGCGTACAGGGTCGTGGTCTTGCCGCTGCCGGTCGGGCCGGTGACGAGGATCATGCCGTGCTGGCGGCGCAGGAGCCGCTCGAGGGTCACCTGCTGGGCGGGAAACAGCCCCAGCCGCTCCAGCCCCACCTGCACCTGGCGATTGTTGAGCAGCCGGATCGCCACCCGCTCGCCGAAGGCCGTTCCAAGCGTGGCGACCCGCAGGTCGTACTCCCGCCCCTCGACGCTGAAGAGAATCCGTCCGTCCTGCGGGCGGATCCGCTCGGCAATGTCCATGCCCGCGAGGACCTTCAACCGGGAGGCCACGCCGTCGGCCACCGGCCGGGGCAGGACCGTCTTATCCGAGAGGAGGCCGTCGATGCGAAACCGCACGGGGGTCTCGTCGGCCTCCGGCTCGATGTGAATGTCGGCTCGCCGACCTTGCGCCCGACGCCGAAGTACTTGTTGACCACCCATGCAAAGTCGCTCTCGGTGGTGAGGAACGGCCGGACCTTCCCATGAAGAAACCGGCCCACGGTGTCGACGGCCATGATATCGCTGGGATCGAGCATGGCCAGGTGGATCTCATCGCCGGAGCGCGCCAGGGGCACGATCTTATGCTCCATGATGACCCGCTCCGGGAGGCTGCGCACCAGGATCTCGTCGATGGGGTAGGCGCTCAGGTTGACGTAGGGGATGCCTCGCTGCAGCTCGAGCATCTTGCCGATGATCTGCTTGGTGACATACCCGCGGTCCAGCAGGATGACGCCGAGCCGTTCCCCCGTGCGCGCCTGCTCGTCCAGGGCCTCTTTGAGGTGCTCCGCGCTGAGATGCCCCGATTCCACCAGCAGGTCGCCGAGCAGCTTTCGCCGCGGCGTCGCGCTGTAGTGGGTCTCGCCGTTCTTCCCGGTCCGGCGGACCAGGTTGCCGAACCGCACCAGCGTCTTGAGCTCGGCCTCGACCTCACCCACGGGGAGGGCAAGCTCAGAGGCAAGGGTCGAGGCGGTCACCTCTTCCTCCCCTTTGCCCCCGTCGTCGAGGAGCGCCAGGACGCGGCGGGTCAGCGTCTCGCCGGGCGCGAACTCCGGCTTCGCCGCCTGCTTTCCACTAAGAATGCCCATACTCGCTCGGTGACAAAGCGCAATTCCCCCTCGTTCTCCGGCCGCCTGGCCGGATCATCCGATGTTTTTATGCACTTTACAGGCGGGTCTTAGACTTCCCGGGAGGTGGGAGAAGCGATGGTGACCGGAAGCCGTCCTCCGGGACGGATCGCGCCGGTGAGAGCGGCGGCCGCGGCCTGGAGCGTGGACGGATCGGCTCCGTAGACGGCGAGGGCGGCACATTCCTGAGGCACGTGCGCGAGCGCGTAGGGGGCCGCGGTCGCGACCACAACCGTCGGCCCGCGCTTGAGCGCGGCGGCCGTCACTGCCAGGATCCGTTCGCGCGTCACCGGGCCGCCCGGAGCCGAATCCCCGAGGGGGAGGACGATGGGCCCCGCCCGATCCGATGCCGTGCCGCGGTCCAGCCCAACCGTCATCGCGGTCCGCCCCTTCGTGCGGAGCGCCTGGGCCAGACGCTCCACGGTCTCCTGGGGCGCGAGTCCGGCCGCGACCTGGATCGATCCGGGCGGCAGCGGCGGCATCCCTCGCTGCTCGCGGACGAGCGTCGCGGCCGCGGCCGCGACGCGGCCGGCCAGCGCCGTGTGCTCCGGCAGACCCACGCGCCGGGGCACGGCGTTCTCCTGCACGAACGCATTTTGGATGAGCCCGAGGCGGCGCTTGGCCGCCACGACCCGTTCGGCGGCCTCGCGGATCCGCGCCGGCGGGATGCGCCCGTCGGCGGCCGCCGCGCGCACCGCTCGGAGCGCCTCCCATTGGACCTCGGTGGGACCGAGGGCCAGGACCAGGTCCACCCCCGCCAGCACGGCCTGCACGGCAGCCTCGCCGGGACCCAGGAGGTCGGCGATGGCCCGCATCCGCATGGAATCGCTGACCACGATACCCGCAAATCCCATCTCGGCCCGGAGCATGCCGATGATGGCGGGCGACAGCGTCGCGGGATGATCGGGGTCGAGCGCGGGGTACACCACGTGGGCGGTCATCACCGCGGCGACCCCGGCACCAATCGCCTCGCGAAACGGGGGAAACTCGATCGCCTCGAGGCGGTCCCGGGGGTGGCCGACCGTGGGAAGCGCCAAGTGCGAGTCCTGCGCCGTGTCCCCGTGGCCGGGGAAGTGCTTTGCGGTCGCCAGCACGCCGCCGGCCTGCATCGCCGTGATGGCGCGGGTGCCCAATCGCGCGACGAGCGCCGGGTCCTCCCCGTACGAGCGCACGCCGATCACCGGGTTCGCGGGGTTGCTGTTCACATCGAGGTCCGGGGCGAAGTTGAAGTGGATCCCCACGGCGCGCAGTTCGCGGGCCGTGACCTCCGCGGCGGCCGCGACGAGATCGTCGCTGCCCGCCGCGCCGAAGGCCATGGCGCTGGGAAAGTGCGTTCCGCGGAGGTGCACCACCGGGCCGCCCTCCTGATCGACGGCCACGAGGAGGGGAGGCCGCCGGACCGCAGCGGCATGTCGCTGCAGCGCGTTGGTGAGCGAGGCCACCTGCCCGGGATCCCTGATGTTCTTGTCGAAGAGGACGACGCCGCCCACCGCGCCATCGGCGATCAGACGCGTGATCTCGTCGGACGGACTGGGCCCCCCAAAATCGACCATGAAGAGCTGGCCGATGAGATCCCGATCTTCTCCCTGCGCAGGCATTAGAGGATCCTCTCCCCGTGCCGGTACTGCCGCAGCGGCACGAAGCCCAGCCGTCCGTAGAACCCGATCAGGTTCGTCCAATCGATGATCATCTCGTCGACCCCGAGGGCCTGGAGGCGGCGGACGGCGGCGTCGAGCAGCGCGAGCCCCAACCCGCGCCCGCGGAACGCCGGGGCCAGCCCCATGGGGCCGAGTCCTCCGTACCTTCCCACCGCGGGCGGCCAGGCGATGCTGGGCCCGATCCACCGGGAGCCGGGATGAAACAGATGGGCGAACCCGCGCACGGCGCCACCCCGAACGACCCCCATGACGTCGCCCACGGGACCGTGCGCGGCGAGAAAGCGTCCCATCGTGTACCGCCACCGGCCGGGAAACGTTTCGTCCATAAAGTCCAAGAGCCGGCCTTCCTCCCCGGAACGGAGCGGCCGGATCTCGACCTCCGGATGTCCGGTCCGCGCCGCGGCCAGCTCCGCCGGAGTCGTGTAGTCTTTGATGGACCGGTGAAGATCGTACGCGTCACCGCGCACCTGGTATCCCGCGCCCGCAAAGAACGCCAGCGCCTCGTCCCGCAGCGGGATCCCTGGAAAGAAATGCCCGGGATCCCCGCCGAGCACGACGCGGCGGCGGCCAAGCCCGGCGAGGTACGCCTCGGCCTGGGCCAAGAGCCGCGTGCCGAGCCCGCGGCGCTGGAAGGCGGGGTGGACGACGAGCGCGCTCACCCACCCCCGGTCGGGAAGGGTCCCGTCGGCGCCGATGGGCTCGCGCGCAACCTTCGCGAGACACATCCCCACCGCGGGGCCGCGCTTCGGCCCCCGAGCCACCCAGCAGCCGCCGGGATCGAAGTGGGGGTCCATCACGGTGTTCTGCGTGAACAGCGATTCGCGGAGCGGGAACGTCTCGCCCAACGCCGCGTTCCAGACGGCGACCACCTCGGGCACCGCCTCGGGGCCGAACGTCACCACCTCGGCGCTCGGTGCCTCGCGGGCGGAGCTCATGTGATCTCCACCTCGATGCCCGCCTCGAAGAGCCGCTCCCACGGAAACACCACCCGGGTCACCTGGATCCGGCGGCCGAAACAGCGCGCCAGCGGAGGAACATGGTCTCGCTCGAGCCAGGCGCGGGCGGCCTCAGCGCACGGACCCAGGGCCGGCCCGAGCCGCTCGGGCGCGGCCCCAGGATACCGGGGCACGATCTCGGCGGCCAGCTGCTGGCGGACCCCGGCCTGATACCCCCAGTCGTCGAGAAACCGGCCGATCGTGAACGCCTGGCCCGCCGGCCCCGACGGGAGGAGTGATTGCGCGAGCGCCATCCCCAGCGTGTTGCTCGCGGTGTTCCATCCGCCGTAGGCGGCCATCCTGGACGCCCCAGGCAGATCGAGCAGCCGCCGCACGAACGTCCGGTCCGCGCCGTTGCTGTAGCGAACGTCCGCGATGCCCAGCGGAGGCCCGGCCTCGACGGCAGCCTGGAGGGCTTCGAAGAAATGATCGAGGCCGCGGGGCTCGTACGGCTCCTGGTGCGGGGCCTCTTCCTGGGCGCCCGGAAAGTTGTGGACGAACAGGATCAACTCCTCCCCTCGGGCCACCCGCCGGCCCCCGGCGGTCGCGATGTGTGAGGTGACGGTGCGGTCGAGCGCCTGTCCCTCGTAGCGCGGGATCGCATCCCGGTTGTCGGGATACGCGTAGGTAACCCGCACCCCGGGGGTCCGCGCGCTCCTCTCGAGCCACGCCCGCGCCAGCAGCCGGACCGCGAGCTCCTGGTCGACGAGGGAAAGCAGCACGGTCAGGTTCCTGGCGCGGCGCGCCAGGACGTCGGCCATCACCGGTTGGGGCACCGCGGCCTGCGCGGCCGCGGCCTGTGCCTGTGAGGATGGATCTCCGGTCTGGGCGAAGCGGTCGGAGTGGTAACTGTAGGCGAAGATCCGCGGGCCGAACTCCCCCCAGTACTCCGGCTCCTCGGTGGCGTCGGGGGCGGCCGGCAGGCGCAGGTTGCTGGCCGCCAGCAGGAGGCGCCGGTGGGGTGCGCGCCGCCGCGCCTCCCCGAACCGGCCCGCCAGGGCGAGACACCGATCGAGGGGCTCGTGCCCGATCCGGGACGGCACGAGCCCGCCGTAGATCATCACCTCCGCGGACGCGATCAGGACGTCCGCGTCCTCGCCCTCGGTGTCGACCCAGCGCCAGAGGGCGTCGACATCGCCGCTTTGGCGGCGGGCGCCGAGGAGGGCGGCGGGAGGGGTTGCCACGTCCCATCCGGCCAGGGCCGCGAGCGCGAGGAAGGCCCCGCGCGTCACCGGCCGGGCGTCGAGGGGCAGGAACGCGATCCGGACGGGCGCCTTCACTTTACGGCCCCGATGGTGATCCCGCGGAGGAAGTACCGCTGGAGGACGAGGAACACCGCGATCGTCGGCAGGGTCATGAGGACGGCGCCGGCGGCGATGTACCGGGTGTTGTACGCAAAGAGGCCGGAGAGGTAGAGGAGGCCGACCGCGAGCGGGAACTTCTCAGGCGACTTCAGCACGATCAGGGGCCACAGGAACGAGTTCCAGTACCCCGAGAACTCGATGATGGCCAGGGTGGCCAGGGCCGGGGCGACCAGCGGGAGCATGATCTGGCCCCACAGCCGGAACTCTCCCGCGCCGTCGATGCGCGCCGCGTCTTCGATCTCCGCCGGGATCGTCAGGTACGCCTGCCGCAGGAGAAAGATCCCGAACACACTCGCCGCGCTCGGCAGGTAGACGGCGGCGTAGGTATCCACCATGTGGAGCCGCATCAGCGTCACGAAGTTGAGGATCAGGCCCACGTGCTGGGGGAGCATCAGGCTTCCGACGATCGCGTAGAAGATCACATCGCGGCCGGGAAAGCGCATGCGGGCCAGCGGGTAGCCCGCCATCGCGCTGACCACCACCGTCAGCAGGATGCCCACCCCGGTGATGTAGACCGTGTTGGCGAAGAAGCGGGCGAGCGGCATCGTCGCCCAGACCCCGGCGTAGTTGGCGAGGGTGGGCGGATGGGGAATCAGCACCGGTGGAAACGAGACGACGGTTCCGGTGCTCCTGAGCGACGTGGCGAGCAGCCACACGAAGGGGAAGGTCGTCCCGACCGCGAGAACCCCCAGGCCCGCGTACTGCGCGGCCGCGGCGACCCGCCGGAGGCGGGCGTTGCCGGACCGCAATCGGGGGGTCCTGGGGCGCTCAGCCATCGGCTCAGTAATAGGAAAGCCCTCCTTCGCGGAGCAGCCGGAAGCTCGCGATGGAGAGGCCGATCGTCACGACGGCCAGGACCACGCCCAGGGCGGCCGCGTATCCCATATGGAGGGCGCCGAAGGCCTGATCGAACATGTAATAGAATATCGTGTACGTCGCATACACCGGTCCGCCGCCGGTCATGACATACACTTCCTCGAACACCCGCAGCGCCGAGATCGCCGACAGCGTGGCGGCCAGCAGGATGCTCGGCCGGAGGAGCGGGAGCGTCACGCGCCACAACCGCTGGAGCGCGCCCGCCCCGTCGATCGCGGCGGCCTCGGCGTATCCGGGGGGGATCGCCTCCAGGCCGACGAGATAGATCACCATGTAGTATCCCAGCCCCTTCCAGAGGGTGACGAACATCACCGCGTAGAGCGCGACCCCGGGGCTCGCCAGCCAGTGGATGGGACCGCGGGCGAGGCCCAGCCGCAGCAGCACGAAGTTGATGAGCCCGGCGTCGTCGTACAGCCACCGCCAGAGGATCCCCACGACGACGATCGAGGTGACGACCGGCAGGTAGTAGGCGGCGCGCAGCCAGCCGATGCCGCGCGCCGAGCGGTGCACCCAGAGCGCGAGGAGAATCGCGCACCCCTGGAGCACGGGGACGACCGCGAGGTACTTGACGCTGTTGCCGAGGGCGATCCAGAAGTACCGGTCGGCTGCAATCTGGCGGAAATTCGACACGCCCACAAAGCGCGGCGGGCTGATGACGTTGTACTCGAACAGGCTCAGCGCGGTGCCGAAGATCACCGGGTAAAAGGTGAACGTCGCCAGCAGCACCAGGGCGGGGAGGAGGAAGAGATACGCGGTCAAGATCCGCCGCCGTCCGGCCGGGGAGGCGGGCGGGGGCGCCGGCACCCCTAGAGGCGGGCGTTCCACTCCTTGACCGCCCAGTCCAAGGCCTGCTGCGGAGTCATCCGGCCGTAGAAAGCCTGCTCTACCGCTTCCCGAAACGCTCGATAGAGTTCGTCGCTGTGCGGGACGACGACGGTGAGATCCCGGGCGGTCCCCAGTTCGCCCGCGGCGATCACCCGCGCCCGGTCTTCCGGGCTCTGCCCCGCGCGGGTGAAGTACGGATCCGCGGCGGCGGCCCGCGTGGACGGGAAGACGACGACCTGGTGACAGAAAGCGAGCTGGTTGGCATCGTCCGTCACGTACAGGGCGAACTCCACCGCCTCCCGCCGGTGCCGGCTCGCCAGCGGCACGCCGAGCTCCATCGTCGGGAGATCCAGGACGCGCCCCCGACCGAGCGGGTAGGGCGCCACCGCGGTGTCGCGGTAGACGTCCGGGCTGTCGGCCCGCACGCGCAGGAGAAACTGCGGCCCGGTGGTGAGCATCGCGAGCTGGCCGGCCGCATAGCGCTCCGTCGCTCCCAGGTACCCCCGCTGCAGGGTGTCCGTGGGGAACAGGTCACGCTTGAACAGGGCGACGTATCTCGTCAGCACCTGAACGTGGGCCGCGCTGTTGAAGACGGCGCGGCGGCGATCGGGCGCAAGGATCGACAGGCCGTCTTCCTGGAAGATCCTCAGGAAGCGAATCCCGTCGATGTTGGGCATGAACCCGTACACGCCCGTGCGCTGTTTGATCATGGTCGCCGCCTGGATGAACGCCTCCTCGGAGGCCGGCGGACGCGCCGGGTCGAGCCCCGCCCGGCGGAACAACTCCCGGTTGTACGCGAGAACGTTGGGAACAACATACCATGGGATGCCGTACGCCTTGCCGCCGTTCCGCGTGGAACTCCAGATGTTCGGAAAGTAGCGGGCGCGCGTCGCCGGCGGCACCGCGTCGTCCATGTCCACGAGGGCGCGCGCCTCCGCCAAGCGCAGCGTGCCTTCGGTGTTGAGGTTCACCACCTCGGGGCTGACCCCGCCGGCGATCGCGGCCAGGAGCTTCTGCTCGATCGTCTGCGGGGGAACATCGATCCAGCGGATGGCGACATCGGGATGGGCGCGCTCGTACGCGGCGATCAACTCTTGGATGTAGCCGGTGAAGAACGGCTGCAGCGAGATCGTCCAGAACTCAACCCGCGCCCGCGGCGGCGCGGCCCAGGCCCCGGAGGAGAGCAGGAGGACCAGCATTGGAGCGACGAGGCTGCGTCTCAGGGTCCGGCTTCGCTGCGACACTCTCTGCCGGGTTCGCCATCTTCCCGGCGCGGTCCTGCGCCAGGCGCGCAGGGGGACGCAGGCGTCTTCCGGCGGCGGCGCGGGCGTGAACGCGGGCGGGGGACCTGCGCGGATGGTTTCGAAGCGCGTCTGCCCGGCCCGAGATCGGGGTAGGGGAGGAAGCGATGGCTGATGCGAGCAGGATGTTCGCCCTCACCGGGCAGGTGGCGGTGGTGACGGGGGCCGGCCGCGGCATCGGCCGCGGCATCGCGACGGCCCTGGCGGAGGCTGGGGCCGACATCGTTGCGGTCGGCCGTCATCCCGCCGACGCGCTGGCGGATCACGTCGGGCGCGTGGGACGGCGGTGCCATTCGCTGGTCCTGGATCTCTCCGACCCGGCGCAGGTCGAGGCGGTGATTCCCCGCGCGGTGGCGGCGGCGGGCAGGGTGGATATCCTCGTGAACAACGCGGGCGCAACCACGCGCGGACCGGCGCTCGATGTGACGCCGGAGGACTGGCACCGGGTCCTCCAGGTCAACGTCCATGCCGTGTTCCGGCTCTGCCAGGCCGCCGCCCGGGAGATGCTGCCGCGGCGGCGCGGAAAGATCGTCAACATCGCGTCGCTGATGAGCTTTGAGGGTGGGATCCTGGTGAGCCCCTACACGGCCAGCAAGGGCGCGGTCGGACAGCTGACCAAGGCGCTCGCGAACGAGTGGGCGCCGCTCGGCATCAACGTCAACGCGATCGCCCCCGGCTACATCGCCACCGACCTCACCCGCCCGCTGCAGGAAGACACGACCCGCAACCCGGCCATCCTCGCCCGCATCCCGGCCGGGCGGTGGGGGCGGCCGGAAGACCTCGGCGGAGCGGCCGTGTTTCTCGCCTCGGCCGCATCCGACTACATCCACGGCCATCTCCTGGCCGTCGACGGCGGATGGCTGGGCCGCTAGATCCATCGACCCGCTGGGAAGCCGCCCGGACGTGGCTCGTCCGCGCGGGGCCCGCGGAGATCGTCGACTGGGCGATCCTCCTCGCGGTGCTGGCCCTCGGCGCCGCCGCGGCCCTGACGGGACTCACCTTCTTGCCCGCCGCGGGGTTTGTCGAGCACCGGGCCCGCCTCGTGGCCTTCGAGCAGGGGGCGCTCGTGATCGGGACCGTCGCCCTCCTGCGCTGGGTGGCCGGCGGCCGCGCCCTTCCGGCGCCGCTGCTCTGGGGGTTCGCCGCCGCGGCGGCGATTTGCCTCGGCTCGCTCGCCACCACGACCGACCTGTACTCGACGCGCGACGAAATCTTCTTCCGGCTCTCCATCATGGCCCTGGTCCTCGCGGCGGCCGTCAGCCTCACCGACCGCGCCAAAATCCGGGTCGCCCTCGGCGGGCTCGCGCTCATGGGCGCCATCGAGGCCGCCATCGGGTTGGCGCAGTATGTGGGGGGCGAGCCCACCCCGGCCTACTGGCTCAGCCGGGCGTTCGCCGGGATGATCCGCACCCGCATCCACGGCACCCTGACCAACCCGAACGTCCTCGCGGAATATCTCCTCGTAGGGATCGGGGCGGGCACGCTCTTGTCCGTGGACCTCTCCGGACGGTGGCGCCTTGGGCCGGTCGCGGCGGTGGCCATTCAGGTCGCCGCCCTGCCGCTGACCTACTCCCGCGGCGGGTATACCGGACTGGCGGTGTTCGTCCTCGCCTGCGGCATCCTGTTGTGGCCCATCCGGAAACGCGCGTGGCCGGTTCTGCTCGTGGTCATTGCGGTGGCCGGCCTGATGACGCTCTCCCACCCCGCGGTCGGGCTCCGCGCGGAAAGCCTCACGCTCGATCCGGCCGACACGGCCGCCAGCCGCATGTTCATCTGGCGCACCGGACTCCGCATGTGGCGGGCGCATCCGATCCTGGGCACCGGGATCGGGGTGTTCAACGCGGCGTACTCGGCCTACCGGCCGCCGGGGGCGCGGGCCACCTACGCCGTGCTGCGGATCCCGGGATCCGCCCACAACGACTACATCCAAGTCCTCGCCGAGACGGGGCTGGCCGGCGCCCTCCTGCTCGTCCTCGCGTCGGCCTGTGTGCTGCGCGCTCTCAGCCGGCGATACCTGACGGGCGACGCGGAGTCGCGGGTCTGGCTGGGTGTGTGGGGCGCCACGGCGGCCGGGGTGGCGACGACGAGCCTGGTCAACTCGAATATGACTGTGGTCTCGAATATGACGGTCCTCGTCGTCTTCACCGCCGCGGCGGCCGCCCACGAGGCGCTCGGGCATCGTCCCCTGCGCCTCCTGCTGCGGTTGGCGGCGCTCCCGCTCGCGGCCGGCCTCGTCGTGCTCCTGCCGATGCTGCCACCGCTGGCGCA
>WNGI01004642.1_pt1 | contig 13107 bp, 11 predicted proteins | sample 5400621 | NCBI WGS metagenome assembly WNGI01 (sample SAMN13153374, study PRJNA577476) | soil metagenome | isolation source: 20 cm soil or saprolite under Garry oak tree replicate 1 | place: USA:California | collected 2016-06-15
CGCGATCTGTTGTCAGACGCCGGTGTCGACATCGTCGCGTTCGACAGCGAGGTCGACGAGGTGGGGGACACATACGCCGAGAACGCGCGCCTGAAGGCCGAGACAGCCCTCGCGAAATCCGGCCTGCCCGCCCTGGGCGATGACTCGGGCGTCGAGCTGGATGCCCTGGAGGGATTTCCCGGAATCCGGTCGGCACGCCTCGGCCCGACCCAGAAGGAGCGCACCGCGGAGCTGTTGAGCCGGTTGCACGGTGTGCCGAGGCCGTGGCTGGCGCGCTTTGTGTGCGTGATCGCGCTGGCGTCGCCCAATCGTGAGGCGCAGTTCTTCGAAGGCGAATGCCGAGGCGAGGTCGTCCCCGAGTGGCGCGGCGAGGCGGGTTTTGGCTATGACCCGGTCTTCCTTGTGCCCGGGACGGGAAAGACGTTTGGCGAGATGGCGCCCGAGGAGAAGCGCAAGTACAGCCATCGGGCGGCAGCGGCGCGGGCGCTGCTAGAGTCGGGCGCGCTGCGTCAGCTCGGGCGGTAGCTTAGCTCGGAAAAGCGCCTGGTTTGGGACCAGGAGACCGCGAGTTCAAATCTCGCCCGCCCGACCAGGCGTTGAAGCGCCCGCTTTGCGCAAAACGTGCGGAATGCAGTTCGCTGTTGCACACCGCGGTGGGTGGCCTGTCGCACCGCGAGAAGTGCAGCCAAGGCTGGGACCGGCCCTATTAGGATGAGCAGGTCGGCCAAATATCGCGGCGATAGCCAAACTGGAAACAACTCATACCAGTAGTTCTGACTTGTTTGGTCCCAAAGGGTCGCCGCCATCGCAACCAGGGCCAACGCCAACGCGGTCTGCCAGATGAATCCGGCCCAGACGGCCCAATTCCGGCTGAACCAGATCCCGATGCATACCACCAGAAGGATGCTCGCCGACGGTATGGCCATGGCGAATAATCGGCCAAAGTCCAGATCGGCGAAATTGGAAAGTCGGCGATGACGATGGCTCCAGGCCCGGTGTAGTCGCATCCGCGGAATGCTGCTGGAAAGGAGATCAATGCCGCCGCGATGAGTCCCGCCAGCTGCGCGCCGAGGAGGAGCGCCGCGACGCGAGCAGGCCTTGGGTTGCGTGCCGCAGGCGTCGCGGCCATGATGGCCAGCAATGTCAGCGCCGGTCCTACGGATACACACAACGAAACAGTTGAAAACAGCAGGTCTGGATACCACGAAGCAATGCCCGACCACAGTGAACCTTCGGAAAGGCTCCAGCCGATCTCCTGAGACACGTTGCGCGCAAGCCCTAGAAGCAATACCGCCTGCGTTAGAAATCCGAGCGCGATGCCGATCCGCTTTCGAAGGACAAGAGCGACCGCGTTCAGGAAGAGAAGCGTCGCCATCCCAATCCACAGCCACGGGAACGGGCGGAAGCTCACGCACACGTCCACGCTGCCGGGATAGCACCCGGGCGACGGACCCAAGTCAGGAGCAGTCGTGTGCAGGATGTAGGCGAGTTCGAGGACAAGGATTGCAGCCACAGCGACGGATGGGCCGCGCCTCATGATCTCGTAACGCTAACAACGAGTCGAGCTGGCGTGTCGCGTTAAGAGACTTGCGGCCGATCGGGGTCCGGCGCTGCGATCAACCCAAATTCGGTTGGCCCCATCAGATGCGTTTGGGACCAGAAGAGAGCGTGAGTTCAAATCTCGCACGACCATTGCGATCTCAAAAGATCGAATCGGCCTATGCCGCGGGGCAAGAAATCAAGCCCGCCCACCGTTACGGTTTTCGGCCGTGGTCTTTCTCTTTGCCGTGACGGCCGGACTGTTCACCGTCGGGCTTCTTCTGGCAGCCGGCGCATGTGGTTATGCGATCGCTCACGCTCCAGGCAATCGCCGCCTTATTCTCGCGATCAGCAGCACGTCCGTTGTGCTGATCGGCGTCACCGGCGCGGTGCTCGGATCCATGACCTACACCAAGATCGCGACGGTTGCTTTGCCAGCGCTTCCCGCGAGGGCGACGCCAGGAGCGAGCCCTGTGGGGTCGCAGTCGGAGCCGACCTCGACTGAGCCCCAGGCTCCCCAGGCGGCGATCGACGCCTGGATGCACTTCCAGAGTGACACGGGGGACTACATCGGCGGCGGAAAGCAACAGGTCTGGACGCTCAAGGAATCCGACTTCTCCGTCGGCGGCAGCAATCGCGACATTCGCGTGAGCGTGTCGGGACAGGGCGATTGGTGGTACCTGGAATTCCGCGCTCCGAGCAACGGCCAGTTGGGTGCGGGCCAGTTCACCAACGCGGAAAGAGCACCTTTTGTCACAGGCAAGGCACCCGGCCTGGACATCAACGGTGATGGCCGCGGGTGCAACACGCTCGTTGGGCGATTCGCGATCAAGACCCTGACGTGGACTTCCGCAGGCACGGTCGCCGAGATGGACGTGCTATTTGAGCAGCATTGCGAGGGCATGGGCCCGGCTCTGCGGGGCGAGCTGTGGATTACGACGAAGCTGGGTGTTCACAGATCGCCACCGACGGCATCGTCGAGCGTTGCCCTCTGATGACCACCGGACCCGCACCCCGCGCCGCTTAACTCTTCGCCGGCTGCCTCATCGCTTCGTGGATCACATGCCCGTCGTGCCACTCAGGCTCGCCTTCGAGATGCTCGAGCATCTTTCTGTACTCGCGATCCATGTCGGGGCTGTCGGCATTCTTCCGGTAGGCCTCTTCGCTCTCAAACACCACACTGAGCCAGATCTCATTGGGATCGCCAGTGCTGCGAAACGCCGTGTGGTACAGCCATCCGTCGGGCGGATCCCCCTCGAAGGATCCCATCTCATCCATCAGTTGCTTTTCATGTCCCGGCTTGACCCGGTACCTCGCGACGGTGCCAAACATCATTCCATCCACCTCCAAAGTGATGGTAGAGCCGTTGTCAGGTTCGGTTTGGGATGAGTAGGTGTCAACTCAAATCTCGCGCAACCATGCGTTCCGCTACGGAGAGATCCACATCAGCGCCGGCGTGCGGCTAACGAAACTCAGGCCTTTCGATACAGGTGTCTCAGCTCGTCCTTGGCCTTCTCGAGTCGCTCCCGCCGCTCTTGCGGTAGGTTCTTGCCCGCGCGGTTGATGTAGAAGGTCAGCATCGACATAGCGGAGCGGTAGCGGTCACTCTTCCGTCTCTTGCTGTGCTCCGCCGAACGCTTCAGCGAAAGGGCTATGTCGCGGGGTCTGTCTTTTGTGAAGACTTTCGTCTCCAGGTCAAGCGCGTCGCTCTTCTGAGTCACATCGCGTGACCAGCGTTTGGTTGGCGGCATGAAATTGCACCTCCGTTAAAGAAACGGACAAGACCGGTACATCCGCCTCCCCGGGCGCTCTCTAGTGAGGTGCGTCGGCACCCGAACAAACGTGCCCTCGTACCTTGGAGGCGATGATGCCCACATGCCGGCGAGCGATCGTCCTCGCCGTTGCCCTGGTCCTTCCGCTGGCGGCCGCAGCGTGCAGCCTGGTTCCGACGCCCGGACAGGCCAACCTCGCTCCGACTCTCTCCTTGCAGGACGAGCGTGGGGGCGCCGTCGCCTTCGAGTCCGGTCAGCCGGTGCCCACTTTCGATCGGCAACCCCGCTTGGTGACGGACCTCGATGGGGCCTGGCGCTTCGATCCGCAGAAGGTCGACACCGCCGCCAGCCTCACCGACCGCAAGAGCTCTCTGAGCAACCTCACCGCGGAGCTGGGCCAGCGGGCCGGTCTCCTCTATGACGACACGTCCTGGTCAGCGATTGAGGTTCCCGGGACGTTCAACCCGCCGCCCGACAGCAGCATCACGGGCGGTTTCTACCGGCATGATTTCTTCCTGCCGACGGCCTTCAGCGGCAAGTACGCGCTCCTGAAGTTCGGTGCGGTTCGATACGTGGCCGACGTGTGGCTCAACGGCAAATACCTCGGCTACCACGAGGGCGGCGACACGCCGTTCGCTCTCGACGCCACGGCCGCCGTGGTCCCGGGCGCATTCAACAGCATCGTGGTCCGTGTCGACAATCCGGTATGGGGGACCCGCGACGACATCGTCCCGTGGGGCCTGGCCGACTGGTGGAACTACGGCGGGATCGTCGGCGACGTTTGGCTCGAAGCACTGCCGGCGTTCAGCGTGGTGCGAGCAGACGTGACACCCCACCTCGACGGTGCGGATATATCGATCGTCGTCCAGCACAGGGGCGACGGGAATCTCGATGGCGCCGTGGAAGTGCGCTTGTGGCCGGCCCAGGTCACCGCAGGCAACGCGCTCAATCCCGACGCACAAGGCCTCATCCCGTCGGACGCGGAAGCGTTGCTCGACCACCGGATCGACCTCGGCGCGGTGAGCGGTGAATCCGTGTTTCGTGTCGCCTCACCCTTCGCGATCCGCTCCGCGGACCTCTGGAGCCCGGGCCTCCCCGCGCTCTACGTCCTGCAGGTGACCATGCTTGCCGACGACAAGCCTGTCGACGACCTCTACACCAGCTTCGGCCTCCGCCAGGTGCGCGTCGACTCCACGGCCCCTCGCGTCCTTCTCAACGGTGTCCCCATAGTCTTCAACGGCGTCGCGATGCACGAGGAGAAGCAGGTTCCCGTCACGAAAGGCCGTCCGGCCGGCGGCCCGCTCACGTCGGCGGCCGCGATCGAGGCGCTCCTGCAGCGCGCGGTCAAAGTCCACGCCGACCTGATCCGTGTCGACCACCATCCGCCGAACCAGATGCTGCCCCTGCTTGCCGATCGGCTGGGCATCGCCCTGTGGGAGGAGATTCCGCTCTACCACTTCACGCCGCAAACGTTTTCGATCGCAATGGATCGTGGCATCCCGCAGCAGATGCTCGCCGAGATGGACCTCCGTGATTTCAACCGACCCAGCGTCCTCTTTCACGGTTTCGCGAACGAATCGACCGGCTCGTCGGAAAGAGCCAGCGCGCTGAATACGCTGCATGCCCTCGATCGGAAGATCGACGGGACCCGTCTCACGGGCCAGGCGGCCTATGGCACCGAACCCACCGACCGGACCAGCGCGAACCTCGACGTCGCCGGATTCACGATTTACTACGGGGTGCTGTACGGTGGGCGGCTGTCAGGGGTGTCCGTGCAAAAGGCGCTGATGGATGCGCACAACGCCTACCCTCGCAAGCCGATCATGGTGCTCGAGTACGGCCACTGGGCCGACAATCCGGCGGACGAGAACCAGCAGCTGCGGGTCTTCAACACCTACTACGCGCAGCTGGCGCCGGCCTTCGACACCAAGGAGCAGGGATTCATCGGGGCCGCGGTGTGGTGGACGCTCGATGACTATTGGACGCAGCGACCGGGTATCACCGTGGAGACTTTTGGTCTGTACACGCCAGGCGGCTACATGCGCAAGACCGGGATGGCCGCCAGCCGCACCTGGGCGCTCACCGCGCCATCCGCTCCGCCCGGTGGCGTCCGGTCCACAGGGGTCGCGGTTGCGTTCGAGCCGAGTGAGCGGCATGCGCGTCTGGTTCCGTACATCGCCTACGGTTTGGCCGTGCCGGCAGCCTTCCTGGTCGTCTTGATCATTGTTCTTTCCCGCGTGAGGCGGCGCGTATGGTGAACGATTTTCTGGTCCGGTTATCGATCCGCAGCGCGATGTTCGCGGGCGCGATCACCGGCTTTGTTTTCGGCCTGTTCGCCGGCGCGACTCTGGGCGCGCTGATCAGCTGGTTTGCAGGCGCGATCGTCGACTGGCAGGCGCAGCTTGGGTTCAGTCTCGGCGTGACCCAGCAGCTGCTTCCCCTCGGCGACCAGGTCCGGTCGCTCGAATCCGTCGCCGATCGTTGGTTTCTCGTGATCCCCGGGGTCGGGCTCGCGGTCGGGTTGCTCGGATCGCTCATCGGCCTGCTGGCGGGTGGCCTGTGGGCTGCGCTCGTCAACATGGGTGTGCTCCCTATCGAGGTCGCGGTGTACCGCCAGGGAAACACGCCAATGCGCAGGGCAACCGATCGGCGTCGGGTGCGGACGCGGACGCGTACGCGCAAGGCGGTCGGCGAGTAGTAGTACGTTAGGCGCGTGATCGAGACTCGCGTCCAGGGTTTCGTCAAGCCTGGGTTCGAGCCCGTGAGCGAAGCCTTCGCCGGAAACTTCGAGCGCTTCGGCGAGGTCGGGGCGGCTTGCTGCATCTATCGAGACGGCCGCGTCGTCGTCGACCTCCAGGGCGGCGTCACAACGCCCGCGGGGACGAATCCCTACAGCACGGACACCCTGCAGATGGTCATGTCATCGACCAAGGGCGTGGTCGCCGTCGCCGCGCACATCCTGGGCGAAGAGGGCAAGCTCGACTTCGACGCGCCCGTGGTCGAGTACTGGCCCGAGTTCGGAGTCGAAGGCAAGAAGGACATCCCGGTGCGCTGGCTTTTCAGCCACCGCGCGGGACTTCCTGCCATCGACCGCCAGCTCACGATCGAGGACGTCTTCGCCTGGACGCCGGTGGTCGAGGGTCTCGCCGCACAACGTCCCTTGTGGGAGCCTGACTCCGCGCACGGTTACCACGTCGGCACGTACGGCTGGCTGGCGGGTGAGGTGATCCGCCGGATCGTCGGGGTCTCGGTCGGCGAGTTCGTCGCCGGCCGCATCGCAGAACCCTTGCAACTGGATCTGTGGATCGGCCTTCCGGAAGCGATGGAGCCACGGGTGGCGCCGATGCTCGCCCCACCCCCGCCCGCTCCCGGAACCCCGGTCGACATCTTCACGGCGCGGATGCTCGACCCGTCGACCCTGCTTCACAGGGCGTTTGTCAACCCTCCGCTGCCGGCGACGGCCTTCAACCAGCGCGCCTTTCATGCCGCCGAGATCCCCGCCGCCAACGGGATCACGAACGCCCGCTCCCTCGCGCGCATGTACGCCGCCTGCATCGGGGAGGTGGATGGCGTGAGGCTGCTTCAGCCCCAAACGGTCGAGGCCGCGACGCGCGTCCAGTCCGCCGGGGAGGACCTCGTCCTGGGCTATGAGACCCGCTACGCCACCGGCTTCCAGCTCTCCTTCCCGTTCCGGCCGATGGCCGGCGAGGGCTCGTTCGGCCACTACGGCATGGGCGGGTCGGTGGGTTTTGCGGATCCGGAGCGGGGCATCGCGTTGGCGTACGTGGTGAATCAGATGCTGCCCTCGGGCGGCGTCGATCCTCGGAGCAAGAGCCTGGTGGAGGCGCTGCTGGGCTGTTTGTAGGCGGTTTTGCGGGTCCTCGTCCTAAGATGCAGTCGCTGGTGGAAGGGGAATGACCACGGCGGATCTCGTATTCGGAGGTTGCCTCCTGATCGGGGGCGGGCTTCTCCTCCTGACTTTGATCTTCGACGACCTGTTCGGAGGCATTCTCAATGCCATCCACCTGGGATTTGACGTTGCCGGGGTCTCTCCGACCCCGGTTCTGCTGGGCTTCGTGGCCATGTTCGGCGTCGGCGGCCTCTTCGGGCTGCACACTTTCGGCCTTGGACCGGGCGGTGCCACACTCATCGGTCTGGGTGCGGGAGCAGCTGGCGCGGTGATCGTCCTGGGCGCTTTCAAGGTGCTGGCCTCGGCCGAGTCGACGGCCTCGTTCAGCCTCGCCGATATGGTCGGCGCAACCGGTCGCGTCTCGGTGGCCATTCCTGCGAACCGGTTTGGCACCGTCTTCATCAGCTTCGCCGGCGCGTCGCACAACATGACCGCCACCGCAGACTCGGAGATTCCGTCCGGTCGAATGGTCAAGGTGGTCGCCATAGCTGGCAACAACCTTGTCGTAGTGCCTACGTCAACTGTAATCACTGAAGGAGCTCGTTCCGATGCCTGATTTCCTGATTTCCAGCCCGTTTCTTGGAGTCGCCGTAGTCGTCATCATCCTTCTGCTCGTCGCCTTCGTCGCCAGCCGTTACAAGGTCGCGGGTGCGAACGAAGCGCTGATCGTCGCCGGCTCGCGCGGCTCCAAGGTGCGCGACGAGAGAGGCCAGACCGTCTCGGCTCCGGGGGACAAGGGCGTCAAGGTCGTCGTGGGAGGGGGAACGCTTGTGATGCCCCTCGTCAACCGCGTCGGCAAGCTGAAGCTGACGGCGCGTCAGATCAGCGTCCAGCTCGCCGACGCCGTGACGAGCCAGGGCATCAAGGTCCAGGTGCAGGGCGTGGCCACCTTCAAGATCGGCCGCGACGTCGAGTCGCTGCGCAACGCGGCGGAGAGATTTCTCGACGCCAAGCCGGAGCAGGTCGACTCGATCGTGAAAAACGTCCTCGAGGGATCGCTGCGGTCGATCGTCGGCACGCTGACCATCGAAGAGCTCATCCGCGACCGCCAGAAGCTCCTGCAGCAGGTGCAGGACGCGGCCAAGGGCGACCTAGCTACAAGTGGGCTGCAGATCGACGCCTTCACGATCCAGAGCTTTTCCGACGAGTCGAACTACATCGAGCTGCTTGGCCAGCAGAGCGTCGCCACGGTGTCCCGTGACGCCCGCATGGCAAAGGCTTCGACTGACCAGGAGGCCGCGGTCCGGGAGGCACAGGCCCAGCAGGTCAAGATCAACGCCTCTCGCGACGTCTCACTTCGCGAAGCCGAGACAAGGACTCAGGTCCAGGCCGCCCAGGCGCGCGCCGACCAGGCCGGCCCACTCGCCCAGGCAGAGGCGACGCAAGAGGTCGTGCGCAAGCAGACCGAGCTCGCCCAGCTCGAGGCGGACCGCAAAGAGAAGGAGCTGCTCTCCACCACCGTCAAGCCTGCGGCGGCGGAGGCGCAGGCCGTGATCGCACGAGCGGAAGGCCAGAAGCGAGCGCGCATCGCGGCCGCCGAAGCGGATGCCGAGACGACGCGACTGGAAGGTGGGGCGGAGGCGCAGATCGTGCTCACCAAGGGTGAAGCCGAGGCCAAAGCGCTTGCGATGCGCGCCGACGCCTACAAGCAGTTCAACGAGGCGGCCATCATCCAGACTGTGCTCGCCGCGCTTCCGGACATCGTCCGTGCCGCCGCGGAGCCGATGGGCCACATCGACTCGCTGACCGTGATGAGCGCCGACGGCGCATCCGACATCGTGAAGAACGCAACCCGAGCCATGATCGAATCGACCACCGCCATCAAAGGCTTGACCGGACTTGACGTGCCGAACCTGGTCGGTGGCGCTCTGGGTCGCGGTTTCGGCGAGAGGCTGCGCACGGGCGAGGGCAATGGGGACGCTTCTCGCGAGTCGGCGACCGACCGCATCAGCCAGATTGCGGGTGAGGGATTGACGACCCTCAAGGCCCGTGCGGCCGCCGCCGCCGCGTCCACGGAAGCCGCCGCCGAGGAAGTCGAGGCCAAGGTGGATGCCACGGCCGCCAAGGTCCAGGCCGCCGCGGAGCAGACGGCCGCTGCCGTCCAGAAGGCAGCTGCGGTCACCGCGCCGAAGGTGGCGGCTGCCGCCAAGGCGGCACCGACCGAGGGCAACCTCGCGCAGTGGGCCAAGTGGCTGGCGGATCAGCTGCGCCGGGTGCCGGACATCCAGGTCTACGACGCCCTTCGACTTGCTGATCTCGAATCCAGGGGTCCCGTGGCCGCGCGCGGCGTGTGGGCCACGGCCAGGGAAGTCCTGGCCAAGGAGTACGGCACGGTCACCATCGGTGACCTTCTGAAGCGGTTCTAGCCAAAAGAAGGGAAGTTCACCTCCCCACTTGCTGGGGAGGTCGGCGGCGAAGCCGCCGGGTGGGGGGAACTGCTTCACCTCCCCACTTGCTGGGGAGGTCGGCGGCGAAGCCGCCGGGTGGGGGGAAGTGCGCGAGCATATAGCCAGAAAGAAGAGAAGCCCGCTTGCGCGAGCATCTGGTCCAAAAAGAGGGAAGCCCGCTTGCGCGAGCATCTGGCCCAAAAAGAGGGAAGCCCGCTTGCGCGAGCTTCCCATGGCTGGGGTGGGGGCGTGGTGTCGAGATTCAGTGGCCGGTTTGATCGACCGACGATATAGTACCACCCAGCCGCGCCGTCCACAAGATATAGACACCTGGGGACAACTTTGAAATTACCGCTTCCGCTTGACACGGAACCGATGCTCTCTGCGATCTCCGATTCGGGGATTCCCAAGGGGGACGGCTGGGAGTACGAGCCCAAGTGGGACGGCTTTCGCACGCTGGTCTTCCGCGACGGGGAGGAGGTTGCCTTGATGAGCCGGGGCGGCCGGGCGATGACCCGGTATTTCCCCGAGGTCCTGCCGGCATTCAGGAAGCTGGGTCCTTCGAAGCTCGTCCTGGATGGGGAACTGGTCGTCGTGGGGGCCAACGGCCTCGACTTCGGCGCGCTTCAGCAGCGGGTCCATCCAGCGGAGTCGCGCGTTCGCATGCTCAGCGAGGTAACGCCGGCGTGGTTCATCGCCTTCGACCTGCTCGCGGAGGGAGCGGACGACCTGCGCAAGCAGCCCCTCGGTGAACGGCGCGCGCGGCTCGAGAAGCTGCTGAAGGGGGTCAAGCAGCCGATCTTTCTGACTCCTTACACACGCAATCCGAAAACGGCCGAAGAGTGGTTCGAGAAGTTCGAGGGTGCGGGGCTCGACGGCGTGATCGCCAAGACGTGGGACGGAACCTACGTGCCGGGCAAGCGGCTGTGGGTGAAGATCAAGCACAAGCGAACCGCGGACTGCGTGGTCATCGGTTGGCGGAAGACGAGCGACGGCTCAACGCTGGGAGCCTTGCTGCTAGGGCTTTACGACAAGAAGGGAAACATCCACTACGTCGGTCACACCTCATCATTCAGCGCCGCCGAGCGCAAGGAGCTGATCAAGAAGCTCAAGCCACTCGAGACCGAGATCCCCGAGGAGGAGTGGAAAGCCAACCCCGGCCGCATGCCCGGGGGCCTCAGCCGCTGGTCACGAGGCAAGGACACCGAGTGGGTGGCGGTGCGTCCCGAGCTCGTCTGCGAGGTCACATACGACAAGCTCGAGGCTGGCGAACGCTTCCGCCACGCGACTGGTTTTCTTCGCTGGCGAACCGACAAGCCGCCGAAGAAGTGCGGCTTCGACCAGATCGCTTCAGCTGCGGAATTCGATGTGCGAGGGATCTTCCGGAGCAAGTAGCAGGGGTCGCGCGCCGGGCCCGCCAGGACCGTAGTACCTCATCGCCGCGCGGCCGAGCCCCGTGACGGCGACCCAGTCGAAGCCGGCGCCAATTCCAACACCGACCCCCAGCGGCACCACTCGCGCGGCGATCTTTGCCGCCCCAGTGGTCGCGAAGCGGCTGACGATGCGCGTCACAAAGCGTCCGCCGCCATGGACCAGCAGGAGGCTCGGGACATGGCGAAACGCGGCGAGGGCGAGACGCTCCCCACCGGCGACGACAACGTCTTCACGAAGCTTCAGCGCCCCGCTTGTGACGCCCACGACTACGAGCGCCTCCAGGACTCGTCCTTCCGATCCGCTCAGCTCGTGGCCGAAGATCATGGCGATACCGAGCACGAGCTCGATCTCCTGCTCGAGCGCATAGAGGGTCTGGCTCGTCACCGTGCCAATCGCGAGAGCAGTGCCCAATCCGGGTGCGATCGAAGCCGCGCCGCTGATCGCACCGGTCGCTGCGACCCGGCGCCGCGTGGAACGGATCAACGACAGGGCCAGTTGATCGTTGGTGTACGTCGGGTGAGCGGCGCGTAGCTGGTGAACCTTGGAACGGATCGCCGGCTCCCGGCTCTTCATGGCTTGATCGAGGGAGCGGAGGACGAAACGAACCTGCGGCGGGAGCTCATCGAGATCCATGGCGGCGAAGCCTACCTACCTCCCCCGCTTGCCGGGGGAGTACCCTGCCGCAGGCACGGGGAGGGGGCGGTTCTGCTACCCATTCGCATCATCCATGGCTCGATTTGAATACTCAGTTGCGACTTTGTCGCGATAGGGCTTAGGCTCTCCGCGTGGCCTCGATGCGCGTGCTGTTTACCCAGGCGTTCGATCCCGCGGAGCGCCGCCGGCTGGCTGGCTTCTTCGGATCGGTGGGGTTTCTCCATATCGCCGGCTGGGGCCTCCTCCTTATATACGGGGCGTCGCATCCCGGCTTTCTGGCTCTGGGTGGGCTCGCCTACACCTTTGGTCTGCGGCACGCGTTCGATGCCGACCACATCGCGGCAATCGATAACACGACTCGGAAGTTGCTGCAGAGCGGCAAGAAGCCTGTCGGTGTGGGCTTCTTCTTCTCGCTTGGCCATTCGACGGTGGTTCTTCTCATCGCCGTCGCTCTGGGGCTGGCGGTCAAATCCATCGTGCAAGGTGTCGTTGGCTCAAACGGCGAACTGAGGGATATCGGCGGCGCGGTTGGGACGCTCGTTTCCGGCACCTTCCTGGTCGTGATCGGGATCGTGAACCTCGCGGTGCTCCTGGACATCGTGCGCGTGTACCGCAGGATGCGGCGGGGGGAATACGACCGGGACTCGCTCGAGACAGAGCTGATCGCGGGTGGTCTGATGACGCGAATCTTCGGCCGGCTGTTCCGAGTCATCGAGCACAGCTGGCAGATGTATCCCATCGGCTTCCTCTTCGGCCTTGGATTCGACACCGCTTCCGAGGTGGCTCTCCTCGCCATCTCGGCGGGCGCTGCCGCGCAGGGGTTGCCCTTCACCGCGGTGATCTCGCTGCCCCTGATCTTCGCCGCGGGCATGTCGTTGATGGACACCGCGGACGGAGCGTTCATGTCTAAGGCGTACTCATGGGCGTTCGCGAGTCCGATCCGGAAGGTGTTCTACAACCTGACGGTGACATCACTATCGGTATTCGTCGCGCTGTTCGTCGGCCTGGTCGAGCTCTCGCAGATCCTGATCGCCGCGCTGAAGCTGCATGGCGGGATTTTCGACGCGATTGCAAACTTCGACCTGTTCGGAAGCGCGGGCTTGGTGATCGTGGTCGCTTTCCTCATAGCCTGGAGTGCGGCGTTTGTGATCTACAGGGTGCGGCGCATCGACGAGCGCTGGGGCGCCGTCGTGGACAAGGTCGCCTAGTTCCGGTCGTCCGGGGATACGGTCTCGGCTCCATCCCGAACCAGCTCCGCGCATAGCTGGCGGGAACCACCTATGAGCGTGTAGTCGAGGTCGATCTCGGAAGCGACGCACCACGCCCGATCGTGGGGCCACCACACGTTGGGTCCGTTTTCCCAGCCTTCAGCCTCCCAGGCGGCTCCGGTGAAAAGGAGGTAGTCCCGGTA
>WNGI01005888.1_pt1 | contig 13107 bp, 10 predicted proteins | sample 5400621 | NCBI WGS metagenome assembly WNGI01 (sample SAMN13153374, study PRJNA577476) | soil metagenome | isolation source: 20 cm soil or saprolite under Garry oak tree replicate 1 | place: USA:California | collected 2016-06-15
GGCGTAGCGCAAGCGGACTTCGGCGCCCGGCGAAAGCCGGAAATAGCCTTTCGGTGGATCTTCGCTGAAATCGTCGCGTTCGACCCATAGCTCACGCGAAAACGGTAGCGCGCGCTTTCCCAGCTCGGGGTTTTGCGGGTGATTCGGCGCATGGCATTCCTCGCGCGCATCGGCGGGGTAATTGTCGATGACGAGCTTCAGCGGATCGAGCACGGCAATACGACGGGGCGAGCTCGCGTTCAAATCTTCGCGCATCGCGTCTTCGAGCATGCTGATATCGATCCACGAGTCCGACTTCGAAACGCCGGTCCGCTCGGCCGCCAGCCGAAAGCCCTCAGGGGTATAACCGCGTCGGCGCGCACCGACGATCGTCGGCATCCGGGGGTCGTCCCAGCCGTCGACAAACTTTTTCTCGACGAGCTCGATCAGCCGGCGTTTGGACAGCACGACGTAGGTGAAATTGAGCCGCGCGAATTCGTATTGCTGCGGCAACGGCCGGTCGAGCTGGCCGCCGTCGGCCAACTTTTCGATGATCCAATCGTACAGCGGGCGATGGTCCTGGAATTCGAGCGTGCAGATCGAATGCGTAATGCGTTCGAGCGCATCGGAGATCGAATGCGTGAAGTCGTACAGCGGATAGATGCACCATTTGTCGCCGGTGCGGTGGTGCGTTGCGTGGCGAATTCGATAGATGGCGGGATCGCGCAGGTTGATGTTGGGGCTCGCCATGTCGATCCTGAGGCGCAGCACGTGTGCGCCGTCGGCGAATTCGCCCGCGCGCATGCGGCGAAAGAGATCGAGGCTCTCGGCGACGCTGCGATCGCGGTGCGGACTGTTGAGGCCCGGCTCGGTCAGCGTTCCCCGCGTCGCCCGCATCTCCTCGGCCGATTGGCTGTCGACATACGCGAGGCCGTGCTCGATAAACCATTCGGCGAAGCGATAGAGATGATCATAGTAGTCCGACGCATGGTAACGATGCGGTCCCCAGTCGTACCCCAGCCAGCGTACCGCGTCGGCGATCGAATCCTCGTACTCGACGTCCTCCTTGAGCGGATTCGTGTCGTCGAAACGCAGATGGCAGACGCCGCCGTTCTCGGCAGCGAGCCCGAAATTCAATACGATCGACTTGGCATGACCGAAATGCAGGTAGCCGTTCGGTTCCGGCGGGAAGCGCGTGACGACACGCCCGCCATACCTGCCGCTGCGATTGTCCTCCGCAATGATCGTCCGCAAAAAATTTGCGCCGACGTTTTCACGCGCAGTCTTCGCGCCGCGCTTGTCGTTCGTTGTCGCCGTCGCGAGCGCGATTGCCTCATCGCTTGCATGTGGCGGTGCAGCATTCATTTCGGTTTGTTCATGAACAAAGTTCGAAGGAATTCATTCTACCCGGAGCGTCCCGGCGCATCCGTTTGCGGCTTACGAGGGGGAATGGGCGAGTCCTTGGAAAACCGCGCCAGACAACGGTTTCCGCGCATCGCGTCGCGCCCGCGCGACGACGTTGTCCACATTTCCTGTGGATGGCAGTGTGCATATCTTGTAAATTCGAACGCTAAGTAGTGCGGCGGCCATTGAAAAGGTTGCAATGCCTAAATTCGGGTCGATTGTTTGTGATGTGGTATCAAGGCGTTGCCATTTGTTAGCCATGCAGGTCCCCAATTCATTCACTGACACATCTGACAGAAGATTACCGACAGGTGACAATCGCGAGACAGTGCTCCGTCCTGGACAAACGATGTATTGCAGCTGCATTGTCGAAACCATCGTCGCGAACAGCGGGATTGGACTTTTATGTTGAACGAGCCTTCATCGCCGCCATCGATGCCGTCCCCAGTTGGAAGCGGACCCTATTCAACGCCGCCCGTGTTGCCTGTTTCGCTGCTGGTGTCTTCGGCGCGGCTGCTGCTCGAGCGTCAGCTGGGACTCGCTTGGGTCGCCGGAGAAATCTCGGATTGCAAGCGCGCGCCTTCGGGCCATCTGTACTTCAAGCTCAAGGATGCCGCGGCGCAGGTGCAATGCGTGTTCTTCCGCTTCAAGGCGCAGGGCCTTGGCTTCGAGCTGAAGAACGGCCTTGCCGTCGAAGTACGGGCAACGCCGTCGATCTATGAAGCGCGCGGTGAATTTCAGCTCAACGTCGAAACGATGCGTCTCGCGGGAATGGGCGCGCTGTATGAGCGATTCATCAAGCTGAAGGAGAGGCTGGAAAAGGCGGGTTGGTTCGGCGAAGCGCGCAAGCGGCGTCCGCCGGCCTATCCGCGGGCAATCGGCATCGTAACTTCGACGCGCGCCGCGGCATTATCGGACGTGCTGACAACGCTTTGCCGCCGCTCGCCCGCAACCCGAATCGTCGTCTATCCAGCGTCGGTGCAGGGCGATGCGGCCGCCCCGGAAATCGCCGGCGCCATTGCGCTCGCCAACCGACGGCGCGAAGTCGATGTCTTGATCGTGTGCCGCGGCGGAGGCTCGTTTGAAGATCTGTGGCCGTTCAACGAGGAAATCGTTGCACGCGCGGTGTTCGAGTCGGCACTGCCGATCATTTCGGGCGTCGGCCACGAAACCGACTTTACGATTTGCGATTTTGTCGCCGACGTGCGAGCGCCGACGCCCACGGCGGCAGCTACGCTCGCGGTGCCCGACCGCGTTGCGCTGGCGCACCGGCTCGAGCAGGTCGCGCGGCGAATAAGGCGGATAGCCGAGCACACGCTGGCTTCGCGGATCCAGCGGCTCGACCACGCGTCGCGACGGCTGATTCACCCGGCCGCGCGCCTGGCGCAACAGCGCGAACGGACCGCGGCGCTCGGACAGCGGATCGCCCGCGCGTGGCGGCATCGCTTCGCTTCCGATCAGAACGTGATGTCAAGCCTTTGCGGCCGACTCGTGCGTGAGCTGCGGTCACCGCTGCCGCAGACGGCACGCATTGCGGTGGCGATCGACGCGTGGCGGCGCCACGGCCGTGAAAGGATTGCACGCCATGCCGTTCGCTTGGATGCGCTGGCGCAAAGCCTTGCGCACCTAAGTCCCGAGGCCGTCCTCACCCGCGGCTACGCACTCGTCACGACGCGCGAGGGAACGGTGGTGTTCGACGCCAAGCAAGTCGCGCCTTCCGACACGGTGCTGTTGCGGTTCGCGTGCGGCGGCGCGGAAGCGACGATCACGCGAACCGAGCAACCCTAAGCTTCGTCGGGGTCGGGATTATCAATCGCGGACGCTTCACGCCGTCGCGCGGCAATGACGTCGGCCGGCGCCGCGCCGGCAATTCGTGGCGTCTCTACGCGAACGTCGGCGTTCTGGGCGCGATGGCGGAGCGCGTGATCGATGAGCACGATCGCGAGCATCGCCTCGGCGATCGGCGTCGCACGGATGCCGACGCAAGGATCATGGCGCCCGTGTGTGTTGACGATGACCGGCTTTCCCGCTTTGTCGATCGATGCCCGATCGAGACGAATCGACGACGTCGGCTTGACCGCGATCGCAACGACGATGTCCTGACCGGTCGAAATGCCCCCGAGGATGCCGCCCGCCTGATTCGACAGAAATCCTTCGGGCGTCATCTCGTCGGAATGCTCGGTGCCCTTTTGCGCCACGGCCGCGAAGCCGGCGCCGATCTCGACCCCCTTGACGGCATTGATGCTCATCATCGCGTGCGCGATGTCGGCATCCAGCTTGTCATCGACCGGTTCGCCCCAGCCGACCGGAGCGCCCGACGCAACGACTTCGATCCGCGCGCCGCAGGAATCGCCCGATTTACGAAGCGCGTCCATGAAGGCCTCGAGGTTGGAGACGCACGACGCATTCGCGGCGAAGAAGGGATTTGCATCGACATGCGCCCAGTCCTCGAACGGAATGGCGTTGGGCCCGAGATGCGTCAGATGCCCGCGAATCGCAACGCCGTACCGTTCACTCAGCCATTTGCGTGCAATCGCGCCGGCCGCGACACGTACGGCCGTTTCGCGCGCGGATTGACGCCCCCCTCCGCGATAGTCGCGTATGCCATATTTCTGCCAATACGTGTAATCGGCGTGACCGGGACGAAACGTATCGGCGATGTTCGCGTAATCCTTGCTGCGTTGATCCTGATTGCGGATCACGAGCGCGATCGGCGTTCCGGTCGTCCGGCCCTCAAACACGCCGGATAGAATCTCGACCGTATCCGGTTCGCGCCGCTGGCTCACATGGCGCGAGGTTCCGGGCCGCCGTCGATCGAGATCGCGTTGAATGTCGACTTCGGTGAGCGCGAGCCCCGGTGGACAGCCATCGATAACGCAACCGATCGCGGGCCCATGCGATTCGCCGAAGGACGTGACGGCGAACAGTCTGCCGAGGGTGTTGCCGGACATGGAGATGGCGCTGCAGAGATGTCCGCCGACTATAGCATGCAGCATCGGCTGCCTTCGCCCGAGGGCAAGCGGTCCCTAGGGCGATGCGTCTCTTGGAAAGATTGCACGCGCACGCGAAGGATTTGCTGACACGCTTCGGTCGCAAGCGATTCACATTGATCAGTCATCCGTGATTGCGCGCATACCGCTCGCGGCATGAATCTTGAATGCGAAAGTCGTGCGGCTCAATGCCGGCGATGGAGAATACGAAATGTCAAACAGCCGATGTGTTTCGCGCCGGTCGTTCATCGGCGGCGCGGCGTTGCTCGCCGGTGCGGCGGCGACACCCGGACTGATTGTGAGTCGGACGGCGCGCGCGCAGCAGAAAGTTCCGCCAGCGAGCGTCAAATATCAGGACAAGCCGAACGGAAACCAGCAGTGCAGCAACTGTCTGCAGTTCGTTCCGGGTGGCGCGCCCACTGCGATGGGCACGTGCAAGGTCGTCGAAGGACCGGTCAGCCCGAGCGGCTATTGCATTATCTGGGTTGCGAAGCCGTAGCAGGAAGCTGGCGCATTACGTCCATACGCGTGACAGCGCGTTTCTAAGCGGCTGCTTGAGACGATAGGCAATGTCGCGGTTCGTTTGCGCCTTCGTCAGGATCTCCTCGTACTTCTCGACGCTGATGCCCTCTTTTTCGACCGCTTGCACCATTTCGTGCAACGCGGCGGCTTCAAGCTGCTGCTCTTCATCAGGCGTGCTCGCCGCTAGCAGCTTCGGTATGTAGGCGTCGTTGATGCGATGAACTTCGACGACTGCTCCGGCAAACGATTTCAATTCGGCGTCGCTGTATCCCGGCGCGGTATCGGCCTGGGTTGATCGATCGTCGGAAGAGTCCGCGGAAGGTGCCGTTTGCTCCGAAGAACGCGGCGATTGCTCCGGCGACGATGACGGCAGCTGGTCCGCCGAAGCCGACAACGGCGCGGCGCCGAAGGCAGCGAACGTCAACGCAAGAATGGTTGATCGAATCATGCCGGGCTCATTGCTTTCGTCGCGATACGCAGCACACGATGTGCCATTTCACGTTGCGACCGCAGCTACCCAGTGAAGTTCCGATGCGCATGCCCGAAGCGCGCACGCTTTCACAGACAGGAAGCGTCGCGTCAGCGTGCGTCCGACGATCGATCGGTGGAACGCGTCGACGCGGTCGGATTACGCATCTGCCGAGACAACGAGAAGGCCATCCATCCAAGCACGATGGCCGCAAGCACAAGGCTTCCCCAGAGGATCCAACGTTTGATATCGATGGGTTGCTTGAGCGCGGCGCTCTCGGGAACCGCGTTCACGGCGCCGGCACGCGCGAGCGGAAACGGCGTGGTTGTGCGCTTCGCACGATCGTAGCCCGGGACGAGTGTCTCGATCGAAAGCGCGCTTGGATTGACACGCGCGCTGCCATAAGCCAGCTCGAACGGGCCTTTGCCGCGCGCGGCGAATACGATCACGCCGGGATACCAGCCAAATGAGAGTTGCGGCGCCTTCACCCCGATGCCGCCCGCCTTTGGATCGACGCTCGCTTTCCAATAGCGATATTCGCCGCCGTTGATCGCCATCGGCGGGTTCGTCGCCTCGCCGCCATCCTGTCGCAGACGATAGAACACCGTCGATGCGACCGGATGCCATTCATCCGCTGCGGCGCCCCGAACGAACAACTGCGTCGGTGCCACGGTGTTCTGTTCCGGTAACAGCAACGTAACGCGGTCGACAGGAAACGACCCGCCGAGATCGAACTCGAATGCGCCCGGCTGATCTCGAACCGGAATGCCGGTTGCTTCGCGCCATTGTCGCGGCGCCTCGATCGCGCGCTCATTAGCCTCACCGCGCACCGACGTAAATTCCGGTGTCGCCTGCCCGGGCTCGAACGTCACGCGCAGGAATTTTGCGGTGGTAGACGGCACTTCGATGCGATCGCGCGTCAAGCGCCTGCCGCCGAACTCAAGCGCAAGCAGCGGCGAACCGGCGACGAGCGTGCGCCAGCTCATGAGATCATCGCTCGCGTCAATGCGAACGCGCGTTGTGGTATTCGTGCTCGGCGGCAGCGACATCGTCAACGCCGCGAAGGGTTCCTTCACTTCACTCGCATCGATCAAATAGCCGGCCAATCGCTCTGCGGCGACGGCCTTGCCATCGCGCGTCGAGAGATCGACAGTGGTCCCGGCCGACGTTCGACGAACGGTGATCGCGAGATCGCCAAGCTCCGTTCGCCCCGCCTCCGCACGCAATGGAAAGAACGGTAACTCGACCGCTGTGCCTGCCTCGCGTCCCGGTGCAGCCCGCGGCATGAACGCAAACGCGACGGGCGTCCCTTCCGCGTTGAACACGCGTAGATCACCCAAGTCACGGCGCACAGCGCCTTCGTAGACCGGCGCGGGAAGGTCTATGCGGAAGAACGCGCTGTCGCCCTCATTGACCAGCGGAATGCGGTACGCAAAATCCGACGGCGCTTCGGCGTGCGCCGTGAATGCGGCGACGGCCAAACACGATGCAACAACGCGGCAGCGAATCATGACATTTCCTCTTTGCGACGTGGCGGAACCGGCGCGAGATAACCAATCAACAGCAAGAGCACACCGACGCCAATGAACGACACGATGCGTTCGATGCCGCCGATGCGCGACAAGTCGACGACAAACAGCTTCACGACGACGATCGCAAGAAGCGTCGCGCCGGCTATCCATCCCACACGCGCTCCGCGTCGATTGGCGAACACCATCACGGCGAGCGCGATGACTGACCATAACAGCGACAGGGCCGCCTGCACGAGCGTCGAATGCCACATGGCGTCGAATGCCCACGGCACGCCGTACCAGTGGTGAATCGTGCGAAGGATGATCGCGTTGGCCCAAATGAATACCAGCGCCGCGGGCACGCCGTAGACCAACTCGCGCGGAACCCAGGCGCGGATGTCGATGCCTTCCTGGGCGAGACGTTGGGTCCACAGGGCGAACGATGCCACGATCAGTCCAAGCGTGAGATCAACTGGATTGATGAGCGGCACGAACGGCAGCGGCGCCGGATTGCCGTCGTGCCCTAGATTGACGACCAACGCGAAGAGCAACGCCCACGCGACGAGCACGAACGCCGCGACGACGAGATACGCGCGCCGATGTGTCGCAAACGGCCACGATTCGCGAGGCGATAACCGGCAAATCAGTATCAGGGCGAGTGCCGGCGCAAGGCCCCACGGTACGACGCTCCATACGTTGCCGCTGCCGATGAATTCGCGCGCGAGCCAAGCGATCTCGTGCGCGGCGAGCAGCGTCATGAGCAGGACGAATCCCGCGTGTCCGGCATTTGCGGCCCACGAACCATCCGCTGGAGCGGCATCGCGATCGAACATGCGCAACATCTCGAACGATGCCAGCACGGCGAACGCCCACGCGAAGACGCTGCCGTTGGCGAACAAATGCCCACCGGCGCTCGCGGCGTGCGCGATGCCGCCGAGCGTGCATAACAGCAAGAGTGGCAAGAGGAGTCGCGCAGCAACGCGGGCGAGCGGCCACTGAAGCTTGCGTGCAGCGAATGCGAACGCCAATCCGGTTGCCGAGAGGAAGGCAACAACAACGCCGAGCTGCACATCAGCGCGGACGAAGCGATCGATCTCGCGTCCACCGGCGATCAGCCACCAAAGGGCGCCCCATGCGAATACCACTGGCGCGAGGGCGCCTTCCCAACGCCGAACCCGCTCCGCATTTCTATCGATGATCCATGCCGATATCAGACCGGCTGCGGCAATCAGCGCTGCACCGATGAATTCGCTGTTCAATACCGGTCGGGCGTTCGCCGTCGTATGCCCGACCAATTCCATCGATCCCATGCCGAAGGCAATGCCTGCCGCGATTTGCAACAGAAGACCGAAAACGCGCGCGGCCAAACGATCCTGGCGAACGCCGACCCATACGATGGCGGCGCCTTCGAGCGCCCACGTTGCCGACGTCCAGCGCGCATCGAACGCAAGCGGCACCGCGAGCGTCGCAAAGACGACACCGAGTGCCAAGAACGACTCGACCAGCAGACGCAAATCTTCGCGCCGGCGACTCCATAAGAATCGCGCGAGCACGAGATAGAGCGCCGACGCCGCCACGGCGCTCGCCGCCATTCCGAATTCGTACTGGCGGACCAGCGCCTGTTGCAATCCTGCCGCGACGAGCGGCGTGCCGAATACGATGGTTCCGTCGACGTAATGCTTGACTTCAACCGAACGCTTCAGAGCGTAGAGCACCGCGATGCCGACGTAGAACAAGAAGAACAGGATAAGAAACGGCTCCGTCGTGGCGAAATCGTTCTGACGATAACGCGTCACGCCCCACAACGTCCCGATGATGAACGTGCACGCGAAGCCCAGCAGGTTCAATAATCGCCAGGCCTTGAACCACGCGACGAAGAAAATGCCGGCGTTCAACAGTGCGTAGTACGAAAACAGCACGACATGATTGCCCGACCCGCTGGAGGTGAGAATCGGCGCGAAAAAGCCGCCGACCACACCAACCGCGGCGAGCGCGATCGCATCCTGGCGCACCGCGAGCCAACTCGACAGTGCGGCGATGACGAACAAGAGCCCAAACGCTGCACCGGGGGGCAGGAGCGCGTAGAGCTTGAGCGCCGAAAAGACGGTGATATACAGCACGCCTACGCCGCCGCCTTGCAGGATCATCGCGTACGCCGTGCGGCTGTCGCGCAACCGCCATCCAAGTACGAGCAGCGCGACGCCGCCGAGCGCGACGCCTGCGACGCGCAACTCGATCGGGACGGTGACGTGCTCGGCTGCGTATTTGAGGAGAAAGCCGACGCCGATGAAGAGCACGATGATGCCGACGCGCGCAAGCGTGTTGCCGCCGGTGATCCACGCCCAGATGCGATTGGGTTGTCCAGTCGAGCGTGCGCCGTACGCCGGCGCGGCCGGGACCGGGCCTGCTGCGGCAATCGAGGTCGTGGCCGCAGCATCCGTCGGTATCGGCGGCGTTGGCGCGCGCTCCGCGGCGATATCCACGCTCGGTGCCGGCGGAGGAGCGCTTGCTGCTTGTGGCGCGATTGTCTGCGCCGGCCGGACGAGCCCGGCCCTTTCGAGCGCTGCCTCGACTCGGGCGACGCGCTCTTCCAACGCAGCAAAACGTGTCGCCTCGACGGTGGCCGCGGATGGCGCCGGCTTCGTTGATCGCTTCTTCGATGCGTTGATCAAGAGACCCGCGACGAGTCCGACGAACGCTCCGCCTAGCAACGCCTCGAAATTGTGGCCAAGCCAAAGTCCAACGGCCGCGCCAACAAGTAATCCAATGATTGGCATCATCTCGGGCCTCCCTTGCCCGTTTTGTGCTCTATCGTTCGGCTCCACGCAGTGCTAGGACGCGAGCCTGCAACTGTTCCGGTGCAACATCCGCCGTCGGCACCGGCGGCGCAATTACGAGGGCGATGCGGGAAAATACACCGCGCAAGCGGCGCATCGCCTTGCCATCGTGCGAGCGTGAAAAGAAGCTGCCCCACAGGCCGCGCAACGCCATTGGGATCACCGGGACGGGCGTTGTCGCGACCATTTGCTGAACACCGGGTCGAAACGGATTGAGCTCGCCGGTCTCGGTAAGCTTGCCCTCGGGGAATATGCCGACGATCTCGCCGGCCGACAGCGCTTGCGCCGCTTCTGCGAATGCGCGCTCCTTCAAAGTCGGATCTTCCTTCGCAGGCGCAATCGGTATCGTTCGCATCGTGCGAAAAATGAACGACAGCACTGGAATCTGAAAGATGCGATGGTCCATCACAAAGCGAATCGGCCGGCGCACGCACGCGGCAATCACCACGGGGTCAACGTAGCTCACATGGTTGCAAACGAGGATGCACGGGCCCTCCTCGGGGATGTTGTCGAGACCTTCCGTGCGCACGCGATAAAACGTATGCACGAGGAGCCACGCAAGGAAGCGCATCAGGAACTCGGGCACCAGCGTGTAGATGTAGAGCGCCACCGCAGCGTTCATCACGCCGACGACAAGAAATAGCTGCGGAATCGTCAGCCCGGCCTTCAGCAGTCCGATCGCAATGGCGGCCGACACGACGATAAAGAGAGAGTTCAGGATGTTGTTGGCGGCGATGATCCGCGAACGGTGCGTCGGCGCCGAGCGTTGCTGGATCAGCGCGTAGAGCGGCACAATGTAGAAGCCGCCGAACATCCCGAGCAGCATGATGTCGGCAATGACGCGCCAGTGCTGCGGCCACGGCAGAAACGCAGCGAGACCGCCTTGACCCACCGCGCTCATGTGCCGCGTCGCGAGCCACAGGTCGAGCGCAAATAGCGTGAGGCCGATCGAGCCGAACGGCACCAGTCCAAGCTCGACCTTGCGGCCCGACATCCGCTCGCACAGCAAGGATCCCGCGCCGATGCCGATCGAAAACGTCGCGAGCAGGAACGTGAACACGTGCTCGTCGCCGCCCAGTACGTCGCGCGTGAACACCGGCAGCTGCGCGAGATAGATGGCGCCGTAGAACCAGAACCACGAGATGCCGAGCATCGACCGCCAAACGACGATTTCCGTTTGCGCGAACCGGAGGTTCTTCCATGTCTCGGTGATGGGGTTCCAGTTGATCTGCAGGTCCGGCGCCGGCGCAGGCGTTGCAGGAATCGCGCGACTGATGAGCCAGCCTACCGTCGCGACGGCGATGCCAAGCGTCCCCGCCCAAAAAGGGCCGCCGGGCTTGATCGCAACAACGAGACCGCCGGCGATCGTGCCGAGCAGGATGGCGTGAGCGTCTGCGGCAGGATCGCGTACTTGACCGGGCCGAACAACGTCGAGTGCACGCCCAGAAGCGCGAGTGCCACAAACAGCACGACAACGCTGCGCTGCCAAAAGCCGATGAGCGCGACAACCATGATTGCGATCTCGAGCAGCTTGATCAATCGAATCAGCGCCGATTTCTCATACTTGTCGGCAAGCTGACCGGCCGTTGCCGACAGCAACATGAACGGAACGATAAAGATCGCGCCGATCAGATTCACGATCATGCCGGCATCGATAGATGTGAGTGACGCGGCCTCGAACGCGACGAATACGACGAACGCGTTCTTGAAGACGTTGTCGTTCGCAGCGCCCAGGAATTGCGTCCAGAAGAACGGCGCGAAACGGCGTTGTCGCAGCAGATCGAACTGGTTGGGCGCGTGCATGGTTAGCTTCCGGTAGGCGTGGCTCGCGAACAGCACACTAGCGATTCGTGAAGCGAGCGTCGAGATAATCCTTCACGGCGTCCAGCGCGGCGCGCACCGTCTCGGGCGACGGCCAGTACCACACCTCCTTGCCGATCTTTTCACAACGCAGGACACCGGCCTCGCGGAGGACACGGAGGTGATAAGCGACGGCAGAGCGCGACAGTGGCGAAGCGCCGACGATTTGTCCGACCGACAACCGTTCGCCGTCGTCGAACATCAGAATGATCCGCTGGCGATGCGGGTCGCCGAGCGCGGTAAAGATGCGGGCGGTGGATTGCCATGCTCGCGGCAATGCGCGCGCGTAGGATTGGCGCATTGTTTATCCCCAACAATGCCGCGAAAAGCAGGCGTTGGCTCCGTCGGTGTTGAGTGGCACGAAAGAACTAAATATCTAGTTATATAGTCTCAAAGTGTACGTGGCCGTCGCTCGTTGTCAAGATACCGCTCGTCGGCCGCACGAAGGGCGAGGTAATGCGCGAGAGACATCAACGACCACACGCGTGGGCTGGCGTCGATCCGATAGAATGACGCTGTAGCGTTGCACGCGCTCAGCCTCCGACATGCAGGTCTACCTCGATTTCATGCGCCACGTGCGCGAACACGGTCATCGCAAGGACGACCGGACGGGCACGGGAACGCTGTCGGTATTCGGCTATCAGATGCGCGTCGAACTTAGTCGCGGATTCCCTTTACTGACGACGAAGAAGGTCCACACCAAGTCGATCATTCATGAGCTGCTGTGGTTTCTGCGAGGCGAGACCAATGTCCGTTCGCTGCAAGCCAACGGCGTCACGATCTGGGATGAGTGGGCGGACCCCAACGGCGACCTCGGCCCGATTTACGGGTACCAGTGGCGCAGCTGGCCCGCACCCAGTGGCTCACATATCGATCAGATCGCGCACGTGCTGGCCGAGATTAGGCGCAATCCGGATTCGCGCCGTCTGATCGTCTCGGCGTGGAACGTCGCGGACATTCCGCGGATGAAATTGCCGCCATGCCACGCGTTCTTTCAGTTCTATGTGGCCGACGGCCGTTTGTCCTGCCAACTGTATCAGCGCAGCGCCGACATCTTCCTGGGAGTGCCGTTCAACATCGCTTCGTACGCGCTGTTGACGCACATGATGGCGCAGCAAAGCGATCTGGACGTGGGCGATTTCGTCTGGACTGGCGGCGACTGCCACCTATATCTGAACCACATGGAGCAGGTCGAGACGCAACTGGCGCGAACGCCGCTGTCACTTCCCAAGCTCGTCATCGCGCGCAAGCCTTCATCGATCTCGGGCTACGAATTCGAGGACTTCGCGTTCGTCGGCTACGAGCCGCATCCGGCGATCAAGGCACCCGTCGCCATTTGATGCAGTCGCACACATCTTGAATCGAAGGCAGCGCGCAGGGCATGTCTGAAGCGCTCGGATGTCCGCAAACGTGGCTCGTTCACTCCAAGCGAACTCGTCGCTTCGATAAGGCGCGCCGACTGAACCGCATCGCAGCCGCGCATTTTCCTTTGGACGCTGGGTACGTCAAATCCAATAACCCAAAAAAAAAGCCCG
>WNGI01010774.1_pt1 | contig 13107 bp, 13 predicted proteins | sample 5400621 | NCBI WGS metagenome assembly WNGI01 (sample SAMN13153374, study PRJNA577476) | soil metagenome | isolation source: 20 cm soil or saprolite under Garry oak tree replicate 1 | place: USA:California | collected 2016-06-15
CAGCAGCGGGCCCTGTCCGGCGACGGCGACCGGCCCTGACGCTGCGGCGAACGTGCCGCGCGCGGAGAGATCAAGAACCCCGACTGCGAGCGCGAAGAGCGCGAGCGCTGTGAAGACGAGCCGCGTCAACTAGCGCGTCGGTTTCGGGGTGCGGTCGGGCGTGTGACCGGGGAACGTCGCGTTTGGCCCACCGCCAGGGTTCGCCGTCGGCGCGGGCGTCGCAGGCGTGGCCGGGGCGGGCGTCGGCGTCGGAAAGAAGGGCAGCGGCGGGATCACGATCGCCGGACGCGCGGCGCTCGTCGGCGCCGCGGTCGCGCCGGATGACGGGCCTCGGGGCGCGGGCGTGCTCGCGGCCGGCGCCACGGCCTGCTGGAGTGGCGTGACGAAATCTGGTAACTCCACGGTCCCGCCGTTCGGGACGACCGCGGTTGCCACTAGCCCCAGCCACGCGACGAGCCCCGCTCCGGCAATGAGCACTAGCGCGCGCCCGATCCGCCTGCGGACCTGCGCGCCGCCCTCGAAGACGGTCCGCGCCGTCGACATACCGCCAGCATGGCGCGCGCCGGCGTCTGGGCCGTCGCGGTTCCGTGTCTTCTCTAAGGAACGCGCTCGCGCGCTGCGTCGCGTCTGCTCGCGCAGCCAGCCATCGGCGAGCTCGGTCTCCCTCCGGATACAGTTCGATCCATCGAGAATCGCGATCGTTTGCCGAACCCGACAAGCCTTAAGACTGGTCTGCGGACTGGGACCTTCCCTTCCGATGAGGAAGGCGGGATGGCCTCCGACCAAAAATGCTCCGACTTAGCGGTTCGCGCGTGCTGGCGGCTCTAGCCCTATTGATTTCTGTAGGTTGCAGTGGGTCGACCGGCTGTCCAACGGTCGTCGAACCGGTCGCGCCCCGAAAGCGAGCGCGGTTGTGAACTTCGACGACCGCGCGCTTCAAGTCGTCGTTGACCTTGGGCGTGACTCACTACCCGGGCTTCGCATACCGGATCTTCCGTTCATTGACCCACCAGCGGGCGTAATCGTCCAGGTCATCGGAGCCGATGGGAACATCGACGGAGTCACAGTCAGCTGCGTGCGATTGAGTGTCGGCACACGCACGATCGATCTGCTTCCTCAAGAAGAATCGCGTTCGGCCCCGCCGAGGCCGGTCCTTCGCGCGTCAGCAAGCACGAGGATGCCCTGGAAAACTGGCGACTCGATTAACGTCCAGATCTGGATGCGCGTCGCCGGGCGCGATTACACGGTCTTGACCCAACAAATCATGAGCGGCCCCTGACCAACTAAAGCTTTTCTGCCGAGGGTCGGCTACGACAAAACTGCCCCGAGTCAGTCGCCCGTGCCATGCTCCGTCGAGCGATGTTCCCTAGGTTTCGCGTTTTTCCTAAGCAGTGGAGCTGAGGGGGATCGAACCACTGACCTCATGAGTGCGATTCATGCGCTCTCCCAGCTGAGCTACAGCCCCATTGGCAGCGGCCGCGAAAGTCGTGAATAAGCGTACCCGATGCCGGCGATCACGCCGGGCCGCGCTTGGGGTCACCCGCGCCCACGCGGCGGCACGCGCGCGGTACTCGCGGGTGAACTCGGTCCCGTCCATCTCCGGCATGAGCTTGTCAACGATGATGAGGTCGGGTTTCTCGCGGTCCGCGATCTCGATCCCGTCGCGTCCGTCGCGCGCGCCCAGCACCTCGTGCCCGGACTCGCGCAGCGTCTCGAGCACGAGCGTTCTGATCTCGTCGTCATCCTCGACGACGAGCACGCGACCGCCAGTCCTCACCGCGGGCACGGCGCGCTCCGACACCGCCGACCGAGCGGCGCCGGGGAGCTTGGGTAGGCGCACGGTGAAGGTCGAGCCCTCGCCCGGGGTCGAGGCCACCGAGATCCGACCACCGTGGCGCGCGACGATCTCGCGCGCGATGTAGAGGCCGAGTCCGAGGCCCGCGATCCCACGATCGTCGTGCGCCCGGTAGAACCGGTCGAAGACGTTCTCGAGCCGATCGCTCGGGATGCCAGGTCCTTCGTCGGCGACCGAGAGCTCGAGCTCGTCGCCTTCGTCGCCGAGCCGGACCGCGATCGCGCCGCCGGCCGGTGTGAACTTCCGCGCGTTGTCGATGAGGTTGGCGAGAATCTCCTCGAACCTGACCGGATCGACGTCCGCCCAGATCCCGGGAGTGATGTCCACGACCAGGCGATGTGAGTCCGCGATCTCGGCCACCGCGGTCGCCTCCCGCGCCAGAGCCGACACGTCGGTGCGGACCGGCATCACGGTGAGCGTTCCCGCCTGCAGCTGCGACGCATCGAGCAACTGGGCGATGAGCGCGGCGAGGCGATCCGATTGGCGCACGATCGTCTCGAGCTCCTTGCGGACGTCGGCGTTCGGATCTCGGTCGAGGGAACGCTGTGCCAGCTGGGCGTAGCCGCGGACGCTCGTGACCGGCGTCCGCAGCTCATGGGTCGCGATCGAGAGGAACTCTTCGCGTACCCGCGCTGCCTCCTCGGCGACCGTCCGCAGCCGGTGCTCGGTCGAGCGGATGACCTCCTCGGCGCGGCGCCGGTCGACGATCGCGGCGGCGAGCCCATCCGACGTGATCGCCGCGACCGTCATGAACCCCTGTAGGAGGAGGAGCGACGAGTTCACGTCTGCGCGGGCGAAGGGCCCGAAGCCGCGCAGGGTCCCCCAGTCCGCGATCGCCGCGAGCACCAGAAGCACCGCGGTGGTCTCGCGCGGCCCGAACCGCGCGGCGGCCCAGACGAGGACGGGGAACGAGAGGAACGCGAGCGGCTCACGGTTGATCGAGAGCTCCTGAGTCCCGCCGAAGAGGAACACCGCGGTCGCGAGCGTGGTGACCGCGAGCGCAAGCTTCTCCGCCGGTCGCGCGAAGAGCCCACCCCGCTCGGTCGCCCAGACCAGGAGGGCCGGCGCGACGATGAGCGCGCCCCCGAGATCGCCCAGCCACCAGGTGAACCACACCGGGCCGAAATCCGTCCATGAGGCGAGCCCGAACAGGCCGAGGGTCGTCGTGCCGATGGTCGCGCTCAGGTTGGTCGCCAACAAGCCGGCGAGGAACGCGAACTTGAAGACGTCGTGCGGGCGCTCGAACGCGCGCGCGCCATGCGCGAACCGGCTCACGAGCATCGCGGCGACCACGGCCTCGAGCGTGTTCCCGACCGCGATCCCGATCGATGAGCCGAGGCCGTAGGTCGTCGACACGTTGACCAGGAACGCGCCGATGAGGACGCCCGGCCAGAGGCGCGAGCCAAAGAGGAGAAGGGCGGCGATCGCGATGCCGGTCGGCGGCCAGACCGCGGTCGCGCTGGTGTTGACGAGCGCGAGGCTGAGGCCGAGCTTGCCCGCGGCGAAGTAGAGGGCGGAGAGCGCGACGATCGCGGCGACGACACGCGGGCCGCGCGGGAGGAACGGCGGCCTCTCCATGGCGGGCCGAGGGTAGGCCTACGCGATGCGCAGCACCACCGGGGCGTCACCCCACAGGCGCTCGAGCCGATATAGGTGCCGCTCGTCGGGGACGAACGCGTGCACGATCACGTCCCCGAGGTCGATGAGGATCCAGCGCCCCGACGCGTAGCCTTCGACACCGAGCGGCTCGCGACCGGCCTCCTTCGATTTCTCCTTGACCGCATCGGCGATGGCCTGGACCTGACGCTCGCCGCGGCCCGTGCAGATGACGAAGAGGTCGGCGATGGTCGTGAGCTCCGAGACGTTCAGCACGAGGATGTCCTCGGCCTTCTTGTCGCCCGCCGCCTCGACGACGATGTCCGCGAGCGTACGCGGGGACAGCTCGGTCATCGGTACAGGTGGTGTTGAGTGATGTATCGCAGTGCGGCCTCAACGACAAGGTACCGCAGCGACCTTCCCCGCGCGGCCCGCGCGCGCAGCTCCCGCGAGCTGATGTCGAGGAGCGGAGCGTCGAGCGAGCGGATGTCTTTCGGCACCCCTGGCGAGTGAGGACGCGCCGCGACCACGACCGTCGCGAGACCACGGATCCGTTCGGGTTCCTTCCAGCGCGCGAATTCCGCGAAGGCGTCGCTGCCGAGGATGAGGAAGAGCTCGCCCTCCGGACGGAGCGCGGCGAGCGTCTCGACGGTGTACGAGGGCCCTTCGCGATCGAGCTCGATGCTGGAGACGGCGAACCGCGGCTCGCCGGCGATCGACGCCTCGAGCATCGCGAACCGATCGCGCGCGCTCGCGACCGGCCCGTCGTCCTTCAGCGGCGAGTGGCGCGCCGGGACGAAGATGACGCGATCGAGCGGGACATCCTCGAGCGCGGCGTTCGCGATCGCGAGATGACCGACGTGGACCGGATCGAAGGTCCCGCCAAAGACGCCGACCCGCGTCATTCGTCAGCCCCGCCTTCGCGCCATTCGAGCTCGAGGGTGCCGACGCGGACCGTGTCACCCTCCTTCGCGCCGAGGGCCCGAAGCTCGCGATCGATTCCGCTCCGCAGCAGGTGGTGCTGGAAGTACGCCGAGGCCTCGGGAGAGGCCCAATCGATCCCCGAGGCAAGGCGCTCGACGCGGTCGCCGCTGACCCGGAACGCTCCGCCCTCGCGGCTCACGCGCCAATCCGTCGCGCCCCCGCCGAAGGCGATCCGTCGCTCGCGCGTCACGTCAGTGCGCGCGGTCATCTCGCGCGGCGGGCAGCGCTCGAAGATCAGCCGAAGCAGCGCGTCCGTCCCTTCACGCGCCGCGGCGGAGATCGCGACGACCTCGACGCCCCGCGCGGCGAGCTCCGCCGAGAGCGTCCCGATCGCCGCGCGGGCCTCGGGCAGGTCGATCTTGTTCAGCGCGATGATCCGCGGCCGCTCGACGAGGCCGTGGCCGTAGCTCGCGAGCTCGGTGTCGATCGTCGCGATATCCGCGAGGGGGTCGGGCCGCGACGCGTCGACCACGTGCACGAGGAGACGGGTCCGCTCCACATGCCGGAGGAACTCTTCGCCAAGGCCCGCGCCGTGGCTCGCTCCCTCGATGAGCCCGGGGATGTCCGCGATGACGAGCTCGCGGTCGGCGAAGCGCGCGACGCCGAGGTTGGGCACGAGCGTGGTGAACGGATAGTCCGCGATCTTCGGGCGCGCGCTCGTCAGCGCCGCGAGGAGCGTCGATTTTCCGGCGTTCGGCATGCCCGCGAGACCGACATCTGCGAGGAGCTTCAGCTCGAGATCGATCTCGCGCCGCTCGCCCTTGCCGCCGTCCTCGGCGATGCGCGGCGCGCGGCGCGTGCTCGACGCGAAGCGCGCGTTGCCCTTTCCGCCGACGCCACCGCGCGCGACGACGAGCTCCTCGCCGGGAGTCACGAGGTCGGCGACCGTCGCATTCGTCGCGCGGTCGATCACGATCGTTCCCGGTGGCACGAGAAGGACCCGGTCCGCACCGGATCGCCCGGTGCTCTTCCGCCCCGCGCCGGGCTTGCCGGACTCGGCCCGCGCCTCGTGCGTGAAACGGAAGTCTGCGAGCGTCCCGAGCTGTGGATCGACGCGGAGTACGACGTCGCCACCCTTTCCACCGTCGCCGCCATCGGGTCCGCCCCGCGGGACGTGGGCCTCGCGGCGGAACGAGATCACGCCACGTCCGCCGTCGCCGCCTTGGACGACGAGCCGCGCGCGGTCGAGGAACACCTAGACCCTCGCGAGCGGTCGCACGAGCGTTCCCACGCGGAGGTGCGCCGCGTCGCTTGTGATCCGCTCGAGGAACCGCTCGATGCCGAGCGGCGTCTCGGCCGACGGAACGAGCGCGAGCGCGCGTTCGGCGTCCGCGCCGAGGTCGCGCAACACGAGCTGGCTTCCTGCCGGCAGGTCACCGGCGAGGGACAGGATCTCCTCAAGCTCGCGCTCGCGGTCGGTGAGGCCCGGGAGCACCAGCACGATGACCGCCACGGCCAGCGCGGCCGCGATCGCCTCGGCGATCGACGCGCGGACGTCCGTCAGCCGATAGCCCGCCGGTCGATGGATCCGCTCGTACGTTTCGGGGCGGGCCGAGGCGATACGGAAGCCGATCGTGTCGAGCCCGGCGCGCGCGAGTCGGCCGACCGCGGCCGGCACGGACCCGTTCGACTCGAGGTGGATGGTGCCGCGATGGGTCCGCTCTCGGATCCCCGCGATCGCGGGCTCGACCACCCGCGGTACGAGGAGCGGCTCCCCTTCGCATGCGCGACCGAACGAGACCTGCGTCCCGCCACCTTCGAGGTGGGCGGTGGCGAGATCGACGACCTCGTCCGCGGTCGCATGGAATGCCGCACGCTCGGTCGGCATCGCGTCGCCGTGGAAAGAGACGAGTGCGGGTGGATGCTCGTTCGCCGGGGCGGCGACGGGCACCGCGCAGTCCGCCCAAGCCCCGAACGCGTTCGTCGCGGCGCGGCAGTGGAAGTCCTTCGCGCAGCGTGCGAGCTGACGCACGAGCCGGTTCGACGGGCGCGCGCGCAGCCCTTCGGTGACCCGCGCCGCGATCCCGGCGTCCGCCCGATGGTCGAACGTGGCCGCGTCGTCGATCCGGCGGGCCGCGACCTGCAGCGCCCCGCGCTCGTCCGCGGCGACGGCGGCGTACGCGCGCGGCGCGAGGTCAGGCACGCCCGCCACCACAACGGACGCGGGGTGGGCGAGTCGGACGTATCCGGGCGGCAGCACCGCTCCGACCGCGAAGCGCCCGGCGCCGAGCGGGCGCGGGGCGCCCGTTCGGTCGAGGCCGAGCGCACCCCTGTCGGCGAGCGGAATCAACGAGGCGCCGTCCGGGAGCGCGACGTGGGAGCCGAAGGCCCGCGGCGCCGCCCCGTCGAACATGGCCGCGCCGTAATCGGCGGCGAGGACGATGCGTCCGGAGCGGTCGGAATGGACGGAGGCGAGCATCTCGCGAGGATAGGTCTAGGTCGAGCGGCGGATCGCCCCTACTGCTTCAGGCAGTCGAGGAACTGCGTGCCGCGCTTGCACTCCCAGTGGACGTGGGGTCCGGTGGTCACGCCGCTGAGGCCGATCGCGGCGATGACCTGGCCGCGCGAGACCTCGTCACCGACCTTCACGAAGACGTTGCTCGTGTGGTAGTAGCAGGTGGTCAGACCCGACGCGTGGTCGACGCACACGCGAAGGCCGCCGACGGCGACCCACCCGGTCGCGCTCACCACGCCGTCGTCGGAGGCGCCGATTCCCGTCCCATAGGGAGCGGCGACGTCGACGCCGGTGTGGCCTGCCCAGAAGTACTGCGTGATGACGCCCGCGACGGGCCACGACAGGCTCCCGGTACGTGCCGTCGACGCGCTCCGTGCACCCGGACCGGCGATGATCATCGTTGGCCGCTCGGCGTACTTGAATCCCGGAAGCTCCGCGCCGCGAACGAAGATGAGCTGGCCGGCCGCGCAGTGCTCCGGTTCGAAGTAGCACCGGTTGTACGACATGATCACCGACGCATCGACCTTGAACTTGCTCGCGACCGCGTCGATGCTCTCGCCATCGCGCACCGTGTAGAGCGCGCCTTCGGCCGGCGGAATGACGAGGCTCTGGCCGACGTGAAGGGCGCTCGGGTCGGTGATCCCGTTCGCGTAGGCGACGGCTTCGACGGACACGTCATAGAAGTTCGCCATGGTCGCCAGCGTGTCGCCCTCGTGGATCGTCACTTCCTGGATCGGTCGCGCGCCTTCGGCGGCGACGGTGGTCGGGTTGCGGCTCGCCGCGATCGCGCCGCGAGCGATCGGCTGCGCGCGCGACACGTCGCCCGCGGTGACGGCGCTCGAGGCGACCGTGATCGGAACCGTGCTCGCCCGGGATGCGGCGGTAGCCGCAAACGGCAGCGAGAGAACGAGCACGGCGACCGAGGTGTTGAGCGCGAGGCGGAGACCGCCGACGCCGACGAGACCGGCAAAGTAGCTTCCCGATCCCTGGACGAAGGCGACGCCGAGACGCCGCGAGCCGCGGAGCGCGCCGACGATGCGCTCGCTCGCAAGGCGCGAATGTCGCTGAAGGAGCCGCCCGGGAGTGCGTGTCGCTTGCGTGCGGCGGACAGTCTGTCGCAAAACCCGGCGGTCCCTTCCACTATCCAAATGCGACCACGACTTGGCCGATGCGCGTAAGACCATTCCCTTCGCTCACCACTCCGATCACTGAAATCGACCGGATCTCCCGACGCGCGCTTGTACGCATTGCGTACTCAAAACCTGGGAGGTCTGCACCGTAACCCGGGTCCAACAGATGTGTCAACCACACAACGCGGTGTCTGCAAGCAAGCGTCAGGTCACCAAGCGGTGTCGGTTTGCTCGGCTACAAATCCGTTCGTAGGCTTACCTCGCCGGTGCCCGACTACAGCCTCTCGTACGTCTACGTCTTCGCGTTCTTCGTGGTCGGAGCGGCGTTCGTCGCGGCCCTTCTGACGGTCGCCCGGCTGCTCGCCCCAAGGAAGGCCACCAAGGAAAAGCTCCGCCCGTATGAATCAGGCGAGGAGCCGATCGGCCAGGCCTGGGGAAGGTACCCGACCCACTTCTACGTCTTCGCGCTTCTCTTCGTGGTCTTCGACGTCGAAGTGATCTTTCTCTTTCCGTGGGCCGTCCTCTTCCGATCGCTCGGCGTCCCCGGTCTTGTGGAGATGGTCATATTCATCGCCATCCTCGTGGTCGGCCTGTACTACGCGTGGAAGAAGGACGCGCTGAATTGGTACTGAGCGCTCCGCGGCCGACCATCGATCTCGAGGCGGTTCGCGCCTACGTCTCTAGCCAGCTCAAGGAGACGGCCAGCGTGGGGATCCTCCATGACATGCTCGTCATCGACGTCGACCGCGACAATCTCGTTCAGGTCGCGAAGTTCGTCCGCGACGATCCCCGAACGAGCTGCGACCTGTACTCGGTGAACGCCGGAGTGGACACCGGGATCGAGCTGCGGTCCGTCACCTTCGTCCGCAGCACTGCGACGAGGGTCTTCGTGATGCTGCGGACGAGCTGCACTGAGCTCGACCCGCACATCCCGAGCCTCGCCGGAGTCTGGGTGTCCGCGAACTGGTGCGAACGGGAAACGTATGACATGTTCGGGATCGAGTTCGACGGCCACCCCGACCTGCGCCGGATCTTCATGGAAGAGAGCTTCCCCGGTCATCCGCTGCGCAAGTCGTTCCTTCCCCCGCGCAGTGACGCGCGCGGCGGTTAGCGGCGGTGCCGGCAGGGCCCCTCGGTCTCGATCCGGTCATCTGGGCGCCGCTGCGCCTGCTCGTGGCGGTCGGCCTCGCGCTCTTCCTCGTGCTGAACGGCGCGCTCCTTCAGATCTACCTCGAGCGGAAGATCCAGGCGATGATGCAGGACCGCCTGGGGCCCTACCACGTCGGACCGTTCGGGCTCCTTCAGACCTTCGCCGACGCGCTCAAGCTGATCGCCAAGGAGGACGTGCGCGCGAATCTCACCGACAGCTACTTCTTTCTCGCCGCGCCCGCGCTCGTCTTCTGTCCGATGCTCGCGTCGTGGGTCGTGCTTCCCTTCGCGAAGGACATCGTCGGCGCGGATCTCAACATTGGGCTGCTCTACCTGACCACGCTCGGCTCGATGACCGTCCTCGGGATCGTCATCGCCGGATGGGCCTCGAACAACAAATACGCGCTCGTGGGCGGGCTCCGTTCGGCCGGCCAGCTCATCTCCTACGAGATCCCGCAGATCCTCGCGCTCGTCTCGGTCGTGCTCGTCGTCGGTTCCCTCTCGATGGTGGACATCACGCGCTCGCAGGCGGGTCCGCTCGTGAACGCGCTGGCCGAAGCCGAGTCCGAGCTCGTCGCCGGCTGGCTCACCGAATACTCCGGGATGCGCTGGGGAACCATGCTCGCGCTCTCCGAGTACGGCAACGTCACCGTCGTCTGCTCGATCCTCACCACGCTGTGGCTCGGCGGCTGGCAGGGCCCGGGGGTCGACGCCGTCCCGCTCCTTGGGGTCCTCTGGTTCACGCTGAAGGTGTACGCGCTCATCCTCGTGTTCATGTGGATACGCGCGACCCTACCGAGGCTGCGCATCGACCAGCTCATGAGCTTCTGCTGGAAGGCCCTGATCCCGATGGCCCTCCTCAACATCCTCGTCGTCGCCATCCTTCTGCTCGCCTTCCCCGATTCGCGGGTGCCGGTGGCCATCGCGAGCTGGACCCTCCTCGTCGTGTTCATCGGCGGGATCCCGCTCTTGCAGCGCCGGCGCCTCGAAGGCCTGCGCGCGAGAGCGCGCGCGTCAGCGCGCCCGGCTCGAGCGGCCAGCTAGCGGATCGTGACCTTCGACTTCGTCGAGCCCGTCGTCTTCGCGGTGCTGGCCATCGGCGTGATCGCCGCCGGCGCGTCGGTCGTGCTCATCAACCGGATCACCGCGGCGGCGCTCCTCATGGCGCTCACGTTCCTCTGCATGGCCGGCATGTTCGTGTTGCTCGGGGCGGAGACGATCGCGGCCTTCCAGGTGCTCATCTACGTCGGCGCGATCACCGTGCTCATCCTCTACGGCGTGATGTTCACCAAGTACGGCGATCGCCCATACGGGCTCTTCTTCCAGCGCCAGACGCCGCTCGCCGCGGTGTTCGTCTTCGCTCTCGCCGTGCCGGTCGCGATCTGGGCGTTCACCTTCACCGCGCCCGCCCCGCGGCCGGGCGGCGGGGACCTCCCATCGCTCGCGACGAGCGTGTTCACCGACTTCGCGTTCCCGTTCGAGGTCGCGTCGGTCCTGCTGCTCGCGGCGATGGTCGGCGCGATCGTCCTCACAAAGCGTGAGGAGGCGCGCGAGTTCGAGGCGCGGCGGCCCTGATGGTCCCTCTCGGCGCGTACATCGCCGTCTCCGCGGCGCTCTTCTTCATCGGTTGCGCGGGCGTGCTCGTCCGCCGGAACGCGGTCGTGATCCTCATGTGCGTGGAGCTGATGCTGAACGCCGCGAATCTCGCGCTCGTCGCCTTCTCGCGGCGCTACGGCGCGGTCGACGAGCGCGGCAGCGTGTTCGTCATCTTCGTCTTCGTGATCGCCGCGGCCGAGGTCGCCGTCGGGCTCGCCATTGTCCTCTCGGCCTACCGCAACCGCCCGGTCGTCGACGTGGACGAGATCCGCGCGATGAAGGGGTAGCCGGGTGACGACGTGATCCAGCTCGTCTGGCTCATACCGGCGTTCCCCCTCGCGGCGTTCCTCATCGACGGCCTCTTTGGACGCCGCTGGCTCCGCGCGTGGACCGGGTGGATCGCCTCAGCCGCCGTGGGCGCATCCGCGGTCGTCGCGATCGGTGTGTTTCTCGAGGTGCTCGGCGGAAAGCAGCAGACCGTCGTGCAGCTCTACCGCTGGATCGGCGTCGGCGATTTCCAGGTGAATGTCGCCGCGCTCATCGATCCGCTCTCTTCGACGATGCTCCTGGTCGTCACGGTCGTCTCGTTCCTCATCTTCGTCTACTCGAACGGCTACATGGCCGAAGACCGCGGCCTGTGGCGGTTCTTCACGTGGATGTCGCTCTTCGTGTTCGCGATGCTCATCCTGGTCATGGCCGACAACTACCTCCTCATGTTCGTGGGGTGGGAGGGTGTGGGCCTCTGCAGCTACCTACTCATCGGATTCTGGTTCGAGCGGCCCGAGCCGTACTACGCGGCGAAGAAGGCCTTCGTCATGAACCGGATCGGGGACTGGGGCTACACGATCGGCATCATCACGATCTTCCTCGTCTTCGGCTCGATGAACTTCCTGGACGTCTTCAAACGTGTCGAGGAGAGCGCCCCCGCGCAGAGCGCCCTCACGCTCATCTGCCTCGCGCTCTTTTTCGGCGCGACCGGAAAGTCGGCACAGCTCCCGCTCTACTCGTGGCTTCCGGACGCGATGGAGGGCCCGACGCCGGTCTCCGCGCTCATCCACGCGGCGACGATGGTCACCTCGGGCGTCTATCTCGTCGCCCGGTCGACGCCGCTCTTCGCCGCGGCGGGCTCCTCGCTCGAGGTCGTGGGCGTGGTCGGCGCGATCACCGCGATCTTCGCTGCGACGATCGCGCTCGTGCAGTTCGACATCAAGCGGGTCATGGCCTACTCCACCGTGAGCCAGCTCGGCTACATGTTCCTGGCGCTCGGCGTTGGCGCCCCCGTCGCCGCGATCTTCCACCTGGCGACGCACGCGTTCTTCAAGGCGCTCCTCTTCCTGGGCTCCGGCTCGGTGATCCACGGGCTCGGCGGCGAGCAGGACATGCGCAGGATGGGCGCGCTCCGCCGGAAGATGCCGGTGACGTTCTGGACGATGCTCATCGCGGGTGGCGCCCTCGCCGCGCTCCCGCCGCTCGCCGGCTTCTGGTCGAAGGACGAGATCGTCGGTGCGGCGTTCACGAGCGGGCACGTTCTCCTCTACGCGATCGGGATCGTCACCGCGGTCCTCACCGCGTTCTACGTGACGCGGGCGCTCTGGATGACCTTCTACGGCGAGCCGCGGGACCGCCACCTCTACGACCACGCGCACGAATCGCCGCGCGTGATGATCCTGCCGCTCGCCGCCCTCGCTCTCGGATCGGTCGTCCTCGGCATCGCGATCGGCTTCCCGCCCGAGCAGGGCTTCATCCACCGGTTCCTCGGTCCCGCCGTCGAAGTGCCCGGCGCGGTCGAGCACGCCCCCGAGCTCGCGACCATCCTTCTGCTCGCGCTCGTCTCGGTCACCGCGGGTGTCATCGGGATCGCCGTCGCGATCTCGGTGTACGTCCGCCACCGTCCGGACGCGACCGCCATCGCTCGGGCCGCGGGCCCTTATTACCGGATCCTCGTGAACAAGTACTACGTCGACGAGCTGTACGACCACCGAGTCGTGGAGGCGGCGCGGGCGTTCGCGGGCGCCTCGTGGGCGTTCGACATCCACATCATCGACGGGCTCGCGAACCGGATCGGCTGGCTCCTCTCACTCAGCGGCGCCGGCGCGCGACGCCTGCAGACGGGGATCGTCGGGAACTACGCGCTCACGATCGTCGCCGGACTCCTTCTCGTGCTCGTCGCGTACGGCGGCTACGCCGCGGGGGTCTTCGGACGGTGACCCACATCCTCTCGCTCCTCGTGGTGATCCCGATCGCGGGGCTCATGCCGCTCTGGGCGTTCCGCAGCGACGAACGTGCCGCGAAGCAGGTCGCGATCACCACGACCGCGGTCGAGCTCGTGGTCTCGCTCTGGA
>WNGI01004246.1_pt1 | contig 13106 bp, 9 predicted proteins | sample 5400621 | NCBI WGS metagenome assembly WNGI01 (sample SAMN13153374, study PRJNA577476) | soil metagenome | isolation source: 20 cm soil or saprolite under Garry oak tree replicate 1 | place: USA:California | collected 2016-06-15
CTGGACGACGCTCACCATCATCTTCTTCAGCTGCTCGTCCAGGGTCGGGTCCAGCACGTCGTCCAGCTTCCGCGGCGAGGTGCTGTCGAGGACGGACAAATCCGGCCCAAGTTCCTGCTGCACGAGATAGGGCTGCATCAGGGTCCCCCCGAACTCGACGGCGGCGGAGATCATGGCCGCCTGCAACGGCGTCATCTGCACGTTGAACTGCCCGATCGAGCTCTGCGCGAGCTGCGACCCGTTGTCGATCTGCCCGGTCGTCGATCGGACGACGGTCAGCGGCACGTTGCGCTCCTGGCCGTCCATGCCGAACAGGTTCGCCTCGTCCTCGACGGCCTGCTGGCCGAGGTCGACGCCGAGCTGGCCGAACGCGGTGTTGCACGAGATCGTCAAGGCGCTGATCAGCGAGGTGGTCTATCGTCAAGGCGCTGATCAGCGAGGTGGTCTTGCCGTTGCCACACGTCTCGCCGTTGAAGTTGCGCATCGTCCCGCCGTCAGGCAGCTGCAAGACGGTGGGCGCCGGGATCTGATCGCCGGTCTTCTTGCCCGCCTTGAGCGCAGCCGCGGCGACGATCACCTTGAAGATGGACCCGGGCGGGTAGCTCGCCTGGAACGCGCGGTTGAGCAGCGGCTCGGAGTCGTTGTCGTTGAGTTTCTTGTACTCCGTGCTGATCGAGTCCAGGTTGTGCGAGCTGAGCACGCTCGGGTCATAGGACGGTGCACTCGTCGCTGCGAGGATCGCCCCGGTGCGCGGATCGAGCGCGACGACGGCGCCCCGCCGGCCGTCCAGCGCCGCGTAGGCCGCGCGCTGAGCGGCCTTGTTGATCGTCAGCGCGACGCTGCCGCCCTTGGGTGTGCGCCCGGTGAGCAGGTCCGTGATGCGGCTGCCGAGCAGCCGGCTGTCGTTGCCGGACAGCAGGCCGTCCTCGGCGTCCTCGAGCCCGTTGCGGCCGTAGATCAGCGAGTACCAGCCGGTCAGCCCCGCGTAGGCAGCGCCGCCGGGGTACTTGCGCAGGTACTTCAGCTCGTCCTTCGTCGCGACGGACTCGGCGATCGACGAGCCCTGCACGATGATCGACCCCCGCGGATTCGAGTACTCGTTCAGGATGACGCGCCGGTTGTTCTTGTTGTTGCGGTACGAGTCGCTCTTCACGACCTGGACGAAGTTGAGGTTCAGCAGTAGGGCCGCGATCAGAATTCCGACCACGACGGCCACGCTACGAATCTGGCGGTTCATCGACGCGCTCCAACGTGTCCCGTCGTTCCCGCCGCTCGCTGCCTCATCCCGCCTAGGCAGACCCGCGTCCCCACCGCTCGCTGCGCTCGGGTGGATCCGCAGCTCCGCACGCGCCCTACGGCGCGACCGCGTCGCGGCGGCGGGCTCTTCGCGCAAGCGCTCATCGCAGCTCGGGCGGACCCACCGGACCACACGCAAGCGCCTTCGGCGCGCGGGAGCGCGCTCTTCGCGCGAGCGCTCATCGAATTCATGCCGGAACCACCTCCGGCATCGCGGCAGGCGCGGCGGCCGGCGCCGCAGGCGGTGGCGGGGGCGCCGGGCGGCGGGCCGAGTCGGAGATGCGCAGCAGCAAAGCCAGCAACGCGTAGTTGGCCAGCAGCGACGAACCGCCGTAGGAGAGGAAGGGCGTGGTCAGGCCGGTCTCCGGCAGCAGGCGGGTGACCCCGGCGACGACCACGAACAGTTGCAGCCCGATCGAGAACGAGAGCCCGGTGGCCAGCAGCTTGCCGAACGTGTCGCGCACCGCCAGCGCGGCGGCGAACCCGCGCGCGATGAACAGCACGTACACGACGAGCAGCGCGACCAGGCCGAACAGCCCGATCTCCTCGCCGAAGGACGCGACGATGAAGTCCGTGGCAGGCAGCGGGACGATCTCGGGGTGGCCCCCGCCGAGGCCCGTGCCGAACAGCCCGCCCGTACCCAGCCCGAACAGCGACTGGCTCACCTGCAGGCCGATGCCGTCCGGGTAGTCGAAGACGTGCAACCAGACGGTGACCCGCGTCTGCACGTTGTCGAAGATCTGATACGAGAGAAAGGCGCCGCCCGCGAAGAGCAGCATGCCGACGATCACCCAGCTCACCCGCTGCGTGGCCACGTACAGCAGCACGATGAACAGCCCGAAGAACATCAGCGACGAGCCGAGGTCGTGGCCACGCACCAGGACGGCGATGCACACCAGCCAGGCGACGAGCAGGGGCCCGAAGTCACGTCCACGGGGCAGGTCGATGCCCAGGAAGCGGCGTCCGGCGAGGGAGAGGACGTCACGCTTGCTCACCAGGTAGGCCGAGGCGAAGATCGTCAGCAGGATCTTGGCGAACTCGCCCGGCTGGATCGAGAAGCCCGCGACGCGGATCCAGATGCGCGCGCCGTTCACCTGGCTGAACCTCGACGGAAGCACCGCGGGCAGGACCAGGAAGAACATGCCGGCGAGCGCCAGCGTGTAGGCGTACCGGGCGAGCACACGGTGGTCGCGGATGAACCAGATGATCACGAGGAAGAGCAAGAGACCGAGGGCCGTCCAGACGATCTGGGTCGGCGCGGCCGCCCCGGTGAACTTCGGCCCGGTGCCGTCGTCGGACTGTTGTTTGAGCCCGAGGTCGAGCCGGTGGATCATGACCAGGCCCAGACCGTTGAGCAGCACGACGATCGGCAGCAGCAACGGGTCGGCGTACGGGGCGACGCGCCGGATGACCAGGTGGGCGATGACGCCCGCAGCCAGCGGCACGATGCTGTCGATGAGCAGGTGGCTGTTGATGCTGCCGTCGCGGGTCGCCTCGACGATCGCCTCGGCGGCGAAGACGATGCCGATCGAGAACACGAGCAGCACCAGTTCCGCACCGCGACGGGTCGGCACGCGCGGTTCGGCGGTGGCCGGCGGGCTGGTCACCGGCACCCCTCACGAGGCTGTGACGCCGTCGGCGAAGGCGACGGCGACGGCGTAGACGGCGCAGTGCTGGCCGAACCTGATCCGCGAGAGTGCGCCGCGGTGCTGTGCGGCGCGCTCGCCGTCGGGGACGGGGTCGGCGTGGCCGTCGGGCACGGGGGCAGCAGCTGGGTCCGCAGGTTGCCGACGATCTGCTGCGCACCGGACTGGCTGTGCGCCGTGATGCCGGACTCGACCTGGCTCTGCGCGACAGGCGTCAGATCCGTCATCTTGATCGAGGTGTTGCTGGCGACCTTGTAGAACTTCAACGGCCCGAAGTCCGTGTTCACGCCCCGGAAGATCGCCACCTCGTCACCGGACCGTCCGACGAAGTACTGGCTCTGCGTCCACGCGTAGAAGCCGCCCATACCACCGATCAGCACGACCAGCACGATCATCGTGACCACCAGCCGGCGCAGCCACCGCCGGTGCCGGCGCGGCCGGTCGACGTGTTGCGGCTCGGCGCCGCGGGTCATCTGCGCGGCCCGCTCGGCCGGGCTCGAGTCGCCCCCGGATGGCTGCGCGCCAGGCTCGGTCGGGTCGATGAATGCGCCGCCGATCACCGGCAGGTCGTCGCCGAATCCTGTGTTGACGACGTCGGCCACGATGCAGGTGACGTTGTCCGGGCCGCCGCCGCGCAATGCAAGCTCGACGAGGCGGTCGGCGCATTCCTGCGGGTCACCCTCGCCGAGCGTCTCGAGCAGCGTCGGCGCGGTGACCACGTCGGTCAGCCCGTCGGTGCAGAGCATGTAGCGATCCCCGGCACGTGCCTCGCGGATCGACACGTCCGGGTCGACGTCGGCGCCCATCAGCGCGCGCAGGATCACCGACTTGCGCGGATGGTGGCTCGCCTCCTCGGCGGTGAGCTTGCCGGAGTCGACCAGCGACTGGACGTAGGTGTCGTCGTGCGTGATCTGGGTCAGATTCTCGCCGCGCAGCATGTACGCGCGCGAGTCCCCGACGTGCACGAGGCCGACCTGGCGGCCGACGAAGCGCAGCGCAGTGAGCGTCGTGCCCATGCCGTCCAGCTCGCGGTCGGTCGCGATCGACTCGGCGATGCGCTGGTTGGCGTCCTCGACGGACCGCCGCAGCTCGGCCAGCAGGTCGCCGACCGGGCGGTCCTCGTCGAGCCCCTCCAGGGCGGCGACGGCGATCTTGCTGGCCACCTCGCCGGCCGCGTGCCCGCCCATGCCGTCGGCAATGGCCAGCAACCGGGGCCCGGCGTACACCGAGTCCTCATTGTTGCCGCGCACCAGCCCGCGGTCTGACCGCACGGCGTATCTCAGGGCCAAAGTCATAGTGAGCTGACCCCGACGCAATGAGCGCTTGCGCGTGGCCCGCTGGATCCGCCCGAGCGAAGCGAGCGGCGGAGACGGCGGGACACTTTGGGCGCGAAAGTCACCGCAGCTCCATGACGGTCTGACCGATGCGGATGGGCACGCCCACTTCGAGCGGCGTGGGACCGCCGAGCTTGTGCTGACCGAGGTACGTGCCGTTCGTGGAGCCGAGGTCTTCGACGAACCAGACGCCTTCCTGTTGGCTGATCCGGGCATGCCGGGTGCTGGCGTAGTCGTCGGTGAGGACGAGCGTCGAGTCGTCGGCTCGTCCGATCAGCACTGGCGCGCCGGTCAGGCCGATCCTTGTTCCGGCCAGCCCGCCGGCCGTCACGATCAGGACGGAGGCGCGCCGCGGGCCGTGCGGCGGCGGACTGCCCCGTCCGCGACGTCGGGCGGGTGGCGGAACCGCGACCCGGGGCTGCCCGCTGACCCGAAGGTCCGCTCGAACGACGCGCACCGCAGCAAGGACGAACAGCCACAGCAGCGCCAGAAACCCGAACCGCATCAGCTGGATCGCCAGCGGTGAGTTCACGTGCGTCCCCGCCTGCGAACGTGCTGCCCCCTGGGTGGTGTCACCCGCGCTCCTGCTGGAACACCAGCCGGGTGTGCCCGACGCGGACCACGTCGCCGTGCTGCAACAACTGGCTCTTGATGTCGTGACCGTTCACGCTCGTGCCGTTGGTCGAGCCGAGGTCGTTGGCCGTCGCGTAGTTGCCGTCGAAGTGCACGTCGAGGTGGCGGCGCGAGACACCCTGGTCGAGCAGCTGCAGGTCTGCGTCGGTGCCGCGTCCGATGAAGTTGCTGCCGAGGTGCAGGTCATAGCGCCGCGACGTGCCGTCGATGAGCAGGACGCCCCGGACGGCCGTACCTGGCACGGCACCGAAGTGGTCGTTCGCCTGCGGGCCCCCGGGCGGGCCGCCCATGGGCGGGCCTTGCGGCGAGAACGGCGCCGGCGGGATGTACGGACCGTCCGGCAACGCCGAGGGCGCAGGCTGCGGATAGGACGGCATGATCGGCGGCACCTGCACCGGCTGCGGCGGCGGCATCCGTGATGTCGGGCCCCCGCCGAGGTACGGATCGGCGTCGTGCGGCGGACCGCCCGGGTCGTATCCGCGGACGTACTGCGGTGCCGGCGCGGGCGCGCTGCCGAACGGGTGCTGGTAGTCGCCGGGGGCATGGCCCGGCACGCCCGGTATCGACAGCGAGTCGTACGGGCGCTGCCGCGGAGGCGCGTTGGACTCCATGCGCGAGGCGACGCCGAAGACGCCGGTGTGCAGCGAGTCGTCGCGGGCCAGGTACACCTCGACATCGCCCGCCGTGCGCCAGCTGTTCTCGTCCAGGTGCTCCTGCACGAGCTCGGCCAGGGAGTTGCTGAGCTGTACCTCCCAGGGCACGAGCCGCTCGTGGTCGGACGGGGCGAGGGTGACGCGGTAGCGGTTCGGGGCGAGAACCTCGCCGCTGGGCATCACGTTGCGTTTGTCGGTCGCCTCGCGCTGCAGCGCCGAACCGATCTCGACCGGCTCGACCTGCCCTTTGAAGACGCGAGCGAATGCCGTTCCCACCACGCTTTCGAGACGGCGCTCGAAACGCTGCGCCAAGCTCATGTCGATCCTCGCTTCGCTGCCGGGAGCGACGAGCCGTCGTGCGCGCTGAGCCCGATTGGCTGCTCGATGCGCTCGCTCATCGCGGCCCTCCTGCCAGTGGTTTCGCGGCCCGCGTGCGGGCCTGGTCGGCCATGCTCCGCGGACGCCACGGCACAACAACGCGCCGCGCTGGCTCCGCGCGCTCGAATGATGGTACTTGCGTACGCCCATGCTGGCCCCGCGCCCACCGAGGTCGCCAACCCTGCGTGCTAATCTGGCCCACTGCCGCGGCTGGTCCGTGGCAGAAATCTCGCGCGCTACGGGCAAGTGGCGGAATGGCAGACGCGCACGGTTCAGGTCCGTGTGTCCGTAAGGACGTGGGGGTTCAACTCCCCCCTTGCCCACCGGTCAAGGCCCGAATACAGGCGTTCAGCCGACGACGGCGTGTTGCATCGCCCACAGCATCGCCGCAGCCCGCGTCGATACGCCGATCTTGGTGTAGACGTGCTGGATGTGGTGGTCGGCCGTCTTCGGCGAGATGCAGAGCTGGTTGGCGATCTCTCCGGTCGTGAGTCCTCTCGCAGCGAGGCGTAGCACCTCGACTTCGCGACGGGTGAGCCCGCTGGGATGCTGGGGCCGGCGCTTGTCGTCGTGGCCGGACGCCGCGAGCACCGCATGCGTCGTGCCTTGGTCGAGCACGCCTTCCGCGGCGAGGCGACGGAGTTCGGCTGCCGCGTACTCCGCGGAGAATGCGGGACGATCAGCGCGGTCGGTGGTGAGGCCCACGTAGATGTCGGCGGCGGCAAGGACGCCACCACTGAGATCAGCGGCGTCGGCGCGTAGACGTTTGTGGTAGCCCGACCCGTCGGCCTTCTCGTGGTGCGCGGCCGCGACCTTGTTGAGCGCGGCCAAGGCAGGCGATCGGCGCAGCATCTGTTCGGTCAGCATCGGATGAAGCTCGACACGGTCGAACTCAGCGCGGGTCAGCGGACCGGGCTTGTCCCAGATCGAGTTCGGGATGGCCGTCGTGCCGAACTCGTGGACCAAGGCGGCTCGTCGCACTGTCGCGATCTCGTCGTCGGTGAGTCCGAGCAGCCTGGCGGCGTCGGCGCTGACCTGCGCGCATCGACGGCTGTGGCCCGCCATGTACGGCGACTTCAGGTCGATGAAGTCCGCTGCCACGCTGAGGGCATTGTCGAGTTCGGCACCCTCGAGAATGCGGTGCGGCTTCGGCTCGAGGCCGAGCACGGCATCCCATGGCTCTGATTTGTCCAGGCGCTCGAACCAGCCGCTAGCGTGCGCGGCGAAGAGGTCCACGAGCGCCGGGTCGTACGTCTGGTCGCGTCGCCGACGCGCGGCGTCGAGGGCCTCGGCCGGTGAGAACAGGCGGCCAATGGCTTCCATGTCGTGACTGAGGTGCACGATCCGCATCGCCAGCGGGATCTGCTCACCGCTCGCGCCGGTGGGAAACCCATTACCGTTCCACCGCTCGAAGGTGAAGCGCAGGGCGTCGCGAACGTCCGGACCGAAGTCCAGCCGTCGCGCAAGCATGTCGCCAACTTCGCAACCCGAGGTGAAGTTGTGCACGGCCCACTCGTGGGCTCCGGCCTGGATCGACTGAACTACCTGCTCGCGCTCCTCCGGGGCGTGGTTGGCGGTTGCGAACGCGAGCACGTCGCGCATGACCTCGGCCGGATTCGCGGCGTCATGCACGAGCGTCCGCGCGCGGATGGCGATCTCATCGCCGAACACGGTAGCGACCTCGTGTGCATGCCCCGTGCAACCGATGTACCGCAACAACGCCACCCAATAGACGGTTTCGCGCAGTTCACGATCGAGGCCGGCTTCCTCACATAACGCCGCAGCCAGCAGGCACGATCTCAGTTGCGACTCGAGTGGCTGGCCGAACGCGTTGTCCTGCGCAAGGGCGAACGTCGCGACGAACTCACCCAGCCGCAGTGACGGACCAGAAATGGGGAAACCTCCCGATGCCCCGCGCATAAGAGACGCGCACGATGACGGTACACCGAGCACGAAATGGGCATTGAAACCTCGGACGCGCATCAGGAGCCCTTGGTGCCGCGACATGACCCACAAGGGGGGAATTGAAATGATCCTGGCAACGACGAAGGTCGAGGATGTCGACCGCTTCCTGGACATTTTCTCGACGAAGGGCGCCGAGAAGAGAATGCAACACGGGTCGAAGGGTTCGACCGTCTTTCGGGACCCAGTCGAAAATGACCGGGTCTGGGTGCTCTTCGACTGGGACGCTGAAGGCTGGCAGAACTTCGTCTCCGACCCTGACGTCCCGGCGATCCTGCACGAAGCCGGACACATCGGCAAGCCTCAGGCGGCACAGCTCGCGGGCCGGTACGACGCCTAGCCGCGGTCTGTCGCTCGAATGGCCCAGGCAGCGAATTGGCTGCCTGGGCCAATTCGTCGCACGTCACCGCCAATGACCAGTTACGTCCCCAGCGGCTCAGTCGCGACGGTTTGCTGCATGATTTCGTGGATTTTCTGCGTGGTGTGCAGCACGCGGACCGTCATGTCCTTGTAGATCGGCATCGTATTCACTTTGAGCATGCCGCTTTTCGTCAGGCTGCTCGTCTTCGCCGACCAGAACAGCACGCCCGGGTGATAGTGCAGTTCTTCGATTTCCGGCTTGGGATCGAGGCTCGCCACGATATCCGGGCTGTCGATCGTGTGCCGCAAGAATATGACGTTGCACTTCTCGTCGGTGGCTGTCTGCCAATGGCTCGGAACGTTGCGCATGATCTGATCCATCTCGGCGAGGCTGTGCGCTATCACGGTCACCGGCTGCGCGAGGCGCTTCGCGAGCGCGGCCTCCGCGACAGTCTCGATGGTCCGCGGATCGGTTTCCGCGGCCACGAATATCACGTTGCCGCTATTGATATAGGTCTTTACCTCGCGGAAGCCCAAGCCGACGAACACGTCCTTGAGATCCGCCATGCTGATGAACTGATGGTCACCGACGTTTATCCCGCGCAGGAGGGCAACATATGTCGTCTCGGTCATGGCATCGGTCCGTCCGGGATGAGCTTGCCCGGATTGAGGATGCCGTCCGGGTCGAGCGTGGCCTTCACCGCGCGGAGCACCGCGACGCCGAGGTCGCCGATCTCGGCTGTCATCCACGGGCGGTGGTCCGCGCCGACGCCGTGGTGATGGCTGATCGTCCCGCCGCCCGCCGAGATCGCGTCGCCCGCCGCACGTTTCGCGGCTGCCCATTGCGCGATCGGGTCGGCGGCCGCGGCGCAGATCACGGTGAAGTACAGCGAAGCGCCGCTCGGATAGACGTGCGAGATATGGCAGAGCACGAGGGGAGGTGTGCCGAGCGCGGTGAGCGCCGCCGTGATCGCCGCCCGGACGGCGCCGTAGAGCGGCCCGACGTTCGACCAGCTCGTCGCCGTCTCGAGCGTCTCGACCAGCGCACCCACGTCCAGGATCGCGTCGCGCAGGTACGGCCCAACGTAGCGGCCCGCGCGCCAGCCCATCGCACTGTCGAGCGGCATCCCTCCGGCGGCCTCGAGGATGCGCGTGGCAACCACTCGCCGGGCATCGACCGCGTCCGCGTCGCCCTCGTAGCAGGTGATCGCCAAGCAGCCCGAAACGCCGGACGCCCCGGCGACGGCCGCGTTGATCGCCGTCTCGGCTTCGTCCGAGAGCCGCGTGACGGCGGGCAGCGCGTCGTGCTGCGCCAGTTCGCGCAACGCAGCCTCGCCACTCGCGAAGTCGCCGAACACCCAGGCCTCGTCTCGCTGTACCGCCGGCACCGGACGTACCCGCAGCGTCACCTGGGTGATCACACCGAGGGTGCCCTCCGAGCCGACGAACAGCTGGCGCAGGTCCGGGCCAGCCGCCGAGGCAGGAGCCCGGCCTAGTTCGAGCGTGCCGACCGGCGTCGCGACCTTGAGCGCGACGATCAGCTCGTCGAACCGTCCGTAGCCGGACGACGCCTGCCCGGCCGAGCGCGTCGCGGCGAACCCGCCGATGCTGGCGTGCTCGAAGCTCTGCGGGAAGTGGCCGATCGTCAGGCCGTGCGCCGCGAGCAACTGCTCGGCGTCGGGCGCCTTCAGGCCGGCTTGCAGGGTTGCCGTCATCGACTCGGCGTCGACCGAGACGAGCCGCGCCAGGCGGCGCAGGTCGAGCGCTACCACGGCGACGAGACCGCCGCGCAGGGGCGACACACCGCCCACCACACTCGTGCCGCCGCCGAACGGGACCACGGCGATCCGATGGGACGCGCACGCGCGCAGCGCCGCGACGACCTCGTCGTGGTCAGCCGGCAGCAGCACCGCATCGGGCGCGTCATCGAGCACGCCGGCACGCAGTCGCAACAGGTCGGCCGTGCTCTTGCCGGCGGCGTGCCGCAATCGGGTGGCGCGATCGGTGCGCAGGTGGTCGGCGCCGACGACGGCAGTCAGCGCATCAAGCGGTCCCTCTGCGAGCCGTGTGTCCGGCAACTGGACGTCCGCCTCGGCGACCGCAGGCGTGTCGCGATGCGGAACCTGCAAACCCTGCTCCAGCAGCGTCCGGAGCTTGTCGTCGAGGGTCACGCGGCGTTCAGGCAGGCCCCATCCTGACCAGAGCATGTCCGGGCTCGTCATCGCTATACAATCTGGCATGTGCCGACAGTTTGTAAAGACGGTTCGCTCAACCGGGCCCGCCGTGAGCGCGACCTGGACGCGTTGGCGAACGAACCGTACGTCGACGTACTGGTCGTCGGCGCAGGCGTCACCGGCGCGGGCGTCGCCCTCGACGCGGCCTCGCGCGGGCTCTCGGTCCTGCTGATCGACAAGCACGATCTCGCATACGGCACCAGCCGTTTCAGCTCGAAGCTCGTGCACGGAGGCCTTCGGTACCTCGCGCACGGCGAGGTTGGCATCGCCCACGAATGTGCCGTCGAGCGCGGCATCCTGCTCGCACATACGGCTCCGCACCTGGCCCGGCGCCTGGCGATGATGATCCCGCTGCTGCCGCAGGTCAGCCGCAAGCAGGCCGCGCTCGCCCGTGCGGGCTTCGTAGCCGGCGACGTTCTGCGCGCCGCGGCCCGCACTCCCTCGGCGCTCCTGCCGCGTTCCCGACGGATCACGGCTACGGAGGTACTCGACCGCGCGCCGGCCGTCCGGCCGGACGGGCTGCGCGGTGGCTTGCTGTATTGGGACGGTCAGCTCGAGGACGACGCGCGGCTCGTCGTTGCCCTGGCTCGAACCGCCGCCGCGCATGGCGCTCGGGTGATCACTCGCTGCACCGCCGTAGCGCTCACCGGCGACGGCGCCGGGCTGCGCGACGAGCTCACCGGCACCGCTCTGGACGTACGGGCCAGTGCCGTCATCAACGCCGCCGGCGTCTGGGCGGGCGAGCTGGTGGACGGCATCGCGCTGCGCCCGAGCCGGGGCAGCCACCTCGTGCTGCGCCGTCAGGTGCTCGGCGAGCTCACGGCCGCGATCACCGTGCCGGTGCCAGGCGAGTCGAGCCGCTTCGTGTTCGCGCTGCCGCAACGCGACGGGCGCGCGTACGTCGGGTTGACCGATGAGCCGGTGGACGGGCCGATTCCCGACGTCGCCGAGGCATCCGAGGACGAGGTCACGTTCCTGCTCGACGTGCTGAACAGCGCGCTGCGCGTCAGCGTCCGGCGCGATCAGGTAGCCGGCGCGTATGCAGGATTTCGCCCGTTGCTCGACGGCGGGACGGGCAGCACGGCCGATCTGTCGAGACGCCATGCGGTGCGTACGTCGGCGAACGGCGTGACGACGATCGTCGGCGGCAAGCTCACGACGTACCGGCGCATGGCAGAGGACGCGCTTGACGCCGCGATCAAAGCGCGCGGCTTGCAAGCCGGCCCGTGCGTGACCCGCCGACTGCCCGTCGTCGGCGCGGCCGACCGCGACACACTCGCGCGCGTGCCCGCCCCGGCGCGGCTGGTCGCGCGCTACGGGACGGAGGCCACGGCGGTCATTGCCGAGGCGCCGCCCGAGCTGCGCGCACCCATCGGAGGCGGGCTCGACATCACGCCCGCCGAATTGTGGTTCGCAGTACGCCACGAGGGCGCGCTCGACGCCGACGACCTGCTGCATCGCCGCACCCGGATCGGGCTGATACCGGCCGACCTGCAGCTTGCGCGCCCGGCAGCCGACGAGGCGTTGCGCCATGCCGGTTAGCAACGACTCGGTTCTCGACGAGATCCTGGACGCCGCGCGGTCGTGCGTCCTCGAGTTCGGGGCGAGCCGCACGACGCTCAGCGAGGTCGCCCGGCGCAGTGGCCGATCGCGGCCGACGATCTACAGCCGGTGGAGCGACGCGCGAGCGATGGTTGCCGACGTGCTCACCCGCGAGATGCTGGACATCATCGAGCAGGCGCGTCCCGATGACGCTGCCGATGCCCGCGCCGTGCTGGTCGATCATGTTGTCGCGATCACCGCGGCCGTTCGCGCGGACGGCCTGTTTCGCAAGCTCGTCGCCGTCGACCAGGACATGCTGGCGACCTACGTGTTCCAGCGCCTCGGGTCGAGCCAACAGGCCAGCGTGGGAATGCTCGAGGGATGGGTCCGGAAGGGCCAGCAGGACGGGTCGATCCGTCCCGGCAAGCCCGCCGTACTCGCGCGTATGGTACTGCTGACCGCACAGTCCGCGATCCAGTCGGCGCAGCTCGTCGCCGATCGGCTTCCGCCGAAGCAGCTCGACCGGGAATTGCGGCACTTGCTGGATTGCTACCTCGAGCCCCGATCCTGAGGCGGGTCGCGCGCCCGAGCCGCGCTAGGTGTGATGCCCAGGGACGTTGTCCCGGTCATCACAGCTAGAACGCTGGCCGTGCGAGCGGCGCCGAGTGTGCACAGCAAATTCACGGAAACTCGTATGCAGCCAACTACTACAATGTCTACTACAGAGTGCTCCCCCGACTGAACGCGATCTATTCATTAACAGTGGCCGATTAATGCAGCTTGCAAAGACCACCTACACGGCCGGGGCCCGCCGAGTTGGTGGGCTGCTCACCCGCACCGGGCTGGTCGGCACCCAGCCACCGTCCAGCCACGCGCGGCTCAAACACTGGGCCTACAGCCTGCCGCGGGTACGTGACGCGCTGGCCATGGCTGAGCTCGGCGTGCCGTGGTGGACCTACCGCGCCATCGACGTCGTCGACGCCTGGCTCTCGGCCCATCCACACCCCGTGCGGGTCTTCGAATACGGCGCCGGGGCCAGCACACTGTGGCTCGCCCAGCGCGCCGACG
>WNGI01011299.1_pt1 | contig 13105 bp, 14 predicted proteins | sample 5400621 | NCBI WGS metagenome assembly WNGI01 (sample SAMN13153374, study PRJNA577476) | soil metagenome | isolation source: 20 cm soil or saprolite under Garry oak tree replicate 1 | place: USA:California | collected 2016-06-15
CTCGCCGACATGGCCACCCAGGTCGAGGCGGCCCGCGCGCTGTACCTGGCCGCGGCCCGGCGCCGGGACGCCGGGCTGGCGTCCCGGCAGCAGGCCGCGATGGCAAAGCTGTTCTGCACCGACACCGCGATGCGGGTGACCACCGACGCGGTGCAGGTGCTCGGCGGCTACGGGTACGTGGAGGACCACCCGGTGGAGCGCTACCTCCGGGAGGCCAAGGTGCTGCAGATCGTGGAGGGCACCAACCAGGTGCAGCGCCTGGTCATCGGCCGTTCCCTGGCGCAGCCGCCGGGCGCCCGACCGTCCACCGGCCGGCCCTGACCCGGCCGGGCCGGACGGTAGCGTCGTGACCATGGAGGACCTCGACCGGCTGATCGTGCGGGAGCTGAGCGCGGACGGCCGGCTCAGCTACACCGACCTGGCCGAGCGGGTGGGGCTGTCGGTGTCGGCCGCGCACCAGCGGGTGCGCCGGCTCGAGCAGCGCGGCGTGATCCAGGGGTATTCCGCTCGGCTCGACCCGGACTCGCTCGGACTGCCGCTGACCGCGTTCGTCTCGATCAAGCCGATCGACCCCGCCGCGCCGGACGACGCGCCCGAGCGGCTGGCCCACCTGGCCGCCATCGAGGCCTGCCACAGCGTCGCCGGGGACGAGAGCTACATCCTCAAGGTCCGGGTGGCCGGACCGGGTCGCCTGGAGGCGCTGCTGCAGCAGATCCGCGCGGCGGCGAACGTGTCCACCCGCACCACGGTCGTGCTCAGCACGCCGTACGAGGGCCGCCCGCCGCCGATCTCGCCCTGACCGGGCTGGCCGGGGGCCGCCGCCAGCGCCGGCCAGCCGGACTGTGGCAGCGCGATCACCGCGCGTCCTCGCCGTCCTCGCCGTCCTCGCGGTCCTCGCGGTCCTCGCTGCCGTCCGCGGCACCGTCCTCGGCCGGGTCGCCCTCGGCCAGGATCCGGTAGAGAGCGCGCCTGGTGTCCGCGAGGACCTTGCGGGCCTCCGCCACCTGGGCCGCCGATCCGGTGTGCGCCAGTTGCCCGAACGCCACGCCGACCTGCAGGAAGGCATCCCGCAGCTCGATCATGTCGTCGTGCACGCTGTCGGCCACGGTCTCCCACGGGGCGGCGTGCTCGCTCGCCCGGGCCGCCACGTACTCCCGTCCGACGTCCGTCAGCCGGTACCGCCGGCGGCCGTCCTGCTCCTCGGCGCGGATCAGGCCCTCGTCCTCCAGTTGCTGCAGCGCGGGGTAGACCGAGCCGGGGCTCGGCCGCCAGATGCCGCCGCTGCGCTCGGCCAGCTCCTGGATGATCTGGTAGCCGTTGCGCGGCTCCTCGGCCAGCAGGGCCAGGATGCCCGACCGGACGTCGCCGCGCCGCACCCGCGGTCCGCGCCGCGAACCGGGGCCGGGGAAACCCGGGAAGCCTGGGAACCCGGGAAAACCGCCCCGACCGCCCGGCCCGAAGCCGCCATGGCCAGCCAGTCCTCCGGACGCGGCCGGTGATGATGCCCGCCATGGGGCCACGGCCCCGGCATGGCGTCTGTGCTACTCATCGGGTTCTCCTCTCGTTGATACATCCCGATACAGTGACGATATATCGAGACGCATCGAGAGGCAAGACGCCACGGTCGGGAGAGGCACCGCCCGGGCCGCGGGGCGACCGGCCTACGGGGTGACCAGCACCCGGGCACGGGGGGTGGCGTGCTGGCGCCACCAGTCCTGGCCGGCGAGGGGCAGGGTGGAGATCGGGTCGTAGTACTCGTAAGTGCGGGTCAGCGCGGCCGGGTCGTCGTGCTCCAGGCCGGTGCGGTAGTTCTTGGTCCAGTAGGAGATACCCCGGTCGCGGTCGTACGACTCGAGCTGGTGCACCCAGCGCTTGCCGACGTACGGCACGTCGCAGACCAGCCGCGGGGTGGCGAACCCGGGGAGGTAGCCCATGATCGCGTGTTGCAGCGCCTGCGCCTCGTGCACGGCCAGCCGCCAGTGCTCGGCGTTCGGGATCATGTCGCAGAGGTAGAAGTAGTAGGGCATGATCGCGGCCTCGTCCAGCAGGGCGAAGCACAGGTCGAGCAGGGCGGCGGGGGAGTCGTTCACGCCGCGCAGCAGCACGCCCTGGTTCCGGACGTCCCGGACGCCGGCGTCCAGCATCGCCGCGGTGGCCTCGGCGACCAGCGGGGTGACCTGCTGGGCGGCGTTGACGTGGGTGTGGATGGCCAGGCTGACGCCGCGGCGGCGGGCGGTGCCGGCGAGCCGCTGCATGCCGGCGCGGATGTCGTCGGCCAACCAGTGCTGGGGCAGGCCCATCAGCGCCTTGGTGGCCAGCCGGATGTCCCGGACGTTGTCGATCTCCAGCAGCCGGGTGACGAACGCCTCCAGCCGCGGCCAGGGCATGTTCGCGACGTCGCCGCCGGAGACCACCACGTCCCGAACGCCGGGCGTCCGGCGCACGTAGTCGATCATGGCGTCCAGCCGGTCGACCGGCTTGAGCGCGAACTTGAGTTTGTCCACCTGCGGCGTCGACGTGCCGACCAGGTCCATCCGGGTGCAGTGCCCGCAGTACTGCGGGCAGGTGGGCAGCACCTCGGCCAGCACTTTGGTGGGGTATCGGTGGGTAAGACCCTCCACCGCCCACATCTCGGCCTCGTGCAGCGAGTCGCGGCTGGCGTGCGGGTGCGACGGCCAGTCCGGGTCCCGGTCGGACAGGACCGGCAGCATGTAGCGCCGGACTGGGTCGGCGTACAGGGCATCCGCGGTGGGCACCTCGTCGGGTGCCATCGTGTTCACCATCTGCGGCGGCAGCAGCAGCGACATGGTGGCCCGCTCGGCCTGGTCGCGCACCAGGTCGGCGTAGAAGGCGTCGCCGAGCAGGTCGCCGTAGACGGCGCGCAGCTGCCGGATGTTCTTCACGCAGTGTGCGCGCTGCCACTGCGGGTCACGCCACTCGGCCTCGGTCACGTCCCGCCAGCCGGGCAGCCGGCGCCAGTCCGGCTCCACCAGCAGCCGCCGGCGGTACTGGTACGGCTGGTCGTGCTGCGCCCGCTCGTCACTCATGGCTTCGCCTCCTCCGGCGGTCGACCTGGTCCTCGTGGTCCGCGCGCTGGCCTCACGTGGGTCCTCCTGGCAGGATAGACGGAGGACATCCGTCAAGACTATCGCCCAGCCGCAGATCCTCCTGGCATACGGCTGGCTGGCCATAAGAGGTTCAACATTGACCGTCCATATCGTGTCGTCACCGATCGGCCTGCACCGGGTGCTGGAGCCGGCCGGCGTGCTACCCCAGGCCGCTCACCGGCTGGACCCCTCGGCGGAGATCTGGCCGGACGAGGTCCGGGTGCGGGTCGAGCGGCTGAACCTCGATGCGGCCTCCTACCGGCAACTGCACGGCGCGTACGGCGGCGACGGGGCGGCGATCCGGGCCGCGGTGCTGGCCATCGTGGCCGAGCGCGGCAAGATGCAGAACCCGGTGACCGGGTCCGGCGGCATGCTGGTCGGCGTGGTGGACGAGGTGGGCGCGCGGTCGCCGCTGGGGCGGGCGCCGCTGCGGCTGCGGCCCGGTGACCCGGTCGCCACCCTGGTCTCGCTCACCCTGACCCCACTGGCCATCGCCGACGGTCTGTCCGGCTGGGACGGTCAGTCTGAGCAGGTTCCGGCGGCCGGGCATGCGATCCTGTTCGGACGATCCATTGTGGCCAAACTGCCGGACGACCTGCCGGGCCCGCTCGCGCTGGCGGTGCTGGATGTCTGCGGGGCGCCCGCGCTCACCGCCCGGGTGGTCGCGCGGCACCGCGCCGGTGACCCCGGCCGGCCGCCGCCGGCGGTGGCCGTGCTCGGCGGGGCGGGCAAGTCGGGCTCGCTCTCGCTGGCCGCCGCGAGGAGGGCGGGGGCCGGCAGGCTGGTGGGCGTCGTGCCGGACGAGGCCGAGGCGGCGACGCTGCGCCGGGCCGGGCTGGCCGACCAGGTTGCGGTCGCGGACGCCCGGGACCCGGTCGCGCTGGCGGCCGCCATCGGCGATCCGGTCGACGTCACCGTCGTCTGCGTGGACGTGCCGGGCTGCGAGGGCGGCGCGATCCTGGCCACGGCGCCCGGCGGCACCGTCGTGTTCTTCTCCATGGCCACGTCGTTCTCCGCCGCCGCGCTCGGTGCCGAGGGTCTGGCCGCGGACGTGACGATGCTGGTCGGCAACGGGTACGTGCCCGGTCATGCCGAGCAGGCGCTGCGGCTGGTCCGCGAGGATGCCGGTGTGCGCGCGATTTTCGCGCGCCGACAGGCGAGTGAGCAGCGCAGGCGCCCCCGGGGCGCCGACGAGCGGAGCGAGCCCGGAGGCGAGCAGTCAGATTTCGCGCGCCGACAGTCGAGTGAGCAGCGCAGGCGCCCCCGGGGCGCCGAGGAGCGGAGCGAGCCCGGAGGCGAGCAGTCAGACGGTGCCGAGGCCCGGCCGACCGCCGAACACCGCACCGGGCCGGCGTCATGACCGGCACGCTGCTGCGCGGCGGGCGGGTGTACGCGCCGGTCGACCCGCCGGCCACCGCGCTGCTGGTGCAGGACGGCACGATCGCCTGGGTCGGCGCCGACGCCGACGCGGCGGACACCGCCACCTTCGCGGTCTGGGCGGCCGGCCCGCTCGGCCCGGAGGGCCTGCCCGAGCTGGCGCCGGGTGTCCCGGCGCCGACCTGCCTGCGGACCGTGGTCCGCGGCGAGACGATCCATCCACAAGGTATGTCCGAGGTGGACCGATGACCGTTGAACCGAAGCTGGGTCTGGACCCGCGGGTGGTCCGCACCGCCCGCCGGCTGGCCGCCGAGGCGGCCGAACCGGTGATCGCGCTGGCCCGATCGCACACCACCACGTCGGTGGAGCGGGCCACGCTACGGCTGGCCGGGCTGGCCGGCGCAGACCCAGCCTACGAGGGCGGCAGCCGGCCGTGGGTGAACGTCGTGGTGGACGCGGTGCGGGACCAGGTCGGGCTGGAGCACGGGGTGGCGCTGCCGGTGTGGCACGCGCTGCGCACCGGCGGGCACGCCGACCTGCACGAGCTGGCGGCGAAGACGGCGGCCGGCTCGGTGCGGTACGCCGTGCCGACCGGCCGGGCGGCCGAGGCGGCGCGCCGGGCCACCCGCCGGGCGGTCGCCACCGGACTGGCCACAGTGGACCGTCGGCGACGCGAGCGGGACCGGCTGGTGGCCCGGCTGGGCGACCCGCCGCGGCAGCCGTGGATCTATCTCATCGTGGCGACCGGAGACATCCACGAGGACATCCCGCAGGCGCAGGCCGCCGCCCGGGAGGGCGCCGACGTGGTCGCGGTGATCCGGTCCACCGGGCAGTCGCTTTTGGACTACGTGCCGGAAGGCGCCACCCGGCATGGGTACGCCGGGACCTACGCCACCCAGGAGAACTTCCGGCTGATGCGCGCCGCCCTGGACGACGTGTCCCGCGAGGTCGGCCGGTACGTCCGGCTCACCAACTACGCCAGCGGGCTCTGCATGCCCGAGATCGCGACGCTGGCCGGGCTGGAGCGGCTGGACATGATGCTCAACGACTGCATGTACGGGATCATCTTCCGGGACATCAACCCGCAGCGGACGTTCATCGACCAGCGGTTCTCCCGGATGGTGCACGCCAGGGCCGGCATCGTCATCAACACCGGCGAGGACAACTACCTCACCACCGCCGACGCGGTCGACGCCGCGCACACGGTGCTGGTCAGCCAGCTGCTGAACGAACGGTTCGCGCACGAGGCAGGCTTGGCCGACTGGCAGCTCGGCCTCGGCCACGCGTTCGAGATCAACCCGGCGATCCCGGACTCGTTCCGGCTCGAGCTGGCGCACGCCCAGCTGGTCCGCGAGCTGTTCCCGGCGGCGCCGCTGAAGTACATGCCGCCCACCAAGCACATGACCGGCAACGTGTTCGCCGGCTACCTGCTGGACGGCTTCTTCAACCTGGTCGGCGCCATGACCGGGCAGGGCATCCTGCTGGTCGGCATGATGACGGAGGGGATCGTCACCCCGTTCTTGTCCGACCGGGACCTTGCCCTGGAGAACGTCCGCTACGTGCTCGGCGCCGCCGGCAACCTGCACGAGGACTTCCACCCGCCGCGGGACGGCTTCATCGCCACCCGCGCCCGGCAGGTGCTGGCCGAGTCGGTGGAGCTGCTGGAACGCATCCGCGACGACGGACTGCTCGACGCCATCGCCGACGGCACGTTCGGGGTGACCCGCCGCCCCGCCGACGGCGGCAAGGGACTGGACGGTGTCGTCCGGCACGCCGAGGGCTACTACAACCCCGCCGTGGACCTGCTGGAGGAGGGGTTGCAGCCGTGACTTCCCTGTCCGAACGTCCGATCGGGACGTCCGCCATGGACGGTCCTGAGTCGACGGTCGTGCGGCCGTACGGGGACACCACCGGGGACGGGATGGTGCAGCTGTCGTTCACGCTGCCGGTCCCGCACGACGCCCGGGCGGAGGGGGCAGCGCTGCAGCTGGCGCAGAAGATGGGCCTGGATCCGGCGATGGTGGTGCACGCCAAGGGGATGGGCCCGGCGTTCACGTTCTTCGTGGTCTACGGCCGGGTGCAGCACCTGGTCGACCTCTCGGCGGTGCGGGTGGTGGAGCGGGAGTACCCGTTGCTGCCGGCGAAGGAGGTCAACCTGGCCGTGCGGCGGACGCTGCGGCGCAAGCTGGTCGTGCTCGGGGCGTGTGTCGGCACCGACGCGCACACGGTGGGGATCGACGCGATCCTCAACGTGAAGGGGTTCGCCGGGGAGAAAGGGCTCGAGTACTACCGGGAGATCAAGGTCGTCAACCTGGGGGCGCAGGTGCTGGTGCCCGACCTGGTGGCGCAGGCCCGGGCGGAGCGGGCGGACGCGGTCCTGGTGTCCCAGGTGGTCACCCAGAAGGACGCGCACCTGCACAACACCCGCGAGGTGGCCGCGGCGGTCCGGGCGGCGAGCTGGGGCCGGCACGGGCGGCCGCTGCTGGTCGCCGGCGGCCCCCGGTTCGATCCGGCGATGGCCGGCGAGCTCGGGGTGGACCGCCTGTTCGGCAAGGGCACCACGCCGCGCGAGGTCGCCTCGTACCTGGCGCACATGATCCAGGTGGGCTGGGCCCGTGACTGAGGCGGGGCCGGTGACCGAGGCGGGGCCCGTGACCGAGGCGGGGCCGGCAGCTGAGCCTGGGACCGAGCCGACCGGTGCCGACGCGCGGGTGGGGTTGCGGGTCACCCACCGGCGGTACGTGCCGTACGGGCACGCGCACTACGGCGGGTCGCTGGTCGACGGGGCGTACGTGCTGGGGATGTTCGGCGACGTCGCGACCGAGCTGTCCATCCGCAGTGACGGCGACGAGGGCTTGTTCGCCGGGTACGAGGAGGTGCGGTTCCTGGCCCCGGTGCGGGCCGGGGACGTGCTCGAGGCGACCGCCGTGCTGACCCGGGTGGGCCGGCGCAGTCGCGGCGTCGACCTAGAGGCCAGGGTGGTGTGCCGGGCGGCGCCGGAGCGGTCCGCGTCGGCCGCCGAGGTGCTCGGCCAGCCGCTGGTGGTGGTCCAGGCGCGCGGCACTGTCGTGGTGCCGTAGGCGGCCCACCGCCGGCCCACCGACACACCGCACGACACGCCGGACAGGGGGTTTCCGGCCGGGAAACGGCCGGTGGCCGGCCGCCGGCCCTGACCTGCTGATTCGGATGTTTCCGCAGGTCAGCCGGGCATTGACAGCGCTGCGCGGGGGGCCGCTATCGTCTTCCGGTCACACGTCGGGACAGTCGACATGCCGCATCCCACCGCGTCGGTGCTCGTCGCCGCGGCGGGTCGCGCGGAGGCACCGCGCGGGGCCAGACCCGGGCGCGGCGGCGAACGCGGGGGGAGTGTCACGTCGACCGAGACAGTGCCGTCCGTCGCCGGGAAAGTCGGTGACGGTGTGCGGAGGGAGGTTGGGGGCCAGTAGACAACGGCGCGGGTGCCCGCAGCCAGCGGGACACCGGTCGGTCCGAAGGTTGCCCCGGTCCACTCCGTTCCGGACTGCCGTCCTGTCGCGGACAGAGGCCTGAGGGCGCGGCGCCCGCTTGCCGCGCAGCGCCGCGCCCTCGCCAGGCCGGATCCTCCACCCCGCAGCCCGTGAGATCATGGGCCCTCCCGGCTCCGGCCACCGCCGGGGTCGAGTGGAGGAGGGTGACCGGTGGACGGAGCGGCGCTGCAAGGCCGCCCGACGCCGGCTGCCGGTCGCGGTGGTGAGTCCGACGTAGGTGGGTCGGCGTCTTGGGGCGCCCCGCGGCCGCGCGCCGGCGAGCGGGCCGGCGGCACCGCACCGGACGCCGACCCGGTCGCCGGCACGCCGGCGGCGCGGCCCCAGCGCGCCGGACCCGCCGCAGCGATCGGGGGGGCCGGCCGGGGCCGGAGCCCTGCAGACGCCGACCCGACCGGCGGCGGGACCGACCGCCGGGCGCCGACGCCGATCCGGTCCCAGCCGACTGCAGACGCCGACCCACCCGGCGGCCGGACCGACCGCCGGACGCCGACGCCGATCCGGTCCCAGCCGACTGCAGACGCCGACCCACCCGGCGGCGGGACCGACCGCCGGACGCCGACCGCAGTGCGGCCGGATCCGGCCGGGGACGATCCCGACGCTGGTGGCGGTGAGCACGCCAGCGGGCGACCCCCTCCGCGCGGTGCGCGGACGACCGGTCGGGGCGTGCGCGGACGGCGGGTGCTCGCGCTGGCCGGGGCGGCCGCCGCGGGCGGGGCGCTGGTGCTCGCATTCCCGCCGTACGGCGTCTGGCCGCTGGCCTTCGGGTCGGTGGCGGCGTTCGCGGGGCTGACCCGGGGCCGGTCCGGGTGGGCCGGCGCCGGACTGGGCCTGGCGTTCGGGCTGGCGTTCTTCGTGCCGCTGCTGCGGTGGAGCGGGACCTACGTCGGCCCGGCGCCCTGGCTGATCCTGGCCGGTGCCGAGGCGGCGTTCGTCGCCGGGCTCGGCGCGGCCGCCGCCGCGGTGTCCCGGCTGCCCGGCTGGCCGCTGTGGTCGGCGGCGCTGTGGGTCGCCCAGGAGGCGGCCCGGGCCCGCGGCCCGTTCGACGGGTTCCCGTGGGGGCGGCTGGCCTTCTCCCAGGACGACTCGCCGGTGGCCTGGCTGGCCGCGTACGGCGGGGTGCCGCTGGTCTCCTTCGCCGTCGCGCTGGCCGGCGGCCTGGTCGCCGCGTCGGTCGCCGCGCTGGTGGCCGGCCGCCGCCGGCCCCGCCGCGCCGTCGCGGCCGGGCTCGGCCTGATCCTGCTCGGGACGGCGGTGGCGATGGCGCGGGCCGCGGCCGCTCCGGACGGCACCGCCCCGACCGCCACGGTCGCCGTCGTGCAGGGCAACGTCCCGCGCCTCGGCCTTGACTTCAACGCCCAGCGCTCGGCCGTGCTGCACAACCACGTCCAGCGCACGCTCGCCGTTGCCGAGGCGGTGCGCGCCGGGCGGCTGCCCCGGCCGGCGCTCGTCATCTGGCCGGAGAACGCCTCCGACATCGACCCGCTGACCGATGCGGAAGCGCGGGGCGAGATCGACCAGGCGGCGCGCGCGGTGGGGGTGCCGATCCTGGTCGGTGCGGTACTGGACGGCCCGGGCCCGGACCACGTGACCAATGCCGGGATCGTCTGGGACCCGCTGACCGGGCCGGGGGAGCGGTACGTCAAGCGCCATCCCCGGAGTGCTCCGGGTCGGCCCGGTCACCGTCGGGGACGTGATCTGCTTCGAGGTGGCCTACGACGGCCTGGTCCGGGACGTGGCCCGCGGCGGGGCCGGCGTGCTCGTGGTGCAGACGAACAACGCCACCTTCGGGCGCAGCGGGGAGACCTGGCAGCAACTCGCGATGGGCCGGCTGCGCGCGATCGAGCACGACCGCGCGGTCCTGGTCGCCGCGACCAGCGGAGTGAGCGCGATCATCCAGCCGGACGGGCACCTGGCGGCCCGCTCGGACGTCTTCACTACGGACGTGCTGGTGCGCGCGGTGCCGATCGAGCGGCGGGTTACCCTCGCCACACGCCTCGGCGCCCTGCCCGAGTGGGTGCTCGTCGGGGTGGCGGCGGCGGCAGTGGGCGTCGCCGCGGTGACCGGTGCCACCCGGCGTCGACGCCGGCCGGCGGGCCGGGCCGGACACCGCGAGGACACCGGACAGCACCGGGAGGAGAGTGCATGAGCTTCGCGGACCTGGGTCGGGTTCTCGTCGTCGTCCCGACGTACAACGAGATCGCCAACGTCGAGTCGATCGTCGGCCGGCTGCGGTCGGCGGTCCCCGAGGCGCACGCGCTCGTGGTCGACGACGGCAGCCCGGACGGCACCGGCGAGCTGGCCGATCGGCTGGCGGCCGACGACGACCACGTCGGCGTGCTGCACCGCGCCGAGAAGGCCGGGCTGGGCGCCGCGTACATCGCCGGGTTCCGCCAGGTGCTGGCCGAGGGGTTCGACGTCGTCGTGGAGATGGACGCCGACGGCTCGCATGCGCCCGAGGAGCTGCCCCGGCTGCTCGCCGCGCTCCGGGACGCCGACCTGGTCATCGGCTCCCGCTGGGTTCCCGGCGGCGAGGTGCGCAACTGGCCCACAGTGCGGCAGCTCATCTCCCGCGGCGGCAACCTGTACGCCCGGACGCTGCTGCGGTTCCCGGTCCGGGACGCGACCGGCGGCTACCGGGCGTACCGCCGGGTGGTGCTGGAGACGCTGAAGCTGGACGAGGTGGCCTCCCAGGGGTACTGCTTCCAGGTCGACCTGGCCTGGAAGACCTGGCGGGAGGGGTTCCGGGTGGTCGAGGTGCCGATCACGTTCACCGAGCGGGAGCAGGGCCAGAGCAAGATGAGCCGGGCGATCGTGACCGAGGCGCTCTGGCGGGTGGCCCAGTGGGGGCTCACCCAGCGCAGCCGGTCTGCACGGGCCAGGGCGCTGGCCAGCAGGGGCTGACCCGCGATGGTGCTGCCGGCTGTCCTCGCCCTGCTCGCCGCCGAGGTCGCGGCGCTGGTCCTGGTCGCCCAGCAGATCGGGGTGCTGGCCACGGTCCTGCTGCTGGTCGCCGGCTCGGTGATCGGCGGCTGGCTGCTGCGCCGCGAGGGAACCCGGGCCTGGCGGGCGTTCGGCGCGGCGGTGGCCGAGGGCCGCCCGCCCGGGCGGGAGGTGCTCGACGGCGTGCTGGTGCTGCTGGGCGGCGCGCTCGTGCTGTTCCCCGGGTTCGTCAGCGACGTGCTCGGGCTGCTCTGCCTGCTCCCGCCGACCAGGCGGGCGTTGGCCGGACTGCTCCGCCGGTACGCCGCGCGCCGGGCGCGGACCCGGCTGGTCCGGGTGCGGGCCCGGCGCGGCCCGGCGGTGCGGTACGACCCCGGCGAGCCGCCGCCGGGCCCGGCCGACCGCCCCCGGCTGGCCGACCCGCCGCCCGGCCCAGCATCGCGACCGAGCACCGGCCGGGTCATCGAGGGTGAAGTCATCGAGGGTGAGGTCGAGCCCTGACCCGCATACGGCGAGCCGGTGCGCAGGCGACCTCGACCGGCGCATGACAACGGGCCGCACCCGTGTGCGAGGTACGGCCCGTCAGGGTCGGCTGGACCCTGGTCGGTCAGGCGGACTTCGACCGGCGGCCGCGCAGGACCTCCAGCCGCTCGGCCAGAACCTCCTCGAGGTCCGCGGTCGTCCGCCGCTCCATCAACATGTCCCAGTGCGTACGCGTTGGCTTCATCCGCTTGGCTTCGGGCTCGGCGCCGTCGATCAGCCGGGCGGTCGTGCCGTCGTACTTGCACTCCCAGGTCAATGGGATATCGGCGTCGTCGGCGAACGGCACGGCGAACGTGTGCCCCTTGGGGCACAGGTATTCGGCCGGCTTGCGGGGAGCCAGCTCAGCGTTACGGTCGGTCTCGTAGCTGATGGCCCCGAGCCGGCTGCCGCGCAGGGTGCGCTCGGCCATGTCGGTACCTCCCGGGGTGCTGCTTGTCGGTCGTCGTCTGCGGGGTGTCCGCGCCGACGCTTCGCTGCCTTGCCCAACGAGACGGGAGCCCCCAAGATTCCCCGTCGCCGGAGTGTTTGTCCCCGCCTCGGGGAGTCGCACACCTAAAGGAGATGACGCAGGTGAAGCGCGATCGGTTGCGTCCGGAGGCACCGGGAACCGGGAGGAGGCGGCGCCGGGCGCGGGCCGGCGCGGCGGCGGTCGGCGCGCTGCGGGTCGGGCTCGGCCTGGCCTTGGCGGTCCGGCCAGAGGTGGTGCCCCGCGGCCTGGGTGTGGACGCGGTGTCCGCACGCCGGATGGGATGGGCGATACGGATGTGCGCGGTCCGGGACGCGGCGCTCGGCGCCGGTGGCCTGCACGCCGCCCTGACCTGTCGGGACGTGCGCCCGTGGCTGGTCGCCCAGGCGTTCTCGGACGCCGGCGACGCCGCCGCGCTCGGGCTCGCGGTCCGGGACCGGCAGGCGTCGCCGGCCCGCGCGGCCGCGTTCGGCGGGGTCGCGCTGGCTGCCTTCCTCGGCGGTCTCGTCGCGGCCCGGGATGCCGGGTCGGGGTCCCGGGCCCGACCGCTGTGACGAAGAACACACCTGGCCGGTGACGGCCCCGGTCAGCCGGCCGGACCGGTCCACTGGCCGCGCTCGACCAGGACGTCCCGGAGGAGTTCGGCCCGGTCGGTCATGATGCCGTCCACGCCGAGGTCGAGCAGTCGGAGCATCTCGGGCCGGGAGTTGATCGTCCAGGCGTGCACCCGCAGGCCGCGGCGGTGCGCGGCGAGCACGAACCGCCGGTCCAGCACCACTACCCGACCGGCCCGGGACGGCACCTGCGCGCACGGGACGCCGTCGGACGGCACCGGTCGCCGGCGGCCGAGCAGCGAGGTGACCCGGAGGGCGAGCGCAGCCCGGGGGCCGAGCGAGGTGCACAGCCGGGGACCCACCAGGGCCCGGATCCGGGCCAACCGCGCCTCGGAGAACGCGCCCACGCACACCCGATCGATAGTGCCGGTCCGGCGCAGCGACTCGGCCAGTGGGATGACCGCGGTCGGCGTCTTCACGTCCAGGTTGACCCGCACGTCCGGCCAGCTGGTGAGCACCTCGTCCAGCAGCGGCACCGGCTCCCGGCCGCCGATCCGGACCCGGGCCAGCTGTGCCCAGGTCAGCTCGCCG
>WNGI01005443.1_pt1 | contig 13104 bp, 12 predicted proteins | sample 5400621 | NCBI WGS metagenome assembly WNGI01 (sample SAMN13153374, study PRJNA577476) | soil metagenome | isolation source: 20 cm soil or saprolite under Garry oak tree replicate 1 | place: USA:California | collected 2016-06-15
GTTATCGCGCTGATTCACACGGAGCGCTGCAGCGTTTCCGACGAGAAGCACAGGCGGTGGCCAGTCTGGATCACCCGAACATCCTTCCGATTTATGAAGTGAGCGAAAGCGAGGACGGCCTGCCGTTTTTCAGCATGAAACTCGCGGAGAAGGGAAGTTTGCGCGAGCACCTTGCTTCTCTCCGCGATGAACCGCGGAAGTGCGTGCAACTGATGGCAAAGGTCGCGCGCGCTGTCGAATACGCTCACAGCCGCGGAGTGCTCCATCGCGATATCAAACCGGGAAACATTCTGCTCGACGATCGTGGCGAACCACTGGTAAGCGACTTCGGTTTGGCGAAGCTGCTGGACGGAAACAACGACCTTACGAGATCGCTGACTACGTTCGGAACCGCAGGTTTTATTGCCCCGGAGCGGGCCGATGGCGCAGGCGCCGATTTTATCCCAGCGGCCGATGTTTACAGTCTCGGCGCAGTTCTGTTCAACGTGCTTGCCGGACGTCCACCATTCCTGGGTTCCAATCCGGTTTCCGTGATTCGCCAAGCGTCTGAAACGCAGGCGCCCAAACTACGCTCGCTGGCACCATCGCTGGATCGGGATTTGGAGACGATCTGTGCACGCTGTCTCGAACGTGATCCAAAAGCCCGCTACCAGTCCGCCGGAGACCTCGCAGCAGATCTGGAACGCTGGCTCGGCGGCCGTCCGATCGTCGCCCGCCCGGTTTCACCCCCAGCGCGGATCTGGCGCTGGTCGCAGCGTAACCCCAAACTGGTTGGAGCAGCTACTGCCGGTCTCCTTTTAGGTGCGGCTGCGGTTTGGTTATTTCGCGGCGAACTCTTCCGAGCGTCGCAGTTTAATCCCCCAGACAGGAGTATTGCCGTTCTACCATTTACCGATTCTAGCGAGACCAAAGATCAGGAATATTTGGGTGACGGCATAAGCGAGGAGATTCTCCATACGTTGGCGCAGGTTGACGGTTTGCGCGTGGTCGGCCGAACTTCGTCATTCTCATTGAAAGGAAAGAACACAAAGGAGGTTGGAGAAAAACTCAACGTTGGAAATGTGCTTGAAGGAAGTTTGCAGCGCCAAGGTAACCGTGTTCGTGTGACAGCCGAACTGATTGACGCGCGAAACGGTTTTCGCGTTTGGACGGAAACGTATGACCGCGAGTTGGCCGGCGCGTTTGCACTCCAAGACGAAATCGCCCGGTCCATCGTTGACGCGCTCAAGATCAAGCTCGCCGTTCGGCTTTCCGCCCACGAACAACCCGGCAATGGCGTATACGACCTTTATCTACAGCGACTTTTCACGGATGTAACTCATCCGACAGGAGTAACCAGTATCGGCATTAATGTGCCCGTACAGAATCCACTTAATCCATTCACAGTTCCGGATTACACATCTCCGGGAAATTTCGACCCGCGCCGCCCGGACACTCGAGTGACCGCAGCGCCTCCAGGGACGGGATTCACTACCAGTGTGCGTTATCGCGCATTGGAAGCCGACCTGCGAACGAGCAAAAGTACAGCGGACGTGACCCCTGCGCCTCTAGGGACAGGATTCGCTACCAGTGAGGGTTATCGCGCATCGGAAGCCGGCCTCCGAACGAACAAAACTACAGCGGACGGGCCAGCGTCCATTGAGGGGTTTGTAAAAGATGCAAAAGGCGAACCGATTAAAGGCGCAGGCGTTCGGATCGAATCGAAAGATGGCAAACAGGTGTTCAGCACAGTTAAGACCGATCCAAAGGGCCGCTATATTTCACAGGGACTGCAACCGGGCGTTTACCGGGTAACATTGCTTGTGAATGGCACGGTCAAGGCGTCGATCATGAACACGCAGACCAAGGCGAATCAACCGACTCAGCTGAATTTCGATTTCAAGCCACCGTCCCAAGCAGGTAACATTGCAAAGGGCGGAAAACACATGGTATGGGTGCCAAGTCGTACCGGGAGCCATATCGGCGGTAATTGGGTCGAAGTCGACGACAGCGGAAAGGCGCATTCCGGTTCCAACATTCAGACAATCACCGCTCGTAGTTGGTAATTTTGAAAACGGCTACGACGAAGCGACGACCAACATGAAGGGTCGCACTTGAGACTTCGCTTTGAGAAAACGCTTCTAGTCTGTAGCCACGGCCCTGTGGGCCGTGTGCGCGCCTCACAGAGGCGCGCCTAAAGCAACACTCATCAACGCCTTCGCTGTCGTTTAAAGCAAAATACTTGGGAACTTCGCTCCCTTCTTCCTGTAGGAACTAGTGAACTACTAACCCAGCAACAAAAACATGAATCACATGCAAACGATAACGAAATCAGAATCGTCACGCTGGAATTCCAGGCATGTCCAAGACCATACGAGCAAAAACGAGCAGCGAATTTGCTCCAAACGTCACCAAAGCTACTCGCCGCGCCTCCCGCGTGTTTCCTCAATAGGTATGGCTATAAAGTTACTACGGATAGGGATCATTGGATTGATGCTATGTGCGGCCAACGCCTGGGCCGGACCAGCAAGCATTCAGGGCATCGTGAAGGACGCGAGCGGGCAGCCGATTAAAGGTGCGGATGTTCGGATTGAATCGGTAGATGGTAAGCAGCTCTTCAAAACCGTAAAAAGTGATGCGAGAGGTCGCTATGTTTCACAGGGGCTGCAGCTTAGAGTTTACCGGGTAACGTTATTGGTGAATGGTGCAGTCAAAGCGTGTATTACCAACATAAAAACCAAGCAAGATCAGGCTACTGAACTCAATTTAGATCTGAAGCGGGTGGCGGCGGTGCGAGCAACTACCGAGCAAAAGAAAGGAAAGAATATCGTTTGGGTGCCGGCTCGTACCGGAAGCCACCTCGGTGGTAACTGGGTCGAAGTTGACGAGTATGGGAAGGCCGCGTCCGGTTCCAACGTTCACACAGGCACTGGTGAAGATCTACGTCGCCAACAACTGACACAACAGCCAGGTTCAGTTCCAGGGTTGGGACCGACGCCTTTCCCGTGACGCCTTCGCCATCGGACTAGCTAAGCGAAGTCGTCGGCTGGCACAGCATTTTCAGGAATGGCTCTTTCGAAAACGGCGGTGGCGAAGCGACGGCCAAAATCAAGGGCGGGCACCTGGTACATCGTATTGAGAAAACGCTTTAAGCTGTAGCCACGGCCCGGCGGGGTCGTGTAACCGCGCGTCACACAGGAGCGGACACGGCAACAGTCCACTCGCGGAAGCGTCGCCTTTCCCCCCATTCAGCAAATTATTTGGGAACTTCGCCTCTTTTTTCCTGTAGGAACCAATGGATCACTCTATCAAAAGGAAAATTATGAGGCACAGAAAAATGGAAACAAAAGAAGAAATCAACAAGCAATTTGCGGCCGATATCCGTGAAAGTTGCTGGCCTCAGTCAGTGCGTATATCGTCCTTGCATATGTTGATTAGATCACTGCAGATTGGAGTTATTGGTTTGCTTCTTTGTGTGGCGAGCGCCTGGGCCGGGCCATCAAGCATTCAGGGGACCGTTAACGACGCTAAAGGACAACCAATTAAGGGCGCAGATGTTCGCATCGAGTCAAAAGATGGCAAGCAACTGTTCAATACGGCGAAGACGGATGCCAAGGGTCGCTATATTTCGCAGGGTCTCACAGCGAGCGTTTACCGGGTCTCGTTGGTAGTAAACGGGGCGGTGAAGGCATCAATCACGAATACAAAGACAAAGCCGGATCAGGCGACACAACTCAATTTTGATCTGAGACCAACCTCCACATCGCAAGCAAGCGCAGGCGAGAAAAAAGGGAAGCACATGGTCTGGGTACCGGCTGCTACTGGAACCCATACAGGCGGCCGCTGGGTCGAAGTTCCCGACGGCGCCACTGAACCGGGCACTTTGAACGTCAAGAGAGCCAGCGCCGAAGAACTGCGGCGTGAAGCTCTGAGCAGGGGCAACCCGAACACAGGGAATTGAGCTCTCGCTGCCAAGTGTTCTGACGCGAGACAGCATTGCGCCATCCTCAGGGAGTGGGGCAGTATTTGCGTGTGCCTTGCCGCGTCCTGATTTGTGATCTTCTTTTCGCGGGTTCGTTCGCTTTTTCCGCGACGCTCTCAGCGCAGACTTCCTCTATCGAGGGAAATGGCCTCGGCGCGGAGGGCCGCCCTCTCAAAGACGCCGAAGTCCGTTTTGAGCAGAAAGGCGGACAAATCTCGCCGATTATCAGTCGCACGGATGTCAGCGGCCATTACACGGTTGCGTTGCCGAGAGGCATGTACAAAATGACCCTTCTTGTAGCCGGCAAAGTAAGTGCCTCCATCACGGTAAAAGCGACCGGGGCGAATTCGCGGATCGATTTCGACCTGAGCCCGTCGGCGGAAAAACGGATAAAACATTATGTTTGGGTCAGCGGCGGCACGGGAAGTCATCTCCCGGGCCACTGGGTTGAAGCGGGGATTCGAGCAGCTCCATCGCCTGCTCCTTAAAAAATCCAAAGCGAACTCTCAACACGGCGGCTGCGCCGTCGCAAACAACGCTTTCACTGACTCGCGCGAAAGCGCTACGATCGTAAAGACTCCGAGAATTGTTCCGAACGGAATGAAGAGACATTCCAGGCACGCTATGACGAGCGCGAACGTATAACATTTGCGGCGCGACAGGCATCGGCCGGCAATCGAAATACAAATCGCCATTGCGATCCCGAGTAAAAACAAAAGCAAACCCAGTGCGATAAAAATCCAGCCAAGAAATTCAGGCGGCAACTCTTCACCTGGTTTCGGCGTACCGTGTCGCGCGGCGAATATGAAAATACTGCCGACCATCGTGTAAAGCAGCGGGAACAAAGAAAACAGCGCCGCCAGGCCAGCCACGACGTAATGGAATATCGCAAGCAACCGAAGGTGATCCGTGCCCTGGTTCATTTGCTACGCTCTTCCTCTGCCTCTGCCCTCTGCCTCTAAGTCTTCTTCTCTGCTTCACCGCTTTAATGAAGCGTAAGATTAAGAGGAAGCGGAAGCGTGGTCGATCATCTTCACGAAGTAATGTAACCCTCTTCGCCATGTTGATTGATGTCGAGCCCCTGTCGCTCGATTTCAGGTGCGATGCGCAGACCGATCACTCCTCTAACGATTGCACCGATGATCGCGCTTCCCACCACGGCCACGGTTATCGTGACCACAATCGCTTTTGACTGTTCGATCCACAACGTGTGACCGACGATTCGAGCAAGACCGTTTTGCGTCGCGGGATTTAGCGATCCAGCGAGCGATAGCGAAAGATTTGGATTCACAGTCGCAGTCGCAAGGAAGCCGGTGAGAAATGCGCCGAGGGTACCGCCGACTGCGTGGATCCCGAAAGTATCAAGCGCATCGTCATAGCCGAGCCACGTTTTCAATTTCGTGCAGGCGAAAAACGGAACGATGCCGGCAGCAATTCCAATGATGACTGCACCGCTTGGACCGACATATCCACAGGCCGGTGTGATTACGACCAGTCCGGCCACTGCACCGGAGCAAAATCCGAGCACGCTCGGTTTGCCGCGCAGCGCGTACTCGAGCATGGCCCAGGTGAAGGAAGCCACTGCGGTTGCAAGCGTGGTGCTCATGAAGGCGTTTGCCGCGATTCCATCAGGCGCAAGAGCGCTTCCCGCGTTGAAACCGTACCAGCCTACCCAGAGTAAACCCGTTCCGACCATGCAAAGCACCATGCTGTGCGGCGCCATGATTTCTCTTCTAAATCCGAGCCTGTGCCCAAGAAAAATGCATAAGACCAGCGCCGACCAACCCGAGGTCATGTGAACGACGGTGCCGCCAGCGAAATCGATTGCAGTGATCTTCGCCGCCGGATTCCAGACGCCGTTCATCCAGCCATCAATTCCCCAAACCATATGGGCGATTGGAAAATAGACGGCAAACATCCAGGCACCGACGAAAACGAGCACGGCAGCGAATTTCATTCGCTCAGCAACGGCGCCAATGATCAACGCCGGCGTGATGATGGCAAACATTAGTTGATACATGGCGAAAACATTCTGCGAGACCCAGTACGAATAATCACTGTTCGGTCGAGCATCGACACCGTGCAGAAAAGCAAAGTTCAATCCGCCGATGAAGGGCGATCCGCGCGAAAATACGAGAGAATAACCTGCCACCCACCAAAGGATCGTCACCAAGCCCGCGATGCCGAGGCATTGAGCAAGAACCGACAAAACGTTCTTCGCACGGACCAAGCCACCGTAAAAAAGCGCCAGGCCCGGCAAGGTCATGAAAAGCACCAGGGCAGCGCACGTCATCATCCAGGCATTGTAGCTTGGGCCGGGGCCCCCGATGTTCGAACCCGTTGCAGGATTCACCACATCGGCGCCGCGCGATGAATTATTTACATAAGCTTCCAGGTCTGCGATGCGCTGCTCAAGGGACGGTGAACCCGAAGGGGATGGTAGTTCTGCATGCAGTGGCGAGAAGAACGCAATGATCGCGATGAAGAAAAAGACCCGCATCTTTACGCGTTCCCGTTATAGCGCGGGGATCTATCCCGGCAAGAAAAATGCCTGAATGTGATTCTCAACGCGGTCCTCTGTAGCGTGCGCTGTCCTCAACGCATTGGCTTTTCAGACGTGGCAGTACGAAATCCGCTGAGGACAGCGGACGCTACAGCCCGCAAAAAAAACTCCGCCGAGCGGCTGGCCAGACCAGGTTAAGATGCTCGGCAGAGTTCCTCCTCTGCCTCAATCAGACTGAATTCAGAAGGAGAACGTGGGCGACAAGGATTTGAGTGAAACTTGCTCTGACAATGGTGCAGGACTCTCTCCCTCATCTTCATCATCGCCGTCGTCATCGTCATCCGCATCGATTCCATCGGTCTTATCGGCGTCGGCTTGAGGCGTCACTGCAGGCAAATCATTCTGCCGTAAACTCTCGTAACGCTGGCGAACATCGGCTGGCACTTTATCGAGGTCTTCTTTCGTTTCGACCGGGCCGCTGAAGAGCAATTTGCCCTGCGGATCTTTGGCCGTGAGCAATTTTTTCCCATTTACAGTTTCCAACTTCATCTCGCCTTTGCCATCGCAGAAAACGATCTGCGCTTTGCCAAGGTCGATCTTCGTAGCCCTTAGCCCGCCGTTATCCTTGCTCAAAATGCGGATCTCCCGCGCGGCGCGACGGGCATCTTCCCGAGCGCGTCTCGCCGCCTCGTGAGCTTTGATCACTGCTCCACGAATTATGCCGCGTTGCGCGTCGCCCAGCTGTTCTTGCAACTGTTCTTTCAATTCTTGCATTTGCTCGCCGAGATCGCCTGTCTCATCGAAATCCCAGTGCACATCGTGGTTTTCTCCGGGCATCATCGAGTGACGCTGCGGCATTTCTTTCTTGGCGAGCTTAACGGTGATCTTTTGCTCCTGACCCTTGCGCAAGATCGTGAGGGTCACGTCAGTGCCGTCAGAGAAAGTTTGTAGGAGCTTTCGCAGTTGGCTTGGTTCGATCAGAATCTGGTCGTTCAGCATCTTAAGGATATCATTCTGCTGAATGCCCGCTGACGCGGCAGGACTATTCGGCTCCACATACTCGACGACCAAGCCGAGACCTTTGGCCAACCCAAGCTGTTCACTCACAACATCGGGAACTTGCGACGTCTCCACACCGAGAAATGTCATCGGCACCTTGGGCGCTTTCTCGTGATGCCCTGGCATGCCTGGCGCATGAGGCGGAGTCGGCGGTTGTGGCGGCGTCGGCGGTGTCTGAGTAAACGCTGAGATCGACAACGCGCCGATAGCTGCGATTGTAGCGATGGATTTTATTTTCATAATATTAGTTTGTTAAATCATTGGCCTGACACCGGAATGAGGACGACTTCCTCGCTGGGATAAGACACACGAAGTGACGCGCCGGTCGTTGGATTACGCCACTGCCAGGTCTCACGAGTCTGGTAACGAAGCCGCCGCAGCGGCTGGCCGGAGCCGCGGGCAAACTGCAATCCTTCGTTGCGCGTGTTGTAAACCAGCCGCGTCGCACCCGCAGGCAGAAATTTGTCAGACGAAGTCGATTCTTTGGCTGAGCTTCGTAGCGGCGCTGTTTCAGATTCGCGCGAAATTTGGGCGATTTCTTTGCCGCCATCGTGTTGGTGTTCCATGCTGATTGCCGCGAACAAAACCAGAGCTGCTGCGGCGGCGAGTCCGAAGCCAAGCGACAACCAATTGTAGGGCGACGGCTTTCGAGATTGCGTGGCAGACCAAGCTCCTTCGCGACAATTCATCATAGCTTCCTCGATGCGCTCAAACAGGATCGGCGAAGGCTGCGCGGGTCGTAGCTTCCTCAGTTCATTCTCGATCTCAGAAAAATCGTTCATCTGGGTTGTAGCGTGTTTCTCAACGCGGCCAGCGCGTACCGGTAACGTGACGCCGCGGTGTTTTGCGAAACGCCGAGGACGCCCGCAATCTCGGCGAAGGTTAATTCGTTCCAAATTTTCATGACGACCACCTCGCGTTGTTCGCAGGGCAGAACGTCGATTGCTTCAGCGAGAGCTCGCTGCGTGTCATCCTCAAATTCAAACTGTGGCTCGATAAATTCATCAGTTTCGCTAATCGCGCCGGCCTCGCGTCGGGCGCGGCGGCTATCGCGACGGATGAAATCGAGAGCAATGGAACGCACGGCAGCGTAAAGGAGCGCACGGTTCTCGATCTTGTGGTTGCGCCGCCAAAACTTGACGAAAGCTTCCTGCACAATGTCTTCTGCGTCGGCGGCCGACTGCACCCATTGCCGGGCGAAGAGCAGCAACCCGGGAGCAACTTCAGAAAAGCAACTCTTCCAATCCTCATGGCTGGCCAGGTTTTGCATGACCTGTTCACGGTCTTTATACTCAAGACGCTGCCAAGGGAGGATTTTGTCTAGACTATCGAAATTTTTCTTATTTCTCGCCTTCCTTGCGATCGCAGGCGCGCGCGCAGCGGATGTCGATCCTGGGAAAGCGGTCGGTTCACTCATCGCTGCAGAAAAGGCTTACGCTAAACTTGCCGGCGAAAAAGGATTTCGCGAAGCATCCCTCTCTGTTTTCGCCGACGACGCCGTAATGTTTACGCCCAATGCAGTCAACGGCAAAAAATTTTGGCGGGAAACTAAGGACGACCCTGCCATAACCTGGCGACCGACCTTCGCCTCCATCTCGCGCAGTGGTGATCTCGGCTATACGACCGGGTCATCGGAATTCTGGAAATCGCGCGACGCAAAAAATCCGGATGGGTTCGGCCACTTCGTAACGATCTGGCGAAAGGATACGAAGGGTTTGTGGAAAGTCGCGCTCGATGTTGGTATCAACCATCGCCAGCCACAAGAGCCAGAAACTGAAATTAGAACATACGTTCCGAACTTTTCCCTCGTTCATCCGCAATCTGCCGACGCCGATTTGGAAAAAACAGAACGCAATTTTGCAGAATCGCTCAAGGACGATGAAGGCGACGCGATTATCGACCACGCCAGCGACGACATTCGCGTTTATCGCCGCGGCCAATTGCCAGCTGTGGGCAGGACAGCCGCCAAAAAAATGCTGGCCGAAGAGGATGCAAAAACAACGCGCACACCACTAGGCGTCGGCAACAGTACTCCAATCGATCTCGCTTATGAATACGGCGAATACACCAGCGAGCGCGACAACACCGCGCAGCGCGGCATCTACGTTTGTATCTGGCGAATCGACTCCGATGGCCAATGGCGACTCGCTCTCGATCTCCAAAAGAGCGCGCTAGAGAAACCGTAAATAGCGCGATACATAATGGCGGCACAACGGAGCCGGCCCGCCCTCGCGCCGTGGATCAGTGCGGCCCGAGGGCGGGCCATCTCCATCACCTTTTCGGAATCGCTCGCAAAATCAAATCGCCCAGCCAATCAGGATGCGCGACTCCCTGGCGATACGCTCGCAGCGATTCCACGGAAGAATTGACCCGCAGATTGCTATAGGACCCGTCGGCGTTTTGCCAGCGCTCATGCCAGTAAAGCGCGGCTTTAATTCGCGGATAGCGCGAGCGGAAGAGCTCCAGCGCCTGCTTGATCCATTCCGGTTTGCGCATTGCTTTGCGATCGGCAGTCGCCAGCGGGAATTCGCCGGTCGCCCACTCGGCAATCATTACCGGCTTATGCGGATCAAGCCTGCAGATCTCCTCATAAGGCCAGTTCACAAGAGACGGTATGTCTGGATTAGGTTCATCCTTGTATTGCTGCCCGTAGACGCTGAGACCAAGCCAATCGACGTAATCTGATCCGGGATAATAAGCCGCCGCGCAGTTCCAGGGTTCGTAAGGGTAAGGATAATTATTCGTGTGAAACATCCACTTGATGTTTGCCGCACCGCGCGCGCGCACACGATCGACTACATAACGAAAAGCGTTGCGAAATGTTTCGGGGCCTTTCCAATTGTTGTGCTCAGGGTCCCATTGGGCGCCACCATAGTAAGCTCCTGACCAGGGGAACCAGGTCCCGTTCATCTCAACGCCAAATACCACGATTAATGGATGACCAAAGTCCCGTGCGCCGTCCGCCCATTTGTCGATGTATGCGTCCCATTTGCCGGCAAGAATCTCAGTCAACGCGAATTTGTCTGGCCCGTGATCTTCTTCATACGGTTTGTCCCAGGGAGACCAAAAAACAAGCGGCAGCGAGCCGTGCCGCCAGATGACGTTGAGATTGTCTACCGGGAAATTTTGTTCACCCCAGTAGCTCGACGAAACAATGATCGTTTGGTGTTTGCCGACCATCTGTTCGAAATCTTCGATCGTCTCCAGGGTCACATCGTCCTCCTCATCGCCAAAATCCATGAAAGCGCCCGTGTAAACTCCGTGTTCGGGAATAACCACCTCCACCGGGCCGTTCGGATCGATGCGCGCAGCCGCCGCGGGCTTTTTGCATGCAGTGAAGAGCACTGCTACGCCGATCGCGCTGCACAATAAGACTGAATTCAATAAACGCATGGAAGCGAGAAATTCAGACACTCGATTAACATCGTTGTTGACTGAAAAATCCAAATAATTGAGAACCAGAGCAAAGCCAGCCCACCCAGCCAAAGATGAAGATCCTGCTTTTCCTAACAGTCTGTTGCATTCCAATTGCACTCGCGGACGATTTCAAAACAAACGCTGGAAAGGAATATAAGAATGTCACGGTTAGCCGAGTCGAACCTGATGGCGTCATCGTGACGGGTAAGTCGGGTATCTCAAAAATTTATTTTACGGAGCTCCCTAAAGATGTTCAGCAGCGCTTTGGCTACGATCCCCAGAAAGCTGCCGATTACTCGGCGCAGCAAAGTGCAGGACTCGATCAAGTTCGAAAGGAACAAGAAGCAGTCTTGCGACAGAAGGCGGAGGCATCGCAAAAGGCAAATCAAGTTCGAGCACAACAAGAAAGTCGGCAGAACGAGATTCGGACGCTCCAGGACCGCTACGCAGCGCTTCAAAGAGAAGAAGACGCTTTGCTGCAACAGATTGGTGAGGCGAAACAGCCCGGGCCTGCGTACCGGGTCGGCAAGAAGCTACTACCGCTCCTCCAGAGTCATTTGAGCGACGTTCGTAGCGAGAAAAAGCAGGTCAGGAAGCAATTGGAGAAAGCACAGCGGTAAACAACAAAAGCGATGCCAGAATGCATCGCAGTCCCAAAGCACTTCGTGCGAAATCCGTGAAGAGGGCGAGCTCATTTCGCGAAGGTTTCGAAGTGCGACTGCATCCTCGCTTCACTTTCATTATCAGCCGATATGCATCCATGTTGGCGTCGTGAATAGTGCGTGGCTCGCAAGAGGAAACTGGTTGCTTGGTGCACCAATCATTTCGGCTCTTCTCCAGTTAGCGTCCGCAGCAGAAGCGCACAGCCAGCAAAAGCCGTTTACCATTTCTGCCACTGTCGCTGCAGATCATCCCGTTAACCGGATTAATCCCGTGCAAGCTCTCGGCGCAGGCGTTGACGGCCACGAGAAAGGCGACTGCGCGCGAATGTTCACAGACAAGAACATTGCTGAGATGCTCTCAGCCGGGCTCGGGCCGTTGACGTACCGGTTGCGCACCGAGCTTGCGGGTGAAGTCTGGCATTGGAATCCGCGCGGCACGTGGAGCGATCCGCTTCACAAATGCGGATACTGGACGTCCGACGATTCACTCGGGGAACCGATCAACCTCTCCTATGGCTATCGTTTGTCACGACGCGGAAACACTATCGATCAAGCAAATGATGACGGCTATTCCCGTATCACCGATGGCGACGAAGGATCGTTTTGGAAAAGCAATCCGTACCTCGATTCCCATTTCACCGGTGAACCTGAAGACGCGCATCCGCAGTGGGTAGTGATCGACCTGGGTGCGCCGAAACCGGTGAACGCCATCCGCATTCATTGGGGGACGCCGTACGCCCAGAAGTATCGAGTCGAATATTGGCCGGGCGACGATCCGATGCACGTGCACGCCGATGATGATGATGACTGGCAGCTGTTCGCCCATGGAAATGTCGCTGATGCTCGCAGTCGCAATGAACCGATTCGAATCGCCGAGCGTCCGCGTTCGGTCCGATTTGTGCGCGTCGTAATGAGCCACAGTCCACGAACAACCGCACAACCGTCCGATGATATTCGTGATCAGCTTGGATTTGCGATTCGTGAGATTGAGCTCGGTAAGGTCGATGCGCGTAGTCGTTTCCATGATTACGTCCGTCACGCGCGCAATCGGCATCGGCAGACAATCATCTATGTGTCATCAACCGATCCGTGGCATCGCGCCGAAGATATTGACTTCAGTATCGAGCAGCCGGGCCTCGATTTCATTTTGGGTAGCGCGCTTACGAACAACTTGCCCGTGCTCGTGCCAGTCGGCGTGTTGTACGACACACCTGAGAACACCGCCGCTGAGATCAATTATTTGCTGCGGCGCAACTACAATTTGGAAGGAATCGAACTAGGCGAAGAACCCGATGGCCAGTGGGTTTCGCCAGAGGATTATGCGGCGCTTTACGCCGGAGTCGCTCGGCGGCTGAGCACGCCAAATCCGCATCTAAAACTCGGGGGGCCGAGCTTGCAAAATTTCGAAGACCGGTTGCTTACGTGGGCCGATGCGTTCGGGAATCGTTCCTGGATGAATCGATTTTTGAAGTGTGTTCGAGGTGCCGGAGCGCCCTTCGATT
>WNGI01004012.1_pt1 | contig 13102 bp, 11 predicted proteins | sample 5400621 | NCBI WGS metagenome assembly WNGI01 (sample SAMN13153374, study PRJNA577476) | soil metagenome | isolation source: 20 cm soil or saprolite under Garry oak tree replicate 1 | place: USA:California | collected 2016-06-15
TACCCAGAAGAAGCACCCGAAGCCGCCGCCGATAATGGCGTGCAACAACGCGCCGTGGCGCTCGGCAAGAAGTTAAAGACCAAAGATCCAGACAATGCGGGCGTGCCTGAGTTTTGCTACGACAATCTCTACCGCGCCGAATCACACTTAAGCGCACACGCGAACCTAGACGCCATAAACCAATACGCCAAGCCTGTTGGCGAAACGGACGGCGTTATTGGTCTGAATGGTCAAAATGAAGGTGTTGAATGGCGGGCGCAGATGGCGGCCTACATTACTTGCTACTTCGCCACGCAGGTGTTTAAGGAGGCTGGCTTGGACGATACAAAGCTCAAAGAAATAGAGGAGCGCCTCGGCCCGCCTAAACCGAAAACGGAGACGGAATGAGCGAAAGCATATGGACGGCAGGAGGTACCGATAAAAACTTCCAGCACTACCGTACCGGCGACGACTGGCAAGATTTGCGTAAGTGGGTAGATGAGGCTTATTACGGTAAGGAACTCAAGAGCCTGCTTGATAAGAACTTTGTCGACCAGCTGCAAAACAACGATTTCTTTGCGCGTCTGTGGGAGTTAGAGTTGGCCGAGTGGCTGTACTTAACTGGCATAAAGCTAGTGCCGACCAGCGGTAGCGGGCCGGACTTCTGTCTTGAGCTAACCGATGGCCGGAAAGTTTGGATTGAAGCTGTCCTGGCAACGCCAGATGAGGCAATGGATAAAGCGTGGCGGGCGAATATTTCAAAGCCAGGTGAATTAGCCAAAGCCTACGACTTTCCCAAGGACGCTAACGCCCTACGCTACGCCTCTAGCCTATATACAAAGGCTGTAAAGATTAAAGACAAATATATAGATCAAGGCATGATCGGCACGGACGACCTCGTGCTTATTGCCGTATCGGCCTTTCCACCCGGCGCGCTGCATTCAGACATCGAACATTTCATGCGGGCGGCGCTACCAATGGGTGACCCTGTCGTGCATTTCAGCACCAATGGCAAACCACTCGATCCAACAGTCACCCGTGCCACGCATACTGACAAGCTGGAATATGTTAAAGGCAACGGCTCGCATGTACTCAAGCAATTCCTTTACCCTGGCACCTATTTTCCTTACATTGACGGCGTATTATTTACCGAAGCCTCAAATCTACAAGGGTTGCTGGGTAGCTGGTCAAGCGGTTTCAATGACGCTACAAATATACCGCATATATTCCCAAATCATGCTTCGCCAAAGTCGCTTCCTGCAGAACTGACCGACAACTTTTACTTACATGAATTTGTGGAGGGTAACCCAACTTTTATGAGCCTCAAAAAGCACGATCCGAAGAAGAAGCTTATGTAGCCTAATCAGTAACTTTCATTTGTACTCAAATGGAAGTTGGCCTGTTTGCCGCAGGCAAATAGGTTTGAGCCCTTAATCTGTCGGCTTATTGTTGGTGCTACCTGAGGGCTTAGGCACGCGCTTTGCTTTAGCCGTGGTAGCTTTTGGCTCTGGTGTGACCTCGTACCTCTTAGCGTAGTTGGTACGCGACGCGGCGATAACACTTTGGGCCATAGCTTCGCTACCATCGTCAGCGAGCACGATAGTCTCGCCAGAAAACGGCTCTTGCGACAATACAGCCGACACGCGGGCATAGAAGTTGTACGTTGGGAGGTTGGCGATCTCACCCTCCTCAATGTACGGCCTGAACAGGGGCAATATCAGCCGTTCATCGGCAGGGTTGCCGGAACGAAAGCAAAGCACCGTGCCTACGTTGGCAAGTATGGTATTCACCATTCGCAAATCTTCTTGCTGCGACGTGGACTGCTCGGCCATCGTCAGAAACACCTTGTACTTGCGGGCTTCGGATAGCATCTGCACAAACGACATGGTGGCGAAGTTTTGGAACTCGTCCACGTAGAGATAGAACGGCTTTCTGTCGGCCTGCTTTGTTTTCACTCGGCGGTAGGCGGCAAGTTGGAGCTTGGCGAGCGTACTAATGCCAAATAGCGCCGATGTGTCTTCGCCAATCAAACCTTTAGCGAAGTTACAGATTAGTATTTTGCCGTCTAATATCCCCTCGAAGTTAATTGTGGACTTTGGCTGGCTCATAATGCGCTCGGCCGAAGCGGAAAACTGAAAGCGTCCGATCTTGGCTGTCACGCCGCCGGCCATTTTGACGCGCTGAAAGTCGCCCGCCTTGCCAAACTCATTCTTCCAGAAGTTTTTGAGTTTTGGATTTTGCAGGTTCTTGGTTATCTTGTTGCGGTATTTCGTGTCGGTTAACAGGTCAAAGATGGTAAACAGGGTCGGGTCTTTAAGTGTCAGTGCGGTTTGTACCGCGTTACGCAGCACATACTCGATGCGGTGGCCGCCGCTATCGTCCTCCGAGAAAACCTTACGCATAACCGATATAACGGCCTCAGTTATAAAGTCTTTAGCATCCAGCAACTCGTCGCCGGTCAACCCCTCCGGCAGTTCTAGCAAGTTCAAGCCGATGGGATAGCCGAGGTCGGCAGGGTTAAAGTAAACCACGTCTTTAATCCGATCTTCGGGAATGTACCGCAGCAATCGCTCCGCAAGATCACCGTGAGGATCAACCACCGCCACGCCCTTGCCATTTCGTATATCCTGCACAATGCTGTACTCAAGCATGGTGGTCTTGCCGTTACCTGTGCCGCCGATCACGTACACGTGGCGCTCACGCTCCGCTGCCGTAAGTCCGATTTCAGTAGTGGTGCCATGGTGCTGATTACGGCCCAGGACGACATCAAAACCGGCGCCATTCTTGAGTGATAGCGGCGCGGGTAGTGTTTTGCTCAGTGACTTCACTACGTTTTCGGTTTTGGCGGTTTCGGTGTGCGGGAAGTGGTAAAGATCGGCAAGCTCGGCGGCAGACAGTACACAAGCATTGCGTCGGAAAAACGACGGCAGGCGATACTTAAACATGGACAGCCTGTATTGCTCTTGGAGCCGCGAGTAAGTGCGTCGCACGCGCAGCGACTGGTACTTAGGCACCGCTAATGCCGCAAGCCATTCGCGGACACCCTTTGCCCTCTGTTTTTCGCGCTGATTATCGTCCATAACGATTAGCGCTCGTATACTCACTCTAAACAGAGGTTGGGTGAGTTTATCATTCACTGACTCGGCCAGTTTCTGCTCAAACGGGCTTAGGACGCGCGCCGGCTTAATCTTCATGGCGACCTGTTGTTTGTGGTTGGCCTGGGACTGATTTGCATTGTTTTGGCTGGGGCCGCTTACCGTATCACCCACACTATCGAGAATACCGAATAGCAGAGTGTTTATGGTGTCAAAGATTTTGGCGGCTGGCAGTTTGTGGTTGCCGAGCTTATATACCAACTCATCATTGTGCATCATTCTGTTAGTAATAACGCCCGCCTCGCGGATTTTCGTGGGTGAGGCTACGATTTGAAAATCAATCAGTTCGCCGGGCAAAAGTTTAGTCATCATGCCAGCAAGGTACGCCATAGGGTCGTGCTGATCTAAAAATAACTGTGTGTGCAGCGGATAGGCAAAGTGGCCGGTCTGCTTCAATTCAAGCACACGACTGGTCGCGTCTTTCGGTAGAAAGTCACTAACCCGGCGCAACTTGGCGTCTGGTAAGTACGAAAGTATCGTTTGCTCAAATGTGGACACGTCACTTTCCGGCACACGCAATACGTAACGAATGCCCTCTTGTTTTGTAGAAACGAGTTCAAGAGAGAATGCCACCTTGCGACGTAGCAGTTTTTCTAGGAGGGTGCGGCTTGTTTCCAAGCCGTGTAAAACTGCGAATAGGTGCTTGGTGGCCTCCGGCGTTTTGTTGGCGTTAGCAGGCGGTGTTAGTTCCAAGAAAACAGCCTTTTGTTTCAAGAGGCGACGAAAGTCTAACAAGTCCAGGGCGAGAATGAGAATAGTGGCGACAACCACCACAACGACAATGGCAACAACAAGCCAGGGCAAAAGCCCCTCTAGTGTCTGTAGCCAATCTGTCGTACTGTTCATCATAGTTAATGGATAAAGTTATATTCTTTCGCTTGCTCTGGCTTGAACGTCCGGCTACTCAAAATATCCCAACCTTTGACGTTCATTTCGGACACTTCCCAGCTTCCGTTCAGCCCGACCTTTTCAACGAAAGCGACATGGCCGAGTTTGCCCGCGTCTGTTTCCATGATGGCGTATAGGCCTGGCGTGTGATCCACTTTGTAGCCTGCTAGTATAGCCCCGTCGTCCCACGTGTGAGCATCGCCCCAGTTGTTAGGTATCGGCATACCGATTTCTTCCCGCCGCTTAGCAGTCCAGAAAGTGCAAAAACCGTAGTCGTAAGTGTTTGTCGTCGAAGCGTTGCCAGTGTACAGGCTCGTACCTGGATCGCCCAAGCCTCCAACACTCGTCATGCCCAAGACCGCCACCGCTGGCATGAACAGCAAAACTGCCAGTACAACCAGCACAACCCCAATCTCTTTTTTCATCGAGAGGGCGGACTTGGCGGCGAACGCTGCGATCATGGACGGTACAGTTCTGCGGGGTTAGTGGTAATAAGCGGGTGCTCTTTTTCCGAAGCCACCACCCTTACGGCCACATGGTTTTGATCGGCGATAATCAGCGCGTCACCGCGCCCACAAGTCAGGAGATAATCGGCCTCATACGCACTCAAGCTAAACTCCGAGGCCACATGCTTAATCGTGGTCGTATCTTGGTGCATGAGAATGCGTAGGCTGCTTTGCGAGGCGATAGCGCGCCCGTAGTCACTTTTCAAAAAGTCGTTGGCCTGCTGCGAGATGATGGACACGCCCAAGTAGTATTTACGGGCACGGCGCACTAAACCGGCCACGAAACGGGCGCTTTCTTCGTGCTCAAGCAGCAACCAGCCCTCATCAATCACCAAAATGCGCTTTTCGGGTTTGGCTTTTACTTGGTTCTGCACGAAGTTAGCGATAATCATCATCATAATTTGGCGCAGACTTTCGTCGAGGTCTTTGATGTCGAATACCACCAGCCGGTTATTTAGCTCAATGTTGGTCGGCCTGTTGAGCACGCCAGCAAGCGAGCCGGTCAGGTACTTATCTAGTTTCTCGTTTAGCTCAAGTTGGCCGAGATTGGCAAGCGCGGCATGCAAGTCCGAAAGTAGGGGTGCTTCGCCCTCTTTTGCTTCTGCGTAGGTCTTTAGAATGGCCTTGTCTACCGCCGCGCGTTCGCGCTGAGTTAGGCCGCCAGCCATCAGCGAGATAACCTCTGTTAAGTCCTGAATGTGCTGCGATAGTTGCTCGTTGGTGTGCGCCGTAGTCGCTAGGTCAAACGGGTTAATCTTTTCTTTAGACTTGGCCGACAACTTAATGTATGTGCCTTTTACGCTCTCGGTCAGGTTCTTATACTCACGCTCAGGGTCAATCACGATCACCTTTGTGCCCTGCATAAGCTGGCGCAAAATCTCTACTTTGGTCGCGTAACTTTTACCACTGCCGGACTGCGCGAACACAATGCTATTGGCGTTATTCAGGCTAAAGCGGTCAAGAATGACCAGTGAGTTGTTGGAATTATTAACTCCATATAAAATACCGTCCTCCTGTACCAACTCGGACGACATAAAGGGGAACGCCAACGCTGCCGATGAACTGTCCAGGTTGCGCTTCTGGCCTAATACGTCCTCGCCACGCGGCAAAACGGACTGTAAGCCCTCAAGTTGCTGGTATCGCGCCGTCTTAATGGCAAACAGCCGAGCGCCGAGCGCGTTTTCGAGCATCTTCGTGATTTTGTTTAGCTCCTCAAGGCTATCCGCGCGTAAGCTCACGTAAATAGACATCTGGAACAGTTTTTCTTGCCCGCGCAGAATTTTGTCGCGCAGCTCGATAGCCGAATCTAACGGGTCGGTCAGGTCGGAGCCGATGATCGCGCCCTTGTTCATCTTGGCGCGGCGGGTGGATTCTAGCTCGGTAATCTTCCGGCGCAGTTGCGGCAATGCTTGGAGCGCGTCAACTTCGTGAATGTGGTAAGAAATATCAGCGTTGTGGTTGAAGTGAATAAGGCTATCGAGCCAGCCACTTGAAGCCACGAACGGATAACCCGAAACAAACAGAATACGCATAAACGTATCGTCTATACGAACATAGTCTTGCTGCTCTTCCAGCCCCTCGTAAGATAGAGCGTCCAACTGGTCTTGCTCACCAAAAGTAAGGGCTAATTCTTTTGGCCGTTCGTTACGTTGCTTCTTCCACGCGGCCAGCTTGGTAAATGGTTCGATCATGCCTGCCCCTTTCGCGTGTAAGAACTATTTAATAATCTAGCCACGCTTTCAGTAATTGGCTGGCGCTTGGCCTGAGCCGGATTGTAAAAGCTGTGGAATAGGTCAAGCATTTCGAGACTGCCAAGTGGCCGCGTTTGCATACCCATACGCATCAAGCCTTTGGCTACAAGATCGGCATTAAGCGTAAGGCGTTCTTTGGCGGCGGCAAAGTCGTCATCTTTCGCGCCGTATGGCAGTACGACGTAGAACCGGCGAGACAAAATCTTATTGTCGTCTACTAAGCCTTGTACAAACTCGCTGTAGTTTTCGAGCTGTGCCTGATAAACCTTTTCCTTTTCACCAGCGTGCCGCGCTTGAAGATCGGCCAGATATTTGCTCATATCCAGCTCGCGGATACGCACGATAATTTGCAACGGGCATGGTAGCGAGTTTAGAAAGCTCTCATAGGTATCAATGAGCGCGTCTTGCTCGTCTTCGCTCTTAAGCTCAAAGTTCAGTGATGAAACTTCCAGCGCCGCGCGGTACTGGTGGTTTGGCAACAGCAATACACCGTCCCTTACGCCTTTAATATCAATCTGGCGACGCGACGATGCTTTTTTATTGGACTTCTGTAATGCGAACACTTAGCGCTCCTTTCTTGTCGGTTATAAAACGCAAATTGGCGTCAGGATTGGCTATAAGCTGCTCAACTTGCACCAATTCAGCCGTACTAAGGCGCGGCAACGATATACGGGTCACTTTTTCCGGCTCGATCTTTTCGACAACCTCCTGTGATGCTTCGGGCTTCGGAATATCCCGCAAGTGGGTGTCGTTCTTGTTAAACACGTAATAACGCGGCCTCGTGTTGTATCGCGTCAGAATTAACAGCCACGTCAGCACGATCTTGCCTTTGATGCGAATAGCGAGCATGGCGAAGAATACCGCCAAACAAACAATAATCACGATCTTGTAAGGTGCCGAAGCAAAGAACGGCGGTAGGACAACGAATATAGCCGCGCCGCCGAAAATTGGCGTCACTAGCAAAAGAAGCTGTATAAGACTAAGTTCACCGGCGACTTTGTCTTCGACTGTCGTGATTTGGGCGGGTACGGTTGTGGTTCTCATTTCTTGTCCGCTTTCTCGGCTTTGCGCGTCTCGCCGGTCTTTAATGGTTGCGTGACATGAACTGGTTTGCCTGTAGCTGGTTTACTGGTGATCTTGATACCTTCAGCTTTGGCCGCCCGCTTTTGCTGGACGTGTTTGGTAACTTTCATGCCGGTTTGGTATGTGCCTTTGGTGAAGTTCTTGGTTGTCCTGGCGGTGCGGGTCATGTAGCTCACGCCACGCATAAACGAACTACCGAGCTCGCGGGCGGCTTTTGGAGCGCTGGCAGCAGATACGAGCTGGTTCATCATTCCCTGCGCTTTCAGGAGCGCTACCACAGTCGCAAGCCCCACAATCAGCGCCATTAGCGCGTTAGGCTGGCCGCTGGTGTCACCCGCCTTAATACCTACAAAGATTGAGGCGGCTAACAGCAAGATCACCACATGAACAAACAGCACAAAAATAGCCACGAGATAGGTTTTCAGGGCGGTAATTGCAAAATCTTTGAATGCCGGCAGCAGCCACAGCAGCAACACAATCGGCGAGAGTATCGCACCTAGATAAAGCCCGACCAGACGCAAGACGTAGTACACCAACAACATTACCGACAAAATGAGGAAAGCAATCATTATTAACAGCCCGGCCAACCCCATATCGGAAGATTGCTGCGTAATTTTGGCGAGTACGTCCCATACGGACGTACTCTGGAAGCCGCTTTGCAGCGCGTAAATCATGGCATTGGATAACCCGATAATGGCGTCAATCGCAAAAATAGAAGTGTTTATAAGCAGAAAGATAAACGCCATCTGCGGCAAAAGCTGTTTTAGCTCAATCTCATCAAAGCCTAGCGTCGCGGCGCTCATCACTTGGAAGCCAATTAACGCGACCACCAGTACGAATAGCACGTCTGTTATACCTACCACCGCCAGCCATATGTTAAACACACTCGCATTGCCACCCATTAACGGCGTAGCATTCGTAAAGAAGCCGAGAGCGCTTACAAACGGCGTACCTATGGACTGCACGATATTTCTAAGTACCGCGACAATCGCGTTAATAACCACATCAAAAAGATTGAACCCATTATCTTGGGGTTGTAGCGGCTGAAGACTTGGAAACTGCTCAGTACCAGCCGTGCCGGTGGCAGAGTAGGCGTGGCTTAAAATAGCCGTTAGTGTTCCGGCGGCAATGACCAACACTAAACCAATCAGTGCGTTTTTGATGATCTTCTTGGCATGTTCCAGCTTTTCGGGATTGGCCGCGCTACTCATGTACTGAATACCGCCCATTATCAAAAAGAACACGCAGGCCAAAGAAGCCAGCACCGCTAAAGTCGTGACGGCAGGCCCGACATAAGCACGCATAGCGTTCGATGCGCTCGTGGCGTCAGCCAGGAACGTAAGTGGTAAAGCCACTGGGATACCCATAGGCTACTTTCCGAATGCGCTTGTTGCTAGGTCGGTTACGATATTGCTTATTACAAAAGCGCCGATAACAATGGCGAGGCCGATTGCCGACCAGATAAGCGTATGCTTGGATTTATCCAGCTTTTCGGGATTGCCACTGCTGGTGATATAGCCGAAGCCACCCACTACAAAAAACGCGGTGGCGATTAGACCGGCGAAACCAGCGGCTACCTTAATAATGTTTTTTATAAAGTCTTGGGTTTTTACTATGTCGCCATCGGCTGCAAGTACGGGGGCAACCAGTACGAGAGGAGCACCAATCGCCACGATCAGCGCCACCATTTTCAGCGTTTTGTATTTCTGCACGATGTATCCCTCCGTATGTTATCTGTCGCCCTGAGTGCCTATAGATATAGCATAGTATTTGACACAGGTAAATAATATGTTAAAGCATAAGCTGTATCGTGAGGGTGGTATAATCGAGAAGATGGACAAGAAAACAGAGGACAAAACGCCAGCCCACAGATCAAAGCGACTGGCCGTAGTAGTTGGGATTGTGATCTTAGCTGTTGTGCTGCTCGTGCTTCTGATTACTCAGCTCGTGGCACCCAAACGGTCAGTCACCGCGTACTGCCAAACCTACAAAGAAGAAAAAACACGGCTCGCCAAACTGCCCGGCAGCACCTGGCCGTCCGGCGTATTTAATGACGCGATAAGTGATGCGGGTGAGTTTGCTGTTTCATTCGGAAGACTGGAAAAAGTCGCGCCGGACGAAATCGCTCCTGATGTAAAAACCCTGCAAGCGGTTTACCAGAAGATACACGACGACCCCTCACAGGCGATTGGCGCGAGCCTAAGCGGAGCCTCAGCAGATACTAGCGTTAAAAACTGGACTAGTGAACACTGCAAGGCGCAGTAAGTACTTAAGCGCCTACTTGAGCTAGGTGTTCAACAATGGCAGTAGCATGATGCTTGATAAGCCTTGGCGGAAGAGCGTTGCCGATCATTAATGCCACGCCACCCTTACCGCTTCGCAGAGAAAACTTATAATTCTTCGGGAAAGTTTGCAGTAAAGCTGCTTCGCGTAAGGTAATGGTTCGGTTTTGTTCTGGGTGTAGGAAACGGCCCTTTGATGGGTTCGTACAACCGCCAGTCATCGTTGGTGATGGCTTGTCCCACGACATACGCCCATAAACGTCTTTGAAACCATCTGTCTTCTTATGGCATTCCAACTGCCATTCTTCGCCGAGGTCTTTACGACTGCCACCATCTTTGGGTACTAGCGAGATCATCTTCATTACCTTTTCCGAGCGTTTTTCGGGGTAGTCGTGCAGAGGGTCGCCTGTGTTGCCCGGAACAGGAAGATTGCCGATGGCGTCTCGCACAGTGTTCAGCTTTATTTTGCCCCCACTCTCGGCTACCTTAAGCTCACCCAGACGAGAGCAAAGCAATATCATTCTGCGCCTGCTCTGTGGCACTCCATACTCTGATGCATTTAGAACTTTAAGCTCAACACTGCCATATCCCAGCTTGCGCAATTCTTTCTGTATTTCGTCCATACGCTGGTCTTTTGCTAAGGCCGGTACGTTTTCAACCATAATTGTTTTTGGGAAAAACACTTGAGCAAAGCGCAACACTTGAAAAATATAGTCGTTTCGGGGGTCGTCCTTTTTCTTGCCGTTTCTGGTTCCAATCGTAGAGAACCCTTGGCAGGGCGGGCAGCCAGCTAGTAGCTCAAGGTCACCTCGCTTAAGTCCGAGACGGTGCATGTATTCAGTAGGTTCAACCTTGCGAATGTCATCAGCAGCCAAATCTACCTCTGGGTGGTTCAATCTGTAAGTCTCGCAAGCTGTTGCCTCATACTCGATTGCACCAACCACATTAAAACCAGCCTGTTTAAGGCCAGTGGTTAAGCCGCCAGAACCCGAAAATAGATCAATAGCCTTGATAGACTGTGACTGGCTTTTTGCCGCCATATTCCTCATACCCCCGCTTCTCACACCTAGTACTACTAGTAAGTATAAATGCTTACGCAAAAAAATGAAGCTATTTTAGCAAAAACCTTATTACCCATTTGCTTTAGGTACGATCTGTTCTCTTTGGTGGTCATACGAATAGTGAACGATATCACCGCTAATAATGAGTTGAATTGCCTCGTCAATGACCGCCAACGGAGCAACAAACCACTCGTCCGGGACATATTGCTCCTTGAGCTTATCGGTTATTTCTAAGTCGAGCCGCGCCTTACTAAAGAATCTGTGTAGCAAATGCTCGAACTTTTGTGGGTACATGTTGAAACATTTATAGGTAGCTACAATTTTTACCGGCGCCATTAAGTATGTGGGGTCTTTTGAGGCGTTTTTTATACGTTGCTCCACCGTAGTTTTAGAGAATCCTATTTTATACAAATTGTGAATCGTAACAATCTCTTGGTTTACGCTTAGCGAGGAAAGTATGTAGATGTAGCCACTCGCTTTGTCGTCTTCTTCAATGTCTTTGAAGTTTAGGGGTAGCTCCTTTACATCTGACACCCTAAAACCATCTCTCTTGAGTGATCGCGCTAACGAACGAGTTAAAACATCAGATTCCGTACCATTTTCGTATATAACACGCAGACGCGCATTCATTTTTGCCTTGGACTTCTGTTTTTCCTCGGCATCAGCTATATAAATCAGCACACCCTTAAGCACAAAGAAGTGGTCTTTTTCAATTTGCTCAGTATTGTAAGGCGTTAGGGCCCGGCGACCAGCAGTCATATCCCTGTGGCAATCAATAAACTTTTGTTCGAACAAATGGAAGTCTTTGCTTGGTCTTTGTCGAGCGACGTAACCAGGCATATCATGTTTGCTAGGAACATTTTTTACGCTTAGTATGCCCTGATCGTCGTCGAGTAGCCCTAAATCGTCGTCGCCAAGAATGTCGTCAAGCGTTTGAGGCTCGGACGCACCAGCCAACAAACCATGAGCATCAAAATCCTGCACCCTCTCTACTTTGGCGGGATCTTTACGTATGGACATTAGCCGGCTGAATAACTGATACTCAGACACGCTAGTGCTGCTGGGAGTAGGTGCGTGTCCAGTTTTGTCTACGAACTCGACTATCTCCAGGAAAGAGGCGATTAGACGCTCGTCGGGGGTGAGGGCTACCTTTTTATCCTGCACCTCAAGCAAACCAAGGTCGTCGTCGTCGAATATCGCCTTTAGGTCGCTATCCATTGGTTTCTGCTGCCTCTCGTTTCTTGAACTTAAGGTAAATCAGCACCTCGGCCATTCGTTTTTGCAAGGGGTCGAAAGAGTTTATGTCTGGTTCGCGCTTATGCGTGAGCTTAAACTCTTTGATCTTCGGCCACAACAACTTTGCTTCTTCAACGCTAACATCAATACGGGTGCTGGTGATTGTATCCTGAATGAGCTTAAAGACATTTGCGGTAACCGACTTAGAAAGAATCTCAAACGCCTTTTGGAAAGGGTTTATTGAATCAATTAGGTCAATATGTAGGTCATCTATGTTTACAAAGCTATCTGCCATACGCACAAACATCTTGCCACCGACTTCTTTGATCTCACTAGTCTTTATTGCGGAATCAACTACGACCTGCTGTCTCAATTCTTCAACTTCTTCGCCATTTAGGTCAGGGTAGCGCTCTCTGATTATCTTGGGAATCATCACTTTGTTTATTACTTCCGGGTCTATATTACCGGGAAGCGCTTTTAGCATTGTGTCGTCCTGTAATATGGTCGCCTTGAGGTCATTAAGATCGGACTCGACAATCTGCCTTACTCGCTCGCTCTTGGGCTGCTTAAATCCCTTGATCTTTATAGTACCCGGCTCGGCGTCCTCAGTGTCACCGTCCTTTCGAGTCAGAAACTTGAAATTAGGGGCAAGCACCTGTTCCATCAGAAGTGAGGCGGTGATGGCTTTGAGCATATTATTAACTGACAGCTTCACTAGATCGTTAGTGGCGTCTGGCTGTGCGATCAGGTTTGTGAATTGCGCATGTGTTTTATTTTCGCTATCGCGCGTGCAGCGACCAATAATTTGAATGATCTCTGTCAGTGAGCCGCGGTAACCCACAGTCAGGGCATGTTCACAGAAAGGCCAATCGAAACCCTCTTTAGCCATGCCTAAGGCAATAATCAAATCCATATCCTCAGCTTTGGTCATCTGCCTTAAATAGGCGATAATCTTGTCGCGCTCTTTAGGGCTATCCTCAACTAGATCGGCGACCTTTATAATCTTTCCGTCTTGATGGCGCTTAACAAAAATAACTCCAGTGTCCGGGTCTTGGCTTTGGACGTCGCCGATAGTGTCTATGATTGCGTTTACCTCGTCACGCTTCTCTTTGGTGGATTCGCCCGACTGGACTGACGGAATATGCACGATGGTCTTTTTGT
>WNGI01004013.1_pt1 | contig 13099 bp, 13 predicted proteins | sample 5400621 | NCBI WGS metagenome assembly WNGI01 (sample SAMN13153374, study PRJNA577476) | soil metagenome | isolation source: 20 cm soil or saprolite under Garry oak tree replicate 1 | place: USA:California | collected 2016-06-15
GAGTTGATCATCAGCTGCTCGAGCTTGACCGCGAGGTCCTTCGGCGCCACCGCGTAACCGAGGCGCCAGCCGGTCATTGCGTACGACTTGGAAAGGCCGTCCATCAGCACGGTGCGCTCGCGCATGCCGGGCTGCGACATCGGCGACACATGGTCGAAGCCGTACACGAGCTGGCTGTAGATCTCGTCGGACACGACCATCAGATCGTGCTCTAGCGCAATCTCGCAAACGGTCTTGATGTCTTCTTCCGTCAGGACGCCGCCCGTCGGATTGTGCGGCGTGTTGATGATGATCATTCGGGTCTTCGGCGAGATGAGGGATCGCAGCTCGTCGAGGTCCATGCGGAAGCCGGTCTCCTCGCGCAGCGTCACGAGCCTGGGCACGGCGCCGATGAAGTTGACCTGCGAGTGATAGGCCGGGTATCCGGGGTCCGGCATTATCACCTCGTCGCCGGGCTCGACCGTCGCAAGCAGCGTGAACAGCAGCACGTTCTTGGAGCCGGGCACCAGGACGACCTCAGACCCGTCCACCTCGCACTTGAGCATTCGCGACACGAAGGCAGCGACCGCCTCGCGCACCTCCTTGATGCCCCCGGCGGGCGTGTAGTGCGTGTACCCGTTCTGGAGCGCGGAGATGCCGGCCTCGACGATGTTGTCGGGGGTCGCGAAGTCGGGCTCGCCGATCTCCAGGTGGACGATCTTCTTGCCCTCGGCCTCGAGCTTGCGGGCCCGGGCCAGCACCTCGAACGCACCTTCAGTGCCGAGCCGAGTCATGCGCTCCGCGAACTTGATGGTCACCATGCGAATGCTATCCAACTCAATTCCGCACGTTTGGCGCCAAAACTGCCCAACCTCAGAGCGAGAAGCACCCGTTTGGGCCGAAACGGGTGGAATTCAGGCGGTCAGTGGACGCCCGCCAGCTTTCCGCCGTCGACGCCGATGGTCTGGCCAGTGATGAAGCCGGCCTGCTTGGAGCACAGGAACGCGCACGTCGCGCCGAACTCGGCCGGGTCGCCCATGCGCCGGAGCGGCACGGCCTCGGCGCTCTTCTTGATGTACTCGTCGATGTCGACCCCTGCCGGGGCCAGATGGCGGATGCGGTCGGTGAGCACCGCGTCCGGCGCCAGACAGTTGACTGTGATGCCGTCGGGGCCGATCTCGGCGGCAAGCGTCTTGGCCATCCCGGTCACGGCGGCGCGAAGGCTGTTGGACAGCACCAGCTGCGGGATGGGCTGGCGGACGCTGATCGAGGTGACGATGACGATCCGGCCCTGGACGGACCGCTTGAGGTGAGGCAGCGCCGACTTGATGAGCCGGACCGCGCTCATGAGCGTGAGCTGGTGAGCGGCGTCCCAGTTCTCCAGCGAGGTGCCCTGGAAGTTGGCCGCGGGCGGGCCCCCGGCGTTGACGACCAGGATGTCCAGCCCGCCGAGCGCCCCGGCTGCGGCCTCGACCGCGCTTTCCGGCCCGCCCGCGACCGACATGTCGGCGGCGTGCCAGCCCTCGGCGCCGATGTCTTTGGCCACCTTCTCGAGCAGGGCTTCGTCGCGCGAGCTGATGAACACCTTCGCGCCCTCTGCCGCGAGCGCGTGCGCACAGGCGCGCCCCAGGCCTTTGCTGGCGGCGGTGACGAGCGCACGGCGGTCTTTCAGCCCGAGGTCCACGCCCTCATTCTCGCCCGCTAGGCGGTCGTGTTCACGTACCAGTCGGTCACGTACTGGAAACGGTCCGACGGTTCGATCACGCGGTTGACGTGCACGCCTCGCACCCGCCCGGACACCGCGTAGTCGTAATGCGCCGAGTAGAGGAAGATCGCGGGCGCCTGGTCGGCGATGAGCGACTGGAAGTCCGCGTACGCGGCCAGGCGCTCGGGAAGCTCGACAGCGGCCCGCCCATCCTCGAGGTCCTTGTCGATGAGGCCCCACCCGTGCGCGTATGCGAAGTTGAGGCTGCCGGGGTCAGCGCCTGAATGCCACAGCGAGTACAGGTCGGGGTCAGGCCCCACGTCGAACACCACGAGCGCCATCTGGTAGCTGCGGCTCAACAGGTAGTTCTGGATCAAGTCCGGCGGCGGCACGCGCTTGACCTTGACCTGGATCCCGACTCCCGCGAGCTGCCTGGCCACCGCGTCGGCGATCTCCCGGTTGGGAAACGAGTCCGACACGACCAGGCTGATCTGGAAGACCAGTCCCGATTTGTTAGTGCGGACCTGCTGTCCCGCCGGGATGGTCCACCCCGCGTTGTCGAGCGCGCGAGCGGCCGCAAGCTCGTCATACGGGTACTTGCGCGCCGCCGAGTCCGCGTAGGCCCAATCGCCCGCCGGAATGGGCGTCGTGTCGATCTCCCCGCGGCCGCCCAGAACGTCACTTATCACCGACGCGCGATTGATCGCCTGAACGACGGCCCTGCGCACGTTGATGTCGCCGAAGTAGGCCTTGCCGTCGCCGTCGGCGTTCATGCTCACGAACGCATTCGTGTAGGTGCGCGCGTCCATGACCGTGACGTCGCTCGCGTTCTGAAGCGCGTTGAGCTCTTCGGGCTCCAGTCCTCCGACCAGGTCCGCCGCGCCTGAGCGAACCGCGAGGATCGCCGCCTGCGGGTTGTTTGCCGGGTATGTGCGCATGATCAGGTGGTCGAGATAGGGCTTGGGCGTCGCGTAGGGGTTGCGGTCGAGCGTTATGCCGCGCGAGTCGATCGAAGCCACCATGAACGGCCCCGTCCCGATCGCGCGAGCGGCGCTGTACGCGCTGGCGGAGATTTGCGGCGGCGCCATGCCGTTGAACAGATGCCTGGCGATGATGCCGATGCGCAGGGCGAGGGGGAATGCCGCGCTCGGCGCTCGCAGCGTGAACACGACCTGGCTGTCGCTCGCGCGCGCGACGCCGAGCTGGCGCCAGAACGCTGCGCCGGGAAGGTTGTACTCAGGGTCCTGCAAAACGCGGAACGTGAAGATCACGTCGTCAGCGGTGAAGGGTTCGCCGTCCGCCCACTTGACGCCGTCGCGGAGCGTGAAGGTGTAGTTGAGGTGATCGGGCGAGATCGCCCAGTCGCTCGCCAGCAGACCGACCACGTGCTGGTTGGCGTCAACGGTGGTCAGCCCCTGGTAGATCACGCTGTCCACGTCCCGCGTGGTGTCGTCCTGCTCGAACAGCGGGTTGAGAGGGCCTGGGGAACCGACCAGCGCCTCCACCGCGGTGCCGCCCTTTGCGGGCTTGGGCAGGGTCGCGATCGGCTGGCAGGCCGCGACGGCAAGCACCGCAACGAGGCCGAGCGCTGCGCCCGCTACGCGGGTCAAGCGGACGACCCTACTTGAGCTCCGTCACCCAGATGTTGGCGACCGAGCAGATGAGGAAGGCGAAGACGACGACCCAGGTGGTCCAGTAGATCTGACGCTCCAGGCCGCGGCGCGTCCGATAACCGCCACCGAGGCCGTCGCCCCCACCTCCGATCGTCCCGCCCAAACCCGTTGCCTTGGGAGTCTGAACGAGCACCCCGGCCGTCAGCAGGAGCGCGAGCACCACTTCGATGATTACGAGAGCGTTTTTGACGTTGGTCATCGGTGAACCCCCGGATTCTACCGACCGGCGGCTATCCCATCGCGACCGCGGGATCGGTCAGGTAGCGCTGCACCACCGGCCCGACCCACCGCGCCACCTCATCGGAGCGCGCCGACGCCAGCGGCTCGACCTTGACGACGTAGCGAAGCATGGCGATGCCGATGAGCTGGCTGGCGGCCAGGGTCGCTCGAAGCTGGGGCCGGTCGAGCTGGATCGCGGCGGCGATACGCCCAAGGACCTCTCGACTGACGAACTCGCGCAGGGTGGCTGCGGCGTGCTCGCTGCCCACGACCGATCGGATCAGAGCGAGCATGGGGCTGCCCGCCGGCGAGTCCCACGTCTCGAGGAAAAACTTGACCAGGCGCTCCCCAAGGCCGTCGAGGCCGGGCGCCAGCAGCCTGGGAATGAACTCGGCTGGATCGGCAGGAAACTCGACGGCCGCCAGGAACACGCCTTCTTTGGAGCCGAAGTAGTGAGAGATCAAAGCGGGGTCGACACCCGCGACAGCCGCGATCTCGCGGATTGTCGCCCCTTCATAGCCGACCTCGCTGAAATGGGCGCGAGCGGCGCCGAGGATCTTGTCCCTCGTTCCACCCGAACCCGGGCGGCGTCCAGTTCTCGGCACCGCCGCTAGGCCGCCGGGGCGGCGGCTGACTCCGCAACCGGGCGGCGCACGAAGCCGCTGATGATCACTAGCAGCAGTCCGACAGCCAGCCACGCGGATATGACCAGCACCGGGAACGCGACGCCCTCGCCACCGAAGTAGAGCGTTCCTCGAAGCGCGCTGTTCAGCTGGCCGGCGGGCATCCAGGGCGACATCCACCGGTAAACGTCGGGCAGGATCGTGCCTCCGGCCGGTCCGCCGGAGGAGATCAGGTCGAGAAGGATGATGACCAGCGCCGAGAGACCGAGTCCGGCAGGCCCGAGCAGACGCGTGAAGCCGGCGACGAAAGCGCCAGCCGCAAACGCTGTCAGCGCGACGAGCGCGCCCATAGGCACGAGGGCGGCCGCGTCGTAGCTGTTGGCGATCCAGGCCGCGGCGCCGACGCCGGCCGCTCCCGCCAGCACCGCCCACACCGCATTGACTCCCAGCCATGTGGCGGCGCGCGCGTTTGCAGCCCGCGCCAGCAGGACCGCCTGCACGACCAGCGTGGACACGAGAGTCGCTAGCACCAGGAAGAAAAGGATCAGGCCGTGCGCGTCGCCGGAGGCGAACGGATGGACCACCTCCACGGGCACCTGCTGACCCTGGGCCGACAGCGCCGCCCCGAACACGGACTCGATCACCGTCGTGGACGTGTCACCCGCCGCGCCCGCCACGACTATGTGCGAGCCGGTGGGCCCGACGATGACCACCCCATCGACGTCGCGCCGATCCAGCGCTGCGCGGGCCGCGCCTTCCGTGTCGTACGTCGTGAACTTGAACAGCCCCGGTGCCTTCTGCGCGAGCGCGTCGGTCATCGGCTGCACTGCCTGAGCCGGTCCGACGAGACCGACCGGGATGTCATGCGGCCGCGGGTCCCGTATCGCGGTGCCGATCAGCCCGAGGAGCGCCAGCAATACGAGCAGACCCGCGGCCAGAGGGCCCACCACCCGTTCCATGGAATGCCTCGACATCACATCCACCTCCCAGAATTCATCGCGTGATGAATTCTACAGCGGATGAATTACGGCGTCAAGAGACCGGGAAGCTCGCCGCGGCTACTTGTAGCGCTCGGCGACGGCCTTCCAGTTGATGGTGTTGAACCAGGCCGCGACGTAGTCGGGGCGCTTGTTCTGGTACTTGAGGTAGTAGGCGTGCTCCCACACGTCAACGCCGAGGATCGGGGTCATGCCATCCATGTACGGGCTGTCCTGGTTGGGGTAGCCCTTGATCGAGAGCTTGCCGCTCGAGTCGGCGATGAGCCAACCCCAGCCGCTCCCGAACTGACCGACCGCGGCCTTGGTGAGCTGTTCCTTGAACGCGTCGTACGAACCGAAAGTGCTGTTGATCGCGTCGCCGATTCGGCCTGACGGTGCGGCTACGCCACCCGGTCCCATGATCGTCCAGAAGATCGAGTGGTTCGAGTGCCCGCCGGCGTTGTTGCGCAGCACGTTGCGCACGTCCTCGGGCACCGAGCTGATTCCGCGGAGAAGGTCCTCGACCGACTTCTTGGCCAGCTCAGGATGCTTCTCCAGCGCGCCGTTGGCGTTGTTGATGTACGCCTGGTGGTGCTTGTCGTGATGGATCTCCATCGTCTTGGCGTCGATGTGCGGCTCCAGCGCATCGAAGCCATAGGAAAGCGGCGGAAGCTCATAAGCCATGTCGGGCGTCCCCCCTTGTGTGAACTGTTTCTTAGATCAAAACCAGTCTAAGAAGATCCCCAGCGTGGCGTGGGCGGCCGGGGTCCCCCCGGCCGCGACTTTGTCTCCCACGACTCCAAGCGTGATCGGGTGCACCTTTCAGTAAGTCCTTCCTTACACGAAAGGGTGAGCAGGAGCGCGAAGCGCTCCGATGAGAGGGAACGCCGCGTTCCCTCTCATAGCTTCGCCTGGGATTTCACCTCGGCCGCGCGCCGCTCGATCTCCGCGGGATCGCCCAGGTAGCGCCATGAGCCGACGCTGAAATCAGCGCGCAGGTTGTAGACGCGGGGAACGCCTGTGGGGATGTCCAGGTCGACCACCTCCTGCTCGCTGAGCCCGTCGAGGTGTTTCACCAGCGCGCGCAGGCTGTTGCCATGCGCCGAGATCAGCACGCACCTGTGCGTGAGCAGGTCCGGGACGATCGAGTCGTACCAGTAAGGCAGCATCCTCGCGACTACGTCCCTCAGGCACTCCGAGCTGGGCAGCAGCTCCGGTGGCATCGCCGCGTAGCGCGCATCGCGCGCAGGATGCATTTCGGCGCCCGGCTCCAGCGCCGGTGGCCGCACGTCATAGCTGCGCCGCCAAAGCTTCACCTGGTCGGCGCCGTAGCGCTCAGAGGTCTCCTTCTTGTTGAGTCCCTGGAGCGCGCCGTAATGGCGCTCGTTGAGGCGCCAGCTCCGGCGCACGGGGATCCAGGTGCGCCCCATCTCACCCAACGCGATGTCCGCAGTCTGGATGGCGCGGATCAGCACCGAGGTGTGGACGATGTCCGGCTGCAGGCCGGCGCGCGTCAGCTGGCGGCCCGCCTCGCGCGCCTCTTCGACACCGCGCTCGCTCAGCGGCACGTCGTGCCAGCCGGTGAAGAGGTTCTCGAGGTTCCAGGTGCTCTGCCCGTGGCGGAGCAGGACCAGCGTTGCGGGGTCCGAAAGCCTACCGGTTGTGGCCATAGACCTCGTTGGTGACCCTGACGATCTGCGCGAACTCATCGGCCTTGAGGCTCGCGCCACCGACCAGGCAGCCGTCGCATAGAGGCAGCTCCACGTAAGACTCAACGTTCGCCGCCGTCACGCTGCCGCCGTAGAGGACGCGCACCTTGCGCGCCGCGCCTGCGCCGATCAGCTCGCCCACGACGCGGCGGATCAGCCGCATCGTCTTGTACGCGTGCTCGGGGTCGGCATTCTTGCCGCTGCCGATCGCCCACACAGGCTCGTACGCAACCACGAGTCGCGATGAATCATCGGCTGAGCAGTTGGCCAGGCTCGCCTTGACCTGGCCGGTCACGATCTCATCGCTCTTGCCCGCGTCGTAGTGGTCCTCCAACTCGCCGACGCAGACGATCACGCTGAGCCCGGCGCTGAGTGCGGCCGCGGCCTTGCGCGCGACCATGTCATCCGTCTCGCCCAGGATGACTCGGCGCTCGGAATGCCCGACGATCACCCACTGGCACCAGCCGCGCAACATCGCAGGCGAGACCTCGCCGGTGTAGGCGCCGGACACCTCCCAGAAGCAGTCCTGCGCGCCCAGCTTCACGCCCGATCCCTCGAGGACCTCGGCCACTCCGAGCAGCCATGGAAACGGCGGGAACAGCGCGACCTCGACGTTGTCGACCGCCTCGCCGGCGATGCCGACCACGCCCTTCACCAGGTCGACCGCCTCGCCGCCATCGACGGGATTCATCTTCCAGTTGGCAGCAAGAAGCGCCTTCACATTGGGCGACGCTGCGGGCAACTACGCCTCCTTCAGAACGGCGACGCCCGGCAGCTCCTTGCCCTCGAGGTACTCGAGGGTTGCTCCGCCTCCGGTCGAAACGAACGAAAACCGACCGGCCAGACCCAGTGCGTCGACAGCGGCCGCCGTGTCGCCACCGCCGACGAGAGTGTATGCGCCCGACCCGGCGATAGCCTCGCCTACAGCCTTTGTACCCGCGCTGAATTCCGGCACCTCGGTGATCCCCAGCGGTCCGTTCCAGACGATGGTGCCCGCTCCCTGCAGGTGCTGGGCAAACAGATTGACGCTCTGCGGGCCGATGTCCACAGCAATCCAGCCGGCCTCCACATTCGTGGCCGGAAATACCCGCAGCGGCTGGCCGGACATCGTCTGCTGCGTCGCCACCAGATCAACGGGCAGCACGAGCCGCTGGCCCATCGTCTTCCAGATCTGGTTGGCCGCCTCGATCGCCGTGTCGTCGATCAGGCTGTTGCCCGTGTTGTGGCCCTGCGCCTTGAGGAAGGTGTTAGCCATCGCTCCGCCGATGATCAGCGCGTCCACCCTGGTGGCGAGGTTGTTCAGCAGGCCGATCTTGGTGGAGACCTTGGCGCCGCCGATGACCGCGATCAGCGGTTTCTTCGGGTAATCCAGCGCTGCGTGCAGCGCGTTCAGCTCCGCCTCCATCAGCCGGCCCGCGTATGCCGGCAGGTACTGCGCTACGCCGACAACCGACGCGTGGACGCGGTGCGATGAGGCGAATGCGTCAAGGCAGAAGATCTCGCCAAGCGACGCAAGCTGCTGCGCGAAGGCTGGGTCGTTGGCCTCGTCCTCTGGATGGAAGCGCACGTTCTCGAGCAGCAGCACCGATCCGGGCTGCAGCCTCGACACCCCCGACTGAGCCTGCGGACCGACGCAGTCGTAGGCGAACTTCACCTCTGTCCATAGCGCGCGACCCAGCTCCTGCGCGACCGGCCGAAGGGAAAGCGATTGGTCGACGCCCTTCGGGCGACCGAGGTGCGACATGACGATGACGTAGGCGCCACGCGCCTGAAGATCCTTCAGCGTCGGCACCGCCGCCTTGATGCGTGTCGCGTCAGCGACCTGGCCGTCCTTCAGCGGTACGTTCAAGTCCTCGCGGACGAGCACTCGCTTGCCGGCGACGTCAACGGACGAGATCGATGCTTTCAGAGGTTCGCCGCCATGTAGGTGATCAGGTCCACCATGCGGCAGCTGAAGCCCCACTCGTTGTCGTACCAGCTGACGACCTTGGCGCGCTGCGGGCCGAGCATCAGTGTCAGAGGTGCGTCGACGATCGACGAGTGCGAGTCGCCCTTGAAGTCCGACGAGACAAGCTCCTCATGGCTGACCGCAAGGATGCCCTTCAGCTCGCCACTGGCGGCCTCGTCGAACGCAGCGTTAATGTCCTCGACCGTCGTGGACTTGCTGAGCTCGACGCTGAGGTCGACAACCGAGACGTCGAGGACCGGCACGCGGAACGACAAGCCGACGAACTTGCCCGAAAGATCGGGCAGCACCTCGGCCACCGCGCGGTTCGCGCCTGTCGACGTCGGGATGATGTTGTCGGCCGCGGCGCGCGCTCGGCGCAGGTCCTTGTGCGGCAGGTCCTGCAGCCGCTGGTCCGCGGTGTAAGCGTGGATGGTCGTCATGAACCCGCTCTCGACGCCAAACGAGTCGCGCAGCACCTTGGCAAGCGGGACGAAGCAGTTGGTCGTGCAGCTCGCGTTGGAGATGATGTTGTGCTTCTTGGGGTCGTAGCCCTTGTGATTGACCCCCATCACGACCGTGTAGTCCTGGTGCGTTGCCGGCGCGGAGATGATGACCTTCTTGGCGCCGCCGCGGTCGATGTGAACGCGCGCCTTGGTGGCGTCGGTGAACAGGCCCGTCGACTCGACCACCAGGTCGACGCCCAGGTCCTTCCACGGCAGCTCGCCCGGGTCCTTGACGCTGAGGAACTTGATGCTGCGGCCGTCGACGTTGATGATGTCGTCCTTCGACGAGACCGCCTCCGGCAGGGTGCCGAAGCTCGTGTCGTACTTCAACAGGTGGGCGAAGGTGTGAGCGTCGCCGATGTCGTTTACGGCGACGAAGTCGATGTCCGCCTCGAGCTTGAGCGCCGCGCGAAAGATGTTGCGGCCGATGCGTCCAAAGCCGTTGATGCCGACCTTTACACCCATGCCTTACGGACCGCTCCCTTGAACCAGCAGTGCAAGGACCTCACCGGCGGTGAAGCCGGGCCTAATGTTAGGCGGACCTGCGTGCGTGATCCGGGGGCGGGACACCCGCACTCATCTGCTGGAGCCTCCGCAGACGGTGGTTGACCGCCGACTTCGACAGCTCCATGCGGTCAGCAAGCTCGCCGAGGTTCAGCTCTGGGTGAGCGGCGCGCCATCTGGCCATCTCGCGCAGCGCCGTCGGCAGCGACTCGAGTCTCCCGGCGGTTTCCAGCTTCTCGATCGCCGCCATCTGACGGAGTCCGGAGCCGATCGCCTTGCCGATGTTCGCCGTCTCGAAGTTGAGGCGGCGGTTCACCTGGCCGCTGACTGAGCGGACGACCCTTACGTTCTCGAACTCCATGACCGCGCGACTCGCTCCCATCAGGGACAGGAGCCGAACGATGCCGTCGCCCTCCTTGACGTACACGACATGCTGGCCGCCGCGCTCCATGACGCCCGCCTGCACGTCCGCCTCCGCGGCCAGGCCCCTGATTGCCGCGGCCCAGGACTCCGTCGGTGCGACGAACTCGAGGTGATAGCGCGCGCTCGGCGCGTTCACCGATCCGCAGCCGAGAAACAGCCCACGCAGCAGCGCCTTGCGATCGCATGCGGCGTCAGGCACGGCGCGAACAGCGGGCTGCCTGAACGCGGTCCGCAGGCCCGGCGGAAGGGTCAGCTCGATGAAGAAGGTCATGCGCTTCTTCGTCTTCACCGCCTGGTACTTGGCTTCCATGTTTCCGACCGCGCGGCCGAGCCTCACGGTCTTGCGCGCCACTGCGTTGCGGAGCAACGAGAAGTACGCGGCCTGGCCGTCGCCACCTCTATTCAGCAAGCGACCGCGCGAGCCGAAATAGATGCCGAGCAGCTCGCTCAGCTGACAGCAAGGCCGGGCCGGCAGAAGTCCGGCCATCTCGTTCTTGACGTCCGCCGAGAACGAAATGGGATCACCTCCAGTTTCCGGCGATCCTCTCCCCCTCCTCCAGTCTATACATATGCTTTGGTCACCAGGCAATGGCTGAGATGCGCATGATCGACGCGGTGCGCGCCGCCATCACCGAGGAGATGGAGCGCGACGAGCGGGTGCTCGTACTTGGTGAGGACGTGGGTCGCAAGGGCGGTGTGTTCGGCGCGACCGACGGCCTGTACGCGAGGTTCGGCGAAGCTCGCGTGCTGGACACGCCGCTCGCCGAGTCGGGCATCGTGGGCATCGCGATCGGCGCGGCGCTGAACGGCCTGATCCCCATCGCCGAGATCCAGTTCGCGGACTTCATCCACCCGGCTTTCGACCAGATAGTGAGCGAGGCCGCGCGCACGCGCTATCGCTCGAACGGCGACTGGTCTGTGCCCATGGTGATCCGCGCGCCATTCGGCGGGGGCGTTCACGGCGGGCTCTACCACTCGCAGTCGATCGAGGCGTTCTACGCGCATGTGCCGGGACTGAAGGTCGTGGTGCCGAGCACTCCCTCGGACGCCCACGGCCTTTTGAAAGCGGCGATTCGCGACCCGGATCCGGTCCTCTTCCTCGAGCACAAGAAGGTTTACCGGCTCGTCACGGAGGACGTGCCTGACGGCGATCACCTCCTCCCCATCGGTCCCGCTGTTGTGCGCCGCGAGGGCACGCGCATCAGCTGCTTCGCGTGGGGCCTGATGACCCATTTCTGCATGCAAGCCGCGGCGGATGTCGAAGGCGAAGGCATCAGCGTCGAGGTCGTCGACCTGCGAACGCTGGCGCCGCTGGACCGAGACATCATCCTCGCCTCGGTGCAGAAGACCGGAAAGGCCATGGTCGTGCACGAGGACAACCTGACCGGCGGCTTCGGAGCGGAGGTCGCAGCGACCATCGCGCAGCACGCCTTCGACAGTCTTGACGGCCCGGTCGTGCGCGTCGCGGCGCCGGACATCCCCGCCATGCCCTTCAACAGCCCGCAGGAGGAATTCTTCATGCCGAGCCCGGAGAAGATCGCCACCGCGATGCGTGCCCTTGCCGCGTACTAAGGGAAGCCGACGTCCCCTCCCTTCCTCGCCGCCTGCGGGGAGGAGAGTGCCTCAGATATCCGATGAGGAATATCGCGCGAGACGTGAGGCGGTGGCGGCCGGCATGGACGCGATGCACCTCGACGCGGTGTGCGTCTTCTATCCCGCGCGCGTCACTTATCTGACGGGCTTTCACCACGTGCCGACGGAGCGGCCGATAGCCCTCGTGCTCGGTCCCAACGCCTACACAGCCTTGATCGTGCCCGCGGTCGAGAAGGAACACGCGGAGACGATCCCGGGCATCGACCGGCTCGACGTGTACTTCGAATACCCCGGCCCGGAGCACCCGATGCAGCGTCTTGGTGTGGCGCTCGCGGAAGTCAGCGCGCAGCCCGAGCGGGTCGGAGCCGACCACAACGGATTCGTGCCGTACTGGGGCTACCGCGGTCCTGGCCTGTCCGACATCACCGGCAGGCCGCCTGTCGACGCGGAGATGCTGGTCGAGACCTTGCGCCGTGCGAAGTCGGCGCAAGAGATCGAATGCATCCAGCTCAGCTGCGACTGGGCGGCGAGGGCGCATCGGCGCATGCAGGACTCGATCGTCACCGGCAAGACCGAGATGGAGTGCTACGCGCCGGCGGCCGTTGAATCGCTGGCCGAGATGGTGCGTGAGATGCCAGGCTGGCGGCCGCGCGGTTTCTCAGGCAACGAGCTGCCGGCGATGTTCGTGGGCGGTCGCTCGACGGCGATGCCCCACGGCTTCGTGCGCGGCCACGGCGTGCAGAAGGGCGACGTGCTGGTCACGGGAGCCGGGGCCGACATCGACGGCTACCACAGCGAGCTCGAGAGGACGATGTTCGTTGGCGAGCCGACGGCGGCGCAGGAGCGCGCATTCGACGCGATGCTCAAGCTCCAGGCGCACGCCATCGACACGATGTCGCCGGGCGTGCCCGCTGCCGAGGTGGAGCTGGCCGTCGTGCGGCTCGCGCAAGACCTAGGCGTCAGCGACGAGCTGCGCCACCACGTCGGTCACTCGATCGGGCTCGAGGCGCATGAGGCGCCGTTCCTCGACCGCGGCGACGAGGCAGTGCTCGAGCCCGGCATGGTGTTCACGGTCGAGCCGGGCGTATATCTGAAGGATGTCGGAGGGTTCCGCCACTCCGACACGGTATTGATCACTCAGGACGGCCGGCGCGTGATGACCGACTACCCGCGCGAGCTGAAGGATCTGATCATCGGTACTTGATGGTCGGGCACCCTCCCCACTTGTGGGGAGGGAGCAGGG
>WNGI01012873.1_pt1 | contig 13099 bp, 10 predicted proteins | sample 5400621 | NCBI WGS metagenome assembly WNGI01 (sample SAMN13153374, study PRJNA577476) | soil metagenome | isolation source: 20 cm soil or saprolite under Garry oak tree replicate 1 | place: USA:California | collected 2016-06-15
CGAACCGCTCGGCGAGGGTGATCTGGACACTGGCGACGTAGTTACGATTCCAGATCGGTTCCAGGAAAGAATTGGCAAAGCGGAAGTAGAGGATGTTCATGATCGCCTCCTTCCCCAGGAAATGATCGATCCGGAAGATGGCGTCCTCGGGGAACACCGCCCGCGCGACGGCGTTGAGCTCTCGCGCGGAGGCCAGATCGCGGCCGAACGGCTTTTCGACAATGACCCGCGCGTTGTCCGCCAGACCGGCAGCGCCGATCCCTTGAATCACCGTTTCGAATAGCGCGGGAGGGATCGCGAGATAGTGCGCGGGCCGTTGCGACTTGCCCAACGCATTCTTGAGTGCCGCGAAGGTCTCCGGGTTGTTGTAGTCCCCGGACACGTATTGGAGGAGGGACAAGAGGCGACTGAGCGCGCGCTCTTCCAGCGGGGCGCCGGACTGCGTGACGCTGTCGGTGACCCGCGCCTCGAGCTGCGTCACACTCCACGAACGGGAAGCCACTCCGACCACTGGAACGGTGAGGACACCGCGCTGGACCATCGCGTAGAGCGCGGGAAAGATCATCTTGTGGGCGAGGTCACCGGTCAGGCCGAACAAGACCAGCGCATCGGACGCTGCCGGACGGTCCGTCATCCGGCGAGCGCGCGGTCGACAATCACCTGCGCCTCCTGCACGATGCGGTTCAACTGGTCCCTCCCCCGAAAGCTCTCGGCGTAAATCTTGTAGAGATCTTCAGTGCCCGATGGCCGCGCGGCGAACCATCCGGTCGCGGCGCTGACCTTCACGCCCCCGATTGGTGCGTGGTTGCCGGGAGCTTCGTTGATGACGCTCTGGACCTTCTCCCCGGCGAGGTCTGTGCATTGCACCTGGCCGGGTGAGAGCGCCGCGAGCCGCCGCTTTTGTGCCGGGGTCGCCGGCGCCTCGACCCGATCGTACGCAGGCGCACCGAACTCGCGCGTCAATTCACTGTAGAGCTCTCCTGCGTCGCGGCCGGCCCTCGCCATGATCTCGGCCGCGAGCAGTGCCAGCGCGATGCCATCCTTGTCCGTCGTCCACGCGGTTCCGTCGCGGCGCAGCAACGTCGCCCCGGCACTCTCTTCCCCGCAGAAGCCGAGGGACCCGTCGCCGAGGCCCGCGACGAACCACTTGAAGCCGACCGGAACCTCGTGGAGCCGCCGGCCAAGCTTCGCGCTCACCCGATCGATCATGCCGCTGCTCACAACTGTCTTCCCGACCCCGGCGTCCGCGCCCCACTGCGGCCGGTGCTGGAAGAGATGGTGGATGGCGACGGCGAGATAGTGATTGGGCGGCAGCAGCCCCGTGCTGCGCGTAACGATCCCATGTCGATCGTGATCGGTATCGCAGGCGAAGGCGATGTCGAAGCGGTCCCTCAGGCCGATCAGCCGCTGCATCGCATAGGACGACGACGGGTCCATGCGGATGCGGCCGTCCCAGTCCACCGACATGAACCGGAACGTCTGATCCACCACGTCGCTCACGACCGTCAGATCGAGATGGTAGCGCTCCGCGATGGGCGCCCAATAGTCGACGCCGGCTCCACCGAGAGGGTCGACGCCCAGGCGAAGCCCCGCGCTCTGGATCGCCGTCATATCGATCACGTTCCCCAAATCGCGGACGTACGCGTTGAGATAATCGTGCCGGTGCGTGGTCGCGGCGCGCAGCGCCTTCTCGTATGGGATGCGTTGCACGCCTTCGAGGCCGCGCTCCATCAACTCATTCGCTCGGGCTTCAATCCAGCTGGTGACGCCGCTATCGGCCGGTCCCCCGTTGGGGGGGTTGTACTTGAAGCCACCGTTGTCGGGCGGATTGTGCGACGGCGTGACGACGATGCCGTCGGCCAGCCCTGTGGTGCGCTCGCGGTTGTAGCTCAGGATGGCGTGCGATACCGCGGGCGTCGGCGTGTACGCGTCGTGCTCGGCGAGCATGATATCGATGCCGTTGGCCGCGAGCACCTCGACAGCGGTGGTGCACGCCGGCACCGACAGGGCGTGCGTGTCGAGGCCGAGAAACAGCGGGCCGTCAATCCCCTGCTGGCGGCGGTAGCGACAGATGGCCTCGCTGATCGCGAGCACGTGCCATTCGTTGAAGGTCCTTTCGAACGACGACCCGCGATGGCCCGAAGTGCCGAAGGCGACGCGCTGGGCGGGCACCGCGGGATCGGGGATCTCGGCGTAGTACGCCGTGACCAGCTTGGCAACGTCGAGCAACATCGTCTCCGGAGGTGGATGGCCGGCGAGGGGACTGATTTTCATGGCGTGAGGTCAGCGGCCGCCGCTGCATCCACGCACCAGCGCACGCGGCCATTGGAGGGCGCGATCGCCTGCGCCGGCAATTCCTGCGGACGCCGGGGATGCTCGAGCACTCGGCGTAGAATGCCCGCCTTGGCGCCGCCGGAAACGAGGAACAAGATCTCGGCTGCGGCGTTGATGACCGCCGGGGTCAGGGTGATCCTCCACACGGACGCCGCCGACGCGCGTGCTGCCATCACCCAGCGTGTCCGCTCGTGAACGGCGGCGTTGCCCGGAAAGAGCGATGCGGTATGCCCGTCCTCACCCAGTCCCAGGAGGACGAGGTCAATGCGCGCTCCCGCCGGCGTCCGGAGCAAGGCCCGCAGCGTCGCTTCGTAGACTTCGGCAGCGGTGGCAGGATCGTCTTCGCCATGGACGCGGTGCACATTCGCCGCAGGGATCGGTACGCGGTCGAGTAGCGTTTCGCGCGCCATGCGGTAGTTGCTCTCGATATTGTCCGGCGGCACACACCGTTCGTCCCCCCACAGGACCTGGACTCGGGACCACATCACCCTGGACACGAGAGCCTCGGTACCCAGCAGGAGGTAGGTGTCACGCGGCGTCGAGCCGCCGGAGAGCGCGACGATGAACTGTCCATGCGACGCAATCGCGTCCCGCGCGGCCGTGATGAAACGTCCCGCAGCTGCGTCGGCGAGCGCGGCAGCGCTGGGCAGCACCGCGAGATCAGCTAGCATCGACCTGAGCCATCATCGCTTCAAGAATAAACGGCCGCCGCTGGTGAGCGACGGCCGTTGCGTCTTGGGAAGCTGGCATTCTACCCCTGAATTACGCCCGCATGCTAGGGCGGAATGTGGTCTATCCCTCTTTGCGATAGCGCCACGCGGAAATCGTCGGACCCTTGGGCTTCAGCTCGAACGACTGGCTCTCACCAGGCTTGATCGGCGCCACCTGCACCGTATCGGTCGCCACCACTTCATTCTTCAGGTTCACGAACTCGAACACCAGCTTGAACACCGCATTGGGTTTGGACCGCCCGTTGGTGATAAGTCCCTTGACCTCGCGCCCCTCGTCGGTTGAATCGAACTGGCTGATGGTGACGTCCGCGACCAGCGTCGAATCGCCGATCCGCAGATAGTGCACCGTGGAATCGATCTTGCCCGCGAGCTGCTGCGAAAACGCCATCATGCGCACGGACGTGCGGTTCATCGGATCGACCGCCAGAAGGCGGCGCGCCATGGTCAGCGCGGTCGTGGTGTCCTGGAGCCCGAGCGCAATGTTGGTGCGGTGAATCAGGCTCTCCCGGAAGTAGGGATTTAGCTTCAGACTCGCATCGAGCGCCTGCCCCGCCAGCTTATAGGCCTCTTTCGAGTTTTCCGCATGCGAGCGATTCAGCGCCGTCGTCACCGAATCGCACCGCGCCTTGACGCGCGCGAGGGTCAGCGCCGGGCGAACCGAACGCGCCTGCGTCCGGCAGCTGCTTCCCGCGGCTGCGGTGTCGGGCTCGTCGGGCACGCTTTGCTCGATGTCCACCCCGACCCGAACCAGGGGCACATAGCCCATCGAATCGGCCTTCGCGATCACCTGTCTATAAATCGCAAATGCGCTGTCTTTTTGGCCACGCTGCATGAGCACGCCGCCCAACGCGGCAAGGATTTCAGGATCGCTGGGATAGAGACCCAGGTATTCCACGTACGTGGCCTGGGCCTCCGGCAGCTTCTGCACGCTTTGCTGGATGCGCCCCAGGTTATACAGGGCGTCCTTGCGGTCCTGCGCGAACTTCGGGTCCTTCGACGCCACCTCGGCCGTGCGGCGGAAATAGGCGATCGCCGAGTCGGCCTGGGCGGCATTGTAGAACAGGGTGGCGAGGTATTTGAAGCTGGTCGGCTCTTGCGGCAACAGGGCACTCGCCCGACGGAACGAAGCGATCGCGGAATCGGTGTTGTTCGCCTGCCAGGCGGCGACACCGGCGTTGAACGTCGGCACCCAGAGGTAGCGGCGCCAGAAATCGGTGTCGGTCTTGCAGTCGGGCTTCAGCGCTTCCGTCTTGTTGAAGGCCGAGTCCATGCCGGGCGCGTCATTCATCAGGATGTAGTAGCGCCCCAGGTAGTACCACGCCGCGGGATTCTTTTCCTGCCCGCCCGTGGTCAACGCCTGCGTCAGGTTCTTCTGCGCGTCCTGCAGCTCCTTGCCGCGCTGATCGTCGAAGCGGGTATTCGTGGCATTCTGCAGGTGCAGCAGCCCACCGTTGACGAGGTAATGGCCGGGCTTCAGCTCGCATTTTGGACCCGCCCATTTCTGTGACTGCGCCAAAACCGGCGCCGCGAGAATGCACAGCAGCATTGCCGCAAGATTGCGGACTGTTCGCACGTTCACTCCTTACCTTTCGCGATAAGAGCCTCGGCGTCGCGCTCGACCGCGCGCGCCACGTCGATGGGCGGCCGTCCCAATGCCTTTGCCGCCGCGAGCACATCGTCGTATTCCGGTTTCACCCGTACGCTGCCACCGTCCAATACCTTCACGCGAATGGCGACGCCATCCAGCCGCACCGTCAATTGATGGCGCGGCAACGTCGCGCGTTCGGCAAACCAGCGCCGCACCCCGGCGGTGGTACTATGCCGGAACAGCTCGGCCGTGACTGCATCGGCCAGCGCTTCGGGCGCCATGACCTCCACCCGAAACCCCTGCCTCCCCTTCTTCATTTGCACGGGCCAGGTCTGGACATCCAGCGCGCCTGCGCCAACCAGCGCCTGGCGCAATGGTTCCACGTATTCCGGACTCATGTCGTCCACATCGGTGGCGAGCAGCACCACGCGACCCGCCTCGCTTGCCCCTTCCGCTACGAGAATCCGCAGCGCATTGGGATAATGCTGGGGATCGCGATCCCCGGCTCCCCAGCCACTGCCCACGATGCGCCAGCGATCCGGCGGACCACCCGCCGATAGCACGCGCAACAAGGCGGCGCCGGTCGGCGTTGTCGCTTCGCCCTCGACTGGTCCGGCCGCCGCGAGCTCCAGGCCCTCCAGCAGAATCGCCGTCGCGGGGGCCGGAACCGGGAGCCGTCCGTGAGCAGCCTCGACCCAGCCGTTACCGACCGCGATTGGAAGGTGGTACACAGATTCGACGCCCAATCGCTCGATGCCTTCGATACCGCCGACGATATCGAGCACCTCGGCGCGCGCTCGACCAACCGAACCAGTTCGCCGACGTGACGGCCATGTGGCTGCTCGGGAATCTCGAAGTCGACCTTCTTGCACGTGATTCCAGAGCGCCGCACGTCGCGAACCGCAACGCGCACATCACCTACCCCGAGCCGTCCGGGTAGCTCCTCGAGCCAGGAAAGCGGCAGCCCGAGCGACAGCAGCGCACCGAGCGTCATGTCGCCGCTGATACCAGCTGCTGGATCGAAGATGGCGATGCGCATAGGCCGAAGTCTCGGAATATAAATGGCTTAGGCTCTGTAGAGCCACCCGGCGCCGGTGTTGAACAACACCACGCGCTCGTCACCACTCACCAGTCCCTTCTCCTGGAGCGCTATGGCGCCCGCCAGGGCCGCGCCGCCCTCCGGTGAGGCATCGATGCCCTCCACGGTCTGCAGCGCAGTAGCGGCGGCCACAAGCGCGTCATCGCTCACGGCCACCGCGCCGCCGTTGCTGTCGCGCAGCGCGCGCAGCATCAGGCGATCGCCGAGGGGCGACGGCACGCGCAGGCCCGCTGCGACCGTCTGGGGATCGGTCCAACCCGTGGCGCGCTCCGCGCCGCTCTCGAAAGCCTGGACGACGGGCGCACAACCAGTCGCCTGGACGGTGTACATCCGAGGCAGCCGGCCGCGGATCCAGCCGTTGTCGCGCAGCTCCTGGAAGGCCTTCCACATTCCGATGAGACCGGTACCGCCGCCCGTGGGATAAACAATGGCGTCCGGTAGCGTCCATCCGAGCTGCTCAGCCAATTCGAGGCCGAGCGTTTTCTTCCCTTCTATACGATACGGCTCGCGCAGCGTCGAGACATCGACGGCGCCCGTGCCGCTTGAAAACAGTCGCGCGGCGATGCCGCAATCACCGATATGGCCATCGACCAGCTGCAGATCGGCCCCGAAGGCACGAATCTGTTTGAGAATCGGGGCCGGCGTGGTCGTGGGAGCGTACACCCTGGCCTGGGCGCCGGCACGGGTCGCGTACGCGGCGAGCGCGATCCCGGCATTGCCGGCCGTCGGCACCACGAACTGGTTCGCACCCGCTCCCACGGCCCGTGTGATCGCCGCGGCAAGCCCGCGTGCCTTGAACGATCCGGTGGGATTGGTGCTCTCGTCCTTCACCCAGAGCTGTTGGAATCCGTGGCGGGCACCGAGGCGTGTCGCGGCGAGCAGCGGCGTGCCGCCTTCGCCGAGCGTCACGGGGTGCTCACCTTCCGCCAGCGGCAGCCAGGAGCCGTAACGCCACATCGTCCAGCGCTGGCGCTTCAGGAGCGATTTGGCTTCCGGTGGAGGCAGCGTTTCGTAACGGACCAGGTAGGGCGCGCCGCAGACCTCGCACACCCCGGGAAAGCCTTCGGCGTCACGCGTGCGAACCGGAACGCACGCCGAGCACTCCAGCGTCCAGGTGGTCACGCGCGCTGGTGCAACCGGTCGAGAATGCGATCCGCGAGCTTGTTGGAGAAACCCCGCAATGCCGCGATTTCCGCCGGCGTGGCCGTTCGCACGCCGGCCAGCGATCCGAAGCGTTCGAGCAGCAATCGCCGCCGCGCGGGACCGATTCCGGGGATGCGCAGGAGCTCAGAAGTGATCGTCCGCTGCGCCCGCCGCTTGCGGCTGTACGTGACGGCAAATCGATGCGCCTCGTCTCGCACTCGCTGCAGCAGCTTGAGCGAGGGGCTGCTGCGCGACAGCCGCAGCGGATCGCCGTGGCCCGGCAGATAAATCTCCTCTTCCCGCTTTGCCAGGCTCACGAGCGGCAGGCGCTCCTGCCCCGCTTCGCGCGCAGCTTCGACCGCGGCCGCCAGCTGGCCCTTTCCTCCGTCGATCACGATCAGATCGGGTAGCTGCTTGTTCTCGGCACTGCGTCGTGTGAGGAATCGGCTCACGACTTCTTTGATTGCCGCGAAATCATCGATGCCCTGGACGCCTTTGATCCGGTAGCGGCGGTACTCCGCTTTGCGTGGGCGACCGCCTTCGAACCAGACGAGTGAGCCAACGGTATCGCGGCCCTGATTCGTTGAGATATCGATGCACACCATGGCGCGCGGCACGACCGGCAAGCCGAGATCGCGGCCGAGCGAAAACACCGGATCGGCCGCGCGCTCGTCGATATCGAACGCCTCGATCTTGAAGCTGTCGAGCAGATGGCGGGCATTCTGGTCCGCGAGCTCCACGAGCTTGGCAGCCGAGCCGCGCTGCGGCACGGCGAACTCCACACCGGGCGCCAGCTCGCGCAACGCATCGAGATCAGCAGGCGCAAACGGCATCACCACACGCTGCGCCCGCTGCTCGAGCGGCAGATAGTAGCCGACCAGGAACGTTCGCAATACGTCGCCCTCCGGCGCGTGCTCGACGTGCTCGAGAAATCGGTGCTCGCGCGCGATCAAGCGACCGTCGCGAATGCGCAGGATCACCGTCGCCGCGTCGTCGCCGTCGCGCGCCAGACCGATGGCGTCGGCGTCTCCGCCCCCGACGACCTCGACGGTCTGCGGCTGCTCGAGCTGATCCAGCCATTTGAGCGCATCGCGGAGCTGCGCGGCCCGCTCGTAGTCCTGGGCATTGCTCGCTTCCTGCATACGCTCGCGCAGCCGCGCCCGCACGTCCAGCGTCTTCCCCGAGAGAAACAACAGCACGTCATCGATCATCCGCCGGTAGTCTTCGGCGCTCTGATACCCGACGCAGGGCGCTTTGCACCGGTCGATATGAAAATCGAGGCACGGCCGGTCCGGCGCGTCCTCCGGCAGATGCCAGGAGCAGGAGCGGACCGTGAAGATGCGGCGAATGATCTTCAGCGTCTGCCGCAGCGTCGCGACGTCGGTGTAGGGACCGAAATAGCGCGCTCCTGGAATCGCGACCCGCCGGACGACCAGCACGCGCGGGAACGGCTCGGCGAGGGTGACGGCAATCTGCGGATAGCTCTTATCGTCCCGCAGCCGAATGTTGAACTTTGGCTGGTTTTCCTTGATCAGCGTGTTCTCGAGCAGCAGCGCCTGCGCCTCGTTCGGTACGATGATCGTCTCGAGGTCGGCGATTTGCTCGCGCAATGCCTCGCGCTCGACGCTGCCCTGCTCTTCGGCAAAGTAGTTGGGCACGCGCGTGCGCAGGTTGGCCGCCTTCCCGACGTACAACATCTCCCCGGCGGCGTCTTTCCAGATATAGACGCCGGGGCGAGCAGGAAGGGCCGTTAGTTGGCGGGCGAGCCGGTCAGAGATTGCCATGCGCGTATCGCGTCGGGGTGGCGGAACGCCAAAGTGAGCGCCCCGTAAGCCACCCCAAAGATACCCAGCACGGCAATGCCTTTCGGCACGGGGCGCCAGCCGCCGAGCAGGTACTCCGCGCCCACCGCGAGCGCGGCGGCCCCCAATCCGGCCAGAACGATCATTGCCAGATTGCGCCAATCGCGGGACTGCAGGACCGTTCCAATGCGCCGATCGAGATCCCGCAGATGCAACACGGTGTTCAGCGTACCGCCAATAGAGGAGCCGAGGGCGATGCCCGCGGGACCGAACCGTTTCATGAGTAACCACGAGAGCACCGCCGACACGACCAGCGATGACGCGGCAATCGTCACCGGTGTCCGGGTATCGCGCAGCGCATAGAAGGCTGATGCAAACAGCTTGACCGTCGACTGCCCCAGCAGCCCGATGCCGTACGCCGCGAGTACGCCACCCACGAACATCGTGTCGTCGGCGTCGAACCGGCCCGTCTGATACAAGAGCCCGATGATCGTCGGTCCCAGCGCAGCGAACGCGAACGCGGACGGGATGACAAAGAACGCGATGCGGCGAAAGCCGGTCGCGATGCGGGCGCGCAGCTGTTCGTTGGCCGTCGCCGTCGTCGCATCGCGCGACAGCTCGGGCAATGACACCGCCGCCACCGAGACCCCGAACAGGCTGATCGGCAACACCTGGACGAGCTGGGCGTACCCGAGGCTCGCGAGGCCGCCTTCGCCGGTGAACGAGCCGAGGAACGTGTCGATGAGACCCGAGAGCTGCGCGACTCCCGCGCCAAGTACGAGCGGCGCCCAGGCGACGATGACCTGGCGCACACCCTCGGGGGCAAAGCTCACGCGCAGCGGAATCCCGCCCAACAACCGCCAGCACGCGGGCAGCTGGATCGCGACCTGCAACACGCTGCCCGCGACGGTGCCCCAGGCGAGGGCGAGCGAGAGTCCGTAGAGTCCCGATCCTTTCATCCACGCGGCCGCGCCGACCATGGCCGCGATGCCGGCAACGTTCCACAGCGCCGGAGCCGCGTAGGGCAAGAAGAAACGACGATGGGTATTGAGAATCCCGAGGCACCAGGCCGAAACCACCATGAGCCCGGTCATCGGGAAGAGGATCCGAACCAGCACCGTCGTCAGCTCGCGTCGCGGTCCGTCGAAGCCCTGGGCGACGATGGCGGTGATCGCGGGCGCGAATGCGATGCCGATGACCGCGAGCAAGCCGCTCGCGAGTAGCAGGAGACCGAGGATCGCCCCCGCCAGGGCGCGGGCCGCCTCCTTGTTGTCCTCGTTCAGCCGTGCATAGACGGGGATGAACGATGCCGAGAGCGTGCCTTCACCCAGAAGATTGCGGAGAGCGTTGGGGATGCGCAGCGCGGCGCGAAAAGCGTCGGCCGCGGCGCCGTTGCCGAAGTAGTGCGCGAAGACACGCTCGCGCACGTACCCGAGCACGCGAGTGACGAGAATACCGGCCGCCACCCGCGCCGCGTGACGGCCGCCGCTTTCCTTCAAGAAGTCGGTTTCTTTCGGCGGGGGTCTTCCAGCAGGCGCTGCATGAATTGCAGCTCTTCCCGCATCCCGGCCACGGAGCGGTTCAGGTCCTCTATCTCGGACTCGAGCAGCTCGACCTTGCGCTGCATATCGCGCAGCTCAGGCGGGGGACCCTCGGTGCGGCCTTCCATGCGCCGCGCGACGGACCTGCCCAGCGGCGAGTCCACCAGGATGGCGGCAACCGGGATGAGCAGCGCCACGACGAGAATGATTGCGAGCACCCACATGCCCGGATTTTATGAAGCGGCAGCCCAGCGCGCCACCTCTCGATCGATTTCATCCAGCAGCGATCCGCTGTAGCGCGCCAGAAACGACGCGATCGTGAGCACGCGCTCCTGTGGCTTACCGAGCGGCGCCAGGGCCGCGCGGGCACGAGAAAGCTGGCTCACCAGCGTGCCCTGCGTGCGCTTCAGACTCGCGACGAGTTTCTTCTCGATTTCGTTGGTGCCCGCCAGGGCCGCGTTGCGCGCCGACTCAACGGTGCGCTCCAGAGTCGGATCGAACCGCTGGACCTCGCCGCTGATGCGGGCGAAGCGGGACTCGACATCCGCGCGCAGCTGGTCCAGCGACGCGGCGAGATCGGGAGGCAGATCGGCCTTCGCGAGGCGACTCTCCAGCGCTCCCGGTTGTTCATTGAAGTCGGCAGGGGTGAGGCCGTGTTTGCTCAGCACCTTGTCGATCCGCGCCTCGATGATGACCCCCGACCAGCGCGGAATGTGCGCCTGCGGCGCGACGCCGAGACGCGAGAACAGCGGGGCCGACTCGGGCAGGTATCCCATCTCCCCCGGACCGCCGAGGTAGGCGAGCGTCGGAAACAGGGCCGCCTCGATCACCGGCCGGAGCAGCACGTTGGGCGACAGTCGCTCGGGCGTGTCGGCCGCGATTTTCTCGAGCTGCGCCCGGGTGAAGCGCTCGCCGCTGCGGCGCGTGACGAACCCGCCGCCATCCTTGCGCAGGCGGTCGCGGCCCAGCCGCCCTTCGACCAGGACCGGCGACAGACCGTCGTCGAGCGTTTCGTCCAGCGCCAAAAGCAGCCAGGGCGCGGCAGCCCGTTTCCCGGCGCGGTCGTGCGCCCGAAAGACAGCGAGCCCTTTTCCGCGAGCGCCGAGCAGCCGATTCAGCGCCTCGGCCCCAGCGTCGGCCAGGTTCATCTCTGGCCGGTAGCACGCCGCCAGCCACTGCCGAACGTCGGGCTTGCACTCCGAATCGGGCAGCGCGGCATCGAGCGCGTCGAGCGCCGCGCCGATGTCCGATCCCAGCGACTCGCGAAACAGCGGCAACTGCGGCGCGTCGTGCGCGCGCTCGCGCAAAGTGATCTTGACCGGCTCGCCGTCCCGTCCCAGCACCCAGGCGTGGTTGGCTTCCGCGAAATCGTGATCATCTCCCGCGACCCAGAACACGGGCACGACCGGGACGCCGCGCTCCCGCTCGATCCGATCCGCCAGTGCGATCGCCGACAGCGCCTTGAACACGGTGTACAGCGGGCCGGTGAACAGTCCCGGCTGCTGCCCGGTCGTAATGGTCAGCACTTCGCCGTTGGCGAGCCGGTCTCGGCCCGGTCCGGGGAGCATCGAGGCGAGCGCGTCCGCGTGGATGCGGCGGGGTTTGCCGGCAGGCAGCGTTCCCGCCGGCATGGGGATTGGGGTTGAGAGGATTCGCGAGATCATGCGCGCGCCGCCACCAAAATCACCCGTGGCGCGCTCGGTTCCAGCGGCCCGCCATCGTAGTTCCCGAAGCGCCCCGTGACCTCGAGGCCGGCGTCGGCCAGCAACGCTGCGAGCTCATCCGGTCCGTACAGGCGGACCCGCTCCTGAAACCGCCGGCCCTCATCCCGCAGCTCGATCTCCTTGATCACAAAACGGCCGTTGTCGTCGATCCGCCGCGTGACGCGTACATCCCGACGCCGTTCACCATTTTCCGAGCGCCGCTTGCCCTGCTCGCTGAGCTGCAGCGCCCGCCGCACTTCTTCCGCGTTGAGGTAATCGAGGACGAAATGCCCGCCGGGCGCGAGCGCGGCGGCCACCTGATGGACCACGCGACGATGTTCGTCATCGCTCAAAAAGTAACCGAATGAAGTAAAGAGATTCACGGCTAACGAGAAACTCCCGGCGCGAAACGGCAGCGCCCGCATGTCGCCGCGCACCAGCGCGGCACGTGTACGCTCGCGGGCGCGCCGCAACATCGCCCAGGACAGATCGAATCCAACGACGTGTCCTCCCCCTCCCAGCCGTTCCAGCTCCGCGGCGTGGCGCCCCGGCCCGCAGGCGAGATCGAGTATGCGATTTCCGGGCCTCCACGGGACGACCGTGCGAATCAGCTCCACCGCGCGGCGCGCATCCTCCTCGTCGCGATGCGGATAGAGGGCATGATACTCCTCGCCGAACCACTGCTCGAACCACTCGGTCATTCGACGAAAACGTCTGCTGTGAAAGTGAAAACGTGCGTGGCCGGTTCCCGCCAGCTCCCGGCGGTGAGTCCCGCTTTGTGACAGACGGCGTTGAGAAACGCCTCGACCCCGAACCCGTGCTCGGTTGCCACCTGTGGCAGCAGCACCGCCTGGGCGCGGCCGCGCCGCACCAGTACGCCGTCGCGGCCGATCACCAGGCGCCCAGAGTCCGCCGCCTCCAGCCGCACCAGCTCGCTCACCACGGAGATCTCGATACGCACATCGGGGAGTTCATCAGGCGTGATGGGGGCGAAGCGCGGGTCCGACCGCGCGGCCGAGACCGCGACCTGGCAGATCACTTCGCCGAGCGGCCGGTCGCCCATCACATGACCAATGCAGCCACGCAGGTCGCCGCCGGACTCGTGCAACGACACGAAAGCGCCCCGATGCTGCTGGGCGGCCGGCACGCTCGGAATCC
>WNGI01044317.1_pt1 | contig 13099 bp, 13 predicted proteins | sample 5400621 | NCBI WGS metagenome assembly WNGI01 (sample SAMN13153374, study PRJNA577476) | soil metagenome | isolation source: 20 cm soil or saprolite under Garry oak tree replicate 1 | place: USA:California | collected 2016-06-15
TGTCGCTACTGCCAGGCACGAGTTGCCAGCCAACAACCCTGGCTCAAACAAATAAAGAATGTCTTTCGGGATCTTCGCATCCGTTTTGTCCCCTTGTTGCCTCAAGAAGTACATGGCTTCGATGCATTACGAGCTTTCGGACAACTCGCATGGGGGACGGGTACGAAAACCCGCAGAACAATTGGCGTTGGAACACCCTCTCGTCGAGTCCGGAAATCGCCGGAACAAGCAGCAGAGCCGAAAAAGGGGCCCGGAGCTTTTCCGTTCGAATCGCGTCGTATTTTTATATTTGGCGGGAAGGGGGGCGTGGGAAAGACCACATCTGCCGCAGCCTTTGCACTCGCGCTCGCCCGAAACGAGCCACGGAAAAAGTTGCTGATATTTTCCACTGACCCGGCTCATTCTCTGTCTGATAGTTTTGACGAGCCGGTGGGCGAGCTCAAAAAGGGAATTGCCGGCCGTAAGAATCTGGACGGGATGGAAATCAATCCTGGGAAGCGTTTTGAGGAATTGAAACAGCGTTATCGTTCCTGGACAGACGAGTTGTTTGACTCACTTTCCGGTGGTTCGCGGTTGGAGATCAAATTTGATCGAGAAGCAATGCGCGAGCTGGTTGAACTAACACCGCCGGGTATCGATGAGATCGCCGCACTCAGTGCGATCAGCGATCTGTTGGACCGAGATCAATACCACACGACTATCTTAGACACTGCGCCCACCGGGCACCTCATACGGTTTCTAGAGTTGCCGCAAGTTGCTCTGTCCTGGGTGAGGACATTTATCAAGCTGCTGCTAAAGTATCAACAGGTGGTTCACGCAAACCGAGTAGCTGAAGAACTAGTGGCCCTCTCGAAGAGTATCAAGCGTGTGATCGCTTTACTGACTGATACAAACCTTTGTGAATTTGTTGGGGTGGCGATTCCTGAGCGTATGAGTCTTGAAGAGACTACTGCGCTGGCTGACGCGCTCGAAAAACTCAAAGTGCCCATGCGACGTTTATTAATAAATGGAGTTGTGCCCGAACAAGCAGCCGCAAGCTGCAGTTTTTGTGCTTCCAGACGCGAGGCGCAAATCTCGGTTATAGAAGAGTTTCGCCGCCGGTTTGATCGTTCGCTCGAGTTGTTTGTGGCGCCGCAGCATGAGCATGAGATTCGCGGAGCGAATGATCTGTTGGATCATTTCTCCCAGTGGCGACCATTAGCCGGAGAGGCAAAAAGGTCCGCCAGCGGCGCTAAGTTGCGAATTACGGACGCAGCAGTAAAGAATATACAGGGCATGCGTAAAACAAAGAGATGACAGAAGGCCGACAAAAAGAGAAGCGGGAGGCGCGTCCGCCCAGGCAAGGTGCGGCCGGATTCTACGTCTACTGCATAGCTGAAACTGCGGCAGCGACTGAGATTCTTTCAGATTCATTGCCTACCGCCATCGAGGATGAAGCGGTGCTGGAGCTGGTTAAAGTGGACGACCTGGCAGCTGTTACGAGTCGTGTTCCTCTGGCAATGTACGGTCAGGAAGAGTTAGCAGAGCATTTGACCGACCCAGCATGGACAGCCACTCGAGCCATGCGACACGAACAGGTCGTCGAACTCTTTGCCCGCCGAGCCAGTGTAGTTCCACTGCGCTTCGGCACGATCTACCTGGAACGCACAAGCATTGAACGAATGTTGGCGGAAAGACAAAAGGAACTAAATGAAATAATAGGGCGGTTGCGAGAGCGGGAAGAGTGGGGTGTAAATTTCTATATCGATCGTGCGAAACTGATGATGAGTATAACTTCGCTCAGTCCACGGCTACGCGATTTGGTGGCCAAGGCCGCCGCCGCCTCGCCGGGCCAATCATATTTAATGCAGAAAAAGATCGATACACTACGCACCGAAGAGGCGCGCACGGAAATAAACCGTCTCATCAACAAAGTGGAAAAGACTTTGCAAGAACGAAGTGATGCAGGTAAACGTTTGCGCGTGCTTGAAGTTGAAGCAACAGAGCACGGCGAACTGAAGGCAAAGTTTGCTTTCCTGATAGAACGCTCAGGTTTTGAAGCGTTTGGTGCAAGCGCAGAGCATCTCGCTCGCGAATATCAAGCGGCCGGACTGCGTCTGGAACTTACGGGACCTTGGCCCGCTTACAACTTTGCGGTCGAGCCATGAGCTTTAGGGCTTCAAAGCGGCTACTCCTTGGAGTGCTGCGACTTGTCGCAGCTTTTCAATCTCGAATGGCTCTCAACCGAAAGCTGCGACAAGTCGCAGCACTCCAAGGAGTAGTCTTTTTCTGCAGGGGGCGCTGAATATAGATGAGTTCTCCTTTCGACAAGGTTATGCAAGGCACCGACGGCGAGAGCTTTGAAGAGAGTGATCTTTCGTTGTTGGAAACGCTCGATCACGTACTAAGCAAGGGTCTGGTTATAGCAGGAGAGATCACGATTTCGGTGGCGGACATCGACCTGATTTTCGTCGGTCTTAATGTTCTCGTCAGTTCCGTTGAAAAAGCCCACGAGGTCTTACGCGAGCGCGAAACAAATGCACGCTCAGCCGCGCGAGCCACGTTGGCCGCAAGCACGCCACAAGGGCGGCAAGAGAGTGAATGAAGTTATACGCCTACTGTGTCAGCGAGGATGGCGGAGAGCTGGTTAATAAAGCGCTGTCTACTGGCGTCGGCGATTCCACTGTACGTTGGCTAAAAGCGGACCAATTAATCGTCGCCGTAAGCGAGGTCGAAGGCGATACAGTAGCGATCACACGAGAGAATGTACTGGCTCACGAACGGGTGATTCGCAGAGTGCTCGAATACACGACGCCTTTGCCCTTTCGCTTCGGTACGCTGGTTACCGAGACGCGACTTCGGAGCTATCTTCAAACTCAGCAGGCGGCTTTGCGGTCGAAACTTCTATTCGTGGACGGATGCGTCGAGATGGGGGTAAAGATTATCTGGCAAGCACATTCTACGTATGAGGAGTCGCAGTCCGAAGAGCTAAGCGCAACCAGTCCCGATGGGAAACAACAAATTGAGGGCGCAGGGTCGGCTTTTCTACTGGCAAAACGTCAGCAGGTCATGGGTGAAAAGATTCTGGCTGAGAAAGCCGGAGAAATTGCTTCCTGGTTAAACGAGCGAATAGCGGCCAGTATACGCAAGGATCAGACGAGCGTTCGACCCGACGAGAAGTTGGTTTTGACATCTGCGCACCTGGTAGAGCGCGCTGGATTAGAACAATATCGCCGCACCCTGAAGCAGGCTTGCTCGGAACGCCCAGAGCTACATTTCATGACCAGTGGACCCTGGCCTCCCTACAGCTTTGTAAACATAGAACTTGAGTTTAAAACGCAGTTCGGAGTAAGCTGATGCCGCTTTCCCCCGAAAACCCCCATTCGGCTGAGCCTGAGATCGAGACTTCGCATGCAGAGGAGTTTGTGGAGCAGCTCCGTCAGGTGACAGACACTCTGCCCTCGCGAATCAATGTCGACGCGCAAAGCGTCGAACAGGGTTTAGCAAAACTAGTCCTGACTTTGATCGAGTTCATTCGGCGCTTGCTGGAAAAGCAGGCTGTCAGACGTATGGAAGGCGGGGATTTATCGCCTGAACAGATAGAAGAATTAGGGCTTGCGCTAATGAGGTTGGAAGCCAAGCTGCAGGAATTGAAGGTGCAATTCGGATTGGCTGATGAGGACCTCAATCTCGATCTCGGTCCTATCGGACGCCTAATCTAATTAGAACTCTTGCTCGATAGACAGTATGTCGGTGGCGGCCCTCAGTGGTTTCTTCATAGAAGCCGCCCCCTAAAAGTGGAGGGCGAAAGTGTCCAGCGAGCGGTCTACCCTTATAACAGCCCGTCCCCCGGGCCTGGTTGATGTTCTTGATCGGATTCTCGATAAAGGTTTGGTGATAGCAGGCGACATCAAGGTGTCGTTGGCTAACGTCGAACTACTGACTTTGCAAATTCGATTGTTGGTCTGCTCGATCGATAAAGCCGAGCAGATTGGCTTGAATTGGTGGCGCTACGACACGAACTTGACGACTCGCGCAGAGCGTGCCGAAGCAGAGAATCTGGAATTGCGCGAGCGTCTGACTGAACTTGAACGTGAAATGAGAAAGCTTGGTGCGGCTGGCTTGACGGCAGGAACTCGAGAGAAAGAGTCAGTAAAAAACTATCGCACTCCAAAAGGCGGCGCGCCGAGGAATGTCGAAAGAGCACCTGGCGGTACTAGTTTAATCGATGTTCTCGATCGCGTGCTTGATAAGGGCATCGTAATTGACGCGTGGGTAAGAATCTCACTGGTTGGTATAGACCTGATTACGATCGAAGCTCGCGTTGTGGTAGCTTCAATCGACACGTATCTCAAATACGCTGAAGCCGTAGGCTTGACGCCAGCCGTTTCACGGCCAGCATTAACTCCGGGTGTCGCCGAACCGCTCGAAGGAGAGACCCGTCGGCGGGTTAGCGTGGAGGTTGAAAAGAAATAGATTTAGGTGTCAAAGAGTAGAGTTACTCAATCTGCCACCTACCAGCTACCGTTGTCTTATGCGGGAAGTCCCAACAGAACTAGTTTTTCCCACAGGCCCGTCCCTCCCGGATTCCGAGGGATTTAACTCGTACCTTCGTCAGTACGATGTTTTTATTGAAACTACGACGCAGATGCTTGCAACGCCCAGGCTGCAAGAGCGTCTGCTGCTCGCCCTCGAAGCCATAGCCAACGTCTTCGGTTACCAACAATCAGCGATTGCGATTATCAACGAACGCGACGCGGCGTTGCGCGTACGCGCTGCCTTAGGATTTGATGAAGAGCAGGCTAACGCGCGTGTGGAAATGCCTCTGGATTCGAGCGCCGCTTGTGTGCGAGTTATTCACGACGCTCGTCCGCTCTGGATTTTCATTCAGGACGACCCCGCCTCCAGTTCGCTATTCAACAAAATGAAGTGGAAGAATGACGTTTTGGCACTTCCTCTTTTTGGTTTTCCAGGGATCTCGGAAAGTGGGGTGCACGATAGTGGTGGCGGACGATTCGTGGAACATGATTGGACTTTTGACCCTGGATCGCGGCTGCTACACAACAGGAACGCCTCCTTTCCACTGTTGCCAAATTACAACGTGAACGTCAGTGGATTGAGTCGATCATGAAATCAGTCGCAGATCCAATTGTGCTAACGGATCTCGACAATGAAATACTCCTGCAGAATCGCCGCGCCGAGGAACTATTCAGCGGGTCAGCGAATGCGGGTGAAGGTAAACGACGCGCGCTAAAGATGAACGACCTGCTTTTTTCTGCTTACCTTTCGAGTGCCACCGTGTCGTCTTCAGAAGTGATCCAACGTGATATCACGCTGGTCGACCCAATTGAAGGCTCTGACATTCACTTTGAAGTTATCTCCACACCGGCCGTAAACGCCCGGGGCGAGCCGCTTGGTCTGGTTTCAATCTTTCGCGACGTGACCGACTTGCGCGAAGCAAATGAAGAGCTGGCGCGCAACTTTGGCAAACTCCAGCAGGCTGAAGCAGAATCACGTCGCGAACGCGATCGACTCGACCTGATTATCGAAAACGTTGGACATCCAATTGTTGTATGCGATGCAGCCGGTAATTTTATTCTCTTCAATCGACGGGCTGAGTTGCTGTTTCAACAAGACGATTCTTTCCGACCGCGCGCTACGGCCGCCGTGCGTGCTAACGCGGTTAAGCTGACTTCTTTTATTTCGGGACTTGCCTCAGCTTCCGAAACCGGCAGGCAGGCTGAGATCGAACTTCTCGATCCAGAGGCTGGAAAATCGCTGCCCATGGAGATAACCGCCCGAGAGATTTTGGATGTAACGGGTCAGGTAACGGCAGTAGTATCGATTTTGCACGACTTGACTGAGATTCGTGAGCTGGAGCGCCGCCGCGTCGAGCAGCAACTCTTTGAGTCCGAGAAACTGGCCGCAGTGGGCCGCCTTGCAGCTTCCATAGCTCACGAGGTCAATAATCCCCTGGAGGCCATCAAGAACTCCCTTTACCTTATGCAGTCGAGTTTTGAGGGCGATAAGAATGCACGTTTTTTGGAGATCGCCAGGAAAGAAACGGAGCGAGTCTCCCATATCATCCGCCAGATGCTGGGTTTTGCACGTCGCACTGGAGAAGTGGACTGGGTTGACGTAAATCAATTGCTCGAAGAAACGCTGGTCTTACTGGAGAAGAAACTGCGGCAGTCGCGCATTCGCGTTGTTCGAACACTTGATGAACTTTTGCCGCAGGTGCGCGCGCGTGCAGACCACTTGCGACAAGTCTTTCTTAATCTGTTAATTAATGCGCAACAAGCTATTGGCACCGGCGGTGAGATAACTGTAGTCACGTCGCGCCATGAACACGCTCTGCAGCCGTCGATCCTGATCCAGATTCGCGATAGCGGAATTGGTATTTCCGAGGAAGATCTCTCTCGCATCTTTGAGCCTTTCTTTTCGACCGGCAAGAAGGGCACAGGACTAGGGTTGTGGGTAACGCAGGATATCGTGCGGCAGCATGGCGGCCGTATTGAAGTTACCAGCGAAAAAGGCCAGGGTACGACCTTTAGCATTATTCTTCAGGTAGACTCGCCAATCCTGGACGAACAAAAGAGTACTGTTTAGGACTGCCATGAAACATTTAGCTAACCAGACCGGAGACCTGCCAAGGATCGAAGTCAATATACCTGCGTCATTTGTCGGCGAGGCGCGCTTGCTCGTAGTTGATGACGAAGAGAGCCTCCGCATTACTACGGCAGCCATTCTGGAAAGAGAAGGTTATAGGGTCAATACCGCTGCCAGCGGCGAAGAGGCAATCTCCTTGCTCGAAAGCACCGAATACGATCTCGTGCTCACCGATTTACATATGGAGGGTGGGGATGGGCTCTCCGTGCTCAGTGAAATCCGGCGGCGCGCGCCGCTTACTATCTCAGTGGTCCTTACGGGTTTTGCTTCGGTCGAATCTGCAATCGCCGCGTTGCAGGAGGGTGCTTACGATTACCTGGTCAAACCTTGCGATATCGATATCATGAGACACACGATTCGCAGGGGAGTGGAGCATCGCCGGCTGATGTTGGCCGAGCAGAAGGCACGTGCCGATCTGGAACAGTTGAATCGAGATCTCGAGCTCAGGATTGCAGAACGAACGGTTGAACTTACGATCCTGAACGAAGAGTTAGCTGAGGCGAATCGCGCAAAGGACGTCTTTCTCGCCACGCTGTCACATGAACTGAGAACTCCTCTGACCCCAGTCGTGGGATGGATCAAGTTGTTGCGCAGCGGCAATCTCGACACTCGTGGAGTTGTTCAGGCTCTTGATGCCATCGAGCGTAACGCCTGGTTGCAATCGCGTTTGATCGACGATCTTCTTGACACCTCCCGCATAGCGACGGGCAAGCTTCATTTCGAGCCCCAGGTCACGGATCTCAACATGGCCGTGCGCGCCGCGATTGATACAGTGCGAGCTTCTGCTGCGTCACGAAATATTGACCTGGTGGTTGATCTGTTTGCGTCTCCGTTAGTGGTGATGGGTGAGCCGGTACGTCTCCAGCAGATAGCGTGGAATCTCATATCAAATGCCATTAAGTTCACGGAAACCGGCGGCAAAGTCACTGTGGTAACTCGGCGTGACGACTCTGAGGCAAAGCTGGCGGTAGAAGATACCGGAATCGGCATAGACCCCGGTTTCCTGCCGCACGTGTTCGATCGATTTCGTCAGGCCGATGGCTCAACTTCCAGGATGCACGGAGGACTCGGTCTCGGGCTGGCGATAGCAAGCGCGTTGGCGAGAATGCACTCCGGCCGTCTTGAAGTAGAATCAGAAGGAGTTGGTCACGGGTCGCGGTTTACCCTAAGTCTTGATTTAGCACGGGAAGCAACTATCCTTGACGAACCCGTTGGCGAAAAACCCCATTCCTTCGTGGGCCTGACCGCAACTTCTGCCGCCGAAGCCCTGGACTTAGTAGCCACGAAAAAGCCCGGTCTTATCATTTCGGACCTGGGCATGCCTGAAATGGATGGTTACGAGTTTTTAAAACATGTTAGGCGCCGACCGGACATGAGAGAGGTCCCCGCAATTGCGATTTCCGGCTACGCTAGCGAAGACGACCGGAAGCGCGCTCTCGGGGTCGGTTATGCCGCTTTAGTTGCAAAGCCCATCGACGTTGATGCACTCTTCGCTCTTATCCAGGAACTCAGGGTACCTGGGAGTATCCCCGTAAAGAAGACTCAGAATAAAAAAGCCATATGAGTGTTCAATTTGCCGTGGTCTTTCGGCTTTTTTGTAAGCATTGTGTAACACCCCGTCGTCTCAGCCCTTTTTTGCATCCAAATGAGTCCGGAACCCTTGTCCGGATTTGACAAAAACAAAACTGTAACTATAATTGTTACAAAAAGGGTCTCGGGTTTTCCCTGGAAATTCTCTATGTCGACCAATAGCAGGTTTGCAGTCGCGGTTCACGTTCTAACGTTGATGGCGTGGTCTGGCGACGAATCTTTGAAGTCGGAACAGGTGGCCGAGAGTGTGAACACTAATCCGGTCGTGATCAGACGAATGTTGTGCGAGTTGGCGGAGGCGGGCCTGGTGGTTTCCCAGACCGGCTCAATGGGCGGTTCTCGATTGACCAGCAATCCTGCCGAGATGACTCTTCTCGACGTTTATCAAGCGCTTGAATGTCATGGGGTTTTTGCCCTGCATCGTCAACCTCCGAGTCGGGATTGTCCGGTCGGCGTGAATATTGAAACTGTGTTGGGTCAGGTCATGGATGAGGTGGATTCAGCGGTCGAGCATGTGCTCGCCAAGATAACGATAGATGATGTAGTGCAGCGGCTAAAACCATGCGTTGCTGCCGTTGAGAACCAGAAGAAACATTACACTAGAGAACAAATTCCTTTGCCCGAGTTGCGCGCCGGAGCAAAGAGCAGGAGAGCAAAGGCCCTCCGAACTACTTAAGACTCGCGAGAAAGGACGATCTTATTTTGTCTAGGCTTGAGAAAGATCAAACTGGCATTGAATTAATGAATTCCGGTAAAGGCGAGTTTGTCAGCCTGAGTGAAGAGCTTACTGACGACGCTGTCTCGATACAGGATATCGATGAGGTGCTGCAAACACTCGAACGTGCAAATACGGTAGAGGCGGAAACTGAGGAACCTCTCAGTGAGGAAACGTCGTCGTCTGCCGAGACAGATGAAGGTTTGAACGAGGAGGTTGAGCTCGATCTATCCGCGGGAGAGATGGACAAGACCTCGGATCCGATTCGCGTTTACATGCGCGAAATGGGTGTTGTTCCCCTACTTACACGAGAACAGGAAGTGTCGATTGCAAAGCGTATCGAGCGCGGACAAAAACGCGCGGAAAAAGCGATCGCGCGCTCGCCAATAGCAGTGGTTGAGTTATTCAAAATCGGGGATGAGCTTGCTGCGGGTGCACTTAACATCCGCGATGTGGTTGCATTTTCGGACCAGATGGAAACCGAAGAGCATGAGGATCGAAGTGAAGAATATTTGCAGTGGACGATTGAAGGACTGCAAAACATCCGGCTGCTCTACAAGAGAGGCCTGAAGGAGCTGGAACGCTACCTTGCCGAACATAAGCTCACCAGAGGAAAACGTGGTAAGAAGTTCCTTCGCTACAGACGCAAACTTGGAAGAACAAGGCTGGAAATAGCTCAGGAGATTAGAGGGCTCCACCTGAAGGAAGCGGCCCGCCAGCGTCTGATCGCTGCGATTGCCGCCGTCCATCGCGAGACGCGCACATTAGAGCGTGAAATTGAAACCTCCTCGGAGAAACTTCGCCGTAGAGGACTCAAGGTGGATAAGCAGAAAGAGTTTCGCCGTCAGATCGCTGCCGGCAAACGACGGCTGAAGGAAATAGAGTTTGAGCATCACCTTGCGCCGCTGGAAATCAAACGCTCGCACCAGATGATTGTAGTGAGCGAGGCGCAGACGGCCCAGGCCAAGCACGAACTGACAGAGGCCAATCTGCGGTTGGTCGTATCCATTGCGAAGAAGTATCAAAATCGGGGCCTACAGTTTCTCGATCTCATCCAGGAAGGAAACCTGGGTCTGATGAAGGGTGTTGATAAGTTTGACTGGCGACGTGGCTATAAGTTTTCAACCTATGCCACTTGGTGGATTCGTCAGGCAATTACCCGAGCAATTGCCGATCAGGCGCGCACGATTCGTATTCCAGTTCATATGATCGAAGTGATAAATAAACTCAAGAACACTTCGCGTGAGCTCGTGCGTGAGTTGGGGCGAGAGCCGACGACGGAAGAGATCGCGAAGAAGATGGATACTTCCGTGGAGAAGGTTCGCAAGGCCCGGAAACTTATGCAGGATCCAATTTCTCTCGAAACTCCAATTGGCGAGAATGGGGATTCCCAGCTCGGCGATTTGATTGAAGACAAGTCGAGTGAGAGTCCGGCTGCTCGAGTGATAACCTCGAACTTGCGAGAGATCGCCGGCGACGTGCTGCAGACTTTGAGCCCGCGCGAAGAGAGGGTTATACGGCTGCGTTTTGGTCTCGACAACGGAGGTCATGAAAGAACTCTGGAGGAGGTGGGACAGAACTTTAATGTCACGCGCGAGCGCATCCGTCAGATAGAAGCGAAGGCACTGAGAAAGTTACGGCATCCTTCGCGAGCACGTCTGCTAAAGAATTTCCTCGAGGGCGAGGGACAATAGATTTTAAGGATATCAACGAACCAGGAGCGATAACATGAGTGAATTAGTCAAGGAAGTGAGCGACAGCTCTTTTGAGAAGGACGTTCTGGAAACCGGCAAGCCTGTGCTTGTGGATTTTTGGGCTGAATGGTGCGCACCCTGCCGGATGCTGGCACCCACAGTTGCGGCGGTGGCAGAACAATACGGCGAGAGCGCAAGCGTGGTGAAACTGAATGTCGACGATAATCCGTCGACGGCCCAGCGCTATGGCATAAAGGGAATTCCTACTTTGATCTTGTTCAGAGAAGGGAAAGAGGTTGAGCGTGTGGTCGGCGCCACTAGTAAAGAGTCGATCTCACGGATGATTGAAAAGCATGTAAGCTTGGCAAAAGCCTAGCATAGGTCAGTTTGCAAAAAAATCATTAATCAGAAGGCCGAGCGTAATCTTACGCTCGGCCTTTTGAGTTTGTGGCCTCAGTAGTACGAAGAAGTACGCTGAAAGCGTTGGCTAATTTCAGCCCAGGGTTGCGGCAACCCTGGGATCCCGGTTCCGACCTTAATACTAGCGAACTCTGAAGGGGTTCGCGAAGGCTCCTGCGAACGTTAGCCAACGCTTTCAGCGTTACGATTTCTTGCTACCTAAGTCCCAGGGTTGAAGCAACCCTGGGCTGAAATTAGCTAACGCTTTCAGCGTTATTCGTGCCCACGCGTTCGGTGATGTACGGTCTTTGTGTGTTCCGTACATCACCACGCGTTCCAACTCATCTAACTAGGAGGCTCATAGTGGTATCATTACCGACTTCGAGCGAGTTGGTATCCCAGCGGGAGTTCAGAAACGAAGCGAGACGTCTGCCCTATGCAAGAAACAAAACCAACATAGTCGGCATCACTGGAGCAACGGGAGCTATCTTCGGAGTTCGTTTGCTCCAGATGTTACATGGCTCTGGAGTTGAAACTCATCTGGTCATGAGCAAATGGGCCGTCCGCACCCTGACGCACGAAACTCCGCACACGCTGAAGGAAGTTCAGGCCCTGGCAACCCATAGTTATGGGCTCGGCGATCAGGGTGCCGCAATCTCCAGCGGCTCTTTTATTACCCTTGGGATGGTAATTGCGCCTTGCAGTATGCGGACGCTGGCTGCTATTGCACATGGGCTTGGCGACAATTTGATTCATCGTGCGGCGGATGTGGTTTTGAAGGAGCGGCGGAAGTTGGTTCTGGTAGTGCGTGAGTCACCATTCAATGAGATTCATCTCGAAAACATGCTGAAGCTATCACGCATGGGAGTTGTCATACTTCCTCCACTCCCTGCGTTTTATAACCAACCGCAGAATCTCGACGATATGATCAATCACATCGCGATGAGGATCATCGATCAGTTTGATATACATTTGGACGTTATCAACCGCTGGGATGGGGTGCTCTCAAGCCAAAGACAAAATCGAACCGAGGAAGAATGAACTACTTCGCGGCTGGCGTAATGCGGGGTCCGAACGTGGGCAAACCACGTGGGGTGTCGGTCTAACTCACCTTCGCGCGCATTGTGCTGAGGAATGCAAGGAGGTACTTAATCGTGGGAGAAATGGTGAAGTTTTCGAGCAACGGTGGTCAGACCGGTGGGTATCTTGCCATTCCGGAAAAAGGGATCGGCCCAGGTGTGGTAGTAATTCAAGAATGGTGGGGACTAGTCGATCACATTGAAGACGTGTGCGACCGGTTTGCAGCAAACGGCTATGTGGCGCTTGCCCCGGATCTCTACCACGGCAAAAAGGCTAAATCACCTGACGAAGCGGGTAAGTTGATGATGGCCCTACGCATCGATGAGGCTGAAAAGGATCTGAGCGGGGCAATTGAGTTTTTGCTTAATCATGAGGCCACAACAGGAAGTAAGGCTGGCATCATAGGCTTTTGCATGGGAGGTGCGCTTTCGCTTTACGCCGCGACTAAAAACCCAAAGGTCGGTGCTTGTGTGGTCTTTTACGGTGGCCATCCAAACGTCAAACCTGACCTGCCGAACCTGCAAGCGCCAGTGCTCGGCATCTACGCCGAACGCGACGGATTCGTGACGCCTCAACTTGTGCACCAGCTCGAAAAACAGCTGAAAGAACTTGGTAAGTCTGTCGAGGTTCACATCTACCCCGGCGTCGATCATGCCTTTTTCAACGATCAACGTCCGGAGGTTTACGATGAGAAGGCTTCTGCAGATGCGTGGCGGCGTGTACTCGAATTCTTTGCTAAGCATCTCCGATAAGACGCACCGCAAAGCCACACCTTAATGCCGAATTGCGCCTGACCACTCGAGCTCTTCACTGGAACGGCGGGCGTCCCGCCCGCACCAAGCGCAGTCATGCGCGCTGCTCTTGCAAGACCTCAATCTCGGACGCTACTGTTCGCGCTCCGCGCTCACTGCGGGAGGGACGCCCACGGTCCCAGTGAAGAGCTCGAGTGGTCAAGCGCACGACAGCCTTTGCC
>WNGI01004014.1_pt1 | contig 13098 bp, 14 predicted proteins | sample 5400621 | NCBI WGS metagenome assembly WNGI01 (sample SAMN13153374, study PRJNA577476) | soil metagenome | isolation source: 20 cm soil or saprolite under Garry oak tree replicate 1 | place: USA:California | collected 2016-06-15
CGGTCTCGAGGTCGAGGCACTTGCCCCCCAGGCGCCGCCGCTGGCAAGCAGCCCCCCGAGCACCAGCACCATGATCCGGGAACGCCACGCGAGGCCCATGCGGCAGCCCTCCTTTTACTTCGACCATCCCATGCTCGCGCACCCTTTCGGAGGTAACAACGGCCAGCTTCGTTCCGCAGGGTGCTTGTCGCCGCGCGAATCCCCGCGCCGCGTCGTTGCAAATCCGCGACGACGCCCAAATCCCTTCCGCAGCTTGACGGGGTATGCGATAAGGGCTCCGGAAGCCGAACACCTGGGCGCGGCTCGGTCGGCGCCGGAGTTGGGGTATTAGGGGCGTTAAGGGCGGATGAAACCGACCAGTCCCAACGGCGGTGCATTGGGCGCTGGTCATGGCGTGTCGTTACGTGATCGGGTGGCGTTCAGGGCGTCGGAAACCGAACACCCCGTTGCGCACGGAGTTGGCGTCGAGGAAGAGCAATGCGGGCGTCGGATCCGCGTCAGCTACGTCCGGCACGTCGTCGGATAGTGCTGGCTCTCCCAAGCGGGCGGCTCGCCTTAACACCGGCCGTGTCCCGCCCAGGCTCTGACGAGTACAGAACGACGCACGCCTCGTGCTCCGCCGCGCGCACCGAACCGGCGATCTGTCGGCAGGGCACGTCGAATTCAGCGAGGCGCTGTTCGCCCGCGGCGGCGTGGGTGCGGCTGTCCAGACGTGATTGCTATCGATCTCGAAAGATGATGCGCGCGCATCGATTCGCGATTGGCCCACCAGCAGGGCGCGAGGGCGCCCTGCGCCGGACCGGCTACTCGCAGGGGAACGGTTACGGAACCGCGGCCGCCAGTTTCTTTGCTTCGTCCTCGGTGAAGGCACGCAGCGTCTCCGTACGGACGTTGCCGCGTCCGCCGGCAGCCAGCGCAAGCGTCGCGACCGTCTCGTCGTCCCGCGCTTCGCTCACGACCACGGCGTCGTACTGACCCATCGTGAGATAGAACGCGACCAGCTTCGCGCCGACGGCCTCCCCGGCCTTTCGAGTCTCCTCGAGCCGACTGGGAAGATCCTTGAATGTCTTGATGCCCTGCTCGGTGTATCTAATCAACGTCACATACATCGGCATCGCAAACCACCTCCGCCGATCCCGATCGACTGCCCTGAACTCATCTCCTTGTACCGCGCTGTGCGCCACGAGGCAACGGGTCGCGGCCATGGCGGTCCTCGATCGAGACCTAGGCAAGCCCGCGTTGATCGGCGAACCGATGACGCACGCCAGTAGGGACCGGGGTCTCCCGCTTTCCGCGTTGCCTCACGGATCGTTGCGCTCGAGCTTCGAAGTCGGCGCAGCGCTTCGGGCGAACTGCTCGCGGCGCGTGCTTCGTCCCGCAAGGTGATCCCCTTCTGGATCGGCGCCAGCGACCGAGCCCCTCCGACCTGCTGTTTTCTCCTCGTGGACTTCGGGAACGCGCGAAGGGTTCGACCAAGGGGGCGGAGTATGTCTACGCATAGCCCAACCGGTTTCAACTGGGCAGAGGCCTTGGAACCACTCGAGGCCCGGCGACGAGCCCGGGTCGTCGCGTCACTCGCCGAGTACCTGGCCGAGGACGTCCATGGCAATCCCGACCGGGCGCTCGAGGCGGTGGTATCGCTGGCCGAATGGTGCGACGGCGACCCCGAGCTGTTGGCCCAAGCGCGGGCTGACGCGCTGCGGGACACGCACAGAGCCACGCTTGGAGCGCAGGCGGTCGTCGCTCAGAACAACCGAGACGCCGTCGAGCTGTTGGAGCTCGCCGCAAGGGCGTCGTAATCGAGGCGCTCTTCCCGGCCGGTGCGGCTGGTCTGACCGTCCTGCGAGTGTTCAGCAACGACGACCAGCATGCGCCGGCTGCAAAAGTTGGAACGCAGCGAACGCCCGTAGCGGGGGCACACACCCAACCGCCGATCTGTGTCGCGCCGCCCCGCGCCGCGGTCAATACAGCGTGTCAGTCCATCGTGCTGACTCGCGGTCTCTAAGACCGCGACTCTGAACTGCCGGGTTCGGTCGCTGAAGTCGGTGGCGCACAGATCGCCGGATATGGCGCGTCGCGCGCCGTTCCGAAGGCCGTCGTTATGTGCGGCTGCGCAGTGAAATTGGGGATGTGGGAGCGGGTCAGTCATTCATCGGCTGAGGTCGTCCCATTGCCATGCCGCCGGTCACCCTCGCGTGTGGCATCCGAAGCAGACGCCGGGCGTCTTTCACCTCATGATGCTGGCAAGGCGAAGAAGCAGCCGATGGGCGTCGCTCTCCTTGGAGGCCTCGATAGATCCGTCAGGCCAGGTCGCCCCGCCCGCGGACCATGGTCACTGCCTGGTGCCGACTGAGCGCGGAACCCGTGGTGAACGCCTCCTCGAACTGGTCAGCACCGAGGGCGTGCTTTAGTTGCTCGACGAGCTCGGCTTCACTGCGCCGTTGCGACGGCCACACCCGTATGCCGACTCGACGGCGGAGGCCCTCGGCTGCGCCGAGGGTGAGTGCGGCCCGGTGCGGGGTGCCAGACGCGAATGCAAGTCGGGCGAACGCCGCCAGGCAGAGGGTCACGCCCACGGTGCTCTCCACTTCCAAGCTCATGGTGAGGCCGTCGTCGAACAACGTTCGAGCATCTTCGAGCCGGCCCTGCATGATGGCGACGGTCGCGAGCTGTGACCAAGAGATGCTGAGCCAGGCGTTGTCGAATTGCCGGCTCAGCTCGCGCACTTGCCTCAAATGAGCTAGAGCATCGTCGAGGCGCCCGATCGCCACCTCCAGTTCTCCGAGGGTGTCGATAGCCATGGCGGTCCAGAACGGCTCGTCTTGATCGCGCAAGTGTTCACGGGAGAGCGACGCTTCTCGCAGCGCGCCGTCGAAGTCGTCGACGATCGGCAAGATCCACGCCATGGCCATGTGTGCGACGCCTTCGAGGAAGGGGTCGTCGAAACCTCCCAGCAGGGGCTCCAAGCGGCTCTTGGCGGCCACGGCCGCGGTGTCGTCGCCGAGCTGGACGCCCGTGAGCGCGGCTGACCAGAAAAGCTCCGCTTGTGCGTGGTCGTCCAGCGAAGTGACAGCGGGTGTGAACTCGTCGATCCAGGAGCGAACTTCGATGAGGTGATCCCGCATCGCCCAGAACAGCCACAGGACGCGGAACAGGTGCGGCAGCGGCTTGATGTCGTGAGCGAGGAACCAGCGGACAGCGGCGCTCAGGTTGGCTTTCTCAACCTGCAGGCGCTCCGCCCACTCGGGCTGCCGCAAACCGCGCAGGGGCCGATCGGCGCGCTCCGCTAGATCGCGGAAGTAGTTCGCGTGGCGTCGTTGGACGTCGGCGAGATCGGGGTTCGTGGTCGACTGCTCGGCGATGAACTCTCGGACTGTCTCGAGCATGCGGAAGCGCGGCTCGTGGGCTGTTGCATCGACGCGCACGAGGCTTTGCCGAGCGAGGGCTTCGATTAGGTCGAGGGTCCTGTCCTCGCCGAGGTCGGCGACGCGCGTGGCCGCCTCGATGGTCCAGCCGTCGTCGAACACGGCGAGCGTGGAGAGCATGGCGTGTTCGGTTTCGTCGAGGAGCCCGACGCTCCAGTCGATGGTGGCGCGTAGGGTGCGCTGACGTTCGGGCAGATCTACGGGGCCTGTGCCCGTGGCGTCGAGAGACGTCTCGAGCCGGGCCAGCAGGGCGTCTGGGTCGAGCAGCCGCGTGCGTGCCGCCGCCAGCTCGATCGCCAAGGGCACGCCTTCGAGGCGCCGGCAGATCTCCGCCACGGCGCGGGCGTTTTCAGCGGTCAGGGCGAAGTCGGGACGCACCGCGCGTGCGCGATCGACGAACAGCTCGATCGCCGGCGAAGACGCCAGCTCCTCGACCCGCAGGTCGCCGGAAGCCGACGGAAGCATAAGTGCGGGGACCGGGTACTCCCGTTCGCCGCGCAGACGGAGAGCGATCCGGCTCGTGGCCAGGATCTTGACGCCTGGGCAGCGGGTCAAGACCTGCTCGAGGTCACGAGCCGCGGCAACAACCCGCTCCAGGTTGTCGAGCACGAGCAGGACGGGGATATCGCCGAAGTGCTCGACGAGTGCGTCCAGTGGCGACTGCGTGCGCGCGACGTCTGCTCCTACTGCGCTGGCGATGCTCACCAGCACGAGCTCAGGCTTGGCGACCGACGCGAGCGGCACGAACACTGCACCCGCCGCGTAGCGATCCTCGAGGCGTTCGCCCACAGCGACCGCCAGCCGTGTCTTTCCGATTCCTCCCGGACCGGTGAGCGTGACCAGCCGCGTCTCTGGAAGTTCAATGAGCTCCGCCACGTCCTCGATGGCCTGTTCTCGACCGATCAGCGAGGTGGTGTCCACCGGAAGCGAGCGACGGGCCCGGCGGCCATCTTCTGGCGACGTCGGCGCTGCCGTACCTGCAGAAGCAAAGGCCTCGCTCAGCACCACGGCGAGGTCGTCGCGGACCAAACGGCCGAGCTCCCGCGCGGTACCGAAGGTCCGGTACGAGTCTGCAGCCTCGCTCTTGATCCGGTCGAGCAACTCGCTGAGTCGGGGGTCGCGATCGGGGGCAGGCGTCTTGACGTACAGCAAACGGGGAAGGGGCCGCGAGAGCTCGAACTCGTCCTGCAGACCCGAGATGTCCATGCCCGGCCCGACCCACCCGTACCGCTGCCAGTACAAACCAATAAAGATGTCGCTCTGGTCCAGGTACGCGCGGTACAGCTCCTGGGGAGGGTGGGGTCGCGCCCCCAACTCGAACATCACGGGGGTGAGCCGCAGCGCCGAGACAGCCCGCGAGACAGCAGCGCGCTCATCCGCGAGCTCCTCCAGGGTTGAGCTGACGAACACCCGGAGCCGTTGGTCCGGGGTCCGGATCGCGGTGCTGTGCTCGCTCAGCCCGGTCATGGATTCACCCCCAGAACAAGAGTCAGCCTACGCGGCGCCGCGGGCCCACCCACCTGCTGGCTCGAATGCCAGTCGTCCGTTACGCGTTCGAGGATTGACTCTCTACGCGAAACCCACTCCACTGGGGCGCGTCGAGAAGAGTCACGTCCTGGGAGGGAACTCTCTCGCAGTTCACAGGAAGGAAGTATCGATGGCGAAGTCAATCAAGGACGCCATGACCACGAAGCCGGCGTCGCTGCCGACGAGCGCAACCGTCGCCGATGCCGCACAGCAAATGCGCGAACTCGACATCGGTGACGTGCTCGTCGAGCAGGAAGGCCGGCTTGCGGGCATCGTCACCGACCGGGACATCGTCGTGCGGGCGATCGCCGAGGGCCGTGACGTCACTTCGAAACTCGGTGACATTGTGAGCTCCGAGGTCGTCTGCATCACCCCCGCCGAAAGCCCCGACGACGCCATCCGCCTCATGCGAGAGCGTGCGCTGCGACGAGTGCCAGTGGTCGAAAACGGCAGGCCCGTCGGAATAGTGTCGCTCGGCGATCTGGCGGAAGAACGCGATCCTCGCTCGGTGCTCGGCGAGATCAGCACCGCGCCACCGAACCGCTAGCCGGAGTGCGCGTTCCTCGACCCGGCTCAGACCGAATGCTTCTGAAGCGGACGACAGGATCTCGAACCCGCCGTGAGCAGGCTGAAGTCGCACGCACGCCGGCGCGCGAGAACGAGCAGCTACCGGAGGCGTGACCGCCTTACGACAGTCCCGCACCCCGCCCGCCTATGCCTGCCACGACGGGCTGATCCATTGGGATCGTTGGCACTCGGCCGGCCCAGGGGAAGGCGCGTCAAGGCCGGCGGCTCTCGAAGAGCACCTCGGGAAATTGTGGTGTCGGGCCGTCAAGCAGCGGCGCGGGCCGGTCTCGCAGCTCACGGTCGAAGAAGGCCACCGAGTAGGCGTTGACGATGCGGTGCGCGCGATCTCCGCCGATCGGCCCGCTGAACCCCGGCCACGGGAAGATCGTCGAGAAGTATGGGGCGTCGGTCATGTCGAGGTGGAACATCCCAGGCACCTGCACGTAGTAGCCGTCGCCCGGCAGGCTCTCGTACGCCGCCCGCATCGTGTTCAGCGTCTCCTGAATGTCTGCTTCAGCCCAACCACCGGCGGTGCTTCTCTCGAGCCGCATGCTGTCGGCGTCGCGCGTGAGGAACATGGTGGGTCCCTGCAAGCCCGTGCGGACGACGTCGTCGGATACGACACCCAAACATGGCATTGCATCGTGGACGCGTCACCGGCATTGGGGCTTGGTGTATGACTCGCGGTGTGGTTGACCGCAGGTCAAGCTGCGGTACGTGACCTTGGAGGTACTGGACCACCACTCCAGATGTGCCGATCGGGCGCGCCTGGCGGCGCTCATGTGGTGGTGTTCTGTACGCGCGTTCGGTGCGCATTCCGGAGACGCGGATCGAACAGTTTCTGGGCGCGTTACAAGGTCAATGTGAGTTCGTCTGTTCTGAGAGAGATCCGTAGTCGGACGCCCAACTCGCGCCCCGGAGTAATCGGCCACGCGTAGGTGACCGTGCCGGCGCTTCATCCCGTCGGGGTGATGGGGCGGCGCCCGTCGATCAGTAGTGTCGAGTGGGGTCGTTCGAAACCGCTTCCCTGAGCACGTTGCCCATGGGCAAGCGGAGAGGGTGATCGTGGACTCGAGAGACGAAAGCACCACAACCGCGACGAAGAGAGCGGCGGCGGCTCGGTCCGAAACGCCGGGCGACGGCGGACGCGAGCGCCGACGCCGAGGCCCCTCGAGCTCGGAGCGCGATCCGGCGGAGGCGCGAGCGGCTTACGGGAAGGCCGCGCGCGCCGAGACCCCTCGCGCGGATCACGCTGTGTGGGAGTCGTCGACCAACAGGAGCGACCCGCTCGAGTTGCTGGAGGAGCAGGCACGGACCCGGGTTCCCGAGTTGGTCCCCATCCGTCACGGGCGCATGCTGGTGTCGCCCTTCACCTACTTCCGCGGCGCGGCGCTTCCGATGGCCTCGGATCTCGCGGCCACGCCCGACTCCGGGGTCAGGGTCCAACTCTGCGGTGACGCACATCTGTCCAACTTCGGCATCTTCGGCTCCCCCGAGCGCCACCTCTTCTTCGACGTGAACGACTTCGACGAGACGGCGCCGGGCCCGTGGGAATGGGACGTGAAACGGTTGGCGGCCAGTCTCGAGATCGCGGGACGCGACAACGGCTTCGCCAGGAAAGAACGGTCACGGATCGTGCGTCGGGCGGTCCGCTCCTACCGCGAAACGATGAGAGAGCTCTCGGACATGTCCGTGCTCGAGGTGTGGTACGCGCATCTCGACATGGGCGAGCTGATGCCGCGGTTTCAGTCGCTCCTGGACCCCAAGAAGACACCGAGCGTCTGGCGAGCCATCGCGAAGGCGCACGCGCACGACAGCCACCAGGCCTACGACAAGCTCTGCCGCGTCATGAATGGCGAACCCAGGATCGTCAACGATCCTCCGCTCATCGTCCCTGTCGAGGAGTTCGTCGCGGATGTCGACCCCGGCGAGGTCGTGGAAGCGATCCAGACGATCATCAACTCCTATGCACGAACGCTCGACCCCGACCGGCGGCACTTGCTCGACCAGCATCGGTTCGTCCATCTCGCTCGCAAAGTGGTCGGGGTGGGCAGCGTCGGGACCGAAGCGTGGATCGCGCTGTTCCTCGATCGCGATCGCGGCTCCCCTCTCTTCCTACAGGTCAAGGAGGCCGAGGCCTCCGTCCTCGAACGGTTCACGACCATAAGCGAGTTCTCCAACCACGGGCAGCGCGTCGTGGCCGGCCAGCGGCTCATGCAAGCAGCGAGCGACATCTTCCTCGGCTGGGAGCGGGTCGATTGGGCGGGCGACACACGCGACTACTACGTCCGCCAGCTCCGCGACTGGAAGGGATCCGCAGATGTCGCCGGGATGACCCGGGAAGGCATGGACCTCTGGGGAAGCATGTGCGCCTGGACCCTCGCCCGCGCCCACGCACGGTCGGGCGACCGCATCGCGATCGCGTCATACCTAGGAACGTCGGACATCTTCGACCGAGCCATCGCAGACTTCTGCATCGCCTACGCGGACCAGAACGAACGCGATCACCGGGCGCTCGGAGAGGCCGTGAAGAGCGGAAGACTCGCCGCCGAGTCTGGCGTATGAAAGTCGGCCGAGAATAGGCGCAGCGCAACACCGCCCGGGCCGGGTAACGGGATCAACGACGATGCCGAACGTCTTCCAGTAGGTCCCGCACCCCACATCGAATGCCGCAAGACCCAGCCTCAGCCCAAAGGCGCCGACCAGCATCCAGCCACGGTGCGATCAATCGCTACGGACCCAAGCGACACGCTCGAGAACCGGCGATCGGTCGCGGGTGCACAGAGGTGCCGTTCTGCGCTCCTTGACCCGTCGACCGGGTGTGCGTTCTGTCGGCGCGTTCTGTGCTGCAGTCCCGAGCACAGATCGGCAGATATGTCCTTCTCCGCTCAGGCACCTTCGTCGAAGAGGAAGTCGCCGGTGTGCCTGTTCTGGAGCTCGACTCGATCGGCGAGGCTCTCGGCTACGAAGTCTGCGGTCGAAGCGTTCGCCGCTTCTGCTTCATCGTGCGTTTCCCAGACGCTCACCGACGCGAGACTCCCGTCGTCAAGCAAGACCAGCCCGTAGCGCACAAAGCCGGGCTGCTTCCGGAGGATCGGGAGCATCCCGCCCCTCGCGATCTCTCCCACCTCCTCGGCGGTGCCTCGCTTCACTGAGTAGATCGCGAGCCGAACATGCTCTTCCACGTCTGCCTCCGGACTGAGTCTCTTGGCGTGAGCCAACGTTGCCCGATCGCGAAGGACTTTAACCTCCCCCTTGCAAGCTCGTCGGAGGGGATACACATTGCCCGCTCTGGGCTGCTCGCGCTCGCCCCAAAGCCGCAGAGAACGACGCGTCAGCCGGCAGTCGAACCGAGCACAGAACCGGCGATCTGAGTCGCTGACGCGAACATCACCGTGCCGGGGAACTGTCCTGGGGTCGACCGGCGAACACCTAGAGGCTGGCGATGCGCCGACCCTGAAGTCGGCGGCGTGACTCGCGAGCCGGCAGATCAGCCATAGCCAGTCTCTGAAACTGGCGATCACTAGCACGGCGAGGCCCTGAGAGGAATGACTCGCGATTGCTAGCTGGGGAGGTGCGGGTGCCAATCGCCGACCCGTGGTATTGATCCCGTACTTGTGGAGGCAAGTACAGACTCAGCGTAGGGAGGAAGCAGAATGAGCAAGTGGCCCCTCCTCTCCGCGTGGTCCAGGGGCGCTGTTGCTGTGATCGGCCTGGCCTTGCTCATCGCAGGTGTCGTTGCGACGTTTGTTGTGAACAGCGCTGGATCCGTCGCAATGGTCCTAGCCGGGGGAACGCTCCTTGTCGCGCCATTCCTTGCTAGCCGTCTCGTCGAGCTCTCCCTCGGCACGCAGGGGGTTTCATTCAAGCTGAGTCGCGAAATAGCTGAACTCGGCGCACCTGATACTGCGCGCAAGCTAGAAGGGGAAGGGTTATCGCAATTCGCGTATGCCTATGCGTTCGTCCGCGAACAGCTCGACCACCACGAAAGGGTCAAACTCCAGGACGCGCTCGTGGCGAAGGCCAAAGGCGTCGCAGTTCGGGAGAGCCTTGACTCAAAAGAAGTCCGCGAGCTCTTCCGAAGAGGGTCGCCTGTCCTACGGGTATTGAGCTTAGGCCTCATGGAAGGTGACCCGTCCCTCGCCGACATCCCAACCTTGACCTCTGCAATCGCCGAGTCCCGTACAGCAAACGAGCAGTACCACGGACTAAAGCTCGCCCAACAACTGTGGCCACGCATGACGCGTAATGATCGCCAACTCGTCAAGGCTGCGATCGCAGGAGCTGGTTACTGGAATGACGATCGAGACAGTGAACAGCTGGGACGAGAGCTCTTAGACGCTCCCGTCGATGATCGATGATGTCGATGCCCGGTACCGAGTGTGGACCTACTCCGTGGGCCATCGTCAGGAACCGTGGAGTGTCTTGTGTGGTGCACCTGACGCTCCCGGTTACTCGGGTTTCGGAACCCGCTAACGGAATCTATCAACGAGTCGTGGCCCTGGCTTGCCGCGTACGACGACTCGCGGTTCGTCGTGACTGGAAGTGCTCCACTACCTGGGCACGTCGGCGCGCTGTGCTCGCGATGTCGAGAACCGCGAGTCTGAGCTGCGGTGTTCGGGAGTCGTGTCGCACTGCTTGAAGGCGGTGCCGCACAGATCGCCGGATGTGGCGCGTTAGATTCGCGATCGAGTCCTGTTGTTCCGACCGCGGGCGCATTAGCCACTGACGACGGCAGAGCAGTCTGAGCCCAGCTGATCTGGCCCTCCGAGCCCTATCGCACCTGTACGGGCACCTCGTGGACGAGATTGTTGCCGTAGCCGAGCCGGTTCCATTGCTGTTCATTCGGCTGTTTCCGGCCCGCGAGGTCGGTTGCCCGAGAGCGGATGGTCGTCGCGCCGTGTTCCTCGACGCGGGTGATCAGCTCCCACCACTGCCAGCTATGGCGGTGGCGCCGGCCGATGAGCCGAGCGTCCTGCCAATCGCGGTCACCGACGCGCACGTCGACGCGCTCAATCGGTGCGGCACCAGACCAGGCGACCCCACGGATCGCGACGTCACCGAGCTCGATCTCCTCGTCCGGTCTGGGCTCGGTGATCAAAGACCTGACCCGCTGAAGCGTGACAGGTTCTCTGGTGACCTCGCCGTCGCGTTTCCCCTCGTAGAAGTAGCTGCCGGTCTGGAACTGCCCGGTGAACGGTCCTTCGATCGCCTCGATCTCCGTGAGCCATTTCACCGACGCCACCGCGTACCAGCCGGGAACGACGAGCCGCAGCGGATAGCCGTGCTGGATCGGGAGTGGCTCACCGTTCATGGCGTACGCCAGTAAGGCATCGGAGTCCATCGCGTCATCGAGCGTGAGGCTGCGCTCGAAGCTGAGCGTGTCGTTCCTGCCCGGGAGCGTCCCGGCGTCAGCGCCCCGGAACACCACCTCGCGCGCCGCAGGCCTGATGCCAGCGCGGTCGAGAACCTCAACGAGGGGAACGCCCTTCCATTCGGCCGTGCTCACCGCACCGAAGTCCCATTTCTCGCCCTCGACAGGCGGGTCGAGCGTCGTGCGTCCGTTGCCCGCGCACTCGAGCGTGACGAACAACGTCTCGGACGGCATGTTCATCAGGTCGCGAAGGCTCAGCTTCAGCGATCGCTCGACGAGTCCGCCCACGCTGAGCTGCCACGTCGCCGGATCGAGCGCAGGGAGCTCGAAGTGGTTCCGGACGTAGAAATGCGCGTTCGGCATCACCACGCCGCCGAGCAGTGCGGGGATCGACGTCTCGCAGTTCAGAGGGTGTGCCCGGTGCACAACGAGACCGCCGCCGCCGGCTTCGATGGCACGCCGGCACGCATCCTCCGGGTCGAACGCCGGCATCATTTCGTCGAGCTCCGACATTTATGTGGCGCAACTGCCGCTAGCGACAACTCCTGCGGACCACGCCGGGTCGGCGTCGACGCTGCCCGCCATCGCAAGCGGCTGCAGGAACAAACGGACGACGTTCTCGTCATTGGACTCGACGATCCTGTACAGCGGGTGCTCGCTTCGGGACGACCGCCTCTGCCTTGATCTGGAGCGTCCGTGGACTCACTACCCACTTGGTCGCTGCCGACTTTAGCTCCGCGCGGCGCCGCGCTCCGACGACGCGACGAGAGATCCGCCGGCGTGCACAGCTCCAGGGTCGGAGATCGGTACGACCCCGCAAAGGCTGAGGTGGAGACGTCTAGTCTCACGCACAGCGGTTGAGCCGAGCGGGGGTGGCTCATGCCTACGGTGCGTGTCGAGCGGATGACACACGACGACGTGGGGACGGCTCTCCGTTGGGCGGCGAGCGAGGGTTGGAATCCGGGCCTCCACGACGCGGACACGTTTCTGGCTGCCGACCCGTACGGCTTCTTCGTGTTGAAGGTCGATGGCAAGCCGGCGGCGACGGTCTCCGCTGTGCGGTATGGGGAGCGCTTCGGTTTCCTCGGCCTGTACATCACGGCTCCGGAGATGCGCGGCCGTGGTTACGGTGTTGCGGTCTGGCGCGCGGGTCGAGAGCACTTGACGGGCCGGGTCGTTGGTCTGGACGCCGTGCTGGAGCAGGAGACGACGTACGCCCGTGATGGCTTCGTCGCCGATCACCGGACAACGCGTCATGTGCTCGGGTCGACGAGCAGTGTTCCACCAGCCCGCCGACCTATGGTCGACGCTCGCGAGCTGCCGCTCGAGACGCTCGTTGCTTACGACGGTAGGTTGTTCCCCGGCGACCGTTCGGCGTTCTTGACCGCGTGGCTCGCGATGCCGGGTGCCTTGAGTTTGGCGGTCCTCGAGGGCGATCAGCTACTCGGTTGGGCCCTTCGCCGTTCCTGTCTCGAGGGTCACAAGGTCGGGCCTCTCTTTGCGAACGATCCTGAGGTCGCCAACGATCTGCTCTGCGCCCTCGCGGCGGGCGTTGCGGGTCCTCTTTATCTTGACATCCCGGACCCGAATACAGCCGGCCGCGCACTTGTGGCGCGGCACGCCATGAGACCGATGTTCACCACAGTCCGCATGTACCACGGCCCGCCGCCCGTGCTCGACCTTGATACCGTTTTTGGTGTCACCAGCCTCGAACTTGGCTGAGGTACCTCTTCGCCTGGTGAACTGCTCCGCCGCCGCTCCGGTTACGCGACCCATCGTCGTCGATCTCAGTTCATAGCAGCCATGAGCAACGATGAGAAGGGCGCTCTCGCGGCCGAGATCGGCATTGTCATGAGCAGCACCGATTGAAGAGCCGTGTCCTGGCCCAGCGCGCGACCCCGGTTACGACCAGGCGGCGCTCACGCGCGCACATAACGACCGGCGTACTCCATTCGCGGTCCACACAGATCGGCACCTCGGTGCGCCCGGAATGACTCGCGGTCTGCTGAACCGCGCGTCGAAGAGCTGCGATCTCGGCTAGCCGAGAGCCGAACCAACGAGGAGCTCTTTGGGGCAAGGTGGACCAAGCGCGCTTCTGGAAGATCGCGATCTGCCTCAGTCGAGCGGCACTACTAGGTCGCAAGATCGCCCGGCGAGCGTGAGCAGACGGTGACGGCGCCTGCGTGGGAGGCTTTTCCGCATGTC
>WNGI01004372.1_pt1 | contig 13097 bp, 11 predicted proteins | sample 5400621 | NCBI WGS metagenome assembly WNGI01 (sample SAMN13153374, study PRJNA577476) | soil metagenome | isolation source: 20 cm soil or saprolite under Garry oak tree replicate 1 | place: USA:California | collected 2016-06-15
CAATTAATGGGATGCCTCCTTCCTCGCAGTCCACACAGGTACATAGTTCCTGCGGCGGACCATCCCATTTTGTGGCTATCCATGACACCCCTTCGCGGACTTTACGCCAGCAAGACACCGCGATAAACTCCGGGAATCTTGATCCGCCGTTACGGCGCTGCCCGCAAGCCTAGGAGGCGAACAATGCGAATCCAAACGATGATTCCTGCTCTGACTCTGACATTGGTTTATGCAATGCAGGCCACCGCCCAGACGCCCGGTACCGTCAACAGTCCCAACCCAGGTGTCACCCCGGTAAGGCAGATAGACCGCGCCGAAGTTCGCGTCACACGCGTCGAGCTTCAGCCTGGCGCTGTCCGCAGCGTGCATACCCACGATGATGTTCGGTTCCACCTGTTTATTCCCGTCACCGGGAAAATCGAGCTGACCATCGGCTCTGCAAAACCAGTCGAAACGACGCCAGGGCAAGCGTATTTCTTGGAAAAGGGCACGCCACATGGGTTCAAGAATATCGGATCTTCACCAGCCATGGTAATGGAGGTGTTTGTAAAAGACAGCGCGGCAACCGCCCAGCAAGAACCTAGTCGGCCCGCTGGCGGTGAAGAGATCCGTGGCGTAATGCTCCGTCACGCCGAGCGCCCTTGATATGTTCCGTACCGTAACTCCCGTCATACGCGGCCGAATTTCCTTCTGATCGGGTTCTTCATTGTTCAGCCCATCTGAGTCGTTTGGAAAACAGATGAATATTGAACACCGATGCGCCAGCGATCTCGGTTCCTAAGTTCAAAGAGTTAGAAGGTCATAGCTTCGAGACGATTCTTGAACATTGGGTCTAAAGCAGCGGATCCCCAAACGCTGCGCGGAAAGAAAGGAGATAATTTCCCGAATCCGATTGGCAGGTAACTTCCGAGTCGAAGACAATTTGTACGTATTCGCGATCGTCTTGTGTGCGGGTGGCGCACTTCGATATGGGAAATTGCTCGGATAAATGTGTCGACCGGCCACATGGATTGCTTTGGGATGGGTCATGATTCGTAGGGCCGCAACCGCGATTCGTCAGCCGGTTTCCAATGCTTGACATCAAAGCGCTAAATGACAATGATGGCATTGAGAATCAATATGAAACGCGTCTGGATTGGCCTCATTTCTGCAATCGCGCTTGCAGGCGGATTTTCCTTTGAGACGATTGCTTTTGCCCAAGCCCCTTCCGAGTCATTTCCACCCGCGGCCAGCGTCAAGCAACTGATGCTCGACCTGATCCATCCCTCTTCCAATGACATCCTGCTTGCGATCTACCGCGGCGGGCCTAAAGATGAAAAGGAGTGGGCGGCGGTGCGGCGCAGCGCGGTGACGTTGGCGGAATCCGGAAACATGCTGATGATGCAAGGCCGCGCGCGGGATCAAGGGGACTGGATAAAGGATGCGAAATTGTTGGTAGACGTCGGAAACTCCGCGTACAAAGCCGCGCAGGCCAAGGATGGCAACGCGCTCGCAGGGCTTGCCGGGGCCATAGACGCTTCCTGCACGACCTGTCACAAGCAATACCGGCCGAACGTATTTCCGAAAGACGGAGGGTCGAAATGAGTTATTCCCGTAGGAATTTTCTCAAGGCCGCCGGATACGGTGTTGTACTCACGGCCGTGAGTGGGGAATCACTGTTCGCGGCTTCCACGGCTTTTCCTGCCGTGTCTCCTGCCGTGGCTGGGCCGTTCTCGAGTGAGAAAGCTATGTTCCTGGTCAACGGCAAGGCTTATGCGGCTGAATACGAAGCGCGCACTACTTTGTGGGAAGTGATTTCGATGAAGCTGGGCTTGACGGGCACCAACCGGAGCTGCAATCGCGCCTCTTGCGGCGCCTGCAGCGTTCTGGTGGACGGGACGCCGTTCTATTCCTGCCACACCTTGGCGACCGAAGCCGCAGGCAAGAAAATTCTCACCATTGAAGGCGTGGGCGACGAGAAAAACCTGCATCCGCTGCAGAGCATCGGTCACACACGCGTGGCCGCGGATTGCGGCTTCTGCACCGCCGGATGGGTGGTCACCGCGAAAGGGCTCCTCGATAAGAATCTGAATCCGAACGAGGATCAGGTGAAAGCGGCGCTCGCGGGCCACATTTGCCGGTGTTCGGCATACCCGAACATCATTCGAACAGTTATGGATAGCGCGGCCGTCATGCGCGGAAGCAAGACCCCCATCGAGGCCGAACCGGAATCCGTCGTTCATATCAAAATGCCGATGTTGCGGGACTACTCGACGAGTGGGGGGCACTTGGCCGGCATTGAAGTCATCGAAGGCACGAACAAGACCGTCACGAAGAAGTGGCAGGGGTATCCACCGGAAAATCTCAACGTATTAGGTAAGGCGCGGCCTCCGTTGCCCGAAGTTTCCATTCCGAGGTTCACCGGAAAAGCGCAATACGCCAGCCGCGTATGGTTCCCCGATCTGCTTTATACCAAGTTCCTCACCTGTCCGCATCCGCACGCCCTTATCAAGGACATCGAAACGTCGGCTGCGGAGAAAATGCCGGGCGTGAAATACATTCTTACTTACAAGAATGCGCCGAAGCTGCAATCCCCCAATGTTGCCAGGGGCAGGATATTGGTCGAACCTCTGCCCCGGGAAATGAATCTGCAAGGCGAAGTTGCGGCCATCGTGGTGGCAGAGACAGAGGACCTCGCCCAGGATGCCGCCGACGCGATCAAGGTAACGTACGAAGTGCTGCCATTCGCATCACTCCTGAAGGACAGCATGGCTGCTGATGCGCCCGATCTGGGACATGGAAAAGGGAACCTCATCCGTCATTCGTTTTCGCCCATGGATCTTCCGCATGTAACCTGGGCGGATAAGCGTGGCGATATCGAAAATGGATTCGCCGAAGCGGACGTGATCAAGGAATTCAGCTACAGGTTTGCGGGCGGCGTTTCCGTGCCGATGCAGCCAAGCGGCAGCGTCGCGAAATGGGACGGCGACAAACTGACAATGTGGGGCATGGGCCAAGGCATCTATCCGGTGCGGGCGTCGCTCGCGGCGGCACTCGGGTTGGACGTGACCAAGGTCCGCCTGATCAACAAATGGAACGGTTGCACGTTCGGTGCGGCGCGCATGGCGGCGGAGAGATTTTATCCGATGATCGCCCATCTGGCGAAAGTCACTGGCCGACCTGTAAAAGTTATGCTGCCCAAAGATCAGGAATTGGCGCAGTTGCAGATCAAGCCAGAGACCATCACCAAGTTCCGTGTGGGAGCAAAGAAAGACGGCCGCATCGTTGCGCTAGACCACGAGGTATACGTAAGCATTGGCGACCTGGATTTCGGCGTGCACGCCGACGGTCCCGGCAACGCGGCCAACCAAACGGAGTTGTACACGGGAAAGGTTCCTCACTGGCGATCAACGTGGTGCGCCTATCGGACGAATGCGCCCCGCCCCGGTCCGTCCCGAAGTCACATCCAACAAGAAACGAAGTGGTCTTGGGAAAACATGATCGACGAGATGGCCGACGCCTTTGGTGTGGATCCCGTGCAATACCGCATGATGCATATGACGCAGCTGACTCCGGGGGACACGCGCTATCCTTACGAAACGATGCCCACGGTGGAGGTGCTGCAGGAAGGCTCCAAGGCATTCGGATGGGAGAAGCGCAATCCCGTCCCTGGCGGCAATCCGGGAAGATTCAAGCGTGGATTCGGCCTTGGCATGTCCCAGCATCATGGCGGGAACATGGGCTATCACGAAGGTGAAGAGGCGTTCGCCAAATTGGCTGCAATGCCTGGGGCGAACATTTTTAGCAGCGACGTTGACCTAACCGCCGATGGCAACGTGACCATGAAGGTCGCGCTTCCCGACAGCGGCTCCAACGCGGCTACGGCGCTGGCAGCTATGGTCGCGGAGATGCTGGGATTCACAACGTGCGAACATATCCGCCTGGTTTGGGGCGACTCGGACCTCGCGCCGCTAAGCGATGAGTGGTTCGGTGGTCGCACAATCACGCTGCAAGGAGCGGCCGTCTGCTTCGCAACCGACAAACTGCGAAAAGACCTGCTCGCACGCGCCGCCGACTTCCTGACGACCGATGCCGCCAAGCTTACGATACGCGACGGGGTCATTTCCTCGAGCGAAGATCCTAAGAAGAGCACGACGTTCGCCGCCCTGGCCAAAATCAACAATGGCCTTATCCGGCAAACAGGCCGCGGCACCACAGGCGGTGAAAGAACCGCTGCAAACAAAGGCGTGGGCGCGTGCTTCGTCGAAGTGGAAGTCGATACCTGGACTGGCAACTGGCGCTTCGTTCGGTCGGTTTATACGCACGATACCGGATTGGTGATCAATCCTCCGGTATCCGAAGCCGACATGGTGGGATCTTTGACGGAAAGCACTCAGGTAGCCACAGACTCCATTCCGTGGGACCGCGAATTTCCGGGTACGCGGCATTACAGCGTCGGTTACCTGTCCTACCGGCTTCCCACCATCATGGATATTCCCAAGTCTACGCAGGTGTACATCGACAGTCTGGAGCCGCGCTGGTTCTATGGCGTGAAGAGCTTCAGCGAAACCACCATTGGTGCGGTGCCAGGAGCGATCTCGAACGCGATTTTCAACGCCTGCGGCGTCCGCATTCGGGAGCACCCCATCACGCGGGAAAAGATTATGGCCGGACTCGCCAGACAACGCGCGTCGCAGACTCCAGGGAGGCAGGCATGAAGAAAGTTTCCATTTACCGGCCAACGACCGTTGACGAAGCGATCCAGATCCTATCGCAGCACGGAGCCAGCGCCTCCGTTTACGCCGGAGGCACGGACCTGCTCATTCGCCTGAAGAACCGCTTGGAGCAGGCGCCCAGCTACCTGGTTGATATCAAGAAGATCGATCACCTCCGCTATATAAAGGAAGATGCGCAAGGCGGCGTCGAGATTGGCGCGGCCACGAAGCTGGCGGAGCTGGCCGATTCTCGCCTCTTGCAAGAAAAATATCCGATGATTGTAGAGGCGATCGGGAAGATCTCCTCTCCGGAATTGCGCAATGCATCGACGCTTGGCGGCGACCTGTTGCAGGAAGTATGGTGCCAGTATCTGCGCGGCGGCTATTCGTGTTGGAGAAACGGCGGATATCTATGCTATGGGGCCATCGGAGATAACAGCTACTATCACTCGGCTATGGGCGGACGGTTGTGTTACGCGGTTTATCCGGGCGACGCCGCCACCGCGCTGATTCCTTTCGATGCCCGTGCGAAACTGGCGACGCCTCAGGGAGTGAAGGAACTTTCCATCGAACAAATGGTCCCCGGCGATATGCTGGTGGACGGCAAGATCCAGTCGCACGTCGTACGCTACAATGAGATTCTGACTTCTGTGGTCATTCCTCCACCGAAGCCCGGCGTGCGGGCATCGTTCGAGAAGCTCCGGCCTCGGGGAGTTTGGGATTTCGCCATGGCCTCGCTGGGGATCAGTCTTCAACTTCGCGACAAGACGATTGAAGACTCGCGCGTGGTGTTTGGCGGCATCTCCGGCAAACCGTATCGCGAAACGACAGTGGAGGCTTTCCTCAAGGGCAAAACCTTAAACACGGAACTAGGCGAGCAAGCGATCTCCGTTGCCCTCGCGGGCGCAGCGCCGCTAAAGTACAACGCCACCAAGATCGACATGGCGAAGGGGCTCCTCGCCAGCGGCCTCGCGAGGTTGAACACGTAGGCGGCATGCAAACTATTGAAGCCCTGCTGCTGGAGCCGGTCGGGTGCCTTGCGGAATTTCCATCCGCCCCTTTCCATGAAATCGCTGTCCGCCTGTTCGGCCGAAAAAGAAAGGCCAGCTCGTCCGCCAGCCGGACCTATTGGCATCTACTGAACTTGATCGACGCCGTGGAAACGCCATTCGGCGCGGAAATGAAAAGCGTCGCGGAAACACTGGAAGTCGAAGCCGTAGACGCAGCAAGCATCTACGAAGACGTCGTTCCCGCGCTTGCGGAGCTAAAATCCATGGGCATCCGGCTTTTTGTGGCATCGTCGCTTTCGCGCAGGGCGGCGTCGCGGTTCGTCGAGCGGAATTCACTTGGCGAGTTCTTGTCCGGAGTGCGCACGCGGGATGAGGCAGAGGGCGTGAAGTCGGCGCCACTTCTCAACGCGCTCGTCGGCGCGTCCCTTCCACGGGAGAAGACAATGTTTCTCACGGATACTGTTGAGGGCATTAAGGTCGCTCGTAGCGTCGGTGTGCATCCCATCCTGATGATGAACGACCCCGAAGAGTCCCAGCGCCTGGCACTGCACAACCCGGCGGGGGGCGTCGTCTCCTTGCACGAAATGCCCGACTTCATCCGCCTGATCGCGGCGCAAAATCAGAGAGGCTGAACCGCTTACTCGTCCTTCAGCCGCTTGCTCGCGCCGATTCGATCCAGACGCGTATCGCGTGCATTCCACACTTCTCCCATACTGCTTTCGCCAATCGGCGCGAGGATCTCGTAGGGCCAGTACGGATCTGTGCGGGGGGCGATCAGCGATGGTCATCCCTACCGCGACATGTGGGGATTCCCAGCAAGTACGACCCGGGCCAGTTTCCGATACTCCCATTTCTCGGGACTTGGGCATCGCAACACTGCAATCTCCGTTGAGGCTTGCTCAGATGGCAAATTTATTGTGACGAGTGCAGAACAAGGGTATTCTGTGCCAACTACAAGTCTAACTTGGAAATTCCGGTTGAAGTGTGGGCGGGAGGTTTCGAAAATGCGAAATCCCTTCAGAGTTTCGGTGATCATGCTTTCTGCAGCATTGACTTTGTCCCTCCTGGCGTTTACTCAGAACGCTCGGCCTCAGCAGTCAGGGCCGCCCAAAGACCGGAAAGCAACCACAGCCCCCGCTCCACTCCATGACATTTCTGGAACCTGGGAGCCGGCCAACGGGCCGAACGATGGAATCCAGCCTTATGGTGTAAAGGCCGTGCCGAACGACGGGAAGCCGGAGCATCAGCTGCCTTACACTCCGCACGGATTGGAAACTTACAAGTCGCATAAGGCGCCCATCGGAGCCGATGAGGTTCTTCCTACACAGTACAACGATCCTCGGGATAGGTGCGAGCCTCTGGGGTTCCCTCGAGCAGACCTTTATTATCTGAGAGAGACTCAAATCATGCAGAACGAGTACAAAGTCGCAATCTTGTATCAATATGGGGAGGCATGGCGCGTAATTTGGACGGATGGGCGAAAGCTCCCGCAATTGGTGGATGGAGGCGTGCTAGTGGGGAAGGAAGTTCGGGAGCCACGCTTCTATGGCTACTCGGTCGGTGAATGGGTGGACGATAGCACGCTCGTCGTGCAGACAGTCGGTATGATGCCGGAAGACAGAGTCTGGCTGGATCTGACTGGTCGTCCAATCAGCGACGCCTTGCATGTGGAGGAGCGTTTCCATCGGGTGAACCATGACCGACTGGAACTGACGGTGACCATTGACGACCCGAAGATGTACACCAAACCCTGGATTGCAATGAACAAGTTCCCGATGCGGTTGGAGGATCCCCACAGAGATGTGATGGAGGTGTACTGCTCGCCGTCTGAGATGGAGAAATACAATAAGCTATTCGCCAATCCTACGAGTGCACCGGAAGGCGATACGCCAGAGCGATAGTTTGCGCTGGTGTGCTTCAGCGTCGAGGAGCCTCTCGCGTCCGCAACGTAGAGCGATGTGGCTTCAGCGAAAGATATTCTTGTGACGGAGGGAAATACAATGAAAAAAAAGACTGCTTTGGTCGCCGCTGTGACGGTCGTCCTTTTGAGCATGTCAATGTCACTATTCGCGCACCACGGAACCTCGGTGTTTGATACGAGCAAAACACTCACGATGAAGGGTAATGTCACGGAATGGGACTGGTCCAATCCTCATTGCCTTCTTCAATTTGACGTAAAGAATAATGAGGTCGGCCAGGTGGTGCACTGGATTGCAGAGACTCAAAATCCCGGAAACATGGTCTACGCAGGTTGGGCGAAGGCGTCCTTCAAGCCTGGGGATGAAGTTACCGTCACTTTGTTGCCTGCCAAGAATGGCCGGCCATTCGGACGAATCAATCAAGTTGTGCTTCCCAATGGCAAGACGTTAGACGCCAACAAAGGGACCCTGACCAAGAACGATTCCGCAGGCTCGTCGGGCGGCGCGAAATCGGACAATTACTCCAAGCAATGAAAAGTGGTTTGGGCAAATGGGGCCGGCCAAGTCCCGTTATGTAATACCTAAAAGAATCCTGTGGATCATTGTTCGCCATCGGGACACTGTGCGGCAACGAGCCACTGCCTAGTTCTTCCAATTCCGCCCGAGAAGTCTGATTTTCGAAATGTGGCCCAGGGTATCCGGTGTGAATTGGTCACTTTCAGATGTCCATGGACCTTCGCGGCATGTCTGACAGGTTTGCTAGAGGCACTTATTCGCTCGATTCGACCATTCGAGCTGCACGGCGTATTTGCCCAGTTTCTTGGTCTTCCAGGCGCAGATATCGCCGATCTCTCCGTTGGCGTCATCGTACCAACCTTGGCCGGGAATCGGATCGGTGATCGCTTCGCAAAGCTCGTGGGAACTCGTTGAGGTCAAGGCATCGAGCTGGGCCACGCCGCCCAGGCATCCGGGGCAATCTGGGAACGGCATGACCGCATAGAAAATTCCGTTTCCAATCGCATCGTGATAGCCGCAGAATTGTTGACAAGAGCTGCTCCCACCTTGCACGACGGTTGTTCCTGAAGGCAAGAAGACAAAGTACAGAGTGTTTGGCGACGGCTGAGGAAACGCGGCATTGCTGGAAATTTCCCGTTGCAGCAATTGCTGAATGGCCTGGTCTGTCACGGAGGCGGACGGCTCGGGCGTGGTGAGCGTAATAGTGCCTGTTCGTTTTCCATGGCCAATCGACTGTCCCGCAACACTGTATTCGCTCAATTGGTCCATCAGGTTACTTGTGAGGACAAAATCGAAAAACTGGTTCATCTGCGCGAGGATTCCTGCCGATGGCTCCTGTTGCCAGCCGGTGCCCCAGAATATTGTGAAGACCTCAACGGTGGTGAGTAGAGGGCCGTTGCGGTAGACCAACTTAGCGGCAGCGGCCGGCGCGAGCGCCTGCGCCTCGGGTTTGTGAAGCGGAACAATTCGGATGGCGTCCTTTGGTGAATGATGCAACGTCTTTCGCGATGGATTTTCTATTTTCATGAGCATCTCGCTTTGTGGCAACTCCGCACTCAGGAATCGAATCTATTAAGGGCCATCAAACAACCTTATGTGATTGTACCAACTGAAATGTTCGATGTGGTGCGTCTTCGATGCACAACTCTGCGTTAGGTCCAAACATGCACTGGAGCCATCCCGGAGACTTTTTAGGGATCGGTCCTGGAAGTCGCCTGATTGGAATCTGACTTGCATGCTTTGTTGTCGCATCCTGGGACGCTATCTGACAATCTTCGGCGCCCCCTATACCACTTTTTGGCATTTAGCCGCTTGTGGCAAGTAGGATTCCTCCCCTGACGGTCCCTCGGCACATCCAAACTACGCCTCTAAGTCCCAATATTGCTGAGGTTTCCTCTATGTATGTCGGACATATTGCCGAGAGATGTGCGGATGGCATCCGGTTTGCTCCCTAATCCTGTGGGGACTGACCCACGCAGACCGTGGAAGTTGGCGGCTCTAGGTGGCCCTGAAATCGGTCAGTCAGACATGGGAGGGGTGGCAGATGATTCGAAAGCTTATCATCACAGTCTTCGTGTTCCTCGGTGCTGTTCCTACTTTTCCTCACACCACTCAACTCCCCACCGGGCAGACTCATCCGGCCCTCCATCTGATGAACGACAGTGAATTCGCCATCTTTCTAAAACGGCTGGATACGGATGTGCTTCGTTCGCAAGCGCAATTGAAAAAGATGGATGTGAAATCCCTGAGTCTTGATCTTCAGGAAGGCGAGGAACTTGAGAGAAGCTACAACCGGTGCTTGCAAACGCTCGATAACGCCAGGGAAGAAATCCAAAAGCTATCACAGAAACAGACACTCAGACTTGACTTATACCTCCTGATTGACTTGAACGAATTAGCTCGCAACCTGGATGCGCTGGACCAGGGTTTGATGAATCCTGCGGTCGGCGGAAGCAGCGGGACCCAGAAGACACTGAGTTATGCAAGAGAAGTCCTGAGCATTGACGTGGCGCTTGCAACGGACATTTCCACATTTCAGCACCACTTTCTTGCGTTTACCGGAGTAATCGACGCGACCCTTGACCAAGCCGAATCTGATGCGTCTCAACCCCAGACTCAGAAATAAGACCCCGCCGTTGCCCTCCATCAGGGTGAAGTTAGCCTCACGGCTTCCCCGCAAGCGGAAATACAGCTTCTGATAAGCGGTGTGAGCTCAACAGGTCGATGCAACACCAGCAAATCGGTTGATCCCAGGATTCCATCCTGTGGAGTGAATGGCGAAACATTCATCTACAAGGAATGAAGCGCGATACAATTCCCGCCGAAGGATCAGGAACACGGGCTACACCTTCAAGTCCTATCTCGTTGAGGGTTTTATGACCGCTGACAAGACAGCACAGACGGACGAGGAATTCTTTCGACAAAGGGGCTTTGGTCTCCGAATTGGATTCGGTGACCGGCCCGCACTCCTCGTAATCGATTTGATCAAAGCGTTCACTGATGCGGGGATGATGCTGGGTGCGAATTTGGACAGCCAGGTTGAGGCGGCGAATTCTCTTTTGAATGTCGCGCACGATCGGAAGATGCCCGTCATCTTCTCCACGGTCATATACCAAGACGCTGATTTTAAGGATGCTGGAATTTGGGCTCTCAAACAAAAGGGAATCGTGACGCTGAAGGCCGGCACAAGTGGGGTCGAACTCGATCCCCGATTGAAGGCGCAAAAAACGGACACGCTGCTCATGAAAAAGTATGCTTCCTGCTTTTTCGGAACGGATCTAGTTTCGCGGCTGCTTGCCCACCGAATCGACACGCTGCTCATCGCCGGCTGCACGACGAGCGGTTGCGTACGAGCCACCGCGGTCGATGCCTGTCAGACCGGCTTTCGGCCGATGGTTGTTCGAGAGGCGGTCGGTGATCGCTCTGCGGCAGCGCACGACCAAAGCCTGTTTGACTTGGATGCGAAGTATGCGGACGTGGTTTCTCTTGCGGATACATTGGAGTACCTCGTCACAATCGGCCGCACCGTTCATGCGTCTACCGACTGAGTGAAAGGTTTTTCGATGGCCCAATCGTTCTCGCAAGCCCCGCAGGAACACGATCGGTTCCCTTACTCCGCGATTGTTGATCGCGCGCCGTTGCGATGGCCAAATGGCGCCCGGGTCGCTTTGTGGGTCATTCCCAATATCGAGCATTTCTTGTTCGATCGCCCTTCGACCCCGGTAACCCTGGCAACAACTAAATTAGTCCCGGACGTGTTGAATTACTCCTGGCGCGATTACGGCCTTCGGGTTGGAATCTGGCGGCTGATGGAGATCATGGAACGGTACAGCGTCAGAGGGACTGTGGCGCTCAACTCGGACGTCTGTGCGCACTATCCGCGCGTGATTGAAGGAGGAAACCAGTTGGGCTGGGAGTGGATGGGACATGGGACGAGCAATTCCATTTTGATCAATGGGCAGCCGGAAGACGAGGAACGTGCGCTTGTGCGCGACGTTGTCGGTGCAATCCACAAGAGTACGGGGAAGCGCCCGCGCGGCTGGCTGAGTCCCGCGCTCAGCGAATCGCACAGAACACTCGATCTGCTCGCGGAATGCGGAATCGAGTACGTCTGCAATTGGGTCAACGATGAGCAACCCTACCCGATGCGCGTCAAAACGGGCTTGATGATCTCGATTCCATATTCGATTGAGATCAACGATATTCCGGCCTTTCTGGATCTCAAACAAAGCGCGGAGATGTTTGGCCGCATGATTTGTGATCAATTTGACGTGCTCTATGAAGATGGCGCCAAGACCGGACGAGTCATGGCTATCAGCCTGCACCCTTTCCTCATCGGGCATCCCTACCGGAGCAAATACTTCGCCAAGGCGCTCGCTTATATCACTTCGCGCCAGGAAGTTTGGATTACCACCGGCAGCGAAATCGTCGATTGGTACCGGCAGAACTATCTCCAGCTCTAGGCCATAACGAGCACCACCGGGAGACCCGCATGAATAGCAAAGCATTTAGTGTGACTGGCGCTTGCCGTTCTGATGCGTACGGCCACTCTCCAATAACGGCGTTTCTCAGGACCTGGACCCGACCCCTCCAGAGCCGGAGCTGGGTTTAACGAGAAAGTTTTTACCTTGAATCTAGAGTACCCTTGCCCACAGGGTATGAACGGGTCCCTAGACCAGCAGAACAGCCTCTGCCGCCCCCATCCGGTCTTCTGCGACTGTGGGCTTGGATGGGGCAATCGGTCTCTTTCTAAGACGAAATGATCTACGTACCAACTTCTTTACGCTTCAGCGCTTCTCCTTCGGTCGCTGGGCTGCTTTGGACAGGCTCCTTCTGACATTCGAACACTCTACGATCAACTGAATCGACCAACGACAACTCATGCTGCTGCGCAAAAGATGCGAGACTTGGCCGACAAGGACTCTGCCGCGCGAGATTTCATCGCGCAGAGACTTCCGTCGATGATTAGTTGCCTGAGCACCACGGATTTCGTTTGGATGAATGCACCCCACTACCTGGGAATCCGTAAAACTTCAATACGATCTTGTAGCTAGGGTTTTGTCGGACTTCGGCGATCCTGTAGTTCCCCTCGTTGCCGATGTTCTTTCGAAGGGTGACGACTCGATGAGAAAGCGCGCTCTCTCGATACTCTCGAAAATCAATTCTCCAAAGGCGCGGCCAGCGATGTGAGATCATCTCCCAAATGAGAGTGAACCCACAATGAGGACGATGATTCAACAAGAATTGCATTTGGCAGAGTGATCCGACACGAATGAGACACCACGTCGAGATAGGTCCCGTGAAACGAGGTGGTCTCAATGGGTCGATGCAACACTTGCTGAAGGTCTTCTTTTACGAGTCTACGAAGCTGATTTCGTTCGCTGGCGTCAATTCAAACAAACAAAGCCCTGTTTAGGTTCTGATTGAGTCCTGCCATACAGGTCGATTCTCGATGGGAA
>WNGI01004015.1_pt1 | contig 13096 bp, 8 predicted proteins | sample 5400621 | NCBI WGS metagenome assembly WNGI01 (sample SAMN13153374, study PRJNA577476) | soil metagenome | isolation source: 20 cm soil or saprolite under Garry oak tree replicate 1 | place: USA:California | collected 2016-06-15
GGTTTAAGAGCAGCGTTCTGAATGTGCGAGTGGAGGTCAACGAAAGAGTCTCCGCGGACATCCGGCTGGAAGTCGGTGACGTCGCGCAGAAGATAACGGTGGAAGCGTCGGCCGCTCCGCTGGAAACGGAAACCTCAACCTTAGGAAACGTGCGTACCGAACGCGCGGTGGCGGACCTGCCGCTGAACGCGCGCAACTTCGCGTCCTTGATCTTCTTGTCGCCGGGCGCCGTGCCTTCCTTCGACCGCGATTCGAGCAGCCTATCGGGTACCACGCGGCGGGGCGTGAGCAACGCCGCCATTAACGGCATCCGGCCCACCAACGATTGGAACAGTATTCTGATCGAGGGCATCGACAACACCGAGAATCACAATGCATTCGGCGCGGTGGTGTTTCCGCCGGTGGATGCGATTCAGGAGTTCAAGGTGCAAACCAGCGCGGCGGATGCCCAGTTCGGTCGCGCTGCCGGAGGCTTCACGAATGTGGTACTGAAATCCGGCGGCAACGCGTTTCACGGCTCGCTCTTTGAATTTCACCGGAACTCGGAGTTTGATGCGGCCAACTACTTTGCGATCCCCGGCGCAAGCACGCACTTCATTTTGAACCAGTTCGGAGGCACCTTCGGCGGTCCTTTGACATTGCCTCACCTCTACAACGCGAAGCGCGAAAAGACCTTCTTCTTCCTGGCGACGCAGATCGACCGCCGCCGTCAGGCGCAGGCCTACGTCAGCACGGTGCCGACTGCCGCCATGCACAACGGCGATTTCTCCGGCTTGGGTGTGACCATTTACGATCCACTGACTATCTCTGGAAACACTCGCACACCGTTTCCGGGAAACGTGATTCCCGCCGCGCGCTTCAACTCGGCGGGCAAGGCTCTGATCGATCTGTATCCCCTCCCGAATTTCCCCGGCCACCCGGACCAGTACGCCAGTGACTCCAGCCGCATCTACGATTCCTGGCAATCCGACTTCAAGATCGACCACTACATCACGCAGAGCAACATCTGGACCCTCCGTGGGAGTTTGGGGCACACGGACATCATTGAAGGATTACCGTTGCCGAAGCCAGCCGCCGCAAATGTGGGTCCCAGCGCCTTTCCTGTCGGCCAATATTCGATCATCAACCGGCTCACGATTTCCCCACAAAGCTTAAATGAATTCCGCTTCGGGTTCACGCGGATGAACATGCAGTTGATCCAGCCGAATGCGGGAGACGACGTCGCGCAGAGAATCGGTATCCAAGGCGTCAATGTTGGCGACTCGATTACCGCCGGTCTGCCCCGGGTGCAACCGAGCGGATACCAAGTGCTCGGCGACGATCCTTTCACTCCCGCGACTCTGGTGAGCAACAATTTCCAGACAGAGGACGTCTTCTACTGGACACACGGCAACCACGCGCTGCGGATCGGCGTACGGCTGGATCGCCGGCAGTACAACGCGTTTCAGAGTTCGGCGATTCGCGGCATCCTCAACTTCTCCGGCGTGTACACGAACAATCCCGCAAGCTTGAGTGGGGGCAACAGCCTCGCCGATATGCTGCTGGGCGCGCCCATCAATGGAAATATCAACATCCTCAACGGCATTCGGGGCTTCCGCCGCTGGGAGTTGGGGACCTTCGTTCAGGACGACTGGAAGGTGACTCCGAGACTCACTCTCAATCTGGGATTGCGGTATGAGTTATACCCCGAATATCCCTGGGTGGAGGTCGGTGACCGGCAGAGTGTGCTGTTACTGGGCTCGCAGCAGATCGTGCAAGTAGGCACCAACGGGATCCCGCGAAGCGGCGCGGCGCTGGACACCAACAACTTTGCTCCTCGCATTGGCTTGGCATATCGCGCCACAAACAAGACCGTGATTCGCGCGGCTTACGCCATCTTCTATGCAGCGCCGCAATTTGAGATCAACCGCAATCTCGCTATCAACCCTCCCTACGCCGGCACATTCCAATTCAACAACAACCAGCTCGATTTCACAAACGCACGAAAAGTCAATCAAGGATTCGACCGTTCGTTCAGCCCCGCCGGCGCGACGATCCGCGGCCTAGAACCAAACCTTGCCATGCCCTATGTGCAGCAGTGGAATGTGAACGTGCAGAGGCAACTCCCCGGCCAAACGCTGCTCACTGTGGCATACGTTGGCACCAAGGGCGTGCATCTGCGCGACGAGGTGGATCTCAACCAGCCGCGGCCCGGTCCCGGCGCGGTAGCATCGCGGCGTCCGTATCCTTTCTTTGGCAGCATCATCGATACCGAGTTCCGCGCGAACTCCGTTTTCCATGGCCTGCAGGCGAGTTTCGAGAAGCGCTCTTCCAAGGGCCTGAGTTTCCAGAGTTCGTACTCGTGGGGACACGCGATTGACGATGCGGCCTTGTTTGGCGGCGATCATCAGGACATGCTCAACCTGCGCGCCGACCGTGGCAATTCACCCTACGATATACGCCACAGCTTCCTCTTCAGCTTCAACTATGAGCTCCCATTCGCTCGCGAATCCAAAGGGCTGACGGCCGCTCTGGCTCGCGGCTGGCAACTTAACGGCATCGCCCGGTTGAGTACAGGACCCTACCTGGAGCCAACCGTCGGACCGAACAACCTGAACGGCAGCGGATTCCAGCGGCCCAACCTGGTGGCCGGCTGCAAGATCCAACTCGACAATCCGACGCCGACCCTCTGGTTCAATAAGGCCTGCTTCACCATCCCGGCGCAGTACAAGTTCGGCAACGCCGGTCGCGACATCATCGAAGGACCCGGCACACACAACCTCGACGTGTCCCTGTTCCGCAACATCTACCTTACGCACGGCGAAGCTCGGAAGACGCTTCAACTGCGCGGTGAGGTGTTCAACGTCACCAACACGCCCCAGTTGAACAATCCGAACGTGACGATTGGTGTACGCGCCACCGGTGTGATTACCTCCGCCGGCTCGCCGGCCTCGTTCCAGCGCATCAACCGGCAGATACAACTCGCAGCGAAGCTGATTTTCTGACGAGCCATGATTCGAACACTCCTTTTCTGCATCGCGGTTTCCGCCACCGCACAGAGTTGGAAACCCGCTCCGGTAAACCTGAGGACCACATGGGGAGAAAGGGTCACGCCGGACAACGCATGGCGTGAGTACCCGCGGCCGCAATTCGTGCGCCAGCGCTGGGCGAACCTCAACGGTCTCTGGGACTACGCCATCACTCCTCGAACCGCGCCTATCCCGTCCAACTTCGACGGCCGGATTCTCGTGCCCTTCGCGGTCGAATCCTCCTTGTCCGGTGTCGGCAAGCCGCTGCTGCCCGAACAACGGCTCTGGGAGCGGCGGACGTTCGAAGTTCCAAGCGAATGGAACGGCCAGCGGGTGCTGCTGCATTTCGGCGCGGTCGACTACGAGTGCGCTGTGTGGATTAATGGCGGCCTGGCGGGCATGCACGCGGGCGGCTTCGACCCCTTCACGTTCGACATCACGGCGTTTCTCCGCTCAGGCTCCAATGATTTGCTTGTGGGTGTCACTGATCCCACAGACACCGGCGAGCAACCCCGCGGAAAGCAATCGCTGCATCCGGAGGGAATCTGGTACACGCCGGTATCCGGTATCTGGCAGAGCGTGTGGCTGGAGCCTGTGCCCACGGGCCTCTATCTGGCCGAATTGCGCTTGACGCCCGATGTGGACGCGGGCGGCTTGCGTGTGGTCGCGCTCGCCAACGAAGCCACTGGCGACGACAGTTTCGCCGTGCGGCTAACAGTTTCGGCCGCGGGAAGCACGGTGGCCACTGCCTTGATGCGCGTGAACCGCGAAGGGATGGTGCCCATCGAGCACGCCCACCTTTGGTCGCCAGATGATCCATTTCTCTACGATGTCAAGGCTGAATTGGTGCGCGTGCGCAACCCGCACGCCGCCAACGCCGACCAGCCCACGCCGCGCTTCGGGCAGACCGAGCGTCAATTGTATGCCAAAGCTGAAGTCCAAGGCGCGCCGCTGGATTCGGTGACCAGCTACTTCGGCATGCGCAAGATCTCGATTGGTCCGGGACCGGTGGCAAACCAACCGGTCATCCTGTTGAACGGCCGGCCGGTCTTCCAGCATGGTCCTCTGGATCAGGGATGGTGGCCGGACGGCTTGTACACGCCACCCTCCGATGAAGCCATGAAGTGGGAAATCGGCTGGCTGCGCCAGGCAGGCTTCAACATGCTGCGCAAGCATATCAAAGTCGAGCCAGCCCGCTACTACTACCACTGCGACAAGTTGGGAATGCTGGTGTGGCAGGATATGCCGAGCGGCTTCAATCAACGACTGCGCAACGCCCGTCAGGACGAAGGCGAGCCCCTGCGTCTCTCGACCAGCCGTGAACAGCACGAACTGGAACTGCGCCGCATGGTTGCGCGCCTGTATAACGCGCCGAGCATCGTAGTGTGGGTGGTGCACAACGAAGGCTGGGGGCAGTATGAATCCAAGCCGCTCGCGCAGTGGGTGAAATCCATCGACCCCAGCCGCTTGGTGAATGCCGTCACCGGCTGGCTGGACATGAACACCGGTGACATATACGACATTCACACCTACCAGCCCGTGCCGCTCGAGCCGAAACAAAAGCCCGACCGCGCGATTGTGATCGGCGAGTACGGCGGCGTCGGCTGGCCTGTCGCGGATCATCTGTGGAATCCGGACATGCGCAACTGGGGATATCAGACGTATCAGGACCAGACGGCGTACCTGGAGGCGCTGCGCATGAAGATAGAAGCGCTCGTGCCGATGAAGGAGCGTCTGGGCCTGTCCGCGGCGGTCTACACACAAACCTCCGACGTGGAGGGTGAAGTGAACGGTCTGCTCACTTACGATCGCAAAGTCATTAAGATAGATGCAGCAGTGCTCCAGAAAATGAACGCGCCCCTTACGGGGGAAAAGCGATGACGAAGTGGATCCTGCTCGCATGTGCGGCTTGCGCCTCGGCGACGGCGCAGGAAGTCGGAGCGAACTTCAATCACGACCCGGAGATCATCGATATCTCTCTGCTGAAACGCGTTCCGGTGGATTGGATCCGGACCACACCCTACATCTTCGAATACATCCAGGGCGAGAAGCGGCCGGACTCCGGCGAAGGACTAGGCAATGTGATTCGGGCGCATCAGGCCGGGTACAAGATTGCCTTCGGATTCCGTTGGGACTTCCGCAAATTCGGGCTGAGAATTCCGCAGCCGGGGTCCGCCGAAGAGAAAGAGTACTTCGGCGTGGCTAGGCAGATTCTGGAGCGTGTGGGGCCCTCAATTGAAATCTTCAAACTCGGTAACGAACCGACGCTGGAAACCATGGACGCGGACATGCAGCCAGACACTTCCGGCGCGGTGCCGTTAGTACGATTCACGCAGCGCCTGTTGACAGAAGTCGTGGAGCCCTGCTATCGCGCGCACCCTGGCTGGAAGCGGCCGGCCATCTACGTGGGCTCGCTTCCCGCGCTGTTCGAGCCGCGCATGCAGAAGTTGCCCGCGGTCGCTGGACTGATCGAGTTGGCCCAGAGCAATCCGGCCATCGAAGGACTGTCCATCCACCTGCACATCGAAACCGAGCAGGATATGCGCGAGTCTTTCGAGTTCGTACGCCACCGTATGCCCGCCAAGCCGATCATCGTTCCCGAGTTCTCTCTGCACCGCCTGTATGTCAAACATCTCAAGGACCCGCTTGGCGCGGACCAGGCGGGACGCGAGTTCGCCGCGCGCTTTCACCGCGATCCGGAGATGCGGTTGCATCAGTGGTACAGCTTGGCCAATCAGCACAAGGTCAGCATGGAAGAATGGAGCGCGATGTTCGCCTCGCGCAATTGGTTTCCACCACACTTCATGCTCACCTACTATCGCTACTTCGAGCGCTACGGCGTCCGTTTGGCGACTTATGGATTCGTCAGCCAGTACGCACCGCCGGTGGTTCCGCCCAACGGCTCAGCATGGTTCATCAACCCGATCTTTCCCGCCAAGAGCCTGCCGCCGAACGCGGATGGAAGCCTCACTCCCAATCCGCTCTGGATGGATGATTTCGTCGCAATCGTGAACAAGGGTCGGGCCAAGGGGAAATAATATGGTCAATCGCAGACGCTTCCTGCAAGTTCTCAGCGCTGCCCCGGCGTGGGCGGCTCGTGCGGCCGAGTCGCGGCCGAACATCCTTCTGATTCTTGCTGACGATCTCGGCTATTCCGATCCCGGTTGCTACGGCGGCGAAATCGCCACGCCGAACATCGACCGCCTGGCGTCCCGTGCGGTGCGCTTCACGCAGCTCTACAACGAGTAGCCGGACGAGAGGAGGAACGGCTGCTTTCGCTTGCGGCCCTAAGTGTCCCAGGATGTCGGCGGCGACGGTGCGAGGGTGGGTGCGCGATTCCTTAGTCAGGACATCGATCAGAGGGGGGATAGCCTCGGGTCCCATACGTCCGAGAGTGCTCGCCGCAAGACCGCTGCCACTCTCGTCCTCGATCACTAGATGGATAAGCTCGGGGATTGCTACTTTGGCCTCCTGCGGCCCGATCTGCCCGAGGGCGAAGGCCGCGAAGCCGCGCACATTTTTGTCAGTATCCTCGCGTAACGCCTGGATGAGAGCGGGGATCGCCGGTTTTGCTGTCGTCTTCAGCTCCCCGAGGGCTTGGGCGGCCAGCATCCGCACCATTCCATTTGAATCCTTGCTGAGGGCTTGGATGAGAACGGGAATGGCTTCTGTTGCTGCCGGCCACATCTCCCCGAGGGTTCGGGCCGCGGTTGCCCGCACTCCTCGATCTGGATCCGCGCTGAGTACCTGCATGAGACTGGGGATCGCCGCCCTTGCCGCTGGCCCTCTACGCCTGAGAGCTTCGGCCGCTTCAAGGCGGACCTTCGGATCGTGTGACTTCAGTCTTTCAATTTGGTCAGAAACGTCTGAGTCACTCAGGCTGTGCGCCCAACTCGCCATTGCGATCGCCAGGCAAATCACCAGGAGCGCAACCAGCTGCGAAGAGAATTTCGTACAGACGATCTTTCGAGGATTACGGATACCCATCACTTATCAGTTCTCTCCAGAACGGCTTGTTGTTTCAGATTCTACGACAAGTTCCTTCGAGAGGCTGGAACATATTCGATTTAAAGCTGCTCTACGAAGTGACTCATGTCCTCAAGAAGTCTGGCAGAAATGGGAACTGGCAGTTCTTTCTGAGCCGGAGAACTTTCACCACGTGATGACGATCTATCGTTTATCGACGACGACTAGCACCGGGAGCGAAGGCGATGCCTAGGCGAGCGACTGGGTAGGGTTTGATTCGGATCACACCGAGTACTTCAATCGCGCCTTCTCTGCGAGCTGTTTCGTTTTGAATGATTTCGAAAGGGTGTGAACTCACCTTCGACGTACTTGAAAAGTAGCCACTGCTCGGTTGTCTTTGCCACGGAGTTTTATAGCATGGTGCGGCTGGCGAAGAGCACCAGAGATAAAGACCTTGGATTTCGAGATGCGCATCGCGTAAACTTCAGTTCACAGGTGGTATATGTTACCGAACTATTACTACTCCTACCTCGTCGGGGCTCTCATTTTTTGGGTGGCCTGGATCATCTGTTCCATTCTTGGAAAGGCGTACCGATCGGAGATTCGCTGGGGCACCCTCATCGCAGCTCCCCTGGCCCTCAGCAGCCTTTTGTTCGTCCCTGAGTATTGGACGCCCCCCTCGCTGTTCAACCTAGACCAGAGAATCCGAGTCGGAATCGAGGATTTTCTCTGGGCTGCGGCGGTTGGTGGCATTGCTTCCGTCGTGGGCGAGCTCTTCCTCAAAGAAAGGCTGGGAGCGATTCGAAAGTCCAGGCATAAACGGCACTACGCACCGCTTGTTCTCGTGGTCGTCGTTTTTGTCGCACTTCACTTTGGGCTTCATTGGAAAACGATGAACGCCACGATCGTTTCTTTGGCGGTTGGCGCTCTTGTCATTGGTTACCTCCGGCGGGACCTAGTCCCGTTGATGCTCACCAGTGCTGTGAGTTTTACTGTTTTATATTTTGTGTTGTTCTTGTGCGTCCTTCTCCTGTACTCGCAATTCGTTCAGCGCTACTACAATCTCCCGAATCTTCTTGGGATCTATGTTCTTGGAGTGCCCATTGAGGAGCTCTTGTTTGCCGCCATGGGAGGCGCCATCTGGAGCGTCGCTTACGAGTACGTGTTTGGTTATCGTCTCGAGGCCGCGGGACGTATTTGAATTTGGTGACTCGAAGAAGAGACACATTCGCTTAAGGGACGGTATGTAAGTTTTTCTTAGTTTAAGAATCGGGTCCGCACGTCATTGGTTTTGCGGGTCAACCTGAGGCAACACGGAGATCTCCGATGCCCACTCTCTATACAACCTTACGTGCGCAACATCGTCACGGTTTGCCGCGAGTGGCCGCGCCTCCCGCCAAGGCAAAACCGCTTGCCGCCACAAAGAAGCCGCTCCTGGCATCGACTTTGGCAATGGTGCGCTCCGTAGCCGTCAGCAGTAATTGGCGACCGACGAAAAGAGGACCCAAGAGAGGAAAGAAAATCGCAGTCGTAGGAGCGGGATTTGGAGGACTGTGCGCTGCATACGAACTGCACGGACTGGGCTATGAGGTGACCGTTTTTGAGGTTCGGGATCGGGTTGGCGGACGCGTCCATAGTATTACGGACGGGTTCGTATCGGATAAAACCGTAGAAGGCGGAGGGGAGTTAATCGGGAGCAATCATCCACTCTGGAATACGTACGCACGCCGCTTTGGTCTGCGATTTACCGACGCGGAAGACTACGGGAACTCACCCATACGTTTTGGCAAAGTTACGTTGACCTTTGAACAGAGCAAAGACCTAACGGATGAACTTGAAAAGGTGCTCAAGAAACTAAGCGACCTGGCCGAAAGTATTGTCGATCCGTTCGAACCGTGGGCCAATCGAAATGCGCGCCGTTTAGATCATAGGTCGATCGCGCAATGGATTAGACGTCAAGAGTGCAGCCGACTCTGCAAAAAAGCGGTTCAGGAGATGCTCGAAACGGATAACGGCGTGGGTGGCAATGAACAGAGTCTCTTGGGCGTATTGGCCATGGTGAAGGGTGGGGGGCTCGACCGATTCTGGACCGACACGGAGGTCTATCGTTGTGAAGGTGGGAATCAGCAGTTGGCAGAAGGATTCGTCAAGCACCTGAATGAAGAAAGGGAAAGGGTTGTTTTGAAAGCTCGGGTCAGCTCCATTGCTAAACGAGGCAAGGAAATCTGGCTCACGGTAAAGGTAGGCAAGAAACGGCTACAAGCGGGACCCTTCGATGACGCAATCTTGGCAATTCCACCGTCGGTATGGGACTCGATCCGGTTTACGGATCTGAAGCTAGCTCGAAAGCTGAAACGTGCACCTAAAATGGGCGCGAATGTGAAGTACTTGATGCGATTCAGGCGTAGGTTCTGGCAGGATTTTGCGAGTAGCCCGAATCTTACGGAGGACGGCCCAGTTGGCTTGACCTGGGAAACCACAGAGGCAGATCCACGGCCAAACTATACGATGGTGGCTTTTTCCGGAGCCGAGGATGCGACGCGACTTTCGAGTCTCGAGGACCGCTCTTTGACAGGCGTCTACAATCGGGCGCTCGAAACTGCCTATCCCGGGATCAAACGACAGATCACGAAGCGAAGGTTCATGAATTGGCCGAAGGAGCCTTGGACCAAGGCGTCATACTATTTCCCGCGCCTCGATGAAGTGACGCGCTGGGGACCGTTCTGGCATGCCGGATATGGCGGTTGGCTGCATTTTGCGGGCGAGCATACCTGTTACGCCTTCATGGGGTACATGGAAGGAGCGCTAAGCTCCGGGTACCGATTGGCGCGAAGACTCGCCGTGCGGGACCGGATTCTTAAGGCTTAGTCGGTTGCATCCGCAATCACGACTCTTCTCGTCTACGAACTTTCCAAGCGGACAGCCAAGACTCTCACCATAAATGGTTTTGGATAGTCATTCCGCAAGGAAGAGAAACAGAATTTGGGAGATGTTTGGGAGGAAATAACAATGAGCACGGCGACATCGACTCCTCCACTGAAGAAGTGCGACATTGTCATGAAGGGCGGAATCACGTCAGGGATCGTCTATCCCGGATTAATTTGTAAGCTGGCGGAACGGTATCAATTCCAATCCATTGGGGGAACTTCCGCTGGCGCGATCGCGGCTGCCCTCACTGCGGCGGCGGAGTACGCCCGACGGAACGGTCGGGACGCCTTTCGCGACGTGGGACAAGTTCCCGGCTGGCTTGGAGCCAAATGCAAGGTCGGGACTGGCTCAAATCTATTGAACCTATTCCAGCCGCAGCGGGGAATGCGGGTTCTTTTTCGTCTAGCGACCGCGTTTCTCGTGCAAGGCTGGCTGCAGCGAGCGTTTCGATGCGCTCAGGCTCTCTGGATTGAGATTCTCGTGGGCCTAATTCCCGCTTTCGTCTTTTTCTGCCTTGGTATGCCGATCGGCAATTGGCGGATCGCAGTGGTGGTTCCATTGGGGCTTTTTGTGGCGATCGTGGGAATCGCTCTTGCCGGTACACTGGGCATGCTCATTCGGATCGGGCGCCTGTCCAGCCACCACTATGGGCTCTGTACGGGATACACGAAGGAAGAACAAGGTCGTCCGTTATCGTTAATCGGTTGGCTAAGCGAGCGGTTGAATACGATGTCGGGCATGCCGTCTGGCCATCCTCTTACATTCGGAGATCTCAAGAACTCCGGAATCACGCTCAAGATGATTTCGACCTGCCTGACCTTCGGCCGCCCGTTTACTCTGCCCTTTGAGTCATCCGAATTTTTCTATTCGCCATCGGAAATGCGCGGTTTTTTTCCAGAAGGGGTCGTAACTTGGATGGAAACTCATTCCACTCCGCTGAGCGCCCACGGCGAACCAGTAGATGCTGGGGGTCTGAGACTGCTGCCGGACCATGACGACCTTCCTGTCATCGTGGCGACGCGTCTGAGCTTGAGTTTTCCTTTTCTCTTCTGCGCGGTGCCGCTTTATGCTGTCGATTGGTCGCGACGCAGAAGGACAAAAGACGAACCTCCCCGCAGCAAGCGAGTTTCGGGCGATGCTCTGGATCCCAACGAAGTCCGCACGCCTGAACGTGTGTGGTTCTCAGATGGAGGTATCTGCAGCAATTTCCCGTTGCACTTATTCGATTGCCCTCTGCCCAAATGGCCGACGTTCGGGATCAATCTCCGCGACCTTCGTCCCGACCGGGAAGCCAGAGTGTGGACACCGCAAACCAACCGCGGCGGCGTTGCCCATCTGTGGAGCCGCCTGTCCACGGACTCTGGCATAGGTGCAGCAGGCGCATTTTTTTTGGTCATGTTCGATTCGGCAAGGAATTGGATGGACAATTTACAGAGCATGGTTCCGGGCTACCGAGACCGCCTCGTGCACGTGTACTTGGACAAGCAAGAAGGCGGATTGAATTTGAACATGCCTGTGGAAGTTCTAAAAGATCTGAGCGGTTACGGAAAGCTCGCTGGAGAAAAGTTTGTTGATCACTTTTTCGAGGGCGTGGATTTTGGCGAGAAGACGCCGATGACCTGGGACAACCACCGCTGGGTTCGCTATCGTTCGACCGTGGCTCTGCTCGAATCGTTCCTCGCAGATTTTGCGTACTCGGTTGAGCATCCCGAACCGGGTGACCAGACTTTTTTTGAACTAATCGGGAGAGACAGAAACGTACCGCCGACGAGTTATCCGTTGACAGAAGAGCAACGCAAGGAGGCAATGGAAATGACGCATCGGCTCAGCGATCTGGGGCAGGAAGATGGGACCTTGAAAGAAGGCGCACCCAGACCGACTCCTGCCCTGCGGATACGGCCTTCCTTTTAGTTGCGGCGATTCCAGCGACCCATTCGTTGCCTCTGATCGCCGCAAGTCCTTGGGCCACGGCCTCATATAATGTTGCGGCCGTGACGTCGACGGTGTGCGAGACACCGTCCATATCTTGGATGGTGACTGCCTGGTAAGGATTGGGTACAACGCTAGACGGCCCGAGAGGTTACCCTTCTCCTTACTCGTGCGGACCCTACAACCTCTGGGTTGCTGCACAAACTGCTGCACAGACGCTTCCCTGAACCCCCTGAAATGCACCAAAACAGATGCATCACACCTATACTTCACAACAACATACGCAAGGTTGGGTCTTTTCGTAATCGGCAGGCCGCGAGTTCAACTCTCGCCCTCGGCTCCAACTCTAAGAAAACAACCGAGTTCCTGAAGCCAGTGACCTACCGCTGAGCTAACCTGGCGTCAGGTTCCATCGAAGTTCCATCGTTCTTTTCGAGGCATTCATGGCGTTCTGGATGTCTTTGGTTGCGACGATTGCGTAGCGTATGAAGACCGAAGGGGTCTTCCAGCCACCAATCTTCATAGCGACCGTCTCTGGCACCCCGGCGTTAACCAAATTACGGGCACCAGAACGACGCAGATCGTGAATGAGCAATTCGGGGCACTTCGCGGCTACGGTCGCTGAGGCCCATTCGCGCCGGAGATTCGTCGCGTCGAACACAGGCTGACCAGTCTGCAGGAACTGCTTCTTCAACACCGCTGTCAGTTCAGCCGTGAGGGCGAGAGTGATTCCAATTGAACGATCCCTGTGTTGTTCCCAGGCAAGGCGGGTTGGCAAACCATTGGGGACGCCTTGGCGCGGTTCTTCCCAATAAAGCAAGGATTCCAGGCACAGTTTCTGGCGTCACCGTGGCAGACCACGGATGACGTACCATCGAGAAATTGATCGATCATGCGGTATCGCGCAACAAACTTTATTTCAGAGCCTTCTCAATTGAGATTGAACCGATTCGATTGGGGAACCGAGGTTAGCACTTAGCGAGTTTCTTTGATGGGCACGGGCGTTACGCGGCTTAGAGCGGCATATTTGCTCGCCAATTCCTTGTTGCCGAGTCTGCCGTAAATTTGCTCTAGCAAGGCGTAAATCTGCAGGTCAAGAATTACGCCTCTCGTGTCGCGCAGGGTGGCCGCTCTCTCGCCATCGGCTCTAGCATCCTCATAGTTCTTCATGCTCAAATTCACTTTGGCGCGTTCGTACCAAACCGCCCGGACGTTTGGGGTCAGCTCCACGGCGCGATCCAGGTGCTCTTTGGCTTCTTTGAGCT
>WNGI01015548.1_pt1 | contig 13093 bp, 12 predicted proteins | sample 5400621 | NCBI WGS metagenome assembly WNGI01 (sample SAMN13153374, study PRJNA577476) | soil metagenome | isolation source: 20 cm soil or saprolite under Garry oak tree replicate 1 | place: USA:California | collected 2016-06-15
CGGCCCGCGTCCGCCGTAGCGCACCCACGAACACGAGCGCCATCGCAACGAGCACCGCCACCACCGCCGCAACGAACAACAGATACATCACGCCGTTCGCCACGCCGCGACCGAACTCGAGGCCGCGGCCGCCGAAGACCGGGCCGATCACCGACGCGACGATGTTTCCCCACGCGGTGACGATGAGCAGCCAGGCGACCACCCGTTGCGCGCGGGGACCGAGCGCCAGCCACGGGGCGACGGCGGCGACGCCGATCAACGTGAGGCCGTTCAGAATGCCCTCGAGATGCGCCATGCGCCACGCGCGCACGTCGCCGGGGAGATGTACCTCGAGCGCGCCGGGGAACGGCCACAGGACGATCTTGCCGAGGATCACGAAGGTGAACGGGAAGCCGGCGATCAGCCCTACCATGAAGACGAGTGCGCCGTTGGCGACGAGGAGTGCGCGGCGCCGCTCGTCCATCTCAGTCCTCCCCGAAGAAGCGGCGGCGGACGGCGTCGTCGGCGGGGAGGTCGGGGCCGCCGAACTGGATGTCAGGAAGCCGCGTCTGGTCCGCGGCGATGAGCGGCAGTGCGCGCGAGCGGCGCTCGTCGGCCTCCGGGCCGACGTCCATGAACACGTCGCTGAACCAGCCGTCCACGCGGTGAACGACGCCGTAGTACCGGTCGTGCTCGGCGGCGTAGGCGTGGCCGGCGGCCGTCCAGTCGTCGTCGGCGACGAGACGGTCGCGGAGCGTGCGGACGTCGCGCAGCGTGAGCGACATGCCCTGCCCCCACGTCGGATCGCTCGCCGCGGCGGCATCACCGACGAGCGCGACACCGTCGCGATACGGACGATCCACCCAGGTGTCCGCGCCCTCGAACATTGCGAGCGGGCCCGCCGGCCGGGCCGCGGCCCAGAGCGCCGGGTCCGCGCCGGCACGGACCGACTCCTCGAGGAAGCGCCCGAGGTCCGGGGCGCGGGGTGGATCCGCGTCCCGATGGTAGCCGACGTAGGCGCGCACGCGGCCGCCGCCCTGCGGGATCACGAGGCCGATGCGTCCCGCGCCCGGACTGAACAGGATGGCGGCCGCGTCCTCCGGCGCGGGCACGCCGTCGAGCAGGACGCCGGAGAAGAGGAGACGCTCGGGATCGCGGCGGACGGGGAAGCCCGCCCATTTCCGCATGAGCGAGCTCCGGCCGTCGGCGCCGACCACCAAGCGGGCCGGAATGGCCTCGCTGTCGTCGAGCACGACGGCCGGTCCTGGCTTCACGCCGGAGACGCGGACCCCACGCCGCACCTCGGCACCGGCACCGGCCGCCGATTCGAGCACCGCCTCCTGCATCGCGGGATGGTAGAACGCGAGCCACGGCGCGGCGTGCGCCGTGCTGGCCGGCATGTCGCGGTGGACGATCTGCAGACCGGCGAGGAAGACGTCGAGCCACGGCAACGGGTGCGCACACGTCGCGAGCAGCAGCGACTCGAGGCCGAGCGCCCGCGCCTCGGCGACCCCCCACGGCATCAGCGCCTCGCCGCGGACGCGGTCGGCGAAGCGCCGCTCGCGCTCGAGGACGAGCACGCGCGCCCCGCGCTCGGCCATCGCGCGGGCGAGCGCGGCGCCGCCGAGGCCGCCGCCCACCGTCACGATGTCGAACGTGGGCCGGGCCATGCGTGCCGGCTAGCAGCAAGCGGGCGCGAAGTCACGAGGGTTGCCGTCGGCGCGCGAGCCGGCGCATAACCGCCGCGTCCACGAGACGGAGGTCACCATGCGGAGCGGCAAGCAGCGGACGTCGAGATCCAGGGTCGTCGCCAAGGGCCGGCCGGCCGCCGAGGCCGGCGACGCCGTCGAGCGGCGGCTCGGCGAGCTCTCGGAAGCCGTCAACATCATGATCCCCGAGCTCTCGGCCCGCGTGGCGGCGCTCGAGCACCTGCTCGTCGAGAAGCGCGTCTGTCGCCGCGTCGACCTTATCCGCGCCCGGCAGTTCGTCGTGGTGGGCGCCGAGTGATGCGCTTCTTCTACATGCACGTCGGGAGCTTCGTCGCGGTGATCGTGTACTTCACGTTCGCGGGGGGCGCCGAGTACTCGGCCGCCGGCGTCCGGACGGCCCTCACCGTGGCGCTCGCGGTCGAGACGGTCTACGTCTGGCTCGCACGCCGCGCGGGCGAGCTGAAGCACTTCGACGTCGGCCTCTGGCTCCTGTTCGCCACCGGCACGCTCGCCACGACCGCGGGCTTCACGGGGCTCGCGCGCGTGTTCGAGCACTACTCGCCGGCCCTCGTCTTCACGACGCTCGGCCTCACGGCGCTCCTGCCGCCGCTCCTCGGCGGCGAGCCGTTCACCTATTACTACGCCCGGCGGCAGACCCCGAAGTGGCAGCAGCGGCTGCCCGAGTTCGTCGCGATCAACCGGGTGATGACGGGCTACTGGGCGATCGTCTTCTTCACGGCCGCGGCACTCGCAGCCTTCGCGCCGACCGACTGGCGGTACACCGCGCTCTTCCCGAACCTGCTGACCTTCGGCGCCGGCATGACCGCGACGTGGTGGCTGCCGCTGCTCTACCTGAAGCTCTTCCCGCCCGCGCTGCCGACCACGATCGAGCCGCTCCTCCTCGGCATGCCGCTCGCGTTCGACCGAAAGGCGGCGGGCGACGACCGCGCCGTGATCCAGTTCCGCGTGAGCGGACGCGAGGCGGGCGACTATCACATCCACATCGAGCGCGGCCGGTGCCGGAGCTTCGCCGGCGAGGCGCCGACGCCGGACCTGGTCGTGCACACGCCGGACCGCGTGTGGATCCGAATCGCGCGCGGCGAGCTCGACGGGGGAGAGGCCCTCCAGCAGGGCCTCTATCGCATCGAGGGGGACCTCGCGGTGCTCGCCAAGATGAACGAGTGGTTCAATCCCTGGCGCGGGGCGCGACGCAGCGGTTGACCATCGTCCCGATGCCCTCGATGCGGCTCACGATCTCCTCGCCTTCCTGCAGATAGCGACGCGGATCACGCGTCGAGCCGACGCCGCTCGGCGTGCCGGTGAAGATCAGGTCGCCCGGCTCGAGCGTGCAGAAGCGCGAGAGGTACGCCACCAGCTCGGGCACGGCGAAGATCATGTCGCTCGTGCGTGCTGCCTGCATCGACTCGCCCGCGACGTCGCACGTGAGCGCGAGGTCGTTCGGGTCGGTGAAGGCGTCGAGCGGCACGATCGCGGGCCCGATCGGGCCGAACGTGTTGATCGACTTGCCGAGGGAGAACTGCGGGGGCCGGTCGCTGAACTGCAGGCGGCGGTCGGAGATGTCCTGGCCGATCGTGTAGCCGGCTACATGGCCGAGCGCGCGGTCGGTCGCGATGCGATCGCCGCCCCGGCCGATGACCACGACGAGCTCCACCTCCCAGTCGACGTACGCCGAGGACAGCACCACCGCGGCGCGCGGCCCGACCAGGCACGTCGGGAATTTCGTGAAGACCATCGGCGTCGCCGGCAGCTCGAGGCCCGCCTCCTTCGCGTGCTCGCGATAGTTGAGCCCGATCGCGAACACTTTGGCCGGCCGCGGCACGGGCGGGCCGAGGTGGGACTCGTCGAGCGCCGTGTCCGCCTCGCCCGTGCGCAGCCCGTGCGCCCACTCGACGAAGGCATCCCAGCGCTCGACGGCGGCCATGGGATCGGCCGAGAACCGTCCCGCCGAGGCACGCTCGACGTCGAGCACGCGCTCGCCGAGGACGACGCTCGCCCTCCCCTTCAGGTTTCCCAGTCCGATCCGCATGGCGCTCCCATACTGTGGCCCGCCCCGCGGCGTCCAGTTCGTCGCGGGCTTCGCGGCGGAGCCGACACGCGCGGTCGTTTGACGCTTCGAGCCGCTCCGTCCTAGCTTCGCTGCCGGCATGCGCACTCCACCGCCACCCAGGGGAGGCGGCGCCGCCACACCCGGCCCGCCGGGGCCTCGACCACATGGTCCGCGACGCCGCCGGCGCCGCGGCCGTGGCGATCGCGAGCCGGCACGCCCGCCGGCGCCCGCGGTCGTGCCCGAGACGAGCCATCTCACCGCGCGAGCGGCCGCCGAGGCGCCCCTCACGCCGGCCGAAGTGACGGAGATGAAGGAGCACCTCGCCTTTCTCCGGCGCTACAGGGAGGTGCTGCGTCTCAAGCTCAACGCGGCCGAGGACCTCCTCGTGAACCAGCAACGTGAGCCGAGCGAGCGCGGCGTCTGTCGCCATCTGCTCGGCAAGGTGGACCGGGCGGTGATCGAGCGCGCCATCGAGCGCGAGCCGCTGCACGGCGACGCCGCGGCGCGTGCTCGCATGCTCGCCGGAGCCGTGCGTCTCACGGCCGACGTCGGCGTGCTGCTCGCCTATCTCGAGGCGCTCGCGCACGTGCGCTCGCATGCGGAGGCGGCCGAGGCCTTCGCCGAGGTGGTCCGGCGGATCGACTTCGAGAGCGTCTCGGCGACGCGGCTCGCGCGGCTCCTGCAGGTCCTGATCGACACCTTCGTCGATCACGAGCGCGTGCAGGTGCTGTTCAGCCTCCTCGCCGGCGACGCGTTCCGGCGGGCGTTCGACGCCGCATTGCCGACGTTTCCTCCCGCCGTCGCGGAGGTCTGCACGCCGCTCCGCGCGGTGCACCGCCGGCTCCTCGAGGACGGCGGCGCCGACGCGGCGCCGGAGCTCCTCGCGAAGGGCCTGGAGCAGGTGCTGTCGGCGCCCGATCCCGTGCTCCGCGGCTATGCCGAGCCCCTGCGCGCCGGCATGCTCGAGCTGGCAATCGGCCCGGGCGTCTCGCCGGCGGTGGCGGATCGGGCGGTCGGCGTGCTGCTGCCGAGCCTGCAGCGCGACGGTCGGACCTATGCCCGCTTCGCCATCCGGCGCGCGGGTCAGCTGCTCGCGCGCCACGTCGACGACAAGGCACGCGCCGTCCTCCAGGAGCTGCGGCGCGCGCAGCCGGGGGCACGCACCGCCGAACGCTGGCTCACGGCGCTCGACGCACGGCGCTTCGGCCGGATCGCGCTCGCCGGCGAGCCGCCGGCGCACGGGCGGCTCATCGCCGCGTTCTGGCTCGATGCGCAGCGCCCGGTCTGGCTGCGCACCGCGAGCGCCGGCGCGGGCGAGCGCGTGGCCGCCGAGACGAGCCTGCAGGCAGATCTCGCGCTGCCCGGCGTGGCGGCGGTCGTCGAGCACGGCGTCGCGCTCGGGCTGCCGTACGTCGCGGTCCTCGGGCCCGGCCGTCCGCTCGCCCGCGAGCAGAGCGTCGACGCGCCGATCGGACTCGCGATCCTGGCCGCGGCCGCGCGCGTCCTCCACGCGGTGGCGCTCGCCGGCGTGGCCCTGCCCGATGCCGACGTCGAGCGCTTCCTCTGCACCGCGCCGCCGGCCGTCGCCCTGACGCTCGCGGACCTCGACGGCGCGCGCCGCGCGACGCCCGCGGTCGCCGGCGCCGAGCACGCGGCACTGGTGGCGCGACTCGCCGGAGCCGTCGCGCCCGGCGCGGGCGGGCGCTTCGCGCGGGAGGTTGGCGAGCAGGCTGCGAAGGAGCCCTCTCTGCCGGCGCTCATCGCGCTCATCGAGCGCGTGGCGCTTCGTGCCGGCCCGGACTGACGCGCGCACGGATCCGTCCGCGCCCGTACGTCGATGGACGGAAGCAGCCGCTGCTTGGCCGCGGGTGGCGCGTCGGCTCGTCGCGCCAATAGGTGATGGACTAGGAAAAAAGACGTGAGGAACGGCTCCGACATGGGGGAGTGCAGGTAACCGCTAGGCCTGTAACCCCGGGCAATTTCCCCGCTTCTCGAGAATGAGTCGCCGCTGGACACACGTTGTTCACCACGCGCCGGCACGGCCCCTGCTTTGAACAACGCGAGGAGGATGGATGATGTACAGGGCTGGCGACCACGTATGGCCTGCAGATCTGCCCGGGCGGTTCCTCTGCCGGGTGGTGAATGCGGAGAGCTTCCGGATCGGCTCCGGCATCTCGCAGATCCTGAAGCTCGAGCCTCTCGAAGGACCGTGGCCTCCGGGCACCTGTCTCATCCGTTTGGAAGGCGCCGTGATCCGAGCCCGTCGCGAGGCGCGATCGGCGGTGAGGCGCCCGACGCTTCGCTCCGCGCCTCCGCATCGCGGGTGTTGTCATCGACGCGCACGAGTAGAGGTGGAGGATGTTCGACGCATCTGAGAGCCGCGCGTCCGCCAGCTGGTCCCGGTTGATCGACGTCCCGATCTGACGCATCCGCGGCGCGCTCGCCCGTCTCCATGCTGCCCCCTGGAACGGGCGAGCCGCCGCGGCGGCGCGCAACGGAGGGTGACACCGAATGGACGTTCAGCGCATCTCCCCTGCCGATCCGACGTGGCCGAGCCACGCCGAGCACGATGTCCTGCTGCCGGCACAGTTCTCGCGCGTGTTCAGCCGCGATCTCAAGCTCGAGCGCGAGCGCCTGCTCATGTTCGCCGTCCTCGAGGACGGCATCACGAGCTATCTGAACCACGCGCACGCGCGGAACCGCCGCGGCCGCGAGGCCTTCGCCGAGGCCCACGCCTGGGTGAGCTCAACCGAGCAGCGCCGGCTCTTCGCGTTCGAGACCATCTGCGACGTGCTCGGCATCGACGCCGGCTCCCTGCGTCGCGCCCTGGACGAGCAGCACACGCGCCGCCGCCGCCAGCTCCGGTGCCGGCCGCTGTCAACCGCGGGGCGCGCCTCACGCACCGTACGACCACGGCACATCGGGGCGCGCACACGCCGGCCGGACCGCGGGTGCGCGACGGTGGCGCACGCCTGACCTCGGCGTCGTGAAGCACTGAACCCGCGCGGCGCCCTACCCCGGCGCCACCAGCCGCGCTATGGTCGCCGGCGATGATGGCGTACCTCGTCGGCGCTGCGCGCACCCCCATCGGCGGCTTCGGCGGCGCCCTCGCCTCGCTGTCCGCGCCCGAGCTCGGGGCAGCGGCGCTCCGCGCGGCGATCGAGCGCGCCGGCGTGTCGCCCGCCACCGTCGAGCAGGTGATCATGGGCAACGTCATCGCCGCCGGGCTCGGCCAGGCGCCGGCGCGGCAGGCGGGGATCGGGGCAGGCCTGCCGCCTGCCCACGGGGCGCTCACCGTGAACAAGGTCTGCGGCTCGGGTCTGATGGCGGTGACGCTGGCGGCGCAGGCGATCCGGCTCGGCGAGGCGCACGTGATCGCTGCGGGCGGGATGGAGAGCATGAGCCGCGCGCCGTACCTCCTGCCCCAGGCACGCCAGGGGCAGCGGCTCGGCCACGGCCGGGTGGTCGACGCGATGATCCTCGACGGCCTTTGGGACCCGTACCACGACTTCCACATGGGCAGCGCCGCCGAGCGAACCGCGCGCGCACTCGCGATCGGCCGCGAGGCGCAAGACCGCTTCGCCGCGGAGAGCTATCGCCGCGCGCAGGCCTCGATCGCCGAGGGGCGCTTCCGCGCCGAGATCGTACCCGTCACCGCCACCGGACGCCGCGGGCCCGCGACCGTCGACACCGACGAGGAGCCGTCACGGATCGACTTCGACCGCCTGCCCGGACTGCGGCCCGCCTTCGAGGCCGGCGGCACGATCACCGCCGCCAACGCCTCGACGATCGCCGACGGCGCCGCGGCGCTCGTCGTCGCGAGCGAGGAAGCGGTTCGTCGCCACGGACTCGCGCCGCGTGCACGCATCATCGCCTCCGCCGTTGCCGGCCGGGCGCCCGAGGACTTTCCCGTGGCGCCCATCGACGCCGTCCGGAAGGTGCTCGCGGCGGCGCAGCTCACCGCGGCCGACGTCGACCTGTTCGAGGTGAACGAGGCCTTCGCCGTCGTCGTGCTCGCGGCCATCGGCGCGCTCGGCCTCGACCCCGCGCGAGTCAACGTCAACGGCGGCGCGATCGCTCTCGGCCATCCGATCGGCGCGAGCGGCGCGCGCGTGCTCGTCACGCTGCTGCACGCCCTCGAACAGCGCGGCCTGCGCCGCGGGCTTGCGACCCTGTGTCTCGGCGGAGGCGAGGCGGTCGCGATGGTGATCGAGCGCGATCCGTAGCGTTGGCGCGCAACGGTTCAGGTCGGCGGCGCCGCGGCGACAGCGGTCAGGCGACGGGCTGGAAAAATCATTTGCGACGTCGACGGCGACCGCGGTAAGGCAGCGCGCATGCGTCCGATCGCAATGTTGGCCACGGGGTTCGTTCTTTCCCTCCGGCTCACCGCCGCAGCGGCTCCGGACTGTGACGGAGGACGGGTCTACTCGCTTCGCCTCCGCCCGGACCGGGTTCGATTCCACGGGAGCTTCACGCGGCGCGGCGTGACGCACGCCACGCTCGTGACGGCGCCGGGAGGACTGCGGCTCGAGGTCTTCGACGCCGACGACCCGGCCGTCGTGCTCTATGCGACCACGATTCCCGCCAACCAGTTCGCGACCTTAGGCCAGGCGACCCGCTACACCGGCGGCGGCGCGTTCCACGGCGCGATCACGCTGCGGAACTCGGGCCGCCAGCGCGACACGGTCCGCATCTCGGTGCAGGCGATCCGCGCCGCCGTCACCGGCCTCGGCGTCGCCCGCGAGCTTCGCGTGCGGGTCGTCACCGACGGCGGCTGCGGGCGCACCTGCGTCTCGCCATGCACGCCGGGCAACGGGCTCGCGTGCCGTCCGAGCGTCGCCACGTGCCCTTCGCCGACGAGCAGTTCGGCGCATACGTGAGCCGGCCCGGGCGGCCCGTCTCCTCGCTCTGCGGCCTCGAGATCGACGCCGCGTCGCCGTGCGACTTCCTCGTCGAGGAGCGCTGCGTCCTGCCCTACCCCTCCTCACGCTTCCTGGTCCCCGATGCGACGACGCCGACGGGACTCCGTGTGCACTACCCGGTGGACGGCCTCCCGGCGAACACGCACGGCGTGCACGTCGACCCGACCGACTGGAACACGCTCGACGGCTTCAGTCCGGGACCGATGATCATGGCGCTCTTCCCGGACACCGGCTCGCCGGTCGACCTCGCGGCCTCGAACGTCGCCTTCCACACGAACTACGTCCGCTCGCTCGACGCCGATCACCCGACGGTCCTCATGAAGGCCGCCACCGGCGACCGCGTCCTCCACTTCGCCGAGATGGACGCCAACACGAACGACGTGACGCGGAAGGCGCTGATCATCCGCCCGGGCCGACGGCTCGAGGACGGGACGCGCTACGTCGTCGCCATTCGGAACCTGGTCGATACGCTCGGCAATCCGATCCGCCCGCGGCTCGCCTTCCGGGCGCTGCGCGACGGCGGTACCCAGGCCGACATCGCCCGCGCCTGCGGCACGGCGTGCGGCGCGGCGATCGGCGCGCGGCTGCCGGCCTTCGCCGCCCTCTTCCAGACGCTCGCCGCCCACGGCGTCGACCCCGAGGAGCTCGTCCTCGCCTGGGACTTCACGACCGCGAGCACGCAGGCGCTCACCGGCTGGATCGTCTCGGTGCGCGACCAGGCGTTCGCGCTCCCGGCGCCGACGTTCACCGTCACGAACGTCGACGACGGTCCGTCCCACACGGGACGCGACGCCAACATCTTCGCCCGCGTCTCGGGCACCTTCCAGGCGCCGCTCTTCATGACCGCCGATGCGCCCGCGTCGCGCCTGAACCTCGTCGGCGGCGTGCCGGCGCAGAACGGCTACGCGACCGTGCCGTTCGTGGTCGACATCCCGCGCATCGCCGTCGGCGGCGCGCCCGGCCGGCCGACGCTCTGGGGCCACGGCCTCCTCGGCTCCCGCACGCAGGTCGGCGCGCTCTCGGTGCTCGCGAACACCTACGACTTCATCGTCGGCGGCGTCGACATGCAGGGCATGTCGGGCGACGACCTCGTGCCCGCGATCCTGCCGCTCGTGCAGGATTTCTCGAAGTTCCACTTCATCCCCGAACGGCTGCACCAGGGCTTCCTGAACCACCTGCTGATGGGGCGGCTGATGGGCGACCCCGCCGCCGGCCTGAACTCGCATCCCGCCTTCCAGCTCGGCGCCGGCGGGGCCGGCGTCATCGACACCACCGAGACCTACTACTCCGGCGGAAGCCAGGGCGGCATCTTCGGCATCGCGATCATGTCGATCGCCACGAACTTCACGCGCGGCTTCCTCGCCGTGCCGGCCGCCAACTACTCGACGCTGCTGCACCGGAGCATCGACTTCAATCCGTATCTCGGGCTCATCCGCGGGAGCTATCCCGATCGGCTCGACGAGCAGCTGCTGGTGGCGCTCGGCCAGCAGCTCTGGGACCGTGCCGAGCCGCAGGGCTACCTGCCGCACTTGGCGGCCGGCGACCTCTCGAGCCCGCCCGTCCCGCACAAGGTCCTGATCCACATGGCGACGTACGACTCGGAAGTCTCGAACGTCGGCACCGAGATCATGGTCCGCTCACTCGGCATCGAGCAGCTGACGCCGGTGCACCGGAGCTTCTTCCAGATCCCGGAACGCGCGGCGCCGTTCGACGGCTCGGTCTTCGTCGAGGTGGACCCGATGCGCGGGGGGTCCAAGTGCCACACGCCGGGCGGCACGGACCGCGGCGCCGACTGCACGACCGACGCGGACTGCCCGGGCGCGGGCGATCCTGCGTCGCGCACGATGTGCGCGTCGGGCATCCCGCCGCTCACGAACCAGCCGCCGCTGTTCAACAACGGCGCCCACGGCGCGACGGGATCGCCCGAGATGGGCCAGCAGATCGACGCGTTCCTGCGTCCCGACGGGACGGTCGAACAGTTCTGCTCGGGTGCGTGCGACAATCCCGACCTGCCGTAATTGAAACGGCCCGCACGATCGAGATCACCGGTTCCTCGACCAACACGGTCGAGGACGCGATCAACGGCGCCATCGCCAAGGCGTCGAAGACGCTCCACAACCTCCGCTGGTTCCAGGTGAGCGAGGTCCGAGGCGCGATCGAGAACAACAAGGTGACGCACTGGCAGGTGACGATGAAGGTCGGGTTCACGCTCGACTGAGGCAGTTGTCCCACCCGCGGCGCTTCCGCTAGAGGCTCCCGATGCCTGCTGGCGGACGGCGGTCGTGGTGTCGCTTCACGATCTTCATGGTGGCGCTGGCGTGCGACGTCGCCAGGCCGGAACATCTTCCTCGTGCGCACGGAGCTGCGACAAACGATCTATCCGGAGCTCGACCTGAACCTCCTCGACCTGCTGGTGCTGCGGCGGGGACAGGCGCGGCTGTTCGTTGACACTGGCGAGGTGAGCAACTCGGCGGGCGCCACCTATGATCCGCGAAACTGGGCCGTCGGGGTCGGCGTCGGCCTCGGTGCGGTGTACGACTTCATGGGCTTCTTCCCGTCGCTCGCGTACATCGAGATCGCGACGCGTGCCGACCGCGATCCGGGTGACGTGCAGTTTCTCTTCGGCACGCGACAGTCGTTCTGAGGGCGTCGCTGACGCCGCTACAGGGCGTAGGAAAATCAAAAACCGAAGTTCACAGGCAGTGCTGGGAAACCGATCACGACGTCGCGGGCATCCATCACAATCTGCCGGACACCCACTGTCTCACTTTCGTTGACAGGCTCCGTCGGGCCCGGCGTCGATGGTGATTGACCCGTTCCGCCTGCGGTCGTACGCATGGCGCGGGCAACATGGAGACCTCGCAGAACCGTCCAATGCCGCGAGCTCCCGAGGGGGAATTCGTGATGTCGAGCGAACGTCGCCGTCCGGCGCTCGTCTTCGCCGTCGTCCTGGCGGTCCTGCTCCTCCCGCGCGCGTTCGCACGCGCCTTCGACGTGGTGCTGAACGCGCAGGGCGAGTTCATGGACGCGTACCTGGTGAACGGGACCGCGTTCCCGCCCAAGTACGTATTCATCGACCCGGACCCGGCGAATCCCGACAGCATCACCGGCACGCCGCCCCGCGTCGGCCGGCACGTGAACGGCCCGCTCTGCTTCTTCCCGCGCGGCTTCGGGCACGACGGCCAATTCGTGGTCGCGGACGACACGTATCGCGAGTCGTGTCTCGACCGGAACCCGCCCGAGGCGCGCTGCAGCGTGACCGATCGCGGCAGCCGCTTCTACATCGGGAAGGATCCGGACGGCTGGGGCGTCTTCGACCGAACCGGCCAGTGGAAGAAGCAGCACATCCACACGGCCTGGCCGGGGTTCGACACGACGCCCCTCGGCACGGATCCAGGCCAGCCGCCGCAGGGCAACATCGACCCGCAGGGCTGCGTCTTCGGCGCGAAGGGGAACATGTTCGGGACCGACGTCGGAACCGGCGACCCCAGCGACCCGGACCCCAGCCACCACGGCAGCCTGCTCGTCTTCTTTCCCGGCCCGCGGCGCCGGTACGACACGTACTGCTTCCTCGACAAGGACCTGAAGGAGGCGGGCATGCCCGCCATGGACGAGGCGGGCAACATCTACGTGGCGGAGACCGGCATGGGGAAGATGTGGAAGTACTCGCCGCCCTTCCCGTCGAGCGCGGCGGACTGCGCCAATCCCGACCACCTCGTCACGACCCCTCCGACCAAGGCGCTGTTCCCCACCCCCGGCGAGTTGACGCCGGCGGCGATCGTGCGCGTCCCCGGCACGGACCACTGGTACATCGACAGCGTCCTACTACCCGGAACGCCCGGCACGGGAGGAGGCATCATCAACGAGTACGACGCGAACGGCGTCTTCGTCCAAACCATCTTCCAGAACGTCCCACCCGGCACCCTGCTGAACCCCCTCGGCATGGACGTCGGCTCGGACCGCACGCTCTACTACGCCGAGCTGAACCTCAATTCCGACCTCTCCACCGGGTGCGGCCGCGTCTCGATGGTCCGGTTCGTCAGCGGCGTGCCGCAGCCACCGCAGGTGCTGGGTCAGAACCTCAGCTTTCCCGACGGGGTCACCGTGGTGGACTCGTCGCAATTACGGGTGAATTTCACGAAGTTGCCGCGGGCCTCCGAGCCCGCCCCCTCGACGTGTAGCGGAGGCGGGTAGCCGAGCGCGCCGGGGCTCAGCGGCCGAGCAGCGCACCGGCTTCGCTACCGCAAGGCACGCCCCGGCGTAGAGATGATGGCGCCGGGTCCGACCGCGCACCGTGGAGCCGGCGCGGGAGGCGGGAGGCGCCGATCAACGCGCCTGCCCTGCGCCCTCTCCGGCGTCACGAGCGCGAGCACCACGACGCCGAGCGCGAGCACGAGCGGCACGTGGAGCACGAG